>Ga0222676_1000002_pt1 | contig 184634 bp, 188 predicted proteins | sample AntAcemetagen870_FD_179815 | JGI IMG/M metagenome (GOLD analysis project Ga0222676, IMG submission 179815) | Saline water microbial communities from Ace Lake, Antarctica - #870 | ecosystem: Environmental > Aquatic > Non-marine Saline and Alkaline > Saline | place: Antarctica: Ace Lake...
TTCTGTCATTGGTAAGTGGGTCACATCATTGCGCAAAAATCCGTTTGCCGCTGTACTTACAACCCGATTAATCTTTCTGCCCTTTGATGGAGTAAGTTACGCGGCTGGAATTTTAAAGCTTCCCTTCGCCACTTTTGTACTCGCCACTTTTGTTGGAACCCTACTTGGCATAGCTACCTTTGTGTCAATCGGAGCTTCCCTCGATATCGAATCTTTCCGTCAAAACGGATTTTCCACCGACGTCATCGATGCCAAATTTATTCTCATTTCAGTTGCAATATTTTTTGCTTCGCTTGGAGTCTCAAAGTTACTAAAGAAAAACTGATAACAGAATTTATCCGGCAAACTTTTTTACTATCTTACTAGTTCATCATTGGTACCTCTTCACAAGCTCCTTCGGTATAATAAATTACGTTCCCCTCGGCACAAGCTCCACAGCCATTACTGAATGTCTCGGGAATTGGATCACATGGAGTTGTAACGCATTGAATTTGTACCGATCCACAAACTGGGCTGTAGTCCATGGTGCAAATTTGATTGCTCTTTGCTTCTGGAGAACAAACGACAACAGAGTCTTCTTCTTGAAGCATTCCGCCAAGGCAATCTTTAAAATCACAGCTTGGTCCAGCCCGACCGACAAATGATCCGTCCGGGCACTCCATTACCTCCATCGAACAAACGACTGCATCTTCTGGAGGAATTATTTCGTAACCAAATTCCTCAGGAATTCGCTCCTCATTCGCGCTACCACCCGGATCCGAGATTTGATCTATTAGGAATTCCTCTTGACCGAGAAAATCACCGGCTGACTCTCTATCGATCATCTGCCACAACACAACTCCGATAAAAACTAGGATCAAAACTCCAGCGATTATTTCAAAAGTTTTTTGCATGTTAATTATATTAATCAATTTGTAGTGACCTACACTCCTCAATCGAAGCCTCTACTACTTGTTGTACAGTTCCATTTCTGGACTGTTTATAGGACTCGTAGGCGACTTCGCGATCCACAGTGTTAATGACGAGAGATTTGAGAATGGCCATTTCCTTAGTTCGGTCCATTTCTGAATTTTCGCTCAAACAGTATGCGAACTTTGCCAGTGCTTCTGAAGTAGAATCACTATCCTGACTAGTCTTTGAAATGAAGTATGAAATTGTGCTTTGAAGGGCCGCCGAGCCTGCCATTAGAATTTCCCGATTTTCCAAACTGTCTTTATGTAAATTAAAAATAGCGATTTCGACGTCGTCTCTAACACCATTTTGATTAGCATCAATACCTTCTAGATTAGCTAAACTAGCATCACCTGGATCGGGAGGCAATTGTTCAGACACATACCCAACTTGTACTGAAGAGGTAATTTTTTCAGTTGAATTTCTATCAATGATCTGCCAGAGTACAACACTGATAAAGATTAAAATTATAATCCCGGCAATTATTTCAAAAGTTTTTTGCATAATAATTAGATTAATCCGTTTAGTGTTGAAGTGTAAGAACTAATAATTGAGGGTAGCGCAAAAGCCAACAAAACTGCTGGTAGTACCACCACAATGATGGTTGCCCAAAAGGTGAACCGAAGATACTTTTCAGTCTTTTTTACTGACTTCAAAATTTCACTTATTTTGATTTCTTGTTCGTCGAGTTGTTGTTGTATTTTGGGATCCATAAATATAATTGTTTACATATAGTGTAGCAGAAAAAGAAAAGGCCGGCGCTTCGCGCCGGCCTTTAACTACTTCTTCTTGTCCTTCTTTGGCTTCTTTGCTTCCTTTTTCTTATCCATTCCCTTTGACATATTGTATATTGGTTAGCGTCTCTATAAGTATAAAACTGTGGCCCAAAAAAGAAAGGGTTGGGTGTTTACTTCTTCTCGAGTAATTCTATCTTCTCCTTACGACTCAGTTGCTTGATTGCATATTCTCTCTGCGTAGCCTCGCTTCGAGTTTTGTACACTTCCGAATAAACCAGCTCGACCGGCCGACGGCCGCGAGTGTACTTTGCCCCAGCTGATTTAGCGGATTTAGTCTCTCCTTCTCCATTATGCTCAATCAATCTTTTTTCAAGATCAGTCGCATAACCAGTATAGAGTGAACCATCAGCACACTTGAGTATATAGACGAAATGCTTCATCGAATCATTCATTTACAGATCTCTTACCCCACTGCCATTTCAAAGGTTCGCCGGTCTTCCAACATACTACAATCAATAATGTTGTCAGCCCAACCACAACCGAAAGGAATTTAGTCGGTGACTGTTCTACCAAGCCGTTTGTCTCGGCATAAAAAACTATCGCAAGTAGTAATAATATATAAGCAGTAACCACCAACCAGCCAGCCGGCTTGGCGGGAGTCCAGCCATAACCATAAAGTTTATTCTTAAACCAATACCCTTCCGGGTTATCTTTCAAGTACTCGGTATACTCCTTAAAAATATTCATAAATAAAGTATCACCTCTCCGTCTAAGTCTGTAAAGAGACTTTTATTTTTTATTAGTTTTGAGTTTGCTCAAATCTAGAGTTTGGTCGATGCGTATTTTTTCTACAAACTCTGGTACGTGGGATACGATAATCATTGCTCCCTTATATTCATTTAATGCTTCTGCTATAACCGGAATGTGGCGGAAATTTATGTGGTTGGTTGGTTCGTCGAGAATCAGTAGTCCTGGTTCTTCCATCTTGAGTTTGGCAAAAGCGACCAGGCCTTTCTGTCCCTCTGAGAGATCACCAACTTTTGTTTTCATCAATTGACCACTTAGCAGAAAGCCAGAGGCAATCGAACGCATATCCTCTTCTAGTTTTCGCTTCATCGAAGCCATCAGTGTCTCGAAGACAGTTTTATCGAAATCCAAGTTTGAGAAGTCTTGGCGGTAATAACCAATACTTACCCCATTAGCGACCTCTTCTCCTGTAGCGTGACCACCGGCCAAACTTTCAAGCAAAGTAGTTTTACCAATTCCGTTGGGACCAACGATTTGTAAGTGTTCTCCTCGCTTAAGCACCACATCACAATCAGCTTGCTTGGCCTCATGGTCTCTAATCACCTTTACTGAAGTAAGTTTGATTACTTCAAGCGGAATCTCTTTATGCGGTTGGATAATGAATGGTCGAATGGTTTTGTCTTCTTTACGCACATCGACTTTATTTTCCTCGGCTTCTTCGATTTCGGTGCGCATCTTTTTGGCCACCAAACGCATCTTTCCCCCCTTGGCTGCGAAGTAGTTGATCTTGTCTTTGTTGGCTTGAGTTTCTTTGGCCAATTTTGCATTTTGTCGTTTTTCCTTTTCTACTCGAGTAGAAATTTCTCGTAGTACAGTGTGATAGTTACCGTTATATTGTTCCACTTGTCGATTTTGAACGTTGAGGTACAAAACTCCCTGCGTAAATGAATTCAAGAAATCAGCATCGTGAGAAATAACAATCACCGTCTTTTTGTATTCTTTAAGGAAATCAGTTAGGTGAGCAATCCCAGCTACGTCTAGATTATTGGTAGGCTCGTCAAGCAGAAGAACGTCTGGATTTTGGATCAGGGCTGACGCCAGTAGCAGACGAGCTTGTTGCCCTCCGGAAAAACTTCCGATGATTCTATCTTTGAATTCATCCTTCATTTTATCGGTTGGAATGAGGTTTACCACCTCAAGTACCGTGTCTATACGAGGGTCAATATCGTAGGTCTTTTCAGTAAAACACTGCTCAAAAAATTCTCGAACGGTTAATTCCATTTCGTCCCGAGGAATGATTTGACGAGACACAGCAATAGAAGTACGAGGTTGAATATTAATACCCCCTTCGTCTAAGCGGATCTTGCCAGTAATTAAAGCAAAGAGGGTAGATTTACCAGCCCCATTTTGACCCATCAGGGTCAACTTGGCACCACGCCGCACCACAAAGTTAGTCTCCTTGAGAATAGGCTTGGTAGCATCGTGTTCATATGAAGCATCCTTAAATGCAATGATTCCCCCGTTTTGTGACATAAGCGTACACCATACACCATACGCCCTCTTAGTCAAAATAAAAACCGCTGTATTGCACCGGTTTTTAACTTTTTATTTACCCCAGCTCCTTCACCTTCTGCAGCGCCACCACGTACATACTTTCGGCCCAGCCTAGTGGGGTGTTTTCGTTTGGTCTATCTGTGTTTGAAAAGTATAGCTCTGGTACTTTGCCGTCTGGTGTTACCGCCATCTTGGTACGTCTTAGATAGTAATGAGCTTTTTCTTTGTCTCCTCGTTCGGCGTAGATGATTGCCAACCAAGCTAAGCCAAAACACCATTCTGCCTCTTCACTGAAGCCATCTTCGTTATTGTTGTAGTATCGATCGAGCTTGTACCGAATCACCCCTTTATCTTTTACCAAGTGATATTCAACATTCTTCAATATTTCTAAAGTCTCTTCTTCAGTAGTAACGTCAAATGGGTAGATTAGTGTTAGGAGGGCCAAATCAGCAAACTTTGTCGCAGATTCTCTTGGCAAAAGTTCTCGTAAGGACAATTCCCCATTTTCAACCGCAAATTCTGGAACTTTTAGCCAATCAACTTCCTTTGCTTTTTTTAAAGCAGCTATACATGAACCAATAGACGAAGCGTGGACTTCTAAATTTTCTTCCCAGATTCCATTGTCATGGTCTTCCCAATACTCGATAGTCACCAAATAATCGATGATTTTTTGAACCATGGCTTTCTCGTCATCTGTTTCCACAACACTCTCATCCATCAACTCTAGTGTCACAATAAGATTTAGAACCTCTCCGACTGCATCATTCTGGCTATTCCCCCACTCTTCCCAATATTCTTCAAAAGTCTCTGGGTGAAAACGAGCGTGAATGTATTGCCAAGCTTCTTTTGGTTTATTCTCAACAGCCCAATTGATTTTATCCTTATGTTTTACAAAAATAGTAAGGAGGGCCTTGGCTGCATGCTTTGTAGTTTCGATGTCACCCGTCTCCAAGAATCCCATTGTGATGAAATAAATATCACGAAGCCAGGCTTTATTATAAAAAGTATCGTCTAAGGAAGCGGTGAAAACACCCGGCTGACGCTCGAGAGTACGAACAACATCTAGGTGCTGCTTAATTTCTGCATCATAATCAAAGGTCATAAGAACAAAAGAACGGTTGGTTAATAAATTTAGGCTACTTTTTGGTAGTAGTCTTCGAGTTTCTGATATTGCTGTTTAGCTTCTGTTTCCTTCTCACGATACTCAATCATTGCCATCTTTCCGGCTAAATATTCAGCTGCAAAGCGGTCTCCATTGTCTCCATTGTCTTCGATCTTTCTGAGGTTTTCAGCCAAAGCTGCAAATTGTTCACGAGAATCCATTTGCTTGAATCCTTCTATATTCTCAATGACAGACTCTGCATGCTGAATACCTTGTTCTCTCTCCTTTTTCCAAGGACTTTCTGCAAAACTAGACTCGAGCTTTGGTGCACCTTCATTCATAAGAAAATACCTAGATAATAATATTTATTATATCATGACCAAATTATTGAATTTTATATTTATCTGTGGCACTCTATTGACGGACTAGTAACCTACGAGGCAACTCTTATGAGTATCTTGCAAGAAAGATGGTTTATTGAAAATGGTCCATGCCCCCCACTTGGGGCAAGGCCTAAATCTCACAATTCTGATACTCTGGCTTATTTTTACCAGAAACCTAGTAAAACTGGACGCTCCGTTCTACTCAGCGAAATCGACAGGGTCCCGTTTGCAATATATGCAGCCAACGAAGGTGGTGGTGAGGTGAGCCTCAAAAACCCCCGGAAGTGGCGTAAAGTCTTTGAGGATAATAAGAACAAAGTCGTGACGATGATTAGATGGAATTTACCGGACCCAAATCCTTTAGTCTTTGCGGCCAGCTATGAATCACATGAGGGGCCGACGGGTGAGATTATATCAGTCGTAAAATTCCTCTTTTCGTCTGAAGAAGAAGCCCGAGTTTTTAAACCACCCTTGTGGCTTAATCCAGTCGTGGAGATAGACAATCACTGCGACTACTCTAGATATTCAATCTGGCTAAAGCTCACCGGCCAAGAATAAACCCACAACAATTTAAGGCCCGCCAAACAGCGGGCTTTTTCTATTTGCTATACTGTGGACCATGTACTGCCGTTTATCCAGCAAACCAAATACCCAACCAATTGAATTTGGTTCAAAAATACAAGCGGAAATAAATCAAAATTGGGAACTGTTTACAGCACGACGCCCTACTGAAGAAATTGCTACTCTATGTCGCTTGCTTAAAGTTGAAAGTGACAAACTACTGATCGCTACTGATGTTTCTTACAAGGATGTTGTAGGGTTACGTTGGAAAAATTTAGTTAGTCATGACCGTGCATTATTTCAAGTTGTTACTGCTATAGCTATGGTAAAAACAAGTGATGGTCACATGGTTTTAATTCCTAGAGATTCTGGTGACTGGGAACCTTCTCTTGAATGTTCAGGAGGATTTGTTCGAAGAGCTTACTTACAAGACGACAATATTTTGATGACTGACTTTATCAAACAAAGAGTTTGTGACGATCTTCAAATAAAACTTGAGCAAGTAAAATCTTTAGACTATCTCACCACCTATAATGCCAAAGAAATTTTAGAATATATGCTTATATATGAAGTTACCCTGACTCAGACAAAACAAGAACTAGCAGCAAAATATCCATATTTCGTAATAATGCCACCAGAATATACACCTGAGAACCATCACAACTACACCAACCTACCCCTACATGTACCCAGTGCCGGAGCCATGAGAGAGATTGCTTCCATTCCTTACCAACCTTTAAAGAGATAACAAAAGACCGCAGTCTCGTGCGGGCTTTTGTTTAGTCGGCTGCGTTTTTCGTTGAAAATAGTATTTCTACCAAGCGAAGTGAGCGAACGCTCGGTTGGCTTCGGCCATCTTGTGCACGTCGTCTCGCTTCTTTACGGCTTCTCCTTCTTCCTTAGCTGCTAGCATTAGCTCTTTAGCTAGGGCTTTATGCATTGGCGTTCCTTTTTGCTTTCGTGAAGTATTTATAATCCACCTAAAAGCTAAAGCGGTACGTCGTTCTGGACGCACTTCTCGAGGAACTTGGTAGTTTGCACCACCAACTCGACGAGATCGTACTTCCATTAGTGGGCCCGCGTTTCGGACCGCTGCGCTGAAGACCTCAAGCGGGTCGCCAGCTTCTTTATCATTTTTTATGATTTCAAACGCACCGTAGACAATCTTGCGAGCGGTCTCCTTTTGACCGTTCAACATGATGTAGTTGATGAGGCGTTCGACGTCTACTGAACCGTGAACAATGTCCGGAGACACTATCGGTCGTTTTTTGATTGGTCGTCGCATTGTGTTTTTTAATGAGCGAAGCGATTATAAATAATCATACTTCTGAAATGTGTCCATTCCTAGACACATTTCAGAAGGAGCCTCACCCTATGTTAATTGTCTTGTAATACAAGAACGGAGGAGTGTCCTGAAAACAATCTTCTCATTCTTCGCATAGTTTGATTCCTTACCCCGAGAGGTCGAATCGCGTCCTATTATCTGTAGCGAATATAAACTATTAGTAATGTGCAGATATCGCGTCTGCGTAATCTTTGCTATTCAGCCTTTGGCTTTTTAGCTCCGTATCTTGAGCGTCCCATACGACGTTCACTAACACCAGTTGCATCGTACTTTCCTCGTACAATAGTGTAGTTAACTCCAATGTCTTTCACACGACCTCCTCGTACTAGAACCACTGAGTGTTCTTGAAGAGTGTGCTTTATACCTGGGATGTATGCAGTAATTTCCTGACCATTTGAAAGTCTTACTCGGGCAATCTTTCGAATCGCAGAGTTCGGCTTACGTGGAGTCTTGGTTGTTACTTTAGTACATACACCTCGCTTAAACGGAGAGAAATAAGTGTTGGGTTGATTCTTGATTTTGTTAAATCCAGACTCAAGAGCCGCTCGCTTACTCTTTCGCGCTTTGTCGGTTCGCTTCTTACGGGTTAATTGTTGAATTGTTGCCATATGTAGCCGGCTCAGAATACTATATATAGGTAATTTTGCAAGGTGTAAATAAAAAAACACACCTGCAAATCTGTGCGTCCCTCGCTTAAGGTTTATCAGATTTAAAAATGTGTAGGGATGAAGTAACCTCCCAAAGTTTATAGGCCTGCAACTATCACAGGTTGACCCCTATAAATTTAATAAATTTAGGTGCCGAGCCACACCCCGCTTGAAAGATATGGCCCGGCGGTTTGTGATGAAGAGCGGAGAGCCCAGAAGGTGACGGCACCTTCACCACAGCCTTCACGGGCTTGGAACTTTTGCTACCCAGACTGTACCACAGCACTAAGCGCCTATCAATAGGCTAGCTAGCCAAATAGTCACTGAATATAATGGTTCTGCTAGTACCACCACAAACAAGACAATCACTATTCCGAAGGCTAGGTCAATCTAACTCACACCGATAATTTGCTCTAGGAAATGAGCAAATTACTGGCGCACATTCCCAATAGTCCGTTTCGGACTTTGTTCATGCAAAAAAACCACCAAACCCGATATGCGCCACTTAGAGGAAACCGCGGTATCAGATTTGGTGGTGTGTTGGGCGAACAAAGCGCCCCAATGTGCACGGGTAAACCTACGCGGAGAGTGACGCAGTAACCCTCATGCACGACCGTAACTGCAACTAAACTAACACGATGTTAAATTCCAATCAATAGGCCGACCGCTAAAATGGCAGGTAATTCAAAATAGTAAATGCGTCCAGTCCAGTTAGGAACGAAGTGAGCAACACCGTCATTTTTGATATGGGTCCAGATAATATAAAAACGAAGACGAAGATAACCACCGCAAAAGCCATTACTGTATTTTGTTCCATGATTCTCCTGAAGTCTTTATACTTATAAGCCAAAGAGCGCGGAAGGAGTCTAGGAAATATCTTTGAGCCATCAAGAGGAGGAATCGGTATCAAATTAAAAAATGCTAAAAATATATTCAAAACTATAATACCTACAGATAATGCTACAAAAACCTCATTTAGTGACAAGACTTCAGCGAAGCGAATCAACAAAGCAAAAACCACAGCAATCACTATGTTGGCAGCTGGGCCAGCAAAAGCTACAATCGCTTCTCCCCACTTTTGGTTGGTTAGATTGTACGGGTTATACGGTACCGGCTTAGCTGCACCAAAAAGAATTGGGGAACCCGAAAGTACTAATAAAGCTGGTAAAATTACCGACATTAGAGGATCGATGTGAACCAACGGATTAGCACTAAGTCGCCCCGCCAAACGAGCGGTTGGATCACCCAGCCAGTTGGCGGCGTAACCGTGGGCCATTTCGTGAATAATTACTGAAATAATCAGGGCGACAATCATCGCGATTTGTATTGGTTCCATAATGGGTTCAATAATAACGTAGTTGAGTCGAATTGCAAAAAACTAACTCTCTAAAATGGTTGCAATATTCTAGACACATGGTAGTATGGCGCCACTAAACCTTACTTATATATGGCAAAGCAATGCGAAATAACCGGCAAGAAAACCCAAATTGGGGGACGATACAGTAACCGCACCCGTGCGACGCAATTTAACCCGTGTGGAAAAACTACTCGGTCGCCAAACCTACAAAAGAAACGAATTTTTGTTCCCGAGCTGAACAAGACAGTAATCGTAAAAGTTTCTGCAGCCGCGCTACGAACTATCGCAAAAAACGGAGCGTACGCAACTCTAAAGAAAGCAAAGCTTATCTAAAGCAAAGCAAAAACCGGCTCCTGAGGGAGCTGGTTTTTTTATTCTGCCCAAACTCTAATACCATCACTTTTGAAAGTAATCGTCCCAGTTTCCGCGGTACTAATTATTTCTGCTCCGATCTTAGTTGCTCGACTTAAGACTTCTTCTGTAGGGTGGCCATAACGGTTATCCCGGCCAGCCGACACTATTGCGTACTCTGGCTTTACGGTATTTAAAAATAATTCTGATGAAGAGGTCTTTGATCCATGATGTCCCAACTTAAGAACCTCGCTTTCAAGAGATGGCCCATAGGTACTCACAAGATAATCTTCAATGTTTGACGGCGCGTCGCCGGTCAACATAAATTCTATGTCACCGTAAATTATCTGGAGCACGATTGACGAAGTGTTGCTTTCCCAATTTGTCGTGTCTCCCCGAGGTGACAAAATACGCACAGTAGTAGAAACCCCAAGCTGCATTTCTTGTCCAGCTTGAGCGGAAATTATTTCGGCTCCTTCGGTAGCGGCGGCGCGAGCAAAAGCCCGAGCCGCCGAAGCATTGTGCTCAACTTCAGTTTCTAAAATCATTCCTACCTCGTACCTTTCTAGCACATCTACCAACCCAGCAATATGGTCGGTGTCTGGGTGGGTTGCGACCACTACATCAATATACTTATCAAAATAACTCCTTCCTTCTGCCAGTTCTCGAAGCACACCAGCCGACGCCCCACCGTCAACCAAAAGTTCAAACCCGTCTGGGGTGGTCACGTGTATTGCATCACCTTGTCCCACGTCCAAAAATTGCACAGTTAAATATTGTTCATCAGTAGCCGAAATAGTCTCAGTTGGAAACCAAGCGACCAAAGCCAGACCGGACAAAACCAGCAAGACCGCACTTCTCAAAATCATGATTTGCTTTGACATACCTACATGATACAATGCGTATCAACAGGTAACACCAATAACATACACATATTTATGACATACGATGCTTTAACTTTTGAGATTCCTGAATTAGAAGGAATCTCTACCGAGACAATAGAAGATCATATTGGCTTGTATAAAGGCTATGTGAAGCACGTCAACTTGATACGTGAAAAAATGATGGCATATAGCAACGATCCGACCAATAATTCATATGCTATTTCTGAAATGCAACGTCGACTAGGCTTTGAGTTTGGTGGTATGCGCAATCATGAATACTACTTCACCCAACTTGAAGGTGGAGCGAAAGAACTACCGACAGGCCCACTCAAAGAAAAAATCGAGCAACAATGGGGCTCCTTCGATACTTGGTTTACTCGTTTCCACACCATATCAATGACTCGTGGCGTAGGTTGGGCCATGCTCTACCACGACCCGCACACAGACCAACTAGTACAGACTTGGGTAGACGAACAACACCTAGGCCAACTCCCCGACCTAGACCTAGTACTAGCCCTAGACATGTGGGAACACTCATACCTGAGGGACTACCGATCACCTGACAAAGGGAAATACGTAGAAGCCTTTTTCAATAACCTAAACTGGGAAGTTGTTTCAGGGAGGTTGGTTTAACGGAAGAAAATTGGAGGTTCTGAAGAGGTTGGTTTGTTTGATGAATTTATATCATTAGTTACACCAGCCTCTTTTTCTTCTTCTATCTTCCAGCCGGATAGGGTATCGTCGGTTGATTTATTTCGATTAACTAAATACCACAAGACTCCGGCCATTACTGAATAAGCTAGACCTACTCCAATGGCTGAAAATTCTGGCACTACCACTGACGCAAAGGGTAAGTCGGCAAACCATTTAGCTACCCATAAAATATAATTGAGACTAATGACGGTGAAAAAACCAACCACACTAGCGAGCGGAATTGATACTAGTCCGATAATGCCCGTAGCGAAAGTAAGTAGCATCGCAAATGGTACAACCGGTAAAACTAGCACATTAACCACCACCGCAATGAGTGAGACTTCGCCAATGTGGTAGAGCAACAACGGAAGGACGGCGATTTGGGTAGCCACCGTAGCTAAGAAAAACTCCTTGGCTCGGACCTTCTTTTTGGTTATAAGTAGTGATTCAAAGTGCGGGACAATTAAGATTAAGCCTAAAGTAGCCATAAACGACAGTTGGAAACCGATGTCATACACCAGTAGGTACGGGTTGATAACTATCATCACCAGACCAGCCAGGAAAAGCCCGCGCAGGACGTCGTACTGCTTTCCATAAGACTGAGCAAACAAAACCAACCCAGCCATAATACTAGCTCGCACAACCGTGGCCGACAATCCGACCACTAATGCAAAACAAACAATGGCCACAATGCCGGCAATCATTCTGGATCGTAAAGGTAGAAAGAAGGAGAAGAAGTACAGAATAAAAGCTACTACCAACATAACGTTGTAACCTGACAAAACGACAATATGAATAATTCCGGTCCGCCGGAAGTCTGTTTCAATGTCTTCTCCCAGCGAAGACTTTACTCCAAGTAACAAGCCACTTCCCAACCCAACTGCTGGCTCGGGGATTATTTTTTCAATCGAATCGATAAACTTTTCTTTACCCTTGAGTAAGACAGAAATAATTGGGTTCCCAAAACCTGACTCAATAATTTCTACTTGAGCAAACGAAATCCGATATTCTATTCCTCGCGCCTGAAGGTAGCCCGGGTAATCGAACTCTCTACCCAGATCGGTAATAAACGATTCGGGCTTTTGTAATTTACCAGCAACCAGTAACTTGTCGCCGTATTTGACTTCACTTAGCCGGTCTGTAGAAACTAAAATTTTGTCGTTGTCGACCTCCAGATAAAATTGGACCGTTCTCTCTTTGAGCTCCGGTTGTGAGGCGACAACCCCGGTCAATTCAACCTTGGATTCCAGCTCTGACTGGAGCGGTGAGACTCCAAACTGCCAAGAAGCAACTTCGGTACGAGCAATCCCGAGAGAAACTGCCAACAAACAAAGACTCGTCATCAATAAAAACGGTGCAGAAAAAGTCTTACTTTTTCTGCACCGCAGTACCGCCATTCCAAACCCCAACAACATCAGCCATAACACGACCTCGAGAGACACTTCTGCAAAACTCCGAATACCAACTCCTAGCGCAAAAGCACAAATAATTATTACAAATTTAATCTGCATACTCTTAGTGTACCAAGAAGCTATAATAAAAGGCCAACACTTGGGCCGGCCTTTAGGTGTATTTTCTAACTATGAAACGAGACTGGTAGCGCTAAAGCCACGAACTGTAGGTTCCTTGTCAATATTGAAATCGGGGGTGTATTAATCCGATTTTTTGATTTCGTCAAATGTTTTATCAAAGGAATCCTCTGAGATGGTTGCTCCCGTACCTGAATCTGCTGGTTTAAGGGAATCTTATTTCAGTTTTTCCAGATGCCTCTTAACCTCAAGCTTCAAATACTTCAGGGGCTGCGCTTCCCCATAAAGAGACGGCCTGGACCCCATTTTCGTTATTTGGTAATCCAGTTTTCGATGCAACCTTTCAACCGCCAAGGGTATATCTTTTTCAAGCTCATACCTTTTCTTCCACTTTTCAAGACTCACGTTATCTATACTCACTATTTTTCTCCTTTGGATTGAACATTACATATTAACTATGCGACCTGACAGAACAATACCCAACGTTACTCTATACGTCAAGAGCCCCTTTTACCAATTTCTCTACGTTTGTGTTCGACCCCGATTTTACTTGAGTGATTGTTAAACCCGGGAAGCTCTCAACTCGCATATTATAAATCTCAATAAAGTGCCCAATCAATCCGACATCTTTTATTTGCGCTTCTGCGCAAAGATGATTCCTTACGAGCTCGCTATCTAACCTTAATTCAAATTCTATCTTTCTGGTTTTGTCGCCAAATTTTTCTTTTAAAACCTGAAACGCTCTTACCACTGCGTAGTATTGAGCGTAGTCATTAGTTGCGTTACCAATAGTCTCAGACAACTCCAGCACCACCGCACCCTTTATGTCCAACACCTGTACCCCAACAGCTGCCGGACCGGGGTTTTCTTTGGCTGCCCCATGAGTATAAATAGTTAGCTTTTCCATACAGTGACACTACCACAAAAAGTCTTCTAGCGCCTAACTGCCTCGAGTTACTTAAAGTCTGTGATAATAGCTTTCTCTTCTTTGGCCGAAATAGATTTTTTGTACCGTACACCACTCTTGCCTTTCACTCTAGCCTCACACTCGGACCAAGTTTGATGAGTCATGATTACTCCATCTACTTTACTAATGTACGAATAAGCTTTTAGCGCACTTCTTTTTCGCGCCTCGCTTCTCACGACGGCTTTTTCTTTATCGTAATCTACGTTTTCTATTTCGTATCCGTACCCATTTCTTGGGCCATTATATAAATCTACTTTTTTCTCTTCTCCAAAATCAGATGCAATAGTGTCGGCCCGCTCGTTGCCAATTATTCCTACGTGTCCGGGTACTTTGTGCCAATCTACTTTTATTGTCTTTAATAATTCTATCAATTCCTGCCAAAGCTCTTTATGTGAAACGTCACCACCTGTCTTGGTCTTCCAGCCGTTTTTCATCCAACCAAAAATCCATCCAGTCGCCCCCTCTACCACGTACTTAGAGTCTATGTATACTTCGATGTTTTTACTTCCGGCTGGAATATTTTTAAAAGCCACTACCACCGCCTTCAGCTCCATCTCATTGTTGGTGGTCAACTTTTTACCTTCTCCTACCTCCAGCACCCTGTCTCCCAGCAACAAAACCGCCCCATATCCCCCCGGACCAGGATTCCCCTTAGCTGCCCCGTCAGTAAAAATTTTAATATTCATATTTTGTCTAGACTAGCATAATAAACTAAGGGTATAAACCAACGTCACCCAACCCACACGCAAGGAGAGCATGAGTCTAATGTGGGTTTGGTGCCGCTGGTTGCTATCACAATACCTCCACTATTCGTAATCTTTTCTGCTGCCTACCCATAAAAAAAGATTGTTCTACGTGCGCAATGACAGTGCAGGGCACATCTGACTTTGGCTCTTTACTAAACTGGTCGGGAGTTTGAAAGAAAGCGATTGCTTCTAGTTGACCATCCTCTGTATCAAAAATTAATTTTGAGTGTTCTTTGGTTTTGCCAAACAGGTCTACCGTTTTGGGAACGACATTCTTAAAAACAAACAACGGCTTATGGTTACCTGTGCCAAAAGGGGAGAGTTTGGACAGTTCTTTAATCAAAAACTGATTGACGTCATTCAAACTCAATTCGGCATCAATTTTTATATCTTCTTTAATAGTCGCTGCTTCACCCAAGCCTCCCATGGCTTGTACCAACTTTTCTCCAAAGGTAAAAATGTCTTCATCTCTGACCGAAAAACCGCCAGAAAAATGGTGGCCGCCGTGTTCTATAAAAACTGCTGAAGCGGTGTTCATTAAGGTAACCACACTCGCTCCACCGCCAGAACGACACGAACCCTTATACACTCCATTTCCGTCTGTCCCCCAGAGAAATACCGGTCGGTGATGTTCTTCGGCTAATTTACTGGCGGCTAATCCCACTAACGAAGGTCGCCACTCGGGACTACCCATGACCAACACTGGTGGAATTTCCTCCAGAGTCTTCAGGCGTTTATGTAAGTCTTTAGTCATCAAGGCCACTTGGGTCTTGCGGTCTTGATTAAGTTTTTCCAAGTGTTCGACTCTTTCACCCGCCTTGACCACATCTGTTTCAGACAGCATATAAAAAGCGTCTTCAGGAGTGTCCATACGCGAGGCGGCGTTGATCCGCGGACCAATCGTGAAACCAACATCTTCTTCGGTTAAATAACTTTGATTGATCTTGGCTTTGCGCAGAAGTTGTTGCAAGCCTGGTCGACGAGATTTACGCAACACTTGTAGACCATAGTGCGCCAAGACTCTATTCTCACCTCTAAGCGGTACCATGTCAGCGATAGTCGCTACTCCGACCATGTCGAGCCACCACTTCTCCTGCCCGGGTGAAACGCCATAATCATTTCTATTTAACATGGCTTGGGCCAGTTTAAAAACTACTCCCGCTCCGCACAATCCCTCGAAGGGATAATCACCTAGCTTTGGATTTACAATTGCTACCGCTTCCGGCAATATTTCAGTCGGTTCGTGGTGGTCGGTAATGATTACATCTATCCCTAAGCTTTTAGCGTGGGCGACTGCCTCAACATTTGTGGTGCCGCAATCAATTGTGATAATCAACTTCACTTTATCTTTATTAAGCGAGTCAATTGCTTTGGTACTCAAACCAAAGCCTTCAAAGTGACGGTGGGGAATATAGTTTTGAAAGTTTGTGTAGTCGATAGCAGTAAATAAGTCGAAGAGAATTACTGCCCCAGGAATACCGTCGCAGTCGTAGTCACTAAAAATGGCAATCCTTTCATCGGCTTTCATCGCCGCTTCTATCCTTTCGCAAGCTTTGGCCATATCACTTAGAAGCTCGGGGGCATGAAGCTGAGTATCGTAGTTTGGATTTAGAAATTCCTTAACTTCATCAGCCTTTACCAGCCCGCGCGCGACAAGCAGCCGGTTCAGGATTGGCGACAACGAATCGTCAATTATTTTTTCAGTTGGGTCTGGAAATACATAAGAAGCCATAACAGTATTTTTCTATGGTAACATTCTTCACATATGTCCACCATTTTTTCAAAAATTATTGCCCGGGAGATTCCGGCTCAGTTTGTTTATGAAGACGATGTTTGCGTTGTTGTAATGGATAGATTTCCGGCTGTTCAGGGGCAAACATTGGTAATATCTAAGCAAGAAATTAATTATATTTTTGACTTACCTGAAGAAATTTATACTCACTTGTTTGCCGTGGCGAAGAGAGTAGCAAAAGCTTCTGATGAAGCTTTTGCTACTCTGCGCACTTGTTTAGCATTAGAGGGGTTTGAAGTTCCTCACGTACACATTAAATTGTATCCGATGATAACCGAAACAAACCTTGGTAAAATAAACCCTCACCCTAAAGAAAAGCCCGACGCTGAGCTGAAAGCTGACGCTGAGCTGATTAAGTCAAAACTTATTTCAACAAATCAATAACCGGGGTACTACCATGTTCTAAAAATGTAAGCATCGAACCCCCGCCAATTGAGACAAAGCCAAACAAATTGTTTATTTCTAGTTTTTCTACTGCAGCCACGGTGTCTCCTCCACCAACCACTGAAAATGCGTCTGCGGCTGCTATGTGCCTAGCGGTAATTTCTGTGCTTTGAGTGTAACCCATTTCATAAGCACCAAAAGGTCCGTTCCAAAGAATAGTCTTGGCCTTTTCAATATAAGTAGCCAACATGTCTACTGTCATTGGTCCACAATCAAAAATCGTTTCTTCGGCGGTTACCTTGTCTGGGGTCTTCACTTGCCGTCCATCTGGGCCGTCCACAATCACATCAATCGGAAGAATGAGTTTTTTACTATCTAAAAATGACGCACCGACTAAAGAAACGTCAGACACCATAGACTTCCCTACTTCAAATCCTGTAGCTTTAAACAAGTCGTTGGCCAAGGCTCCACCAATAAAAACATGATCATACTCTTTGAGGTACTTTTCTACTAAGGGCATCTTAGTTTCAAATTTTGATCCGCCTAAAATAAATAAAGATGGATGTCGTGGATTCATCACTTTTTTTAATTCAGCCACTTCCTCACCAAGGGTTAACCCGGCAAAAGCGGGAAGAAGTTTTGCAACTCCAAAGATTGAGGCGTGTTCTCGATGCGCCTCAGCAAAAGCGTCGTTAACATAGACCTCTCCGAGCTCGGCCAGCTTTGCTATAAATGCTTCGTCGTTTTCTTCCTCTCCCATATTTTGGCGTAAATTCTCCGCCAAAAGGATATCGCCATCGCTCATGAGCGCCCTCCGTTCGTAAAATCCGGCTGTACTAATTGAGCCTCCCCAGTGGACCGGTAGATACTTTTCTAGTTCGTCAAAGACCGGCTTAAGTGTATCCTCTGGCTTTCGGCCGATGTGTGAAACAATGATGGTTTTTGCTCCTTGCTCATGAAGGTAACGTAGGGTTGGAAGCGATCGTTTGAGACGGAACGTATTACGTACCTTTCCGTCTACAATCGGAATATTTAGTGACGACCTAAGTAACACAAACTTACCCTTAAGATTGCCAGCTTCAGTGATTTTTCTCATAATTTAACTTACTGCCCTAATAATATTTACAAAATCATCTGACTTTAGACTTGCTCCGCCAACCAAAAAACCGTTCATCCCCCCTTCTTGGTGCAATACTGCAGCATTATCGGGCTTAACCGAACCGCCATAAAGTAGTCTCACATTTTTGGCAGTTCCCCGGTCGTATATTTTGGTCAAAACGCTTTCTATAAATAGCTGCATTTCTCGCACGTCTCCAGCGGTCGCTGTGTTGCCCGTACCAATAGCCCAGATAGGCTCGTAAGCAATTACAATCTTTTTTATTTGTACTGAGGTAAGCACCTTAGACAAACTTCTAAGCTGGTCTTCAACAAAAGTAAAGAAGTTTCCTTGCTCGTCTCGCGTTCGCTCGCCTACACAGACTATCGGCGTCAACCGATACTTAAGACACATTACGACCTTCTGCTGAACATCTTGGTCTGTTTCACCCATAGCCCGTCTTTCTGAGTGTCCAATAATTACAAAGCTGGTCCCTAGATCTTTTAGTTGTAAAACTGAAACTTCTCCCGTATGAGCTCCAATATTTTTAAAATACACATCTTGAGCAGCCAATGCAACTGAACTTTTTTGAACCTTCTTACCAACTTCGGCTAAATAAGTAAAAGATGGCGCGATGGCTACATAAGGTTCACTTATTTTTTTAATTTTCTTGACTACGGCGCCAGCTAGCGTAGAAGCTTCGACCAGAGTAACCGGGTTTAGCTTCCAGTTACCAACGACCAACGGAACGTTTTTTTTCATATATTACGATTGTATCATGAGTAAAACCGCACATCGGCCAATTTCAGCTATGAAGAACTAAGCCCTATCCTTCCTGTTTCCAAGAATCAAACAAGTATACGTCTGATGTTTCTGGTGTCATCGGCGGTGGATTTTTAACTTGGTTTATATCAAACGAAGTATTCCGGAGAAGAAAACCGGATAGGGTGACCCCGCTGCCGTTAACCCACTGTGTACCAACTCGACCGTTTGAAACCACACTACCAAATCTGGTCAGTGAATTTCTAGTAACGTACTGATTGAGTGACTCTGGGACGGCTCTATTCCCCGAGGTGGTGTAGTGGTTTCTGCCAAACCGGCCGTTTTGCGCAACATAAATACCGTTAGCAATCATATTGTTTGGCACCACCAAGCCAATGTCTATGTCGTCTTCAGCAATCGCCAAGAGTCCACTGTCGGAACCAGCGACGTATGTCACGTTGTCGTTAATAACAATATTTGTTTCTGCTCCAGAAGCTAAGTCTGCGGCGGCCAAGGTTACCTTTTGTGATATTTCCCCCTCCAGCCACACCTTGTCTTCAAAGTATAGTAACGGACACTCATTGCTTATAGTTCTATTCGCAACAAAAGAAGTGTTGGTTATTACATTTCGTTCGCCAGTGTGCCAACCTTGAGCTGAAGAATAAGCCCAGTAATTTTGCGTATTATTTACTCTACGTATATTAACAGTACCATTACTTATAAAATCAACTAGGTATCCAAACCCGCCCGACGGGCCATAATAAATCCCTCCATCGTTCTCTGCTCTAGTTTTCATTTCACTTAGGTCAAGTGTCAAGCCAGTAAAATCAACCGGTGAGATTGGGTAGGCAAATAGTCCGGGAGTAGCATTGCCACTAGTGGTGTACACGCCGTCAACCGTCTGGCTAGAGCCACATCCATATGAACTATTGCACACCCAGTCTGCCTGACCACTGCCAACAAAAGAATTATGAAAACCGTCCATTCTGATCCCTTGATTGGAATGAACTGGCCCAGAGATTACTCGGTCATCACCATACCAAACTTCGCCGTTTGTTATAAAGGAATACTCGGCGACAGTAGGTCTAGCGTTCCGGGCGCTAATAACACTGACCGCTGTCGGGTCGACATAAGTGAACCCGGTTGAAGTTACTTCAATCGAAGATACGCTGCCGCAATACGTACTACTGGCGATAGATAGAGAATACTCACCTATTGGTCCGGTTTCAGGGTCATTGTATACCTCAACGTAAGGCCCTGGGAGCCCGGTACCGTTTGTTACATCGTCGGGAAAGTGAGCCAAATACCATCGATAGTAATTTAAACCGGCTTCAGCAATTTCAGTGGCTCGGTGTTGTTCATACCTAAAATTTACCACTCTGTCTTGCGTCACAACATAGCCAATGAAAGAACTTATTATAACCAAGAAAATACTTCCAAAAACCAAGACTAAAATAAGCAGATAGCCGGCTGAATTTTTATTATGCTCTTGTAATTGTGATGAAAACATATTTTTATAGATTATCCTTCAAGTTTCTAGGCGCAATACTACTCCTGAGCATAAACTCTCCCGGCGTACGGACTGGGTCAATGTTCACAATAAGTTGCATTCTAATATAACGCACGTTAATGATCGGTGAGGCTGAGCTTAGTTGGTTTCCGGCGTTATCAAAATAAGTAAAAGTAGAGTTGGCTTGGTTAATATTTTGGACATACAAAGACAAAGTTTGCACGGAATTGGGCGCTGACAAATCATAGGCAACCGGAGAACCAGAGGGGTCGTAGGTGTACTTTGTTAAAGTGGTGTCGGCTAAAATATACTCTACGTACTCTACAGAATTGTCTTGGTCGGTGTCACTGTAATAACCAAACTGGTGTTCGTCGATTACAGCAATTGGATAAGTTCCATCTTCAGCCGTAATCATCTCCTTCGCGTCTCGGTTCCACTGAGTGACCCCCCTTCTGGCGTTATCTATTTCATCAACCTGCGCGATGGTGTAAGAATTAATATTGTACAAGGTGTTTATACTGTCCGTAATAGCAAGCAACAAGATTGTATAAATCCCAATAATAACGACCATTTCAACCAAAGTCATTCCTGATTGTGAACGTTGGTTTGAAAAAATCATATTATTCGGTCATAGTTACGGCGGTTACTGTATCATTGTCTATTTCAAAGCTGGTGATCGACTGGTCGGCATAACCGGCCGCTGAGACGTCTATGATGTAGTCTGTTTCGGCGCTAATTCCGCCGGTAAAAAATGCCTGGCCACAGGTATCAGTAAAAACTGTTTCATTGTATCCCGACCTCGTTAGGTTAACCGACACGCCAGGCAAAATTCTTCCCAACGTATCTACTACAGACACCCTCAGAGTGTTTGTAGAATCAGCGACCAAAACTAATGTAACGTCGCTATCTACTCCGGCCTCATGGACAATCGGATGACCAGGACAAGCGCTAGCAGCGTCTCGACCCCCAAACCCACTTAGAGTGTAGTTATCAAACTCTAAGTTAGAAACCGTCAGCTCGCCACCAGCACTGGTTACAAGTGAATTACTGTACTTATATATTGGTAAGGCTGAAATATCAGTCCCAATTATTTTGTTACCTCTCATATCAAATGCAACACTAGGTAACGCGCTCTCGCTTTGACGGTAAAAAACACTAATCTCTTCTACTTCTGGAGTAACGCTGTTGTCGGTTGTCTCTAAAGTTAGACCGACGTAAATTGTCTGATAGGTGGTTGTATCCAAACCACTGAGATCGACTATGTTGCTAGTAAACCCGCTTGAATTGCCCGGCAAGTCGCCGTCTGGAATTGGAGTGTAGGAAGCATCGCTCGAAAATTGAATACTGTGCGAGGTGCCAACCGGCAAGTCAACAGCAATCCGCATAGTGTGCCAAGCTTCAAGTGGGGATGGGGTAATCGGGCCCATATAAGCCTGCCCAAATTGTTCATATGGTCCAAAGAAATCTTCTAAAAGTAAGTTTCCCCCGCTGGTAGTCACACCTAGATAACCCGACAGAGCCGTTAAGTCATTAAACTCTTCTCTAAACAAATCGTCGGTGATCGCTGAATAGGTTGAAATATTCAGGTCACTCAGTTCCCCAATCTGAAAGGTGAGAGTAGAAATGTCCGACTCCAACACAGCAAACGGAGAGACCACCGGGGTTGGGTTAGCCACCGAAGCTTCGTGGGTTTGGTCTAACGAATATGCTCGACCCGAAATATTTGCTGTCACTTCGACTCCATAACCACTGTCAGCTGGAACGTTAAAAAGAGCGGATCCATTTGCATCAGTGAGTTTGGTCACATCATACGGAAAGGTGGTACTAGAGCCAACTAGCCTCACCGTAGCTCCTGCGAAAAGTGAAACGTCTGCGTCGAGCACATTAATCCGCACCGTTCCCCCACCACCAGTCGTTTCAATAGAACGAGGGACGATATTACTAACCAACTGTATGCTGGAAGTAGCTCCATAAATGAACCACTCGTACTCGAGTTTGATTTGCTTGTAATCTAAAATAATACCGTTGGTGTCGGCGCCAGTAGATCCATCGGCATCGTCGTCTACATACTCCACCAACACGCGTTCAGAAAAATTAATTCCGTTTAAGTTTAACGTACTATTTTGGGGAATAGTTCCCGCTGGGAACCCAGCTATCACCCCCACATCGTTGTACGGAAGAGACCGAAAATACTCCATTCGGTCATTAGCTACCGAAAGAGCACTAAGCTTTGCCCGAGATTGGTTTATTAATTCCAACGAAAACTTAAATGAAAGCAATAGCCCCCCAAAAACCAAAGTCGATAAGGCCGCTACCACAATCACCTCAACTAGCGAGAGGCCTTTCTGACTAGATGATTTATATTTCATGATTAACTTAGACCGTCTGAAATTGAGTAAATCGGCGCAATCAAAGCGAGGGCAAAGAATCCAACTCCAGCTCCGATTACAACCATGAGCAGTGGCTCGATAATAGTAGACAAGTCTTTGGTCTTTCGCTCGACCTCTGTTTCATAAAAAATAGCTAGTTCACCCAGCATGCCAGAAATTTGTCCGGTCTCTTCACCCACCAGAATCATTTCCCCTACTAAAATCGGATATAAGTCTTTTCTTTCAATAAAAGTCTCAGACAAAGCAGTTCCTTTTTCTACCCGCAACGCCGCTTCTTTTAAAATTTCTTTATAAAAGACGTTCTGAATTACTTCTTCGGTAATATTAATTGAATTAATCACATCTACCCCAGAATTTAAAAGCGAGGATAGGGTACGGGCGGTTTGGGCAGAGTTAGCCTCTTTGGCCAAATTTCCAATTATTGGCAACCTAACCACCAACCACGAAGTAGCTATCTTTCCCCACTTAGTCTTTAGTACATAAATAAAACCAACAATACTACCGATCATGCCCAGAATAACGAAGATTGTGTATTCAACCATAAAGTCACTAGCCCAAATCAAAAACTGTGTGGTGGCTGGCAATTCTTTGTCCATACCTTTAAACACGCCCGTAATCGCCGGCATCACGTAAATCATCATCAAAACCGCAATCACAACCATCACAATAATAACGATAGACGGATAAATCATCGCTCCCTTGATTTTCTTTTTTAGATTACTAGATTTTTCCATCTGGATCGCTAGTGTTTGTAGCGACTCTGCCAAACTACCGCTCTCTTCTCCGGCCCTGATCATGGCTACATACAAGTCGCTAAACACTTCGGGGTAAGCTTTGATTGCTACATTGAATTGGTCTCCTTGGTTAATCCGGTCAACTACTTTATTTAGAACCCCTTTTAATCTTGGGTTTGAGCTTTGGCGCTGAATGACTGAAAGCGCCCGAGTGACAGTAAGGCCGGCCTTAAGCATTGAACCTAAGTTTCGCGTGACCATAACCAGCTCGTCTTCCTTAACCCGACTAAGCAGATAATTAATTTTTTCAACGTTAAGTAGTTTTTTTAGGTTAAAGCCAGAAGACTCTTCGATCATAGACACGGTGTGTCCTTGGTTGCGAGCGATGGCATAAACCTTAAACCGATCATCTGCCTCAACTGTATTAGTGACAGCTTTCCCTTCTGCGTCCTCACCTTGATAGGTAAATTTTGCCATAAAATTATTCGTTAATTACCCGAAGCACTTCTTCAATACTAGTAAGTCCTTGAGCCGCTTTGAAGATTCCGTCTTCAATCATGGTGAGCATTCCTTCCTTTTGTGCTTGTTCTTGAATCTGGTCTCCCGTTTTGTCACTCATAACCATATCTTTAATGGTCGGGGACATCTCTAGCACTTCGTGAATTCCCATTCGGCCTTTGTAGCCGTCTTCGGTGTCGCCTTTCTCTTTTGGGTGAAAAAAAGTTATATCGTTCCAGGTCGCATCTTCTTTGACTATTCCCTCATCTCGAAGAGTCTTTAATACTAGGTTTAGATTTACTTTTTCGCCGAGCTCATCTCGTTCGGCTTTGGTTAGATTGTACGGAAGTTTATCGTCTGCTAGCTTGCGCACCAACCGCTGACCAATTGCTACCCGGAGAGTAGACACCATCAAGAAAGACTCTGCCCCCATATCGATAAGTCTGGCAATAGTTCCAGCCGCTGAGTTGGTGTGAATAGTCGCGAGTACCAAGTGCCCGGTCAGAGCTGCGTTGATAGCCAAGCTGGCAGTTTCTTGGTCACGGATCTCTCCCACCATAATCACGTCGGGGTCTTGGCGCATAAGCGAACGTAGCCCGGCCGCAAACGTGAAGCCAATTTCTGGCTTCACTTGAGACTGATTAACCCTAGCCATTTGGTACTCAATCGGGTCTTCAATCGTAGAAATATTTACCTCAGGTGTGTTGAGTAGATCAAGAATTGTGTAAAGAGAAGTCGACTTACCAGAACCAGTCGGCCCGGTCACGAGAATTATCCCGGTAGTAGCGCGAGTAGCGCGGTGAATTCTATCTAAGGTAGAACCGTGGAAACCAATCCCTTCCAGTGAGAACCCACTGCGGTTTTCCCGCAAAAGACGCATCACCACCTTTTCACCAAAAAAGACAGGTAGCATTGAGACTCGAAAAGCTACTTTCTGACCATCCATTTCCATTTTAAATCGGCCGTCTTGTGGAAGACGCTTCTGGTCGAGCTTTAAATTCGAAAGTACCTTAAGTCGCGCCACAAGACTTCCAGCCGCTATCTTAGGTAGCTTCATCGCGTCGTTTAAAATTCCGTCAATTCGGTAACGCACCAAAACCTCTTCTTCCATTGGTTCAATATGAATGTCAGATGCTCCCTGGATAATTGCGTGGCGAAGCAAGGTGTCGACAATTCGGACCACCGGTAAATCTTCGGCCATTTGTTTCAATTCCTTCTCGCTCATTTCATTCCCTTCTTCAGTCAACACTTTCAACTGTGAAGCGTCTTTCATTATAAGGTCACCAAACTCATCTTTGAGTGTCTTTTGGTACTGACGCAGCGCGCCTCGCATCGAGTCGGTGTCGGTCAGGCGTGGCTGAATCTTTAGACCAACTTTTTTCTTTATAAAATCAATCGCTGGCAAATCAGCAGTATCTAGCATGGCTACTTCGAGCGTGTCGTCGCTTTTTTTGTAGGCGATAATGTTGTGGGTTCGGGCTACTGGTTCGGGAATAAGGGTCAGAGTTTCAAAGTCTATTTTCATTTCCTTAAGCGAAACAAAAGGAATACCCAGCACGTACGACTCCACCCTACGCATATCATCTTCGGTCAAATGGCCGTGAGCAATAAGTGCTTCGCTCAAAGAGCGGTCTTCGTCTTTAGCAATTTTTTCAGCCGCAGCAATATCAGTCTTGGTAATAAGACCAGCATCTAAAATAAATCGCTTAAGTTGATCGTCTTGAATACGCATAGATAAACCCAATGAACAGAACCATTACCTCCGGAACATGTTAATCCAATTATACCACTCAACCAGTCGTGAACATAAAAGATGTTCACGACTTAATACAAAAAACCTTTTGCCTAAGTGAAGGTTTTTTGTAAGTAGTGACTTAGGGTCTTCCTTGGCCTCAAAGAATTACGTAATTAATTACGGATATTAATTACCCACCGGTCATCCATGCCAGAGCTCGAGTAATTTTGACTTTTATTGTGCGTAGCGTATAGTTTATACATCTGATGAATGACTGCTCGGCCTCTTGGCCGGGCGTTATTTGTTAAAGATACAACTTAATAAGTAGAGATGTATTACATGACTCATATCATGATGCACCACATAATAAAAATTGAATATGTTTGATCTAAAGGTAATTAATTCAGTTTTGGCTGAAATGGAAGAAGAGAGAGGAATTCCCCGCGCTAAGATGATTGACGCTATTGAGCAGTCTCTAGCTACTGCGTACAAGAAAGAATTTGGAAAACGAGGACAAATCGTCACTTGTTCTTTTGATATGGATACCGGAACCACCAACTTTAATCAAATTAAGATTGTCGTGGATGAGTCAATGCTCAAACCAGAACCAGAGCTTGATGAAGACGGAAATGCTATCGATGATGAAGGACCAAAGGAAGAAGAGGACGAAGAAAACAAGAAGGTGCGATTTGACGAAGAAAAGCACATCATGATTTCGACGGCTCAAATGATTAAGAAAGGGGTGGAACCCGGCGAAGAACTTATCTTCCCCCTTGAACCAAAAGACGACTTTGGTAGAATTGCGGCGCAAACGGCCAAGCAAGTGATTATGCAAAAAGTCCGTGAGGCAGAAAAAGAATCAGCTTTGGCAGAATTTGGACAAAAAGCTGGCGATATTATTGTCGGCCAAGCACAACGATTTGAGCGGGGAAACCTATACGTAGATTTAGGACGAGTGACCGCTATCATGCCTTACGAAGAACAGATTCCCGGCGAACGGTTCAAACCCGGCGAAAGAATTCGAGCGATTTTACTTGCGGTGGAAGAAACACCACGAGGAATCTTTCTCAAGCTATCTCGTTCACACCCAGACTTCTTGGCTGCCCTATTTACTATCGAAGCTCCAGAACTACAAACTGGTGCGGTTGAGGTAAAGGCGATTGCCAGAGAAGCCGGAGCCCGAAGCAAGATTGCGGTACACGCAGTCGATGAGCACCTAGACCCGGTTGGCTCACTAGTTGGACAACGTGGAGTCCGAGTATCGACGGTAATGAGTGAACTCGGTGGCGAAAAGATTGACATCATTGAATGGTCCCCAGTAATTTCTGAGTTCCTTGAAGACGCTTTGTCTCCAGCTCAAGTGATGGGTATCAAAATCGTTAGTGAACCCGTAGATGGAGAGCGAGGTCATGCTATTGCTGAAGTAGCTGGCGACCAACAATCTCTAGCAATCGGACGAGGCGGACAAAACGTACGTCTAGCTGCCAAGCTAACTGGCTGGAAGATTGATATCGTATCGGCTAAGACTGGCGAGGAGTTGGCCGAAGCTGACGCTGATGGAAAGGTTTCTCTAGAAGCACCGGCTGATACAGTAGCGGGAGCAGATGACGTAATTATTGAGGGTGAAGAAGCAACCACCGACCAACCTGATATCGAAGAAGTTTTGGAAGACAAAGAAGACACTAAAGACCGAGACGTCACCAAAGACATGGAAGAACAAGACGAAATCGACACTCCGGAAGAAGCTGAAGCAGAAATGGCTTCAGCGGTAGACGAAGAAATTCTTAAGGAGACGGAGGAAAAAGAGACTGAAGCGGAGAAGGAAGAGGTGAACGAGGAAAAGGACGCTAAGTAAAAAATTGAGGCAGCCCGACGCTTTAGCTCCGGGCTGTTTTGTTTGCGCAAAATGCGCTACTATTAATTATGCAAAATTTAGTGGCTAGAAAATAAGGAGTTTACGGCTATATTTTCTGTACGCGGAGCTCCGAATTTGCTCATTTACTACGAGCAAATTCCTGGAAAACCTAAATTGTATTATTACCAAGATTTAATTTTATCACTTACCTATGAACCTACTACACGACATCCCAGCTGGAACAGCTGATGAAATGAACGTTATTATCGAAATTCCTAAGTTTTCTAAGAATAAATACGAAGTCGATAAAGAAACCGGAGTTATTGCGCTCGACCGAGTAATGCACACAGCGCAAGACTACCCGTTTGACTACGGCTTTGTTCCCCAAACCTTGTTTGATGACGGCGACGCTTTGGATGTGGTACTCGTAACCACTTACCCACTAGCACCGGGAATTTTAGTGAAGGCTCGACCAATCGGCATCATGGAGATGATCGACGGCGGAGAGCGAGACGACAAAATCATCGCTGTGCCAGTTGAAGACCCTCGGTTTGATACTGTAAATGACCTATCTGATCTGTATCCTCACTTCAAGAAAGAAATGGCACACTTCTTTGAGACCTACAAAAAAGTTCAAAAGAAAGAAGTAACAATCGGTGAATGGGGCGATGCAAACAAGGCTAAAGCAGCTTTTACCAAGAGTTGTGAGCTGTATAAAGAAAGCAAGTGAAATTAGACTAATTCAGTATGTGTATAGCGCCGTTGAGAGTCTCTTCCAACGGCGCTATACTTTACCCATATTCACGGAATTTAATTATATTTATGAAAACCATTACCAATATTATTGTCAGTCACGTTGCCCTACTCGCTCTGTTTGGCGTCACAGCACTAGTTTTTGCTCAAGAAGAAAGCGACACCTTGACCACTGAGACCGAATTAAGTACCGAGACCACTTCAGTGGAAACCCGACCAACCGGCGATCCAGAACAACGCGAAACGGCTCAAGCGGAAAGAGAGGCTCGCCAGGAAAACCAGCAGGAACAAAGAGAGGATGTCCAAGCAAACAGACAAACATCCCTAGAAGAACGAGGAGAACAAGTCGAAGCCCGTAAGGCTGAAATGGATGTAAAAACCGAAGAAAGACAAACCCAAGTTGCCGAAAAACGAGCCGCTCTACAAGCTAAAGGCCAAGAAAGAATCACTAATCTCGCGTCTAACCTTAGCAACCGTATCGATGCTGTTATTGTCCGGATTCAAAATATTATTGATCGTATCGACTCTAGAATTGATAAATTTTCCGAACAAGGAGTAGACACCACCGAGGCTGAAGAAAATTTAGCAGCAGCGCAGAATTCAGTAGACAGAGCTAAAGCGGCCGTAGCAAACATAGACGCTGAAGTAGCAGCTGCAGTTGGATCAGAAGACGTACGAGCTGCCTGGCCTGAGGTGAAAGCCACCATTGCAACCGTTAAAGAACACCTACAAGACGCCCGAAGAGCACTCCGCGCTTGTGTGACGTCGCTTAAAGAAGCTGTGTTGGAGAATCAAACAGTAAACGGGGCTGATGTAGTTTTTCCAGCAAACGGAGATACGACAGAAGATTCAGAATAATTTAAACTTAATCCTATAAATAACATGAACGATAACAAGACAGAGGTGCAAGTCCCAAATTACGAAGGCGAAGAAATGAAAATGCCCGAAAACACTGACGCTCAACAAGTCACCGCTGAAAAAAGTGGTATCGAAACCGGTCCTCTGCTATTTACTTTAATAATACTTTTAGTTGTGTTGTTTGGTGGTATGTACTATTGGTTCTTAACTCTTGAATCTGCAGAAGTAGAGCCTGCTCCAATCGAACGACCTTCTAGAGAAGAAAACAATGAGCCAGAAAGCACTACAGCCGAAGCTCAAGTGGACACTATGCAAGCCGTAAGTACTTCTGATGAAATAACCGCCATCGAAGCTGACGTAGAAGCAACCAACCTAGAGTCCCTAGACGCAGAACTAAACGCCATCGACGCAGAATTAGAAGCAGCTTTGAATGAATAGTTGAAGAACATTTAGTAAAAGCGGGGCGGCCGAAAGCCGTCCCGTTTTTTCTTTACCGGTTGCAATTTTTCCAAAGTTTCGTACACTGGCCAGCACTATGTCACATTCACATTCTACAGATTTTAAGCAGGCTTTTACAGTTGAAGAATTACCAGATTCACAGATCAAAATTACCGGCGAACTATCCTACGCTGAGCTTTTAAGCGAGCGTACAGCCGCTTTAGTGGCTCTAGGTAAGAACATCGAGCTAGATGGCTTTCGTAAAGGGAACGTACCGGCTAAAGTACTAGAAAAACACCTCGGTGAGATGGCTATTCTGGGTGAGATGGCCGAACGAGCTATTTCCCACTCCTACCCGCATATTGTAGAAGAACACAAGCTAGAAGTGATCGGGCAACCACAAATCGAGATCAAGAAAATTGCTCCGGACAATCCCCTAGCTTTTACCATCACCGTAGCGGTAGTGCCTTCTTTTGAGCTCGCAGACTACAAAGCTGTTGCCAAGGCAGTTAACAAAACTCGTCCGACTGACGAAGTTTCCGACGAGGAAGTGGCTGAAAAGATCAAAGAAATCCAAAAGCAAAAGCGAGCCTACGACCGGATGCAAGAACTGTCGCAACAGAGCAAGGAGACAGCCGACAAAGAAGCTGTGGAATTACCAACCCCAGAATCAGTAGAGAAGAAGGTAAAAAACGACGAAAACGCTCCCCTGCCCGAGTTGACCGACGAATACGCTAAGACTCTTGGTCAACCAGGTCAATTCGAAACCGCAGAAGCTTTCAAAGCCAAACTCCGAGAACATCTAGAAATTGAAAAGAAGCAAGAAAATGTTGCCAAGCATCGAGCCAGCATCACCGACGCAATTATTGAAAAAACAGAGATCAAACTACCGCAAATCCTGATCGATTCGGAAATCAACCAAATGTTCGCGCAAATGCAAGAGGACCTAGACCGGTCAAACCTAAAGATGGACGACTACCTAGCCCACATCAAGAAAACTAAAGACGAACTAAAGAAGGAATGGTCTCCGGCTGCCATAAAGCGAGCCAAGCTCCAACTAATCCTAAACGAAATCGCTAAGCAAGAAGAAATAGTTCCGGACGCCGAAGAAGTAAACGTTCAAGTAAAAGAGCTTTTAGAACGTTTCAAAGACGCCGACAAGCACCGGGTCCGACTGTACGTAGCGTCAGTAATACTAAACGAAGCAGTAATGAAATCCCTCGAAAAGATTAAGTAAAGAAGACCAAGAAAAGACAAAACGAGCAACAAAACAAGCGCGCCCCTTCGGGCGCGCTTGTTTTAATATGATTTCAATTATCCCTACAAGATTTTGACCCTAGATTCAAAATCTTGATAAGAATGGCGAGTTTAAATTACTCGCCAGTTTCGGCACATCATCCTGCATTGATGTGTGCCAGATCGGTCTCGAATCCTTTCGGGACCGGTGCCGGTACGTAGTACCCCTTTGCTGCCTCTCCGACAAAAACATCATCAGAATCCTCAGGCATCAGGTAGGAAAGCCGGCCATTATCAAACATGACCTTGGCTTCCTCCATACAAAGGTGCGCCCCGACCGGGAACGTCCTGTCCTGGCCGTAGATATCACTCAAGTAGCAAGTAACACCATTCTCGGCCAAAACCTCATACTCCAGGTGACCGGAGCCTTGTTTGTCCACCTTTGTGACCACCCCTTTCAAAAAAGCTCTCATAACAAACTCCAACACAACGCCGTACCTCAAATGGGCCGACTCTCACGCTGTGCCCCTGTCTTCAGGAAAGAAAGCATCAAATGTGACACACTCTTTCCTGAGGACAGGTTTAATTTGTGAAGAACTAACTGATGAAGAGAATACACCATTCTTTACACTTTGTCAATATCCTTGTCTATCTTGGTGACGTATAATACCCCGTATTTAGCATAAATAACCATATTTATAAACGTTTTGTGTTTATACACTTTATATTTGTCAATTTTGTTGACTATTATTGTAGATATGAGAAAATGGAGTTATGGAAGACTTAATCCAACAACTAAAGAACCTCAACCTCACCGATAAGGAAGCCCGGGTCTACTTGGCCCTACTCGAACTCGGTCCGGCTACACCGTACAAGATATCGAAGCGATCAAGGCTCAAGCGTCCGACCGCCTACGTGATAGCTGAGGAATTGGTAGAAAAAGGACTGATTATTCAGGTTACTGGTGAGAAGAAAAAGTTATACATGGCTCGCTCGCCCGAAGCGTACTTCGAAGTGGCGGAAGAGAAGCTACACGAAGCCAAGCAGATACTACCTGAATTAATGGCACTACAAAGGAAGACGAGTGAAAAGCCAAATATTCTATACTTCGAAGGAGTGGGCGGTATTAAGCAGGCCTATGATTACCGCATTAAAGAATTTCACGGCAAGGAGATCCTTGGTTTCTTTGCGCGTGGGACTGAAGTGGATCAAAAATTGACCGAGGAAGTATTTGTTCCGTGGAATGACTATAAAGTTGCTCACAAAATAAACGTCCGAGGCTTTACCTCAGACGACCAAAGCTTGCAAGTCTATAGTAAGTATCTCTCCACCAAAAGCGACGAAGGAAAAATCTTTGCTAAGTTTCTCCCAGCCCGTATGTACAGCGCCGACACTTCTTTAGAAATCTTCGACTGGGGTGTACGGATTGTGATTATGGACTCAAAACAAGCCTTAATTATGGAAAGTGAAAAATTCGCCCACGCCATGAAAGAAATTTTTGAACTACTCTGGAGCCGTACCGAAGGAGAATTCGATAAACCTAAGAAAATCAAGATTGATAAATAGTTACTTTACAAAGAGATAATTAAAGAGTAATTGTACTAAGCACTCTATCTGCCCGCCTGCGGAAGGTTCGTTGTCTGTCCTTCAGGCTTCAAGACTTTCATTGGCTGGCGGCCGTACTTATAACGGTCCTCGTTAATAGTCGAGTGCCGGTAGTGTCCCCTTGAGTCACCGCCTTTTTTCTTTGCCTATCAAACAATTATTGTGTAGGATTGGGGTCTGCAGACAGTTATGAACGGCAGGTTAACTTATTTTTGGTCAGATTTTGCCCAAGGGCAGAACAAAATCCGACATAAATTCGTAATAGTCACAGACGTTCCTTTACTAATTAAAATATATTTATGAAATCTGAACACACAAAGACTGAGAGAAATTACCTAGTACCGACCGTGATTGAGAAAGTCCCGGGGGGAGAACGAGCTTTCGACATTTACTCTCGCCTTCTTAAAGAAAGAATCATCTTCATTACCGGGCCAATTGAAGACCACATGGCCAACTTAGTAGTAGCTCAACTACTCTTTCTTGAAGCTGACGATCCTAAGAAAGACATTTTCTTGTACGTAAACTCGCCCGGCGGGAGTGTAACGGCTGGGCTGTCCATTATCGACACCATGAACCACATCAAACCAGAAATTGCGACGGTTTGTGTTGGTCTGGCGGCTTCTATGGGTTCGTTGATTCTTTCACAAGGAGAAAAGGGTAAGCGATTTATCTTGCCTAACGCCGAAGTAATGATCCACCAACCTTCTGGCGGAGCGTACGGCCAAGCCTCCGACATCGACATCACGGCCAAACACATCCTAAAAACTCGAGAACGTCTTAATAAAATGTTGGCGAAGGCTACCGGGAAGAAAATCGAACAAATCAACCAGGACGTAGACCGAGACTTCTTCATGGACGCCGAAGAAGCTAAGAAATACGGAATTGTCGATAAGGTGTATAAATAAACTTTATCTTGTTACCCTGAAAGAACGGCGCTAAAAGCGCCGGTCTTTCAATTTTTGCCGACAGTCATCTCTGGAAAATGAATGATTGCCGGCATATATTCTGAATAGTCACCGCTTTCCTTTCTTCATTTACAAACCACAACTTCTCTAGTACAGTTCATTCTGTACAGTTACGAACGAGAACACTTATTTAAGAAATATTGTCATGTCACCTATTATATTTACGGTTGCACTGGCGGTGGCTTTATTTCTCGGTATTGGAGCAGGATATTTTGTACGCTACCTACACGCACAATCAAAGAAGAATTCGATTGAACTACTCATCAAAGAGCGTGAAATTACGGCTGAAAGGAAAGCGTTAAACATTATTGAACTAGCAGAAACGAAAGCTGATAATATCGAGAAAGAAGCCAAAGCTGAACGCAAGCATTTAGAAGAAAAGTTGGAGCAAAAAGAAAATCGACTAGGAAAGAAGGAAGAAATTTTGGACGAACGACAAATGGATATCGATTCCCAAAAAGAATCCATCCAAGAAAAAATTGACCAAATTAAATCCATTAAGGCTCAACTTGATAGTCGAGTTGATGAAGCTGACCAAAAGTTGGCGGTAGTGGCTGGCCTAAGCAAAGAAGAAGCCTACGAGCAATTGGCAGTGAAGGTTGAGGTAGAAAGAGCGGAAGACATCCAAGCTAGACTACTCAAAGTCGAGCGACTTGGTGAAGAACAGTATGAAGCAAAAGCCCAAAATATTTTGCTAGCAGCTATCCACCGAATTGGAAACAACCTCTCCCCAAACTTGATGACCTCTCATATTGAGATCCCTAGCGACGACCTGAAAGGAAAGGTGATCGGTAAAGAAGGGAGAAATGTTCGAGCTTTTGAACGAGCAACTGGAGTAGATGTACTAATAGACGAATCCCCAGGTTACATCGTTCTTTCTTCATTCGACCCAATAAGGCGGGAAATTGCTCGAGTAGCCCTAGAGGCACTATTGAAAGACGGTCGTATTCAACCAGCTAAGATTGAGGAAGAGGTTGAGAAAGCGCGGGCTGAAGTTGGCAAGGTGGTACGAGCCATGGGAGACAAGGCTGCTTACGAAGCCAACGTACCTAATTTACACCCAGACCTAATCACCATCTTAGGCCGACTACACTTCCGAACTAGCTACGGGCAAAACGTACTCTGGCACTCAGTTGAGATGGCTCACATGGCTGGCATTATTGCTGAAGAGGTCGGCGCAGATGTTGGCGTCGCTCGAGCTGGTGCTCTTCTCCACGACATTGGTAAAACCGTTAGTCACGAAGTGGCCGGCACTCACGTTGAGATTGGTATCCGTATTTTAGAGAAGTACGGCGTAGACCAAAAAGTAATTCTAGCGATGCGCGCTCACCACGAGGAATACCCGTATGAAACTCCTGAATCTATTATCGTACAGGTGGCCGATTCAATCTCAGGTGGTCGACCAGGAGCGCGACGAGACTCAATGGAAAACTACATAAAGCGACTTTCAGACTTGGAGAATATTGCCAAAAAAGTAATGGGAGTAGAGAAAGCTTTTGCCATTGCCGCTGGTCGCGAAATAAGAGTATTGGTAAACCCAACCACTTTAAACGATCTCCAATCTAGTAATCTGGCCCGTATCATTGCTACCAATATAGAAAAGGAGTTGCGTTACCCTGGTGAAATTAAAGTCCACGTAATTCGTGAAACACGAGTGATTAGTTACGCGAGGTAGCTTAAGTGTTAAATACCTAACCACAATTTAAGCATTGTATTGCGGGATTAGGTGAATTCACGGCTTAAAATTAGTTAAAAGTGCCGTCCGTTTTTTCAAGAAAACGGACGGCACTTTTAAATCTAAAACAACCTAAAATTATTACACCATAGAAAATACTCTTGTGTAGTCGTTGCAGTACATATGGGTTGCTATATAATGTTTTCAAGCCATTACGGCACCGTGCTTGAGTTATCACTCACCACATTTTTATCACCTTAGAATATAAAACTCTAACCTATGAATAAAGCAGACATCATCAGCAAAGTGCACGAAGTACTCGACACTACAAAAGCTGACGCAGAACGTGCAGTTGACGCAGTATTTGAAAGCATTGAATCAGCAATGAAAGATGGTACCCAAGTATCAGTAGCTGGATTTGGCATCTTTGAAGCAAAGATGCGAGCAGCTCGAGAAGCGCGAAACCCACGAACTGGCGAAGCGGTACAAGTACCAGCCATGCGAGTTCCTAAGTTCCGAGCAGCTAAGGCACTGAAAGACGCTGTAAAGTAATTTCTCAAAGTTTTTGAAAAGTCGGTCGGGACTTCGTCCCGACCGGCTTTTCTTTTTCACAGGTTCTCCCCAGTTCTCGAGAAAAACTATTATGCTATAATTACCAAATAACGGAGGTAATAATCGTTACGTGGAGATACGAAGGTATCTCCCATCACACTCAAAACGCCCCAGCCGGGGTATTTTGTTTTTTATAGTTAAGTTTTAACAAATTCTGCGTTCGTATAAACGAACACCTATTGACTTGCTACTAAAGAAGGTTGTGTTAACCTTACCGCCATATGTTTACAACAATAATCACTGACTGTAGAGACGACAACGCACGAGCGAGACAAACTAGCCGCATCGCTTCTTTATTAGACTGTAACGTCTCTTTTGTTGGAGTACAGTCCGACCTAGAAGCCGGTGTGCAACTCATAGACATGCTAGACGCCACCGAAGGCAAGCGTGGGCTTATTCTGGTTAATGTAGCTCCGAGAGGTGGACACACTACAAAATGGGAAAACGGAACCCCTTTTGGTTACTTCTGGTACAAGGAGACTTTGGTAGTTTCTTCAGTTGACGGCTTTGCCCTTTCCGCAGTAAAGAAACTCAGCTTAGCCGATAATATTAACCTCCTAGATACTCATACGGCTGCTGATACTATGCTGGATCAAAAGTTTATTTCTGAAGTTGCGGCCAAACAAGTACCGACCACCCAATTCAGAAGCTTCGACTTCACCCCTCGGGCTGGAGCCTTCTTGATGCTTGGTAATTCTCTTCCGACCACCGACTACTCAATGGAAGAGGTAGCAGTTCTACCTCCGGCAATTTGGAACATTGATTGTTTTGGTAACTGCAAAACAACCCTGACCCTATCTGAAATTGACCCCGAAGCTAAAATCGAGAACCGGTTTGGAACTCTTCCTTTCACCACACGACTTCGAGACGTAGAAGACAACGAATCATCGTTGGTACAAGGAAGTTCTGGTATTAATGACACCCGTTTCCTAGAGATGATGACCCAGCGAGGACACTTTGCAAAACTACATAACGCAAAAATAGGTGACGACGTATTTGAAGATAAATCGTATTTTACATCAGCTACTAAGTAGCTGATTGAAATATAGTACTAATATGCTAGAATCGTGGGACTTTGGGTAGTGATACTTTGAAGTAGAGGCGGGTGTATCTTTGATACAACCTCTCATTCGTCCGAACTGTTCGATGGCAGATGCAAGCCTAGCTTGCATCAAAAGTTGCAAAAGGAGCGCATGCAAGCCAGCTTGCCTCCACTCCTTTTGCAACTTTTGACTCACTGCACTCAAACGCTTCGTGTACTCATTTCGCGGGTGTAGTTTAGTGGTAAAACGACTGCCTTCCAAGCAGTAGTCGGGAGTTCGATTCTTCTCACCCGCACAAAGAATAAAAGACCCTCTGGGGTCTTTTTTCGTGGGCGGGTGAAGTGAGTAAATAGTTTTACTCACGGGAGGAATCGAACGCCGGAGCGCTGTGAGGAAGAATGACGAACAAGTGAGGCGTGTCCCACGGCACCTGCTAGTTTGTGAATGCAATGAAACAAAATAGCTTGGTGACCGTCAGGACGATTCTTCTCACCCGCACAAAACAATACTTCCGCTCGCGAAAGCGACGGAGAACGGCGCGCCAAAGGCGCGCAAACAGGCAGAATATACCGTCGCGTTCGGAGCGTAAGAGAAAGTTTAGAATTACCACGCGCTCCGTGCGTGCGATTAGCTCTTTCGTTCAAAATAAGTTCGCGCAAAGGTTAGTATTTCTGCACCAACAACGAACTAATCGGTGAACTAATCGGTTTTTCGGAATTCTTTCACTGTTCTAATAATGGGCATAATCAGCCCTATGAAAGAGTAATAAATCAGAGCCGTAAGTGTGTCATCGTGAACGCCTGCTTGATCGATATCTGCAAATGGAAACGGGTTTGCAGGATCAGCAGTATGGAGAGTAATCAAGACGGTGATCGAGTAGCATCCCATATAAATGAAAATGTAAGCCATTATATTGTACACAGCACCAGTACCTACATTCTTATATGATTGACGCAATTTGAGAAAAGTCGAAACTAATATGAGATACAAAAAACCTAAACCGAAGCTAATCTTTCCAGCGCTAAATACGATTAAGAAAGATATTGATCCAACACCAATTACAAATAAGAGAAGATTACCCACTGTTTTTAGGGTGCCGTTCGTCTTTGCTTGCCTTAGGCTTTACAAAAAATTTATTTGTAATAGGGTGTTTAGTGGATCAACCTAGTACCTAAGTATAAAAAATGTTTATGGCATTTGTTGCCAAGGAGAATAAAATGGAATTTGACTGGATGACAGTTCAAACATATCGCAATTCACACATAAACAACATTAAAAGAGACCATCGAAGCTATGTCACTCGTTTAATCCCTTGGGGACTAATTACAATCGGAGATTCTTCCACGCCCCGCAACGACTGTCGTGATTTTGTCAGGAAGAATAAAAAGCGTATTAGAATCGATGATAATGTCTATATGATGATGGGTCGGGAGAGTTTCTTCACAACAAAGCTTCATCTATACGAACTTTATCTTGTCTCGCCAATAATGCTTGGCTACGTAGAGGAGGTTGCTTACGATAAGTTTATCAAAGGGGCTTCTTGTCGTGACCTTGTACAATGTGTTGGTCAAACTGCCTGTAAGATTTGGGAAGCATGCCCAGAGCTTGATACAGAAGGTGAGAGTATAAATTTGGCAATGAAGCCAATACTCATACCTAGTAAGGCTGGTGGTTGCGTCGTATACATAAGTGGGCACCTCGAAGAAAAAATAATTGGTGCAAGGTTTATGGGGCCAAAAACCCTGATTGATGCCAATGAACAGTTCTTGTTTATCAAAAGAATATCGACTAGCCGCTAAACTGGCTTCCTACACCCGGCGCACACCATGCGCCGGGTATTCTTATATTTAAATGATTTATCCAATGCTATACTTAGTACCATATGCATTTTGTGACTGATATTTTAGTGGCTGTTTTGACTGTATACTTGGCTTTTACCAATGGTCTGGCCTTGCAGATAAGCAACCTGATAGATGGGCCAAGCTCAGAAGTAATCCAAGAAGAAATCATCGAGGCAGAGGTCGGGATTGAGACACTACCCGGACTTTTTACAAATACTATTCCTGACATTCTACTTAGGAGCACCAAATATCAATCGGCAGCCCTAGCTGGTAGCGAAGGGCTCGTCGGAGCTAATACCAAAGATCCGTTTGATGCGATGGTGAATATATTTTGTACTATGTTGACTGAGGATCAAATCCGCACCACAACCGGCACTGGTTTCTTTATCGATCCAGATGGCATCATCCTCACCAACGCTCACGTAGCTCAATTTTTATTACTAGAAGAAACTAATGATTTTGGTGAAGTGAAGTGTGTTGTCCGTAGTGGCAATCCGGCTTCACCTCAATACGAGGCAGAGTTGTTATACATTTCTCCGGCTTGGATCCAGGCAAACTCAAAAATACTAAGCACCGCAGTGCCAATGGGTACTGGCGAACGTGACTACGCTCTCTTGTATGTGACCAAGCGAGTGGACGATAGCCCACTGCCCACTGCCTTCCCCGCCCTTGGTTTTGATACTAGTCTATTGCCTCTTTCTACCCGCAACGACTTAGTACTGGCTGCCGGCTATCCAGCCGCTCCCTTACTTCGAGACGGTCCAAGTGCAGACTTAATCCCCCGAAAGGCCACCACGACCGTCTCAGAGCTCTACACCTTTGGTTCTAACCACGCCGACGTGTTTTCTATCAGAGGCAGCGAAGTTGGAGCAGAAGGTTCTTCGGGTGGTCCGGTTTTAAACGCTAAGGGCGACGTGATCGGTATCATTGTTACCCGAGGCGACGACAGTACCGACGGTACTGGTAGCCTACGCGCCATTACCCTTTCTCATATTGAACAAACAATCCTGCAAGAAACTGGCTTCGATTTAACTCGAAACCTTAGTGGAAACCTAAGCTATCGAGCGGACGTATTTGCTGAAACAATGTCTCCTTTCTTGTTGGCCATTTTGCAACAGGCAAACTAGAACGAAGTAAAACAGCCCGGCACCTTTGGTGCCAGGCTGTTTTTTATTATCCCTATACGATAGTCTTCGTATAAATAGTCTGCGTTGGATAAGCAAACCCGATTCCCAAATCCGCAAACCGCGACATCAACTCAAAGTTGAAAGCTTGTTGAATATTTAGATATTCCGTATAGTCGGCTGATTCTATGAAGTAGACCACTTCAAAAATAAGCGCTGAGTCACCAAAGCTAGTGAAGTGGACCCGGTTCAGTCTGCCTCGTTCTAGGGCCTCAAAGATATGATTCACGATATCAGGCACTTGATGGACCAAGTCTTGCGGAGTTTCGTAAGTAATACCAAACTTAGCGACAACTCTTCGTTCTTGCATTTTTTTAAAGTTTTGTACCCGAACCGATGTGAGCTCCGCGTTTGACACTACCAACTCCTCACCCTGAAGCGTCCTAATGCGGGTAGTTTTGATACCAATTTTTTCTACTGTCCCTGAGTCTGTACCAATCACAATAAAGTCCCCTATCCTAAATGGCTTGTCGAAGTAGATGGAAAAAGAAGCAAACAAATCACTCAAGACTCCCTGCAAAGCAAAGGCAATCGCGATACCACCAATACCGAGCCCGGCCACTAATGAAGTAACGTTTATACCTAGGTTAGACAAGATAAACAACCCACCCAGAAGCCAAAAAGCAATCCGGGCAATTAAAGTCACCAAATCAGAAATAGTGGCTGAATTAGAATCCAATTTTCCGTCGCCATCCTCATCTTTTTCAATAAATTTGGTGGTGAAATAACTCAAGAAACCTGTCGCTACCTCAATCGCCTGCCAAACCACCACGAAGTAGAAAGCGACATCCATCAATTTTTCTACCCCCGTCGAAAGGGTAAAAAACTGTAAGCTGGCGTAAAGAGCGACTAACGTATACACCCAAGCGCGAATACTTTGAATCATTTCAACCACCACGTCGTCAAAATTGCCTGAAGTTTTGTTGGTTAGTTTTTTGGCGTTGTGTAACACCACTCGCCGCAAGAACCAAAACAAGAAGGTCAATCCGACAAACACAATCGCAGCTAGTACCGACTTAGAGAAGTCTATCTCCCCAAAAAACGGTACAAAATAGGTCATTTCTGGCAAAAGTGCCGAAATTACGTTGGCTGAAAGATTATCAAACATGATCTGAGATTTATCTAATACATCTCTACCCTACCAGATTACTAGTGGAGACTCAAACATTGGCCACGCAAATAAAAAGCCGCCAGCGAAGCTGGCGGTTTTTGCGATTTCAAATTATTGAGTTGGGGTACTAGTTGGTTCAGAAGTTGAAGTAAAATTCTCTTCCACCTGAATTACGCTAGTTGAGGCGGTTGTGGTTGGTCTGTCTATTATTGGAATCTCCATTTCTGGATTCGAGCTTAGTTCTATTAACCTAAGGACATCATCAGCTAAAGCTTTAGCTCCCTCTGCAACCGTTTTGAAGGTTTGATAGTCTTGAGTTGCGGGTAGAGTTGTTTCCAACAAAGTGATGATTTCTGCCTGAGCAAAACTAATCTTGGCCAGCGCCTCTAGGTCGGTCAATCCAGCTAGGAGGACGTCAATTTTGGCAAGTCTCTGCTCCAGATCGGTCACCATCGCTTCACGATTAACTTCCTTTTCAGAGTCGGTCAATACTAATGGAATGAGAAATTCTATATCTACTGTTTTGATCACTTCCAACTCTGTCATGTATACAATTAGCCTTTGGGTTCTTTGTACAATCACTACTAACTGTTCCCTGGCTACGAGTTCATCCTCTTGAGCGGTTTCGATTGTCTGTTGTAAGGCTCGGTTAATGTCTTCGGCTCGACGTGATACATCGATCAATTCTTCGGCTGGGGCTAGTTTTCCGAGAGCTTTAAGTAGCTCGTAGATTCTGGTTGTATTTAGTTCTACTCTAGCCATCAACTTGACGTAGGATGGCAAACTGGAAGAAGCTGACGATTCACTATCTTTGGCTCGAGACTCATCAATCGCGCTAGCTATTAGGTTGATTGGTCGAATTTTTAGTTCAGAGTCTTCAGCCAAAGCGATATTGTCTTCCTCTCTTAAAGAGTTAGACTGTACCTCAAGCGTAGAATCTAGGGCGATAGAAGCAATGGTAGCAGCGTCTTCATCCCAACTTCGCAACTCCTCAATCTCCTTCTTAGCGCTAGTTGTGTGCTCTCGTACGGCCTCAGCCACTTCTGCCTCGGCTTCTTCGGTCAAACGTCCTTCTCTAGCCAACAACCGAGCTTCGGCAATCCGTCGGTTAAGTCGTTCGGTTTCCCATTCGACTTTTTGGTAGGTGTCAAAAGTAAGAGTACTGATTATTTCTTCATTAAACTGCACCTTAACTGCATAAAGAGCGTCGCCAGGGACTGCTCGCTCGGCCACAAAAGGAACCACCACTAGGATGATCGCCGCCATAGCCGCTGAGTATTTAAATATATGAGAAAATGGGACTTTGAAAGTAGCAAAAGCTTCAGTGAATTGCGGCAATCCTGCAACTTTCTTTTGGCGAACGTTAGTTTTGGCAGTCTTTAGCTCCGCTGGCAAAGGATGATACTCCATATAAGAAACCACCCGCTCTCGCAGTTCACGCTTTTCTGCCGCCTGTAGTTTTACAGAGTTGGCTTTTTTATTTAGCTGTTCGGTGAATCTTTTCATGTTATATGTTTTTTCTTTTTGCCAAACGGCGTACTTCGGCGTATTCGTCTTGTGCTTCAATCTTTTGGCGGAGCAATTTTAGTCCTCGGTGGATCCGGACTGAGATCACGTTTTCGCTTTCTTCTACCAGCTCGCTGATTTCTTTTGGTCCGAGTTGGTCTACAAAGCGAAGAATGATCACTTCTCGGTATTGGTCGGGTAGTTCTTCTAGTAAGTCAAAAGCTTTTTTGCCATCAATCGTGGCCGCCAATACTTCGGCGGTACTTTCCGACAGTTCGTCGAACGAACCTTCATCTACCCCGTCTAGTTCGAGCAAGGCGTCGAGGGAGCCTTCTTTTCGTTTACGGTATTCATCAATAATTAGATTATTGAGAACTTTGTATAAAAATGGACGAAAAGAGTCTACTTCGTAGCCTTCCCTGAGATACGACCAGACCTTAGTAAAGGTGTCGTGAACTAAGTCAACGGCCTTTTCGCGATTACTCACTCGAAGCAAAGCGTGTCTAAATAAGGCATCGTTAAATTCCTCGAAAGCGTTCAAAAATCGCGCTTCGTGGTCACTTACTTTGTCGGTATTTTCTTTTCCAACCATGTAAGAACCATTATATACGTAGACGGACGAAAAGCCGACATCTTACCGGACAATTACCAAAATAGGACTTATTAAACAACTTTTGGCAAAAGTCCTTTACAAATAAATTTTTTATGGAATAGTGTGTTTTGACCTGTGCTCTTTGGAGAAGTTTAAATGAAACACTCACTTAAATTAATTGTTTTCCTGGTTTATTCTTTTATTACTTTTTTGGTCGGCCTGTCGTTTGGCTTCCAAAATGGCTCGCCCACTATAGTCGAGGCAAAGATTTATTCAGTTTTATGCAATGATATTGAGTCGCCCAACCCGCCACTAATTAGGCCCGGTGGCGACTACCAAATCTAAACTGAACGAATCCAACCGAACTCGGACATTTATTTGTCCGAGTTCTATTATTTAATCGCTTTTATCTTTTCGATAAGTTCAGGAAGCGCCTCTACTAAAAAGTGGTTTTTGTCTTCAAGAGTCACCAGTTCAGCTTCGGGAATAGCTCTGCTTAAGGCTTCGGCGTGTTCATAAGGTACCACGAAGTCATCCTTTGAGTGAATTATTATTACGCTTTCTGCTTTTTCTGAGATCACACTCACCTTCTCTGGCTCTATAAGGAAATCGCCGCAGTCTTTGTCAGAAAAACCTGGCAAACGGTAAGCTCCGGCCATCAATATGACCGCTTTAGACTTTAAAGGCATTTCATTTTCACTAAAATACTTAGCCAAAAACATCGCACCGAGAGAACAGCCGATTAAAATTACTCCTTCATCCAAGAATTCAAAGTGCCGCTCAAACCAAATCTTCCATTCAATAAACTTGGCGTTTTGCTTATTGGGCATTGGTGGCATTATCACATCGTAACCAGCGCCCAAATCATCGGCAAAAGTACTAGTCCATTTTTTACTGCTGTATATATGGCTGTGTGCAGGCAAATGCCACAAAGGGGCAGTTTTTAATCTCTCTAAAAAATCTTCTTGTTTTTCAAATGATTCCCCGCCATGAATATAAAATACCTGTTGTTTTTTCATATTTAAATTTTAGAACCAATCATTTTTCTTAAAGTACCAAACTCCTAATGAGACCGCCCCGATCACCACGGCAATAACAAATTCGAAAGCGTATGGTTCGTCGGCAAATGGTAACGGTACGTTCATACCGTACAAGGAAGAAATCACGGTTGGTATAGTGAGCAGAATAGTTAGTACAGTGAGGGTCTTGATGCGGGCGTTTAGATTATTGGTTAAGATTGCTTCCGAGGCGTTGCGGACGTTTTGGATCGTCTTCAACAGCATTCTAGCCGAATCTACCACCTGTTCGTTGTCGATCCTTAAGTCATCGATTGATGCTTTGTCGTCTTCAAAAATTTGTACATATTTGCCGCCAGCAATTTGCTGGAGAGCAACGTTGGTCGGCATTACCGCCGCCACCATATCGTTGAGCTTGTGTTCGTAATTTACAAACCTAACAATCTCTTGATTACTAATCTTACGTAGTTTAACTCTATCGCGATGGACTGATTTTCGTAGACTTATAAGTTGTTTCTCGAAGGAAAAAGTGATTTCTTCCATCATTTGAATAAATAATTTAGCCTTTTGAGTAGTGAATACCGGTACCTTTCCGTTAAGTAAGGGTTCAAATTGAGGCACAGCTCTTTGGGAAACAGTCAGCACAAACGCCTCCCCTATCACGATCAGAAGTGGTGCGGTGTCTATGTCTTCTGCCTGTTCATTAAATGGGTATCTGGTGAAAAAATACGAAGCACCGCCAGAACGCTCCAGCCGAGGAACCTCAAAAAAGTCTTGCGCGTCCTCGAGAATATCCATGTCCAACAATAAGCGCTTGGCTAAACCCTCCAATTCTTCATCGGTTGGAGACTCTACATGGATCCAAACACCGTTTCTAAGCTCAGAAATATCCTTAAGCGTGTCATCTTTTACAGTCCTAAAATAATAGTTAATCATAACTTAAATTTATATTATGTTATCACACAATCTTAACCGCTGATTTCAAAAAGGCCCGGCTTAAGCTAGGTCTTTTTGAAATTGTCAGGGAGCCGGGAATCGACCTGACGGTCACCAAGCTATTTTGTTTCGTTCCAATCACAAATTAGCAAGTGCCGCGGGACGCGGCTCATTCATGCGCTATCTTTCCTCACATCATTCCGCCGTTTGATTTCGGGCAAAGACAAAGCAGTTTGCCTTCTCCCACCCTTACATAACAAAAACCTAGCAGAAGCTAGGCTTTTATTAAAATGTCGGGGAGCCGGGAATCGAACCCGGACCGCTCGGTCCCAAACCGAGTACACTACCACTATGCTACACCCCGAGTGAGAAAATAAATGGACATTTAATTACATTTACTTTCCGAACGAAGGGTGCAAGCTTCTACTTACACCCCTTGTAATACTAATGAATCACTCTGCATGATCTAATCCCTCTGATCACTCAGACAGAATGCTCAAAGTCCGCAAAATATAACATCTATATGAAAATAATGCGAGGGGTTTAGAACCCTAACTACCGATATTTTGTTCAAGGATTTTAGTAACCAGTTCGACATCTTTATCTGTCACAGAATTCCCTTGGTCGTGGGTTGTGGTCTCCACACATACCCAGTTGTAAGAAAAGGTTACCGTGGGATGGTGATTCAGCTCATCTGCCACCGCTGCAATCTTACCAACAAAAACTCTTACCTCTGCGTAATCTGTAAATTCAAACTTTCCTACCAACTTATTATCAACTAATGACCATTTATCACTTTTTTTTAGTAATTCTCTAATTTTGTCTTCCATAGTTATAATTATATATTAAATATGTTTCACGTGAAACATCTGACTCCTTGTTACACATGAAACATTTGTACATATTTAAGACAACTGTTAGCTACTCCTTTCCGTGAGGAATTAACCAAAAATCACGTTTTGCAAGTATTTTACTTTAGCATACTTTTCACGTGGAACAATTCGGATCGCTATTACGTCAATTTCCCAGTCACCTTGGTAGTTATTTTCCAAAATCCAGCTTTCAATCGCTCTATTGAGTCTTTTAATCTTTGCATAATGGACATTTTCCTCTGGTCTCCACGTTCCCTGAGCAACGGCCTGTTTTAACTTAGCTTTTGTTTCATATGAAACGGTCTTAACTTCGATAAACCGCATTTTGTCTGTTCCACGTGCAACGACATCTATCTCACCCCATTTCTTAAGATAGTTTAACTCTAATACTGTAAAACCCTTACTTTCTAAGTATTTAGCCGCAATTTGCTCGCCGTAGGCACCGACTTGGTTATGTTTACCCTTTTTTTCTGTTTGTTTCATGTGTAACGTTTCATATGGCACCTCATTTGGATTGTCTGAGTGAAATACCCTTTATAATAAACCTCTAACTTAAAGGACACTTTTACTTTAACACTGTGGTTTTGTCCTTTATCCACATATCCCCTTAGTTATCCCCAGTTTTGAGCAGGGATTACCCATTTGCAGCCCAAACTTCTACGCAGTACCTTTGCCTAAACTCTATATTGTAACTAGGCAAAAATATTGCGGTTAATGAAGTTGACTCAGGTTCTCCGGTTTATTTCGTTGCTAGTAAGTTTTGGCCGCCACCGCCAGACCGAAGCATTTAGTATTGTGCTCGGTATTTTATTATATATGTGCGGCCAGGGGTAATCGAAACCCCGACTGATCCTTGGCAAGGACCCGTTATACCACTTAACCATGGCCGCCTATGATTTAGACAATTCTTTAGTAGCTAGTTCAACCCAACGATTGAGCTTGCACTTCAAAACTGTGCTCCCGATTATAGTATTTCCCACGCCATGATGCAACGTTCGTTTGGTCGAATTACTCTGAATAACTTGATTCTTGTAGAACTGAGAATAAGGAATACCGGTGGATTTGTGCCACTTTTTCATACAGACTTCTTCTTTTAGGTCTGGGTACAGCAACAGCCAAAAATGAATCCGGGTCCTTTCTAGACCCATATACTCTTTAACAAAGCGGATAAACACCTTGTGGGCTTCAATATTACTGGTAGAAAACCTAATCACCCTTTCGGCTTTTAAATCTCCCTCACCAACGTAAAGCATGAGGCCGGCAATAAAGAGCGGGTCTTTTTTGTAATGTTTGTATTCAGTTTCGGCTGAACGAACCGCCTCGCTATAGCGAGTAGAACGTTCGGTGGTGCGGGCTTTGTTAATCAACTTGAGACGTTTGGCGTTTTCTGTACCGGCTCGCTTCAGGTTTTGCTTAGTCACTTGGACCGAAAAAGCCTTATCTTTCAACCATAATGAGGCAGTAGACTTAGAAATATCGCAGTACCGGGCTATCTCTTCTAGCGTGAAGCCACGCTGGCGCAGGCTCAATACTTGGTTATATTTATCTTCATTTCGAACCATATTGTGTGTATATTATATACTAATTACATATGTTCGATTTAGTTAACCCACAAATCTGTTACAATGGTTCAATGAAACTACCATCAACTCTGAACGTCACCGAACAAACCATCGATATTTCTAACCTCAATCAGAAACAAACTAACTACTATCAGACCTTGGCCAAAGAATTAACCGCTAAATACAACAAGGCGGGGGAAGGGAGGAAGATTTTTACCCTTAGTGGACCGGCTGGTTCGGGTAAATCTGTAGTTTCTGCCATTATTGAGCATATCTTTAAAGAAAGTGACTCTAGATTTCAGTTTTTGAACGTTGGCTTAGACGCTTTTCACTTGAGTAACGCGGACTTAGCCGAAAAGGGAATGCTGGACGTAAAGGGTAGATACGACACCTACGACACGGAACTTTTGTTTGCTAAGTTGTCTGAATTCAAGAAGGGCGAGGCGGTTTTGTTCCCGATTTACTCCAGACTCGATCATCATCCAATCCCTGACCGGCTTCCAACTGCCAACGAAAACATCCTCCTGCTTCTAGAAGGCCAATGGCTACTTCGAGATCAGCCTGAATGGACGGCGCTCCGAAGTCTCAGCTCACACAACTACGAAGTATCCGGCCCAATCGACGAAATGAAAGAAAACATAATCCATAGACACGTCGCCGGAGGACGAACAAATGACGAAGCTTTAAGTTTCTACACCAACAGTGACCTACCCAATACTGAAGAAATAGCCAAAAAAAGCGTCGTATCCGATGGAAGAGTGTTGTTTTACAAGGATATTATCTAATCAATTATTTTTTGTAATCGGTATCTTTTTAAGATAATTTCTTAAAGGACATTAGGCAAAATGTTACCCCCAAGAGCTTGTCCTTTAGAATCAATATTGTGATATAAATTAAGTATTGGAGGTCGCCCCATTAGGGGCGACCTCTTTTGTATACAAATTAAACACTTATAAAAAAACTTATTATGCAATTCAAAAATATATTAACCAGCTTCGCCTTAGCGGCAGTATTGGCGGTTCCTTCAGTTTCGTCAGCCATGACGACTGAAAAAACGAATGATTCCCTGGCAACCATTAACCAACTAATTGAACTAGCCCAGTCAATGCTGAGTGAAGTATCGTTGGATACAGTAAAAGCCAGCCCTCTTACTAGCGGTTCTATAGTCCTGAACGACGCAAACCGAGATGGCTCAGTCAACCAAGACGACTTGGCTTATATAAATGAAGCAGTCACCGGACCAGTTGCCGGCACTGATTATTCTAGTGCTGACATTAATGGTGACGGAAAAATCGACAAGAAAGACTTTTTCGCCCTGCGAACTCATTTCAAGAATGCTGACGATTACGTAAATGTCTATGATTCACCAACAATTGGCGCTGGTTGGACTATCGTCCCGGCCGATGGAGTTATCGATGAAAAAGATGAAAACGCTCTTAAATTTGCCCTTTATGTGTACGCCGTAAACAACGATAATTACGCTTTGTATGCAGACTATAACTTTGATGGAAAAGTAGACCAAAAAGACGCAGATATAATGCTTGATTATATTGAAAACGGAGCTCCAGAAGTACCTACAGTGAAGCCAGCAGCTGTAGCACCTACGGTAAAAAGTATTTCCCCAAACCGAGTTGATACTGGAGCTGGAACAAAAGTAAAGATCACTGGTGACCTTGAGGGACTTCACTCATTGGTACTAAATGGAGCCAAAGCACGTACTTATATCATCGCAGACTTTGAAGGTGACTCATCAGAAGTAGAAATCGTAATCCCAGATAACGTGGTGATTGGAGACTACAACGTTCAACTATTGTTCCTTAGTCAACCGAACTCAATCGACGGAGGTACAATAACTGTGTTCGATTCTTCGCCAGACGCGCCAGTGGTTAAAGTGAGCTTCCCGAGAACTGAGCTAGCTGCTGGAACAACTAATGCTAACCTGATTGTATCAACCGACATTGCGGCTAAGTGTTCATACAGCAAAAATGCTGGTACAGCTTACACATCAATGACTCCGTTCTCAGTCAATGGCGTCGGAACAGATGAAAACATCTACTTCCAATCTGTATCAGGACTACAAAAAAACGTACAAATCAACTACTACGTTAAGTGTAAGCCTTCTGCAGGAGCAGTAATGATGACTGATCACGTGATCAAGTTCTCAGCTGGAAAGGTCTCTTAAGGAGATAAGCAGAGAAGAAAAAGCCCCGAAAGGGGCTTTTTGGTTGGCTGAAAAGTCCTGTATTAATTATTTAAGAATCGCCGACGATCTCTTCACCAATTATGCCAATCCAGCCAGCTGGACCAACCACTGCTGAGTGGGGAGTGTTGGCGGGGATATCTAGGCGCTTGGTCGCGACAATTTCTTTCTTTTCACCAGCTACGGTAAAAGTTATTGAGCCGTCGGTGACAAAGATAGAGACCTTTCCTTGGTGAGAGTGTTCTTCGTAGACCGTACCGGCCGGGTCTTGGTGTTCGTAGACTGAAGTAAATCCTTCGTCCTCTAGCTTTTGTATATATCTTTCTGAGAGTTCCATGTGGTTTGATTGTATCAATTTACCTAGCAAAAAGAAAAGCCGTCATACAGATAGCTTTTCTGTAGAACGACTTATTATTCTAAGACACAACCGAGCTTAATCGCGTTATCTTCTTCTGGAATACCATATCTAAATGGCTTTGCTCCTCTAGGAGAACATCCTTTTCTAAGGCAACTAGCATACCGATCCCTACGTTTTTCAACTAGTCTTACGGCTGATTGGGCTACTTTAGAATCTTTTGCAGTCAAGCACAAGACCATCATATCCCCAAAAACGATTGGCCCTCCACACCAAGTGCAATGTATTAACTTTTCTTCTAAACACTCGAGACAGTGATACGGCTGGCCATCTTTGGCTAACGGTACCGACTTAACCCTATTGGCTCCTCCGTACCTAATCACCCCTTTTAGCTTGGTTTTATGACCGCACTTTGCTTGATAAGTAAATCGTAAGTGTGTAAATACTGACTCTAGTAGAATAGCCAGCTTGTTAAGAACCTTCATTAATGTACCTCTATAGATAATTGCTGAAACTAGGTACAGTAAACGTTTAATTATTATAATAGTCAAGTCTGACAAAAGACGAATTGCCCTTTGCACACATAAACCGCTCTTGAAAACGGTTTTTGTTTACTTGTTTGTGGTCACAAGTTACTAAGTATAATCCAGTACTGCGTACTGATTCTACTAAGTACTTTCGACCCAGACTCGACTGTTTTCTCCCTAGGGCGAGGAAGAAAAACATGTCTCTGTCTTGCGCAAAGGCACGAAAGCAAAGCCGTTTGCTTTCTAAAACAAAGACGCAATCCTTCAAGGATTGCGTCTTTGTTTTACCTTTGTGCACCTGCCAGGACTCGAACCTGGAACGACTGATCCGAAGTCAGTTATGATATCCATTTCACTACAGGTGCAAATGAGTAAGTAAATGGAAACTGGTTTACATTTAACTTACGACATGCCACATCAGCAAGCTTTGCTTACAGGTGCTTCTGGTTTCTTCGGTGCGCAACATCATACGTCGAAAATTAAGAAAAAGCAATGGTTCTTTGGTATAATGATCGCATGTCTATAAAACCTAAATGTGATAAGTGCCAGGAAGAGTTAACAGATTTTGGAGGTATTTTATTTAGCCCACCAAACGAAGAATCTAAAGTAACAAAATACCACTTATGCCAATCATGTTGTGCAAAGCTAGAGTCTGAACTTGAAATATAAGCGTATCCTATTTATTTTTGCTAGAATAACACCATGCAGATAAAACCCTCCGATATTCCGACTGAAGTACAACAAGTAGCCGAGACTCTTGAAAAGGCTGGCTTTGAAGCCTACTTGGTTGGAGGGTGTACCCGCGACTTATTTCTTGGCAAAACACCCAAAGACTGGGATTTCACCACTGACGCTCATCCTGAACAAATTCAGGAACTTTTCCCAGACAATTATTTTAATAACGACTTTGGTACCGTTGGGGTCAAAACTGAGTCTGAAGATCCAGCTCTGCATGTAGTGGAAGTAACTCCATACCGCTCTGAGGGCGAGTACAGTGACGCCAGGAGGCCAGACAGCGTAACCTTCGGTGTTTCACTAGCAGAAGACCTAGAAAGGCGTGATTTCACCGTTAATGCTCTAGCTTATCGGGTTTCTACCGGTGAATTAACTGATTCATTCGGAGGAATGGAAGACATCCAAGCTAAGCGCCTAAAAGCTGTTGGAAACGCAGATGAACGCTTCGCTGAAGACGCTTTGCGCATGATGCGAGCAGTTCGACTAGCCGCTGAGCTAGACTTCGTCATAGAAAGCGACACCATGGCGGCCATTAGCAAGAATAGCCAGCAATTAAGCCGTATTTCTATTGAGCGTGTCGCCCGCGAGTTCTTGCGCACCATTAATTCTCCAACTCCAATGCAGGGCATTATTTTTATGGAAAAGCTTGGCCTGTTGGAACTATTTATCCCCGAGCTACTAGCTGGCATCGGCTGCGAACAAGGGGGAATTCACCAATACGACGTTTATGAGCACAACTTGCGGGTACTGCAGGCCGCCGCGGATAAAAATCATTCACTAGCCATGCGTTTGGCTGGACTATTTCATGATATTGCCAAGCCAGAGACCAGGAGAACTGGTGGTAAAAACAAACACTATACTTTCTTTGGACACGAAGTAGTAGGAGCGCGTGTGGCCAAAGTAATAATGGAGCGTTTGAAGCTGCCCCGAGAACTAATTGATGAAGTGGTGGCACTAGTGCGTTGGCATATGTTTTTCTCAGACCCAGATGAGATCACTCTGGCGGCCGTCAGACGAACGATAGTTAGAATCGGTGAGAATCACATCGATGATCTGTTAAATCTGCGGGTGTGTGACCGAATCGGTATGGGCCGGCCCAAAGAACAGCCATTTAGGTTCCGGAAGTACAAAGCGATGGTAGACGAAGCTCTGCGAGACCCTATTTCTGTAAAAATGCTCAAGGTTAATGGCGACCAGATCATGGCCATGAGTGATGAGAAGCCAGGACGCAAATTAGGTTATGTTTTGCACGCTCTTTTAGAGGAAGCGTTGGATGATGCTAGCAAGAATACGGCTGAATATATGGAAAGTAGGGCCTTAGAACTACTAAAATTGCCCGAGGAAGAGCTCAAAATGCTGGCCGAAGCAGGTAAGAAACGCCAGGCTGAAGAAGAAGCTGCGGCTCTGAAGGATATTGCTAGGGAACATAGGGTTGTTTGAGCAAAGGAGGCCAAGGGCCGACTATTGGCGCCCTGATTTTCAAGGAGTAAAATGACTATGAAAATGTAAGTACTCTTGGGGAGGGTCGAGAAAAGTGTTTATTGAAAGTAACGCCGATAATTTGCTCTAGGGAATGAGCAAATTACTGGCGTACATTCGCAATAGGCCGTTTCGGCCTTTGCTCATGCATAAAAAAAGCCTGAAGGAATCGGGAGTCGATGTTGTATCAACTGCCGGTGCCTTCAGGCTTTGTGTTCGAGCTTTCTTTTTGTGAATTATGTAATCCAAGTTGGCGCTTATCTTAAGCTAACCATGTCCGAAGCTCTACGTTGTAGAGATTAATTTTTGTGACACTTATATCTAGTTGATGTTGGTGTCTTAATCTCATTGTGGGGGTGGGATGTTATGAACGTTTTGAGTGTAAGGATATCTCTATCCTTGGAGGTAATACTCAATTGTGTTTTGGAAGATCTCTTTAAGGGTTGCTTCCAGGGAGTTGGAGAGGAAATATTTTCCTGTTCAATTCTCTGGAAGTAACTGCTCGCCCTTTCTGGGCCTACCAACAATATACTCTTCCTTAAGGACACGGTAAAGGACAGAGCTGGGGATAACTGTCCTTTATATCTTACTCTTGACTAAATTGTGTTTCGTGTTGTTTGTATCGTTGCAATGAACCTTATATTTCAACGCTTAATTCAATAGAAACGGGGCAATGGTCAGAACCCATCACCTCGGGGTGGATACTAGCTTTATTCACAATCGACATCAGGGATTGGCTAGCCATCACATAATCAATCCGCCAGCCAACGTTTCTTTCTCTCGCTCCACCAAAGTGAGACCACCACGTGTACAGTTCTTGAGTGTCTGGATAGGAGTTCCGCAAAGTATCGACAAAGCCTTTTTTCGTCATCGCATCGAATCCGGCTCGCTCTTCAGTGGTGAAACCTTTCTTACCGACATTTGGTTTTGGTCGAGCGAGGTCGATTTCTTTGTGAGCCACATTGAAGTCCCCACAGAAAATCACCGGCTTCTCTTTTTGCAGACGATTCATATATTCGAGATACGCCGGATCCCACTGTTGTCGCATCGGGATTCGCGAGAGGTCATCTTTAGCATTTGGTGTATAAACAGTACTTATATAGAAGGGCTCAAACTCAATGGTAAGAACTCGGCCCTCCTTGGCAGTGTCGCCATAGTCATCTTCAAGTTTATATTTTGCCACAATATCCTCAGGGAGACCGTTAATGACCGCTTCTGGAGCATGTTTGGTGAAAATAGCCGTGCCAGAATAGCCTTTTTTCTCCGCCGAGCACCAATACTGCTCATAATCTTCATATAATGAGGCCATGGTTTCCTCAACTTGGTCTGGTTGAGCCTTAGTTTCCTGTAAACAAAGCACATCAGGTTGGTGTTTAGAGAGAAATGGCCCCAACAAACCCTTTTTCTCCACCGCTCGAATCCCATTAACATTCCACGAGTATATTTTCATATTATTAAGAGTATATCAGAGCTAGACATAGTCTTATTTCATAAATTGACCCTTTTGTGTTGACTTGTTTCTAAAAATGTGCTATTGTTAGATAAATTAGTCCTTCCGGAGTTCGAGTTCCAATGGAACAAAATATCGTGGTTTTTTTACAGCTTGTCCTTGTCGCATATTTCATGTCGGTAGGTTTCGGCATGATTGTGGGGCAGGGCCGAGGGGTGGCGTGGGTAAACCGCCAGTGGCGATCAGTTGTCGCTTGGTGCATCCGCACCCCCATAAACCTTCTCGGTGAACTACTGCGAGCAATCGCACGGAGGATCCGATAAAGATAACAGCGCATGTTTATACACAACATGCGCTTTTTGTATTTTGGTATACTTAAACTCATGAAAATACTAGCGGAATTAAGTGAAGGTTCCACGAGTATATTTTCATATCTCTCAGTTTACCGCATTACCCAAAAACTTCGAGTCTTTGACGAGTAATAAATATTGACAACCGAATATTTTATCACATACTATGAGCAGACAGTATAAATCAAGGAATAACTATGAAATCAGATTTGTTCGAAATAAAAATTAGTGAAAGTCTCTCACTTGTAATGCCTAATTTGGCTCGTGCTTCAGAAATATTCAGTCTCATAGATGAAGATAGGGTTCACCTGCGAGAATGGCTTCCTTGGGTCGACTCTACTACAACTGTAGAAGCTTCTCGAAATAATCTTGCGGAACGAATTGATGGTTTTGGTAAAAAGAAACAAGCCTCTTTCTTCGGAATCCTAGATGGAAAGATTGTCGCATCTGTTGGCTTCATAAGTTTAAATGACAACCGGGGAGAGATCGGTTACTGGCTACTTTCAAAGTATGGTGGTAAGGGGCTTATGACTTTCTTTGTAAAAGCTTGTGTAGAGTATGGCTTCAATAATCTTGATTTAAACACAATTGTAATTAAATGCGCTGAAGGGAATACTAAGAGTGCCGGTGTTCCCAAAAGGCTTGGTTTTACCCAAACTGAAAAAACTGAGCCTGAGCGTATCAGGAACGGTAACAAACACTCTACACTCGTCTTTTCTCTAATCAGGGGAAATTGGTCAAAATAAGACTTCCTTAGAACCACCTACTTACAGGGGGTTCTTTTTTATGTAAAAATTCCAACTTCATACCAGACGAGTAGTGTTAGAATTAGGTACCTTTGGGGGCTTTTCTCGTTAACCGTGTAAGTCCATTTTTCGGGGTGATGTCCGAACAATTGCTTGGTTTTTTGTTGCCTTTTTTTTCAAAAAGAGTATCCTGGGCCTGGTTATAGTTACTTATAAGGTCTTTGTTGTGAAAATTTTCTCAAAGGTTTATGCGGCGTCTTTATTTTTGGGTATTATTATCGGATTGTTCTATCCGGCGAATATATCTACCTGGATACCTTCGATTGTGCTCGTGTTGTGCTTTTTCTTTGTAGAACTTTATGGTTTTTGGGGGTTACGTAATAGTTGGTCTAAGCACCGGATAGTCCCCCATATGTGGTACACAATTCCGGTTACGTTTTGGTGGCTGGGAATCCATTTAGGTCTTGGTAATGTTGGGAGTATTTTTATATACTTAGGTTTAGCAATCAGCTAAACTGTAAACCGACAGATAAAACGCTTGGCTACGGCTGAGCGTTTTTATTATGAAAGTTTGAGCGTCTACCGGTACAGCTGAGCAAATGGTTACTTATTAATATATACTTAACGATACATTCGCTAATACAATATTATAATTATGGAGAAAAAACACATTCCAGTAGTACTCGGAACAGCCCGAATAGACCGAAAGTCTGACCGGGTAGCTGCAGCAGTAAAAAACATCATTGAAAGTATGGATGGCTTTTCTTCTGAGGTCGTTGATGTTAGAGACCACGTTAAAGAGGCGGTTACCTTACCACCCTGGGGAGAAGGGGGAGCGGACAAAAACCCCACAACCTGGAAAGAAATAGTAAAAAAATCTCAAGCTCTAGTTTTGGTTGTGCCAGAATACAATCACAGCTTCCCGGGAGAACTAAAGCTTCTGCTTGATTCTCTGTGGAGCGAATATAACGGAAAGGCCGTGGGGATAGTCGGAGTTTCTGCTGGAACGTTTGGTGGAGCAAGAGTCATCGACCACATTAAACCCGTACTAATAGAACTAAAACTGCACCCGGTTAGAGAATCGGTCAACATCTCAAAAGTGGCCGAGGCGGTTGGTGAAGACGGTTCATTCGTCAGTGCGGAAACAAACGAGAACGTCGAGAAAATGATAAAGGAAATATCTAACGTCTCGACAGCCCTGTCTACAATCAAAAAATAACCATACCGGAAGCAGTGCTTCCGGTATGGTTATTTTTATTGAGCTAATCCTTACTCTCTACTTCGTTTAAAGCAATCTAGGCATTTTAGGTTGCTAGTATCTCGGGGACTGAAGGGAAGTGATGTAATTGAGCCTCCACAACCAGCACACTGCCAGTTTCCGGCAATTTTTTTCTTCTCACCGGGGGTGACAGTTGTTGCGTCAGCACTAAAACCATCATCTGTCATTGGCTCGCTAGCCAAGCCCGCGTCTTCTGGAATATCGCCCAGAGCTTCGTTAACAGTATTCATTTCTGGGGGTGGACTGCTTTGTTTGTTATTGCTCTTACTCCAACAGGTCCGGCAAGTGAGTCCGGTCTCGCTTCTAGGCATAAATGGCAACTCTGTGATTTGTCCGCCACAGCCACTACATTTCCAATTTCCTTGATGCATAATTTAATACTAATTTATTTAATGAAATACAGTATACATTATTAGACCTTTGCCACGTAACCGGACTTACTTTGCAATATCTCTACAATTTCATGCTCAGAATCCCTTGTGTTTATGTGTAGATATGCTTTAATGTTGGTACGAAACGGCTCTCCTCTAGGACGTTGTAGAAGACGGATCAGACGAAGTAAAGTTTTGTAGTTAAAAATAAAAGTAAACAATATATATGAAAGGTTCAATTGTACGAAAGCGAGACGAAGGTTACGGATTTATCAAACCAGAAGAAGGAGACAAGGATGTGTTCTTCCACGCTTCAGCTTTAGTAGATATCGATTTCGATTCTCTAAATGAAGGTGACGCAGTAACATTTGATATCGAAGAAGGGCCCAAGGGTCCTGCTGCTGCAAACATTCAGAAAGCATCAGCTGCACCAGCACCAGCTGCTGACGATTCATCTGATGAAGACGCTGCTTAATCTACGTCAAAAATAAAAAGAGGCGCGAGCTAGCTCGCGCCTCTTTTTATTTTAATAAATAAAAATTCACCCAGTTGTTTACTGGTATAATATTAATACTATGCTCTTTGTATCTTTGGTACGTCACTATTTTTTATGGCATTACTCTCGTGCCTTTTCTGAAATATTTCATGTTTGGTTAAATTTCCTGTGGTTTGTGGTGCATCTTTTTTCCATCCCCCAACTTATCCGCTCTTTGTTGTCGCCATGGAAGCGAATCACTGAAGAAAGACAAAGGAGATGGAACTTTGAAGACTTTATCGGTGTGGTCATTATTGGCTTGCTTTCAAGGACCGTTGGCTTTTTGGTGCGATCTGTCATTATTATTACTGGTTTTGTTTTTCTAAAACTGACCGTTGTGTTGGGTTTTATTTTTTTTACCGCTTGGGTTGTTATGCCGGTTCTAATCATCGCCTTAATAATTTTTGGGGTGACCCTAATTGCTGCGTAATAAATTAATTTTATGAATACTCTGCAAGACAGCATAGAAAAATATGATCCGGCTATTCGGTTAGCTTCTATAATCAGCCGCCGCACAATGTCGATTCTTAGAACATCTTTTTTTGTAGTAGCTCTAATTGCATTAGCCAGTGCCTTAGCAGCAATTTATTTATTAACCGGACAATACACCCAGGTCTTGTTTGGAATAACTCTTATTTCGACCGCTCTGTGGCTCGAACATATTGCAATCTTTGCTTATCACAACAGCTATTTCTTTAGGGGGTTAAACTCCATAGTTGGCCTGGAAGACGAAACTTTCGAAGGAGCTACCTATGATGTAGCCGAGGCTGTTCTTAAAAACCCGACTGACGTAACCCTAGCTTTTTGTAGTTCGCAGTTTGGTTCTATTAGTTTGATCAGAAGTGGTCTACTTCCCGCAAAAGTCGACTCTTTCTTATCGTCCTCTCGACAGAAAATATCGGCCTCGATGGTAATGCTCCCAGAAGACGAGGTTTTTAGCTTGATTGGCTTGGGTAAGTATTTACTTACCCACGACTCTGAGTTTAAAAAAATGATTAAAGAGGGGGGAATAACTGAAGAGATTTATCTCGGCTCCCTACGTTGGGTGGTTGGCACGTACCACCAAGAAAAGCGAGGGGTACGCTGGTGGAGCAAAGACAATTTATCTAAGACAACCGGCATAGGACGTGAATGGGCGTTTGGTACCGCTTTTACTCTAGAAAAGTTTTCCCGTGACATTCGTACTACTGCCGTGTTTTCTAACCTTAGCGCCGACAGTAGCTTTGCCCTTGAAAAAGTGACCCAAATTGAATCTGCCTTGGCTCGTTCTCAATCAGCTAACGTGATGATTATTGGTGAAACCGGCGTAGGAAAAATTGACTTAGTAATGGAGGTTGCTAGACGAATGAGGGTCGGTAAGTCGCTTGATGCGATTTCTGGAAAACAAATAATCGTACTCGACACCGGACGGCTGTTTGCTTCTCACCGTGATAAGCAGTCTCTTGAGGTCACTATACACAGAATGTTAAACGAAGCTGTTCGTGCCGGAAACACAATTATAGTTATAGAAAACATCAGCCGGTTTATTGCGGAAGCAGGATCTATGGGTATATTTATACCTGAGCTTTTAGACCAGTATTTATCGCTACCGCAAATTCAATTCATTGCTACCGAAACCCCCGGGTCTTACCATCAGCACCTAGAAAACATTGGTTCATTTGTTAGACGTTTTGCTGAGGTTATGGTCGACAGCCCCGATTTGTTTGCCACAACCAGAGTACTACAAAATATTGCCCTACAACAAGAAACAAAATACGGGGTCCTTTTCACCTACGGCGGTCTACACGCCATTTCTACCTCCGCCGATCGTTTTGTGGTAGAGGGAGTAATGCCAGACAAAGCCATAGAGCTGTTGCTAGACGTTGTTGCTAAAGCTAGTGAGGCTGGTACGGCTTTAATTAACGATGATTTTGTCTACCAAGTTGTGAGCAATAAAACTGGGGTGCCAGCTGGACCAATCCAAGACTCAGAAAGAGACTTACTTCTACACCTTGAAGACAAACTTCACCAACAAGTCGTTGGCCAGCCCAACGCCATTGGTGCTATCGCTCGCACTATGCGTCGAGCCAGAGCGGGAATCCAGTCGAGTGAAAAACCAATTGGTTCATTCCTGTTCTTAGGACCAACCGGGGTTGGTAAAACTGAAACCGCCAAGGCCTTGGCTACGGTTTTCTTTGGCGGAGAAGATAAACTACAACGCATCGACATGTCCGAATACAGTGGGAGAAATTCTCTAGAGAAATTAATTGGTAACGTTGAACAAACAGGCATTCTCGGTAACATGTTACGTGAGCACCCGTACTGCGTACTCTTGCTAGATGAATTTGAAAAAGCCCACCAGTCAGTACACGATGTATTTTTACAAGTCTTAGACGAAGGAAACCTTACCGATGCTAGGGGTACAAAAATAAACGCCCGAAACTGCATTATCATTGCCACTTCAAACGCTGGTAGTCAGTTGATACTGCGCACCGTACAACAACGTAAAGAACTCGCTACTCTAGAGCAAGAAATCATAAATAATATTATTAGTGAGGGTGTTTTCCGGCCAGAACTAATCAACCGCTTTGACAGCACGATAATTTTTGAACCGCTTTCGATCGAACAGCAAACAGAAGTGGCCAGCTTAATGCTAGGCGGACTTTACGATAGAATAAAAAACAAAGGCTACGAGCTACAAGTAAGTAGGGACTTACTAGACATTTTGGTAAACAAGGGATATAACCCAGAGTTTGGGGCCCGACCAATGCAAAGAGTTTTACAAGATGTAATTGAAGAAAAGGTAGCTCAAAAGATTATTTCTGGGGCGGTTAAAAAGGGAGACACGATTGCCTTAAGTCGAGCTGATTTTACCGAATCGGAGCTAAGCGTCTAGGTCTTTGCTTTTACAGACTCTAACAATTTTACTAAATCTGGTCCTCCAGGCTTTATAGCGCCCATGTATTGAGCCATATTGGTAAACTTTACTAGTCTGGTTTACAATATATATATGACATCAAAAAATATTGTAATTAGCATTTTAGTACTTGTGCTTATCGGAGCTGTGGCGTACCTAATTCTTAATACTGGAGGGGACAATGTGGTGGTAGAAGAGCAACCGACTGAAGTATTACCAGTTGAAACAGCCGGAGGGAATGGTGATGAAGCCACTCCAATTGAAGAAGTTAAAATGATGGAAAGAGGTGACGAAAGTATTTTAGGTGCGTCGGTTAACGGTGAAGACATTACCGCTTATCACTTTGGTTCTGGTGACACAGAAGTACTACTAATTGGAGGGTCTCATGGTAGTTATTCACCAAACACTTATGCTCTAGCGAACGAAGCCGTTGCTTATTTTACGGAAAACTCTGATGCTGTACCGGCTGGAGTAATGCTGACAATCATAACTACTCTAAACCCCGACGGGTTAGCAATGACCGGAACAGAAGGTAGATTCAACGCCAACAACGTAGACCTAAATCGAAACTTTGACTGTGAATGGTCAGCCAAAGGCGTTTGGCAAAGCCAAGAAGTAAGTGGCGGAAGCGAGGCTTTCTCCGAACCAGAAGCGGAAGCCTTGAAGAACTACGTTGAAACTTATGACCCGAACGCTGCTATCGTACTCTTTAGCGCCGAAGGAAAAGTTTATCCTTCGGCTTGTAATGGAGTTCCTAGCAATGCATCAGTTGAGCTAGCAGCCACTTACGCAACCGCTGCTGGTTACCCAGCAGATGCTGAATTCGGCGCTTACGCAATTACAGGTGACATGGTGAACTGGATGGCCAAGCAAGGTATCCCAGCCATCAGTGTCTTGCTTACAGATCACAAAAATACTGAGTGGACCAAAAACAAAGCGGGTATTGAGGCCGTTCTAAAAGCTTACGCCGAGTAAAATGACAGACACAACTAAATTTATAGTTGGCATCGTATCCCTACTCATTACAGTAGGGATACTGCTGTTTGTAATTAGCCGGTCGGAGCCAGAGACCTCGGTCGAAGAGCCAACTATCGCGGAAGAGCCGGTAATAGTTATTCCTGAAACAGCAACTTCACAAACAATAATCGGTTCGTCAGTTGAAGGCAGAAGTATTGAAGCTTATACTTTTGGCGTCGGCGAAACCGACCTGCTCTTTACTGGTGGGATACACGGCGGTTATGAATGGAACAGTATTTTGCTAGCTTACGAAATGATTGATTACTTAAAAACTAATCTCAATACCATTCCAGATAATATCACCGTACACATTATTCCTAACCTTAACCCTGATGGATTATTTTTAGCCACCGGTCTTAAGGGTAAGTTTGCCGCTACAGACATTTCTTCAAACGAAATGCACACCACTGGCGAAGGCAGGTTCAACGCCAACAACGTAGACCTCAATCGAAACTTTGATTGCAAGTGGGCACCAGAAAGTAGCTGGCGTGGAGCGACGGTTAGCGCTGGAACGACCGCCTTTTCCGAACCAGAAGCAGAGGCACTTAGAGATTATGTATTAAAGACCAATCCCGAAGCAGTTGTACTCTGGCATAGCCAAGCCAACAATGTTTATGGTTCTGAATGTGAAGACGGAATCTTGCCAGAGACACTTACTCTCATGAACACGTACGCTAGCGCTGCCAGCTACGGGGCCGTCCCTGCGTTTACCGCTTACCCGATTACAGGTGACGCGGAAGGGTGGTTAGCTTCAATTGGAATACCAGCCGTAACAGTAGAACTAGAGGGTAGAACCAGCACTGAATGGACGAGAAACTTAGCCGGAGTGAAAGCAGTTCTGAATATTTACGGAAAGTAAGTAAGCGATAATATTATTTTTTCAATAAACCGGTCGGCACCAAAGGTGCCGACCGGCTTTGTAAATTCATTCTGAGTCAGAATATTTTAAACCATGAGCAAGTTAGTCTCGGAAAAGGTCCGCGGTGAATTTATGGCGCATGGCTTGAGGAGTGATCTTAGCAGTAATTCCTACCGAAACAGAATACTTTCGGACTAGTCTCTGTAAAGCACGAGATGATAGACGCAAGTCACCACCATCATTTGCTTTTCTACCATAGCGTACAAACATTGCGTCGTGGCTGTCTTCTCGACTTATTAAATAATTTTGTAGAGTTGTTTTAGTTTTTTCAGAAATTAAAACTTTATTAATTCTTTCATCTCTACCTTTGATAATTAGTTCGCCTTTGAGCATGTCGACATCATTAACACATAGTCCAGTTAATTCATAAGTGCGGAGTCCGTTAAACAGCAGTAATTTTAAAATCGCACGGTCTCTTTTGCCCTCAAGAGTTTTTTTGTTTGGAGCATTCATTAATCGTTTAAGCTCTGTAGAGAACACAAGATCGGGAGGATACTCGGCTGCAACTTTATCTAGCTTAATGTTTTTTGGATTTAAAGATTTAATTCCTTGCTCCTCTAAAAATCCTAGAAATACTCTAAGTGCAGTCAGATAATAATTCTGAGTGCGACGTTTCATGAGTTCTACCTGTTCGCCTGTTTTGGTCCCGGGTTGTTTATCTAGATATAGACGAAAGTTTTTAACGTGTTCTTCAGTCAGTTCTGCAGGCTTTTTGACTTTAGCAAAAGAAGAGAATCGTTTGAGGTATCGATCATAGTTTTCAATTGTCTTTGCACTCCTCCCTAGCTCTACCTTGAGGTGTTCCAAAAATTGTTTTTTTAGTTCTACAAGGTTCATGTGTATACAGTATAACAATTTAGAGTTTTGTTTTAAAATAAAGTTAAACGTTAATCTTTACCTTTAATATAGTTTTTCGTTATCAAAACCAATCCTTTCCCATAATCTAGACTTGGAAGAGTTAAAGTGAGTAATTTTGAGCACTTGCTTTTTTTGAATGAGTCACAAAGCCGTAGGCGACAATGACGAATTTATGCAGGCGCTTCACTACGATTCAGACCCTTCCTCGGTCTGAATCTAGTGGTAGCGAGCTGCAACGCAGATTATGAAATCATTGACTTTATCTCAAAATATGATACTATCACACGAACCTTCGCAGGTTATTATTCCGTACTAAGAGGTGCCGACGATGTTGCGAAACATATGAGCGGACATCTACACTTCTGGTTACGTAAAACAAATAAACACTATGTTATCAAAGCGAATAAAAGAAAATACTCTTAAGGGTACTCGTCGTCACGACACTGACACTGGTTCACCAGAAGCACAAGTTGCTCTATTGACCCGTCAGATTGAGGAATTGTCTTCCCACTTGCGCAAGCACAAGAAAGACTTTCACTCACGTCGAGGTTTACTACAAATGGTAGCGGACCGGCGAAAGCAATTGAAGTATCTTCAAAAAAAAGATGAGAAGTCTTACGACGAACTCATCAAGAAACTTGGTCTCAAGAGATAAGTCTTACCCCAAGAGTACTTCCATTTTTATGGTCGGCACAGGCCTCCCTCAAAACTAGGGCGCAACATTCGCTCCACTATGGAGCGTTTGTTTGTTTCGCGGTATAGTGTAACTAGTTGCTTGGTGACAATTTGTAACTAGCTCCTGTTCAATCGTCCCCCGATTCGTACACTCCTTGCATGCCCCAGCCAAACCCACCCGTGCATAGTCGTTTCTCACTGAGTGACAATTGAACAAGAGCATGAGTGCATATCTAAATTACCAAGGAGCGTAGGAATCGAGTTGCGAATGCGTAGGTTAAGACGTTTTACATACTTAGAGAACTGAGTTCTCAAACTAACTAATTTAATTAAAAAATATATGGGAGTAATCCGACACCCCGACCAGAGAGTCGCGGTAATCATTGATACACAAAATTTGTATCACAGTGCAAAAAATTTATACAAAGCAAAAGTAAACTTCGGTGAAGTCGTCAAAGCTGCTGTCGGCGGAAGGAAGCTCATTCGAGCTGTTTCATACGTGGTTAATACGGAAGGCGGGGAAGAGTCTGCTTTCTTCGAAGCAATGGAAAAACTAGGAATCGAAATCAAAACTAAGGATCTACAAATCTTTTACGGCGGAGCCAAAAAAGCTGACTGGGATGTGGGGATGGCGGTTGATGCTATTAAGATGGCCCACAAAGTGGACGCGGTTGTACTAGTAACCGGTGACGGTGACTTCATTCCTTGTGTTGAATACGTCAAAAGTCTCGGTTGCCAAGTGGAAGCGCTTACTTTTGGCCGGTCTTCTTCTTCTGGTCTTAGAGCGGTACTAGATGACTTCATTGACCTAGACGACGACCCAAAGAAATATTTGATTGGTTACAGACCAACCAAAAAAGGTCGTAATCATAAAATGAAAAAAAAGACTTCTCCTACTACTAATAATAATTCTAAAGCAAAAGTGGTTGGTTCAGACACGGATGGACTTTTAGATTAAGTGGAATAAAGCAGCTCACCCCTCAGGGTGAGCTGCTTTTCTTTTGGTGGTGATTTAATTATAAATTTGCTATCCTCAATAGAATAGATTAAAAACCAGTTGGGCACGTCTGGGTATTTGCATCTGAAATTTGATCAAATGTCTCATCGTGTCCGGCTCATAATAAATTAAAATATGAAGTCACAATCTTTTTCATTAGAACTGGCCGGAAAAAATTTAACCGCAGAATTTACTGACCTGACTGAACAAGCCAACGGATCGGTTTTATTGAAGTACGGAGAAACAACAATTTTGGTAACAGCTGTAATGAGCGACCGAGAAAGCAACATCCATTACTTTCCTTTGTCGGTAGAGTTTGAAGAAAAGTTTTACGCTGCTGGACAAATTCTTGGTAGTAGATTTATGAGGAGAGAAGGGCGACCAAGCGACGAGGCTATTTTGTCTGCCCGAATTGTAGACCGCACCATTAGGCCACTTTTTAATCATCATATGCGTCGTGACATTCAAGTTGTGGTATCTGTCTTGGCGATGGGAGAAGACGACCCCGATGTACTTGGCGTTATTGGCGCATCTTTGGCTCTGTCTGTTTCTGATATTCCTTGGCGTGGACCTGTCGGTGCCGTCCGGATTGGACGAAATAAAGAGACCCAAGAAATTGTCGTCAACCCGACTTACCTCGAACGAGCTGAGGGTCTATTAGATTTTGAGGTGCTGGCCTGCGGGAAAGATAAGACAATCAATATGATTGAAACTGCTTCTTACGAAGTAAAAGAAGATGACATAGCAGCCGTATTTGAGGCATCTATCTCGTTCCATCAAAAGATAGAGGATTGGCAGAAAGAAATAATTGCCGCCATTGGTAAAGAAAAACAAACACACGCCAATCAAGAGGTCCCGATAGAAATGGCTGAACTTTTTGCTTCTCAGTTCAAAACAAAATTATCAGAAACGATCTTTAGTGAGCAGGCGGGGAAATCGCACATTTACGGTTTGAAAGCTAAATTTATGGAAGCAGTTAAAGCTGCCGCACTAGATGAAAAAATTGCCGGAGATTTATTTGAAGATAAAATTGATGAAGAGCTTCACCGGGGAGCGATTGAAGACGGTAAACGAGCAGACGGAAGAAGAATGGACGAGGTGCGCGAGCTTTATGCTAAGGCCGGTGGAGTGTCTCCGGTGCTGCATGGCTCAGGAATATTTTACCGGGGTGGAACACACATTTTTTCAGCCCTTACGCTCGGTGGACCAGACTCCGCCCAAATGATTGACACCATCGAATCGCAAGAATACAAGAAGCGGTTTATTCATCACTACAACTTTCCTCCATTTTCCGTTGGTGAAACTGGCCGTGTGGGAGGATTCAACCGGCGCATGATTGGTCATGGGGCCTTAGCAGAAAAAGCGCTACTCCCGGTCATCCCCCCGCAGTCAGAATTCCCTTATACCATTCGCCTGGTGTCTGAAACTCTGTCGAGCAACGGATCAAGTTCGATGGGTTCGGTTTGTGGTTCGGTGCTCGCTCTAATGGATGGGGGGGTGCCCATCACTCGTCCGGTGTCTGGGATAGCCTCCGGGGTAATGATAGTCGGAGACAAGTACGCCATGTTGACAGACATTCAAGGCCCCGAAGATGAGTTTGGTGACATGGACTTTAAGGTTGCTGGAACAACCAAGGGAATAACCGCTATCCAGATGGATGTAAAGGTTGATGGAATCCCTTTACATATATTAGTAGAGGCCTTAGAAAAAGCGCGTCTAGCCAGACTTCATATTTTGGAAACGATGACCAAAGAAATTGCCGAGCCCCGAAAATCTATTTCACCGAGAGCCCCAGAAATTATTACCCTGCAAATCTTGCCCGACCAAATTGGACTAGTCATCGGTGGCGGGGGAAAGACCATCAATGGAATTAAAGACGACACTGGAGTAGAAGAGATTACCATCGAAGAAGATGGGAGGATATTTATTTCTGGTAAAAACGGCACGGCTGAAAAAGCCGCCAATAAAATTAAAGACCTGACCAGGGTTTATAAGGTGGGAGACAGAGTCGATGCTACCATTGTTAAAATAACTACTTTTGGGGCTTTTGCAAAAATAGACGCCTTTAACGAGGGGTTGATCCATATTTCTGAAATCTCTCCGTTTAGAATCGAAAAAATGGAGGGTTTGCTTAAGGAGGGTGACGTGGTGCCTGTAGCTATCTCAAAAGTTGAAAACGGGAAGATCGGACTATCTATTAAGCAAGTCGACCCAGACTTCGCTAAAAACCGAGGTGTTTCCGAACCAAATAAGGAATAAGAACCCCACAGTCGGTCAAAAATCAGGCGCACAAAAGGGCGAAATCATGCGATACTAAGTGTAATGAGTGACGCAACTAAAAAGCCAACGTCTAAATTTCGTACTTTTGCCGATGACTTAGAAAATCAACGTCACGAACGAGATGAGGGTAAGGCCTCAAAGAAAGGCCCCGAGCCGGTCAAAAAGGTTACGTTTGAGCCCGTACCCCATATAAACGCCAACCCTTTAGACAAACCTGACAAAGTAGTACCTAAGCTGACCCACATTGTTGCCCCGACACCAAAGTCAGCCTCCGAACCAGTTCCAAAGCTGATTATAAAACCTGTGCCAGAGCCAGAAAAAGAAAAACCTGAGGTAATGATACCAACTGAAATTCCAGCTTTTCATGAACCACACAACAAAATTGACTACCCGAAGAAAGAACTCGAAGAAAAAATAACCGTCCTTGCTGAAAAGGAAAAACCTAAGCATCAAAAAATTAATGTTGGTTTTGATACAGAAATTATCACTGACACCAAAAACAACAAACAAAACTTGTTTTCGGTGGTGTTTTCGTCTTTTAAGCTCTGGCTTAAAAAAGTTACAACTTCTAAGAAAAAGAAAATTCCAACTTACTCCATCCCCGAGACAAGTAGTAGAAAAGGAGTAATCCAAAAAGCAACTACAAAAAATGGTTCTATTTTTACCGCCGACAATGAAACCCTGAAGGAACAAATCAGACGGCGCCAACTTGAGGAACGGGAGCAGAAAGAACTCGAAGAAAATAGCGAGACAATCTGGACCCCAAACACTGAAACTGGCTTTGGTTTATTGAATGAGCAAAATAATATCTCCGCTGTAGAAGTGGAATACAAAAGAAAGGTTGTCTCTATACCAGAAGAAGAGTTAGTCTTACAAAGAGTAGTAGAGCCGATAAGTACCCCAGAGGAAGAACAAAGGTGGAGTAATGATGTTGAACCTAAAGAAGTACCTCCACCTCCACCTCCACCTCCAAAAATGATAAAAACCGAACCAAGGTTGGTACCAGTGGTTGTTCCGGTTGAGACTAAGAAAAATAGTAAGTTGGTTAGAGTAGAAAATGAACCCGTTGAAAGAGACACTTCTGAAAAACGAACCGGCAAGCACCCGGTCATCAGCAGCCTAGACACAAACTCTACGGCAATATTAACCCTACTTGGGCTCGTTGTAATAGTGGCAATTATTGTTACCGCCAGCACCTTTATCAGAACCTTCAATAACGAAGTCACCCCGTCTTCCCCTAATGATAATCTTGTCGAAACTAAGTTACTTAATTCTAATTTAGTAACAATTGTAATCAATTTAGACAACCAAAACTCACTAGCCCGACTAATCAACCAGCAAGCGCAAGCTGTTTCTGGCCAGGTTACTGAGATGGCTATTATTAATCCGGTTGGTGAGCTGGTAGACCCGTCGTTGATCTTCCAAACTCTGCCTCTTGGCGCACCACCAACGCTAAGGCAGTCTTTGACTTCAATCAGGTTTATCTCAATCAACCAATCTAAACCAGCTCTCTTGCTAAAGTTTAACGACAGCACAACAGTTAGAGGGAGTCTTCTTCAGTGGGAGAATTCTATGGCCTCTAATTTCTCTGACCTTTACGACCTTTCAGCCGGTCAAGCAGAAGACTTCGTTGACGACAGGGTCCTTGGGTTTGATGTAAGAATACTGATGCAAAATGATGAAGTTGTCTTGCTATACAGTGTACTCAATGAAGACACTGCCATTATCACTACCAGTAAATCTAACTTCTCGAGTATGATAGATTCAGGTATAAAAAAATAAATTCTAAAATATGAATAACAATAAAGAATTTGAAGCGTCTCTGCAGTCAGAATTAGTAACAATCACTTCTGAATTAGAAAGTATTGCTACCAAAAACCCTTTATCTAATGACTGGGTGGCCGTCCCGATAGCCGAAGATTTAAAAACTGCTGACCGCAACAATGAGGCCGACGCGGTTGAAGAGTGGAACGAAAGAAGGGCAATATTAGCCCAGCTCGAAATCCGTTATCGAAATTTAGTTCGAGCATTAGACAAAATTGCTACAGGTACTTTTGGAGTTTGCGAAATCAGTGGAGACAAAATAGAAATCGAAAGACTCAGAGCCAACCCAGCCGCCAGAACGAGCATAGCTAATATTGAAAAAGAAACTGAACTACCCCTCTAAATACTTTATGGCCATCGCTCGAGTACAAACAGTTCAGCCGGATATTTTAAAAGGGACTGTGGTAAATATTGAGGCAGATATCTCTAGAGGATTACACGCTTTTTCAATAGTAGGCCTCGCAAGCAAAGCGGTAGACGAATCTAAAGACCGGGTAGGGAGCGCTATTAAACATTCTGGCTATGATTCTCCGAAAACAAAAAACCAAAAGATAATTATTTCTCTTTCTCCGGCAGACTTAAAAAAGGAAGGTCCTTTATTTGACCTACCAGTAGCAATTGCCTACTTGGTCGCCTCAGGCGACATTGAAATCGACACCGAAAAAAGAATTTACATTGGTGAACTAAGCTTAGACGGAAGCTTACGTCCGGTTAAAGGGGCTTTAAACGCTACCCGCGCCGCTATGGACGACGGATTCACAGAAATTATTCTACCGACCGAAAACGCTAACGAGGCATCGTTGATAGATGGTATTTCAGTTTACCCGGCTGAAACCCTTACCCAGGTGATCGACCATATTGCCCCAAAAGAAAATAACAAACCTCGACTAACTCTTCACCCTTTAACCAAGGTCGATGGTGGTTGGCACGAAAGTACAATTAACCTTGAAGACATAAAAGGCCAAGAAAGTGCTAAACGTGGTTTGATAATTGCCGCGGCTGGCCGACACAACGTGATGTTAGTTGGCCCTCCTGGTACCGGTAAAACCATGTTGGCTAGAGCGTTGCGGTCGCTTTTGCCTCCCCTTACCCGAGAAGAGGCTTTGGAAGTAACCGCCATTCACTCAGTGGCTAACAGTGACTTTTTAATAAGTTCTCGTCCGCCATTTCGCTCCCCGCACCACACGGCTTCACATACTTCACTAGTTGGTGGAGGCACCCACCCCAAGCCGGGAGAGGTTACCTTAGCTCATTTTGGGGTACTTTTTATGGATGAATTTCCAGAGTTTGAGAGGCGGTCACTTGATGCTTTACGCCAACCCCTAGAAGACCGAGTGGTTTCAATCTCAAGAATTCAGAGCACTGCAGAATTCCCGGCTGACTTTATTTTAGTGGCCGCCCTAAACCCCTACCGGGGCAGCGAAGACGGCACGACAGACCTGGCTAGAGCCATGCGAGAAACTTACAAAAACAAAGTCTCGGGGCCGATTTTAGACCGGATAGATTTGTGGCTAGAAGTTCCACACGTACCCTACGATACTCTCACTTCTCTTCCTAGTAAAGTTGAAGAAACAAAAAACGCGCGCGAACAAATTCTTAGTGCGCGAGACACCCAATCAAAAAGGTTTTGCAAAACAAATACCAATACAAATTCTGGAATGTCGGCGCGAGACCTGGAACAACTAATAAAACTTAACGACGAAGTCAAAGACCTTTTAAAAATTTCTAGCACTAAACTAAACCTTTCACCCCGCAGTTACCATCGACTAATAAAAGTTGCCCGTACGATTTCCGACTTAGACGGGAGCGAGGAGATAGAAACAAAACACCTACTGGAAGCTCTGCAATATCGAGTGAGTTTATAAACTTAAGGTCTGAAGAACTAAACAACCCAGCGCTAATGAGGCGGGGTTTCATCAAACACACAGCTGAGCATTAATTTTAAAATTGTCTGCGCGGTGTGATTAGGGTTAAATAAACCGTACTAGACGTATGGTGAATAAAACTTTATAAAACCTAACGAAGAAAATTGTTTAAAAAGGGTTGCGGGCGCCACGAACTTCGAAGTGTAGATGGGTACCGGTAGAACGGCCGGTGCTTCCCATAGCTCCAATCCCTTCTCCGGCTGAAACATATGCCCCTACACCAACGTGGTTTACAGATAAGTGAGCGTACAGTGTTTGCGTTCCGTTTGAGTGTCGGACCACAATGTACTGACCGTAACCTCCGTTCCAGCCGGAAATTTTAGAAACAATAACCTCGCCTGCTGCTGCTGCCCGAATAGATGAGCCGTACGCACCGGCTAGGTCGACGGCGTTGAAACCGTGAATTCCTTGTGACCGAATTGCCCCGGGGGCAGGGTGGGTAAACCCTAGCGCTGAAGCAGATGCCCCAGACACACTAGTTGGTTGAGCCTTATTGGAGGACCTAGCAGAAACGGTATGTACCGCTCCACCTGGAATAATAATGGTGTCACCAATAGAAATCTCTGACGCTGAAGCTAATTGATTGTAAGAAAGAATTTCGTCGGTGTCGCCTTCGTACTTTTTAGCAATTGTACTAATAGTGTCGCCACTTTTGACTACGTGCCGTACACCAACAATCGGCAGAATGACCAAGGTGTCTCCAGGTTGAATCTGACTAGCTTTTGTAATGTCGTTGGCCCACATAATAGTATTAGTGGTGACATCAAACATTTCCGCAATTTGGGACAATGTTTCGCTCTCTCGAACTACGTGCACTCGAATTTCTCCCAGACCATTTTTTTGGGCGGCAATTTCATCAGCACCGACCGGTCCGGTTGATACCAGCACGTCATTGTCTACAAAAATCTCAGCTCCTCCGCGCGCTGCCATGGGGTTGGGGTTTTGAAGTGCGGTAAGTAAAGGTACGTCGACTCCACTTTGGGGAGCAACCGGACTTGTGGCAATAGGTGCATCTTCAGTATTAGAAAAAAGTTTAGCAAAGAATCCGGCGTGAACAGAAAATGGTACCGCCACTACTAGAGCGACAAAAATAATTTCACCTATCAATTTATTTTTTGTGGACAGGGAAGTTGTTAAATATGTAGACTGAGAATTCGGTATTCCAGAATTATCCTCAGTGTCTTTTGAGTTGGGTTTTATAGGTTGTTGTTAGGTCTCACCGCCAGTCTGTCATTACGCCCGTGCTTGGAAAAGAAAAAGAGCATGTTTACTGCTCATATTTGCACCAACAACTTGGTACGCCAGCTATTTTACTAAAGTTGAGTGACTAAGCAATTGACGAAATGCACTTTTTTAGGCAATTGTGCGAGAGGCTGAACGGGCATTGTATAACGCCGTAATATTTGCATTGACAATATATATTTAAGTGTTTAAGTTTTTAAAGTAAAAATCTTTCTGTTTTTTTGGGTGTTTCTATTTTACTTCAAATAACCCAATCCCCACTTCATCAGACCAAATAATTCAGTATGTTATAGTGTTTCTCACATGCCTGAAGCTTCTTACTTAGAAGGTCTCAACGATCCACAAAAACAAGCGGTTTTGCACACCGAAGGGCCACTTATGATATTGGCTGGAGCTGGCTCTGGAAAGACCCGGGTGATTACCCATCGCATAGTTCATCTTATTCACAAAGGGGTCGTTCCCCACAATATACTGGCGGTAACCTTCACCAACAAAGCAGCTAAAGAAATGCGTGAAAGAGTCGAAACTAACACTAAAAAATTTCTACCGTCAGGCCGAGCAGTGATGGATAGTTTGCCATTAGTTACCACATTTCACTCCCTTGGAGTTAGGTTGCTACGAGAGTTTCATGGGACTTTGGGTCTGCGTCGTCACTTCACTATATATGATAGAAGCGATAGCCAAAAAGCCGTCAAGCAATCGGTTGAAAAATGTGGCTATAACCCTAAAGAATTCGAACCTAGAAAAATCTTGGGTATGATTTCGCGCGCCAAAGGTGACGCTGTGACCCCCCTAGAATACAAAGACGCCGCCAACTCTTTCCCGGAGCAAGTTACTGGGGAGGTTTGGGAAAAGTACGAAGAAATACTCCGAGCCGAACACGCACTCGACTTTGATGACCTCTTGGCCAAAACTCTTTTCTTACTCAAAACTTACGGACACGTGCGTGAGACTCTGCAAAAGCGTTATAAATATCTTCACGTTGATGAGTTTCAAGACACTAACCGAGTGCAGTTCAACATCATGGAGCTATTAACTGACGAGAACCAAAACATCTGCGTGGTGGGAGACATCGACCAAAACATTTATTCTTGGCGCGGGGCAGATATTAAAAATGTTTTACAATTTGAACGACACTTCCCGCGAGCTGAAACAATTCTGCTCGAAGAGAATTATCGCTCGACCCAAACCATTATCGCGGCCTCAAATGAAATTATTAAGAAAAACCAAAACCGCGTTGAAAAAAATGTTTTTACCAACAACCAGGTTGGCGACAAAATTACTCTCTATGCCGGGATGACCGGCAACGACGAGGCCGAGTACATAGCCTTAACTGCTCAGTCCCTGATTAAAGACGGAGCTGAACCGTCTTCTATTGCGGTCCTTTACCGAACCAACTTCCAGTCACGTTCTCTCGAGGAAGCTTTTTTAAATTTTGAAGTACCGTACCAACTACTCGGAACAAAATTCTTCGAACGAAAAGAAGTGAAAGACGTTTTGTCTTACCTAAGACTGGCGCTGAACCCCGGTAGCAATGCAGATTTGTCTCGAGTAATAAATACGCCAACCAGAGGTATCGGGAAAGTTACGATGCTTAGGGTAATAGAGGGAAACAAAGCTGACCTCAACACTGGAGCCGCCGCTAAAGTGCAGGCGTTTGACGAAATAATGTCCGACATTGCTAAAGTTGCATTAGAAAAACCTTTGTCCGACACCATAAAATTTATCATGAAGCGAAGCGGACTTGAGGACTCATTAAAAGAAGAGGGGACCGAAGACGCCATGGAGAGAATCGAAAACCTTCGTGAGCTGGTTACCTTAGCTAGTCGGTTTAATGACACAAAACCAAGCGAAGCGGTAGAACAACTACTAGAAACCGCCGCTCTACAAAGCGACCAGGACGAACTAAAAGAAAAAGAGGAACAAAATGCCGTGCGCTTAATGACCATACACTCAGCGAAGGGGTTAGAGTTTGCAAATGTTTTTATAAGCGGCCTCGAAGAGGGACTTTTCCCACACGAAAGACTCGATGATGGAAAAACCGACAAAGAAGAGGAGCGCAGGCTTTTTTATGTAGCGCTCACGAGAGCTGAGAGCAAGTTGTTTCTAACCTACGCTCATATGCGCACTATTTTTGGTACCCAAAGAGTCAACATGCCTTCTTCATTCTTAAACGACATCAGCCAAAAATACGTCGAGGACGCTGAGCCGGTTGGGGGAGACAACAAATCTGGCTACGAAACCACTATTTATTTAGACTAGACCCGCGAGGAACACATCCCCATTAATTTACTTTGCTGGGTGCGTCGTAAAATGGTGGCAAAATTATTTTCTCCTTGTGTGCGGAGAATAAGTATCGTAGTCTGGAAGCATTGCGATGGAACATAAAAACTTTGAACACAAAAAGTCTCTCGGACAACACTTTCTCAACAGTGATCACATTCCTAAAAAAATGTGTGACGCCGGGGCGGTGCGAGCGGGAGACACTGTACTTGAAATTGGACCGGGTACCGGCATTCTTACTAAAGAACTCCTCGCTCGAGGAGCCAAAGTAGTTGCCATCGAAGCCGACCCCCGAGCAGTGGCCTCGCTAGAAGAAACTTTCGCCAATGAAATCTCGCAAAAACAACTCACCCTTCACCTTCATGACGCCCGAGAACTAAACCCGGTGGACTTTGGTCTACAGAAACAAAGTTATAAAGTAGTTTCTAATATTCCTTACTACCTGTCTGGCCTACTGTTCCGACTAATGCTCGACACCCCTTGCCAACCGAATACACTAGTGTTTTTAATTCAAAAAGAGGTGGCCGAGCGTATTGCCCGCGACCAGAAAGAATCTCTATTGTCACTGTCGATAAAAGTGTTTGGTGACCCTACCTATATATGTACGGTTAAACGCGGCCATTTCACCCCACCGCCCAAAATCGATTCAGCGATTGTGGCAGTAACCGACATCGGCAGACACCGACTGCTCTCAACCGACCCGGCAAATTTCTTTACCCTAATCCACCTAGGGTTTGGCCAAAAACGCAAACAACTTTTGGGCAACTTATCTAAAGAATTTGCTAGGCAGAGACTTGAAGAGGACTTTACTAGCCTCAACTTACCACTCACGGTACGCGCTGAAGATGTACCTTTAAAAACATGGCTTAAGTTAACCGAAAAAATCTTCTCCCCACCTACTACCAACGTAAATCACAGTTAATCCCCGTCTTATACACAACCTATTAACTAGTTGTGTGCACATAAGCAAAACATCCTTACTTTAGACTGCTATAATGACTCGTATGGGAGGTCAACCAAACCCCAAGATTGTCGGCGCAACTATCATTGGTTTTGCGCTAATTGCTGGCGCCTACACGGTAAGCAATTTCGGCGAACCCCGTATGGTTAGTCAGCCCGCCAGTGCCCAACAGACCCAGCCAGCCCCTCGGATATCGATAGAAGTCGTCGATAACGACGCCAACGGGATCGAGGACTGGCGTGATGTTTTTGTTACCTCAGAAGTCAACACGACAGTGATCTCTACCGCCCCCTACGTTCGCCCTGACACTGTCACGGGAAACATGGGTATCAACTTTATCGACGGAATAATCAGCTCAAAACTTTACGCTCCCTTCTCTGCCAGCAGTGAAGAGGTAGTTACCCGGGTAGCCAACTCACTAGATGAAGTTTCTTTAATTAAACTCTACGAAACTAAAGACATTACTATTATCGAAGCGTGGGAAGACGAAGACATTGTCAATTACGCCAATACTGTCGCAGCTACTATCTATCGCCACAACGTAGAAGGCATGGACAATGAAATTAGGATTCTTTATGACATTTATGAAACAAATGACCCTAGTCGGATTAAAGAACTTGAGGTTATTCGTGGGGTTTATCAAAGCTACCGAGACGACACACTACAAATACCCGTCCCCGCTTTTATGGCTAAAGAACACCTAGACCTGATAAATACCTACCAAGCAATTTACGAAGACTTGACCGGAATGACCCAAGCCTTTCTGGATCCTGCGGTCACTTTGGTTCATGTCAAACGCTACCGAGAAGACGCGGAGGGATTTAGAATGGCCCTCGCTAACATGTACTCGGCTCTTCTCCCACACGGAACATTATTTGAGCCAGAAGACCCAGCTTTGCTGTTTGTTATATTTAGCCCAGATTATAAACCTTAATTATTAATTATATGGACAAGTTTTTTAACTATTTAAAAAAAGGCTTAGTGGCTACGATGGTGGTACTGTTTGCTTTTGTTGTTACATACGTTCCGATTCCTCACACAAACAACATACACACTGCTGAAGCACAAAAAGCTGTAATCGACCTCGCCAACATCTGGCAAAACACAATCACAGCAGGCGCAACTGGTGAAACAGCCCTCTCAAGTGCCGTATCAGCTGTCCAAGATACCTTAACAGCAGCCTCAAGTGCCCTTATCGCCGCTTCGACCGCAATGTCTGAGTGGATTGAATCATTTGGTGACCCACTAGCTTGGTTGGTGGCCAAAACTTTGCTGAGCAACCTGGTCCAAGACCTTACCCGCTGGGTCCAAAGCGGTTTTGAAGGTAAACCCATGTTTGTGACCGACATCAAAGGCTTTATTATTGACATAGCCGACGAAGAATTTGGCGCCTTCATCGCCGAACAAGCGGGGAATGGCTCGTTCCTCTGTAGCCCCTTCAAGTTAGACATCTTAATCGCTCTCAACCTATCTTTTGCCCGCTCTATCGACGGCGCTCCATCTTGTACTATCACCGATGTTATCGCTAACGTTGAAGGTTTCACCTCGGGAGTTAAAGGAAGCTTTGCCGAAGGCGGGTGGAACGACTGGATCGACCTCACAACTTCACCCAGCTCAAACACTAAGTATGGCCAGTTCCTAGAGGCTGAAGGAGAAATGTTTGCGCGAATAGAGTCTTCCAAAAACGAAGAAATAGCTGCTTTAGCTGCTTCAGACGGCTTTAGAACAATTAAAGAATGCAAAAAAACCCCCCGGCCAGACGGCACAACGGTAGAAGACTGTACAGTCACTACTCCGGGCAAATTAATCTCCAACTCTATCTCTAGCAACCTAGACTCTCCCCGCGAGGTGCTAGTAACCGCCGACGAAATTGACGAATTAATCGGCTCTTTGATAGAGCAAGTAGCCATCAAAACCTTCACTGGCGCCCGCGGCTTCCTAGACGCTTAAACCTACAAGGGAAACAACCCGACATGAAACAACTACTCAACCAATATAAACCACTCATCACGCTTTTCACCTTGGTGTTAGTTTTGTTTGCCTTACCTGGGTTTGTTTTGGCACAAGAATCTATTGTGTGGGGCATTGTAGCCAATGTCTTTGGGCTGTTTGTGGCCATGGCCGGCGGACTCCTGGACTTTGCTGTGAGAGAATTTGTTATTGGCTTCGGTGATATATATGTCAACAATGGTATCGGGCTGGCGGTAGACACGGTTTGGGTCAATGTCCGGGACATCTTCAACATTACTTTTATTTTTGGCCTAATTTACATTGGCTTCAAAATGATTCTCGACAGCAGTAACTCCGAAACCCAGCGCTGGCTGGTTAATCTAATTATGGCCGCTCTTTTGGTCAACTTCAGTCTATTCTTTACCAAAGTAGTGATCGATGTCAGTAACACTATCGCTACTGAAATTGTGCAAACTGGTTTTCAAGGTGTAACTATATCTGAATTCTTCATAGACCAAATTGGTCTTGGGGTTGTTTTTGGTATTGATAGTAAAACTCTTGGTAATATTGCAACAGAGGCTTCGATGAGCTGGGGATTCATATTTAGCTCTATGATTATGTTGACGGTACTAACTTTTGTTCTTGCCTCGGGAGCTATGTTGCTTATCATTAGATTTGCAGTTTTGTTATTCTACATGGTTTTATCACCCTTTATGTTTATTGGCTGGGTGTTTCCCCAACTACAAAAATACACCACCGAGTATTGGACTGGGTTCTTGGGTCGAGCTTTTTTTGCTCCTCTATATTTACTTTTTGTATATCTATCTGCTCAAATTATAGAGAAATACTTTGTAAGTTTTGGTAATCCAAACTTAGGTGCAGCAACTGGACAAAGCGGGGGAGCGAACTTTCAACCGGGACTAGAATCCACCCTCCCGCCTTTTATCCTTGCTAGTGTTTTCCTAATTATGTCGCTAGTAATAGCCAACAAACTCGGAGCTAACGGCGCCAGCGCAGTAATTAGTGCCGGAAAAGGTATGTCCCAAAAGTTCCGAGGCGCAGTCCAACGGGGTGCCGGAAATGCTACCCTTGGTTTAGGGGGGGTTTTGGGGAGAAGAAGTATTGGCGCCTTATCAAACAAAGCGGCTGAAAACGCAAGTGTTCAACGGTGGTCTCGAAAGGAAGGAGCAAAAGGTTTTCTTGGTCGGGTAGCAGCCAATACAGCTCACCGAGGACGCACAGCAAGTTTTGATGCTAGGACTGTTGCTGGCTTAGGAACAGCCGCTGGTATCGGGACCGGCAAGAAAGGTGGTTACGCAAACACCCAAAAAGAGAAAGAGAAGATAGAGAAAGAACGATCAGAAAGATATTCAACCGTTGAAGACGACCAGCTTTACGAAGATGCTGGTCAAGGTGTGGCAGACATAAAACAAAATTATGATCAGATAATAAAAAATATCAACCAAACAGTGTCTGACCTGTCAAAAGTTACTGAACCGGGTGAAAGGGAGCGACTAACAGATCGATTGAGAGACCAGGAAGGAGAGAAGAGAGGGATAGAAAACGACAATGGGGCAGGTAGTGACGGCGGAAGGTTTAATAATATTCGAAAAAATAATAAACAAATACGTCTAAATCAATACGCTGAGACTGTTGAGAGACGGGGAGAAAATTTAGGACCATTTCGTCATTTTTTAACCGATCAACAATCAAACACTAGGTCGGCCAACGCTATCCGTAAAGAAAAGACTGACCTACAAAAATTAACCGATTTCCTTGGCCCGCAAGGGGCTGGAGGTGGAGGTGGGGCTGGAGGTGGGGCTGGTAATGTTCCTGGACCTTAACCAAATAATCTAATATGAGCCTGCAAAAAACAACCGTTGATTTAATAAAGGAAAGAGTCGAGGCCGCACCCAAGGAGGTTGCGTCCATGATTCGCACAAGTGAGATTGATAAGGTCGCTGACTCAGTTCAGGCTGACTTTTCTTTATCTAAGATCCAAACAAACCGGTTATCTGATGAAATTTTATTAACCGCTTTATTGTTTTACCCAACCACAAATTTAAGTCAGAGAATATCTGAAAATTTAGCCCTGGATCAAGACAAAGCAGACGAAATAAATGCATTTATTTCTGGAAAGATATTTGCTCCCTTAAATTACCTATATGATGATACTGATAAATTGTTTGAGGGGGGAGCTGTTACCCAACCTCCTACCACAACTGACCTTCAATCTGAAATTGATGCGGCAGAGGCAGAGCTTCAGGCGTTGGCCCCGATAAGAACAATGGCTGATGATATGAAGAGTGCGTCGGTTGGGGGAGTGAAAGAAAATACCTACGTCTCTAATCAATCGTCGCTACTTGGAGATTCCACCATAAAGCCAATCGCTAAACCGACTGGCCGTTGGGAGAGTCACGACCAATAAAGCTGTTACTATTAAGTAGGCACGTTTATGTATACCGCTGGGCAATGTATACTGTTGTGGTATGCGTTTTGAAGTTCCTCAGTTTATTGAAGTCGAAGACAAAATCTTTGGGCCACTTACTTGGCGTCAGTTTCTATACCTTGGCGGTGGAGTAGGTATGGCCGTGGCTTTGTTTTTTATTGCGCCGTTTGTTATTTTTGCCATTGTTGGTATCCCACTAGCTGCTCTCGGGGGAGCGTTGGCGTTTTATCCAATCAACAACCGCAACTTCTCTTACTTTCTAGAGGCCCTTTTTAATTACTTCAGTAGCCAACGCCTCTATTTATGGCGACGAAATGAAAACATTGTCTACCGGGGAAAAGAAGCTTCACCTAAACCACAAATCCAAACTGCTCCCAACCCACCCATTAAGGCGCGACCAAAGAAAAGCATTACCTCTTTAACCCGGAAGTTAGAATTACAAGCTTTACAAAAATCTGAGTAATATGGCTAACAAAAAAGCAGCTACCCAAGATTTTGTTTCAGTTAGAGACATTAAATCAAACGTGGTTATAAAAAAAGACGGCCAGATGGTAATGGTGTTATTAGCCTCGTCTATTAACTTTGCTCTTAAGTCTTTAGACGAGCAAAAAGCTATTTTAATGCAGTTCCAAAACTTTTTAAACACCCTAGACTTCACTCTCCAAATCTACATCCAGTCTAGAAGGTTAAATATCGGACCTTACCTAGAATTTATTGGTGGCCTACAAGACAAACAAAGCAACAGTCTTATGGAAACCCAACTCCGAGAATATATGGAGTTTATTAGAACCTTCACTTCTAGTGTCGACGTGATGAGTAAAAACTTTTTTGTAGTTATCCCTTACTCTCCGGCTAAGATAAGTATCTCAAAAGGGCTGACTGGTTTGTTTACCCCGGGACAAATGTCTACTTCTTTGCCCAACGATATGAAGTTTGAAGAACAAAAGGTCCAGCTAGAGCAAAGGGTGTCGGTGGTGACAGAAGGGTTAGCCCGAGTTGGGGTACGCACCATCACCCTCGAAACAGATGATTTGGTCGAGCTGTTTTATCACATATACAACCCGGGAGATCAAACTGGTGCGGCGCCGATAGTTGATAATATATAAATATGTCTCTTTTTGATTTTATACAACCTAAAAATTCTACCCCCGGCAACGACATAAAAGCCAGTGAGAATCTTATGACTTTGTCTGACGTGATTGCACCGTCGGCGATTAGTGTGGCGCCCAAAAATATAAATATTAGTGGGGTACTGACTAGGGTTTATTACGCTGTTTCTTACCCTCGGTACTTAAACGACGGGTGGATGGAACCGGTCCTTAATCTAACCCGTGAACTTGATATTTCTATCTACGTTCACCCAATAGACACCGTTGCCACGTTAAAGAAATTCCAAAAAAAGGTAGCCGAGGTACAAAGCCAAATAAGTATCAAGGCTGAACGGGGGGAGGTGCGAGACCCGCAACTCGAGGCGGCGTACCGCAACCTAGAAGAGCTTCGAGACAAGCTTCAGCAGGCTGAGGAGAAACTGTTCGACGTGGGGTTTTATGTAGCGGTTTACGGAAAAAATGAAGTCGAGTTAAACCAGGTAGAAAATGACCTGCGGGGTATTTTGGACGCTCGAATGATCGCTCTGAAACCGGCTCTTTTTCAACAAGAGCAAGGCCTTAAAAGCATTCTCCCTTTAGCAACCGACTCTTTACTGGTACACAACAAGTTTAATTCCGAACCTTTGTCGAGCTTTTTTCCATTTACCTCTTTTGACCTTACCTCAGACAACGGTATCCTTTACGGCATCAACCGTCATAACTCTTCTTTGGTCTTATTCGACCGCTACAGCCTAACTAACTATAACTCTGTCACCTTCGCCACGTCTGGAGCCGGGAAGTCTTATGCGCTTAAGCTTGAGATATTGCGTTCGCTTATGTTTGGTACCGAGGTAATTGTGCTCGACCCTGAGCGTGAGTATGAACACTTGGCTGAAGCTACCGGTGGGCGCTTTTTTAATATTTCTCTTTCTTCTAAACACCACGTAAACCCGTTTGACCTCCCAACCCCTAGTGCTGACGAGGACCCGCGCGATGTCCTTCGGACGCACATTATTGAGCTGGTTGGTTTGTTCCGCTTAATGCTTGGCGGTTTGGCGGCGGAAGAAGAAACGGTGATCGACCTCGCCATTCAAGAAACGTACGCCCTCAAAGACATCACCGGTGACTCAGATTTTTCCGGCCAAGACCCGCCTCTTCTAACCGACTTTGAAATGGTACTGGCTGGTATGGACGGTAGCTCTTCTTTAATCGCCCGGATACAAAAATACACTTCAGGAACCTGGTCTGGTTTTATGAACGAACCCACCAACGTAGACATTAACCAAAAGTTTGTGGTCTTTTCTTTACGTGATATGGAAGATGAACTCAAAACCATCGCCATGTATATAATCACTAACTTTATCTGGGGTTCAATCCGTAGACGAATGGCCAAACGACTGATGGTTATCGACGAGGCTTGGTGGATGATGAAATCGGAAGACACCGCTTCATTTTTGTTTAGCTTAGCTAAGCGAGGTCGAAAGTATTACCTCGGTATTGCCACCATCACCCAAGACGTGGATGACTTTTTGCGTTCACCATACGGGGTACCAATGATCACCAACTCATCGATTCAGCTTTTGATGAAACAATCTCCGACCGCGATTGATAACATCCAACAGACTTTCAACCTAACCGATGAAGAAAAACTACTTCTCCTAGAGTCGTCCGTGGGGGAGGGTATCTTCTTTGCGGGTTTAAAGCACGTGGCTATAAAAATCATCGCTTCTTACACCGAAGACCAAATCATTACCTCTGACCCCTCTCAACTCCTCCAAATCAAGCAGGCTCGCGCCGAACTCCAAGCATCGCGCGTATAGATTAAATTCTAAATAGTGCCTAATTGACGTATAATTTGATACATGTCTGAACCACATATTCCTACTACAGAAAAGGAGGAGCAATTAAGCTTATTAGCTAGGGAATTCGCCCTACTATTGTCCTCAAGTAATATTGACGAAGAAATACAAGCCACCTTGATTGACCTACTCCCTTTTATGGAGTTGGGAGAGATGCTAAGCCTTATTTCTACCCTTGAGGCTAAGTACACTAATTCAACCACTTCCCAGTTGGATACTTTTTTAGAATATGAGTTGAGCAATATTCAAAACCGGTTTGAGCAAAGGCAGAATACCCGGGACAAAGAGTTGTTACAAAAACTTACTGATCTAACTAATAATATAAGTTAGTGGATTTTATACATTATGTTCAACTCATCGTCAGCTACAAAAAAAGCCGGTCTGTCTATCTTAGAAAAAATTTCTAAGTCGGAGTTGCTTGAGGTTTCGAAGCCTTGGCTCCAAATGGCCGCTCGGACCGCGGGAGTTAAATCGCTATATGATGTACCTGAATATTTCAGAGAGCGTTTAGAGTTAAGAGGGGTAAAAATTGGACAAAAAACTTTTGGAAAGGGACTTGGTGGTGCAACAGAAGAATTATTGGACAAAAGTAACGCTTCGACCAAGCCGAGCGGTTTGGGTACTAGCCGGAAGGAGTTGTACAAAGAATTACTGCACTTAGAAAAACAAAACCTCACCAACTCCCCCGAGTATAAAAACCTAGAGGCTCAGATTGAATCAACTAGACCAAGTGAAGTAAGAGACGCGATTAAAGTTGTAAACAAAAAACTCTCGCTGACCAAAGAGGGTGAGCAAAAAAATTCGGAAGCCAGAAAAGAGATGTCCCGAATCCTTAGAGAAAACAGAAATAAAGAAAAAGCTGACCGGCAAGGGGTGGGCGCGCAAGTTACCACCCTACTAAATGATTACACAACCCAAAAAGTTGACGGTATAACCGCAGCCAAAGAGGCCCTCCGTACAGCGTTAGCGGTAGGGGGAGTGAACGGTGTTATGACAATCGCAAACCTTGGTTTTGATGCCGCTACTTTATTAAGAGACTCAGCCCAATCAGCTCGAAGATCGGGTGAGGAATTTAACAGTAAAGTGGTGGCCAAAAAAATGGGTCTCGAAGTAAAAAATACTTGGCAAAAAATCACTGGCAAGGGAGACGGGGGAGAAGGCCTCTTAAACCGATCGTCAGCGGTCGCTAAAGTATCTCAACTGGCTGCTAAATTTGGCATCGGTGGCGAAGTGAGTTTGGGTACAGTTGGCGGTTCGGTTGAAACCTTACTAAACAAGGCAGCCGTAAAATTTCCCAAAATCCCAAGCGAAGTTAGACCTATTCTTTACTCAAGAACAAACTTAGCCAAAAGTGCTCCCGGAATTAGCAGCGATTCCGTAGCCACACCTTCTAGCAAACTCCCTGAATCCAAAAGAGCTCGGGACTCAACCAGAAATGTCCAAACAAACACCGCCCGAAAGCCAAACCCGACATCTTCCCTTGGATCCAATCAGCCCACTCACATCCGGTTTAACGAGTCATATTCTGAAGCTGGTTTACAGCCTTCGGTTGGTTCTGTCCGAAACATAAGTGCAGAATATAAAAAGCAGGGTGGTAACGACCCCTCGGTACGTAGGGGTGGAGTAGCAGACCAGCCCTCGGCTAATTTTTTACCAGCTCCTAGGAAAAAGCCTAAACGAGAAAAGGCTCAACCAAGACAAAGCTTGAATGAAGACCCTTCAGATTACACTCCCCACGCTTCTAAAAATTTACTCGCTCAAAAAAATGCGCGAGACAAAGAGGAACAAAAAATTAAAGTAGTTGCCGCCCGGAAATTAGCGGGCGTAGTTAACCGGATTATTTGGGGAATTGGTTTCCCTGTTTGGTTGTTTGTTCAACTTCCATTCGCAATCTTTATATTTGTTTTGTTTCTTGGAACTAGTGTATTGAGTTTCCTTCCTTACTCTTCTGAACTTTTTTCGGTTTTTTATATATTTTTTATAGGCTTGGCAATGATCCAAATTTTGGTAATTTATTTTTTTTATAAGTTTTTGGGTCTAGAGCCTTTAGGAGGAGAGGGTTCAGGCTTTAAATATGGTACTTTGATAATCGTAATAATTGGCTATTTAATACCTCTTGTAAACCTTTTTCCCTGGTTTTACGTGTGGACTTTTGCGGTTTGGTTAAAACCAAAGTAAGCAACTTTATGTTGTGACAAGGGGAGCGGTTCTTGAACAACAAAATTTCCCCTAAAATAGCCTATAATCGCCGTTTCTGCGGGGCTTATCTGGTATGATTATTCATACATGCGAGCTTTTGTAATACTATCTTTTGTCTTGGCTATTTTTCTGGCAAACCAGCCAGTGGCTTTGGCTCAGTTTAGTGAATTATCTGGTGGTAGCGAAACTGTTATCGACCTTCGGCCCAGCTTCCCCCAACCGGGAGACGAGGTTAAAGCAACCTTAAACAGTGGTGGTAACAATGATTTATTTGGAGCCAACATTACTTGGCTATTAGACGGTAAAGAAGTGCTTTCCGCTCAAAACAGCCGTTCTTTTGAGTTTACCGCCACCGAGGCGGGCGTGGCCCAAATCATAACCGCCATCTTGAACAAACCAAACAAAGCACTGAAAGAAATTGAACGGATCTTTACCCCACTTTATCTAGATATTATTTTTGAACCCCAAACACATGTGCCTCCGTTTTATCTTGGTCGGTCAACCGCTAGTTTAGGGAGCGTCGTTAACGCCACGGCCGTCTTGAGTGGCCAAAAAATTCTTGGCACTGATTTAGTGTACCGGTGGGAGGTGGGAGGGGATATCATTGGACAAGGTACTCTTAGAGGACAAAATAAGGTCTCTTTCGCCACCCCTAGAGGAAAATATGTTTTATTAAATTTAGCGGTTAGCGACTTGTTCGGGAACCAGATTGCTGGGCGGTCAGTTTATTTACCTTCGGTTGCACCGAAGATTGTCTTTTATGAAGTTAACGCTTTGTTTGGCTTGAAACAAACACCGGCCGAAAGCTCCTTACGAATGTTTGGTAGCACTTTGGTGGTTAGAGCGGCCCCTTACTTTCTTGACTCGAGGGTTTATAATAACCCAGATTTGTTAGAGTGGGAGGTGGGGGGTAGGGTTTACGAAAATGTGGGTCAAAACCCCTATGAGGTTACCCTACAGAGAAATACTTTTTCTGGACTAGCCGGCTTAGAAGTCCACGTCCGCGACTTAGACAATTTGTCGCAGGGTGCCGTGGGTAATATCGATATAAACCTCTAATCAATTATGAAACGTTCTCTTTTTATCACTATCGGAGTAATCATTGTTTTTGTTCTTATTGCTGTATGGGTTTATATTCTTTTCTTTTATACTGCAGCGCCTGCTGATGACACCTTCACCGACCTAAACCCACCCAACAACACTAACAACTCTCTAGCAATAGAAGATTCCTTCTTTGCCGCGCCAACTATTGATGTTGGTTTTGGCGACGATAAGAAGATAGTTCAACTCACCACCGCGCAAGTAGTTGGTTTTCAAGAAGTGAGTCGAACCAACTCTTCAACCAACAACCTGGGAGAACTTTATTACATAGAATCCGGCACGGGACATATTTTCTCTATTAACCTTGAATCCGGTGAAGAACGGCGAGTTACAGCCACCACGATTCCCTCAAGCCGTAAGGGGGTTATTACTCAAAATGGTTTATACACTTTGATCCAATCGGGCTCAGGGGCCGGCAGCCAGTTCACCGTTGGTAGAATAAGCACAACGAGCGCTAGTTTGTCTACCCACCAAATAAACGACCCAATTATTGACTTCGCTACGACCGAAAATAATACGTTTATTTATTTATCTAGTGTTAGTGGTGGTTTGGTAGGGAAGGAGTATAACCCAGTAGACCGGTCGACCAATACATTATTTGGGATTCCATTTAACGAAGCTAGGGTTGTTTGGGGCCAAACCGCCACCTCTTCACACTACGTGTACCCAAAACCTAACGACCAGCTAGAGGGGTACCTGTATAAAGCTGAAAACGGCACGTTAGAGCGTTTGCCAGTTAGTGGTCTTGGTTTGTCAGTGATCGGAAATGGTGAACATGTATTGTTCACCTCCCGCACTAAAGACGACTACCGGAGCGATCTTTACAATGAGTTGACGGGAGAAACCGCTAACTCCTTCGTCACTGTTCTCCCCGACAAATGTGTGTCTATGCGTCAGGGTGGTTCATTTTTATGCGCCTCGGAGGAAATAACCTTTAACTACAAAACGTTTGAGAACTGGTACGAAGGGAGTTTGTCTTACGACGATGACTTGTGGGAAATTTTTGCTCCGTTTGGAGATATTAGTTTCTCGGTAGATGTGACCAGAGAAACCGGTCGAGAATTAGACATCATTAACCTGCAAACAAACCCTTCAAACACTAGTGTATATTTCCAAAACAAAAACGACCAAACGCTTTGGTGGTATAAAGTAGTAAATTTAGAAAATTAATTTATATGAAATTCCGCACCGTTATTTTTACTTGCCTTAATCTAATTTTGGTTTTCCCAATGATTCTTTGGGCTGAGGAAAAGCCGGAGTTTGTGCCTTTGGTTAGTTTACCAGTTGAAACCGGAGGAAGCTTCGAGAGTTTTATCAACTCTTTGTACTATCTCTCTATCGGAATCGCAGCTCTTTTGGCGGTAATAAAAATCATCATTGCTGGGGTAAAATATATGGTGACTGATATAGTAACCACAAAGGGTGACGCTAAAGGAGAAATCAAAGGGGCTTTGCTTGGTCTGCTGGTTGTGCTTGGGGCGGTGATGATCCTTGAGATCATCAATCCACAGCTAACCAACATAAATCCTAACCTAGAAACGGTCACTTCTCCCCAAAACACCCAGGCTCCTAGTGACAACACAGCAAAGAACGAGATAATCGATATTATCCGTGGAGGGGGAGCTTTTATTAAAGACATCAACGACCAATCGCACGACCTAATCCCCACCCCAACCCTTCCACAGCCAGCAATCCCGGAAGATCAAAGAGATGAGTGGATATGTAAAAATGTTGTCCCCGATAACTGTCCTTACAAGGAAGGGTCATACGTTTTCGGCAGCATTAACGCCGGCGCCTCTAAAGCTTTTTGCTACAAAGGAGAATGGAACCCCGGGGAAAATGGTTGTGTAGTTACCAAAGCCAATAATAAACTACCCCCAGCGAACGCGGCAAAAAATAGCCTAACGATAGATGACTTCGATACCGAGGCTTATGAAGGTACCTACAATACTGATAATGAAAATAATCAAAAACAACCAGCCAATGAGAGCGCCGGTGAAAGTGAGGAGTAAAGAAAGCTAAAAAAAAGTGTAGTGAAAGGCTCGTCTAACGTTAACGGTGCTTCTTGATGTAATACTCTTGAGCGATCATTGTTAGATTGCTAACAAGGAAATAAAGGGCAATGGCAGCTGAAATGGTGTAGGCCACAAAGGTGATTAAAACCGGCATTACGTACTTCATTTGAGTCTGCATATTGCGCATGAAGTCTTCTTTTAGGTTTGGTTCCGCCCCCACCTCTTTAGGGGCAAGTTTTGGCATAGTTAGGTTAACGTGAATAAACTGAGTCACCCCCGCAGCCAGGGCCAGTAATAGGCTTTTTTCACTAATGTCTATTGACCCCAAAAAGTTCATTGTTACGATCGCTGGTTCGGCCACAAAAGAATACAACAGATCAATATTTACGCCTGGTAAAGGGACCCCTCCTCCGTTGGAAACTGAAAAGTACAAAGCAATAACAATTGGTATTTGTAGAAAGATGAGAAAAATACTAGCTAATGGGTTCATCCCCGCATCTCGATAAACTTCCATCATGGCCAAACTTTGTGCTTGTTTGTCGTTTTTGTTTTTTTCCCTAATCTCTTTTAGTTTGGGTTCGATCTCGCGCATTAGTTTTTGCGTCTTTACCGCTTTGATAGAAATTGGTAAGAGAATGGTTTTAACCACTAGCACGGTAGCAATAATTGCTAACCCAACGTCTCCGCCGGGAATTATATCAATAAAAAAAACCAGTGTGTTGTAGACTGGGTCAAAAAAGAAGGTGTGCCAAAATGTACTCATAGTTGTACTATTCTACGCACTTTTAACCACTTCAGCAATTGACTGTTGTACAAACTCCTCGGCTGCTTTACGTGCAAGTGGGTTAAAAGTAGGTTTCAAAATAATAATAACCACCCCAACCTCTGAGTTAGCTAGGGTTTTATACAAAACAGCGTTTACCCGACGTCGAAGAGTGTTACGGCGGACCGCACTTTTTGACACCTTTTTTCCTACCCCCACTGCTGTTTTGGTTGTTGGGGAAGGGGAGGTAATAATAATTAAGTGAGGAAAGTGACTCTTCTTACCAATTTTATAAAACTCTTCAAATTCTTTTTGGGACAATCGATTGACTTTTTTAAACATATGTTGTTTAGGTTAAGCATATTATACCAAAAATAAAAAAAGCTCTATCGAGCTTTTTTTACAGTTAGTTGTGTGCGTCCTTTTCTTCTCCTCGCTTGGAGTATCTTTCGGCCGGCGGTTGTGGCGGCGCGCACCAAGAAACCGTGAGTGGTGGCTCGTTTTTGTTTACTTGGTTGATAGGTTCTTTTTGACATAACAATAGAATTAGTACTCGGCAACTATACAGGAATTTTAATATAATTCAAGTGGCCGGGGGACGCCAAAAGTTATACACAGTTTATACACAGTTGATTTTTATAATTCCAAAAGTGTGGTCCAAAACACAAAAATTATCAGAAAAGATTTACAGTTTTTTTCACAGGGGTATAATGCAAACTACCTTCGGTTTTACATTAGTTATGAATCCAACATCACACTCGACTTCCCACAACAGTATCGTCCAAACCCAACAAGTTGATGTGAAACAACTTTGGGATGACGCGCTAGTAAAGATAGAGCTTTCTATCACCACTGCTAATTTTAAAACCTGGTTCAGAGACACCCATATTGTCTCGCTTGAAGATGGCACCGCAACCATTGGTGTGCCAAGTGTGTTTGTAAAAGACTGGTTGCAAGACAAGTTTAATAACATGATACTTAAAACCCTAAGAGATCTGTCCCCACACGTAAGAAGTATTGAATATATAGTAGCCCAGAGAAATGATCGTAAAAGAGAGTCTACTAAAAACCAAACAGTAAATGCTGCGCTACCTTTAGAGGAATACTATATAAATAAGAGTGACAATTTAAACCCAAAGTACTCTTTTGAAAACTTTGTCGTTGGGCCATACAACGCCCTAGCTCACGCGGCCGCAAAAACTGTTAGTGAAAAACCCGGCATCACTTATAACCCGCTGTTTATTTATGGCAAAACCGGTCACGGTAAAACTCACCTAATCCAAGCGGTTGGTAACCACATTAAGAAAACTGGTAAGAAGGTATTTTACGTTACTAGCGAACGCTTTGCGGTAGATTATTTTAATTCCCTCCAAAGTGGAACGGCTAACAACTTTAAAGATCGCTACCGCCAATACGACGTCTTAATAATGGATGATGTGCAGTTTTTGGCCACTAAGGAAAAAACCCAAGAGGAGTTATTTCACTTATTTAACGCTCTCCACGACAATAATAAGCAGATTGTTTTTTCCAGCGACCAACACCCAGCTCTACTAAACGGGATGGAAGAAAGGCTACAGTCTCGTTTTGCTCAAGGAATGATTGTTGACCTTCCGGCTCCCGACCTAGAATCAAGGGCCGCAATTTTAAGAGCTAAATCAGCCCAAAACAACATAACTTTAAGTGATGACGTGGTTGAACACCTCGCCCAGAGTATTGAAGGTAACGTAAGGGAGCTGGAAGGGGCACTAAACACCATAATGTGTCAATCCCAGCTTCTCGGCCGAACCTTAGCAATTGATGAAGTGAGAACGATTATTAAAAACAGTTCTCGTCCACGAAAAACCCTCGCCATTGCTGATGTGGTTGATAAAGTGGCCCGCTACTACGACATCGACCAAGCGAGTATTTATGAAAAAACCCGCCGAAAAGAAGTAGTAAAACCAAGACAAATTATTATGTACATATTAAGAGAGGACTTCCAAGTTTCCTACCCAGCTATTGGTAAGAAATTAGGTGGTAGAGACCACACGACTGTCATCCACTCCTGTGAGAAAATAAAAAATGAGTTGAAAGGGAACGATGAGTTGGAAGAAGAAATAACCCAGGTTAGGTTGCTACTTAAATAAGTATTAAATTAAATAGTAAGTTAATAACTTAAGTATAAACAATTATAATTATGTGGAGAAGGTGCTTAATTCCTGTTGATTACTAGCCTAAATTGTGCCAAACGGCTTATTTTTTAGCTCACTACAAAAAAATACAAAAAAATATCCCCAGGTAAAAATGGTAGAATCAGTTGATACCAACAGGATAAGTTTAATTTAAGCCTAAAAATAAATATAAAACACAACATACTTTAGACTTTTGCACACTTCCACACCCCTAATAGTAGATAGTAATATAGATTATATATAAATATGGAGATAACTATTCCACATAAGAACTTACAACAAGCATTGGAGCTAGTTGGTAGGATAAGTACCAAACATGTCACATTGCCAGTTCTTCAGTGTGTACGCTTGGAGGCAAAGGACGGTAAAATAAGTATTCAAGCTACTAATTTAGAAATAAGTATCGAGCTTCCACTTCCTGGAGAGGTAACCGAAGACGGTGTGGTGGCTGTCCCTACCCAAATTTTTCTCCAAAGTATTCAATTCCTTAATCAGAACGAAATAACCCTAAGGACCGAAGATCAAGTATTACAACTAGAAACAACCAATAGTAAGACCTCAATTAAAACTTTTTTAGTTGAAGAATTTCCTACTCTTAGGCGCCTTGAAGGAGAAGAATCTCAAATTCAAGGAGCTAACTTTTCTTACGGTATAAAAAGTGTTTCTTTTGCCGCCTCTCAAACATCTATTAAACCAGAGTTAGGTAGTGTTTTTGTGCAACAAAAAAAAGAGCACTCACTCACTTTTGTAGCAACAGATTCTTTTCGTTTGATGGAAAAAACCGTTTCTCAAAAAAGCTTAGTTTTTGATCAGTCAATTATGATTCCTCAAAAAAATGCCATTGAGCTAGCTAGGGTTTGTGAGGTTGTTGGGGAAGACCCAATTTTCATTAGTAATGATAACCAATGTGCTTTGAAGTTCCCTGGTGGGGTCTATGTATCGTCTAGGCTAGTAACTGGAAGTTTCCCTGACTACGCACAGATAATCCCCAAAGAGTTTATTACCCACGCCACGGTCTTAAAAGACGACCTCCTTAGGTCATTTAAAAAAACCAACATATTTTTAAACAAATTTAGACAAGTTTCTTTAAATGTAACAGAGACAAACTTAACCATCTCCTCTCAAAATAGTGAAATCGGGCATACTACCGATACAATTAAAGCTAGTGTGGAAGGGGAAGAGATAACTCTTAGTTTTAATCAGCAGTACATAATGGACCCACTAAGTCATATCAACGACGATTCAGTAAAACTTAGCTTTGCGGGAGTGGGGAGGGCTGTGATTATTCAAGGGGTAAATGACAAAAACTTAAAGTATTTAGTGATGCCAATGAATAAGTAAATTATGGAAGACTACTCCGCTCCTAAAAAAATGAAATTGGTGGGTGATTTATTTAAAAAATACCAAACTTTATTTAAACCACCTCAAGAATCTGTTGAAATAGCTTGTGTAGGAGTGATTAAAAAAATTACCGGGTTTGATATTCCAAAAGAAAGCGTTGCTTACACAGTAAATACAAAAGTAATTAGTTTGAATCTACCTAGTGTTTTAAAAACCGAGATTAAATTTAAACATAAAGATATTTTACAAGAACTTAGGAAACAACTAGGAAACAAAAACGCACCCGAGACAATTTTTTAATTTTCTTCAGACCCACTTACTCCATTCGTTTCAAGCTCAGTGTTGTTTAGCGGTAGTCCAAAAGTTTCCTGGTTCCATTTTTGGACACCATACTCCCAGTTTTCATATTGTTGGTCCACTCTAGGGTCAGTCGGGGCTGGTCCCATAGGGTCGCTCCGGTTTACAAAGTGAAGGATTGAGTGAATGTTGTTATACACCATCGAAATATCTATCTTTGGCACGTCTACTCCTTCGTTGTTATCACCCATAGCTTGTAGTAAAAGACTGGTGTCTATGTATTCTCCCCGAATAATTGGCTTTGCTCCTATGGTATTTATTTGTGGTTGGGGGAAGGTTTCTGCTGGTATCTTAGTTAAAGCAACATCCATAAATTCTCTCCACATTGGAGTGGTGATGAGTCCCGATAAACCCCCTCCCATGGCCTCGTTATCATTGTTTCCAACCCAAGAACCAACCGACAAATTTGGTGTATACCCCATAATCCAAGCGTCGCGAAGGTTGTTTGTACTACCAGACTTAGCGGCCACATCACGGTTTGGGAAGTTTATTAAAGAGTTTGATCCCCAAAGAGGTGCGCGAGCAATATTGTCAGACAGAACATCACTAATCATGTAAGCAATATTTTCTTCTAAAACACGACCACTTATTACTTCTTGCTCGTCGATAATATTACCTTTACTGTCTTCAATTTTTAAAATAAACCGTGGTTCTGCCTTTACTCCAGCGTTTGCAAATATTCCATATCCATAAGTCATATCTATTAACCTAACTTCACCCCCTCCTAGTACTAAAGTGAGGCCTAATCTGTCTGGGTCGTTTAGGGTGTCTAGGCCCATTTCTCCAACGAATTTTATTGTGTCCCTAAGTCCAGCTAAATAAAGAGTTTTAACCGCCGGAATGTTTAAAGACTGAGCTAGGGCGTTTCTCATGCTAATCGGGCCAACAAACTTAGCGTTGTAGTTGTTTGGTGCGTAACAAGGAGATTCAGAGCTTCGACTGGTTGGTTCACACTGGGGGGAGAATTGGGTTGGTACGTCAAATAAAACAGTGGCAGGTAAGTAACCCTTTTTAAAAGCATTAGCGTAAACAAACGGTTTAATAGATGAGCCAGGTTGCCTAGAGGAAAGAGTGACGTTAAAGTTGCCCTCAATGTCTTCACTAAAATAATCCCTAGAGCCAACCATTACTAATAAGTCTCCTGTTTTTGGGTCGGTGGCCACCAAGCCAGCGTTTGAAGCGTTAAATTTTTCAGTGTTAGTCTCTGCTCTTTCCGCTACAATACGCTCCGCTTCTTTTTGCAGGTCCCAATCTAATGTGGTCGTAATTTTAAACCCTTGCTCTGCCATCGCTTCTTCGCCAAACCGTTCAGCCAGCTGTTCAACTATAAACATCACAAAGTGAGGGGCTCTTATTCCTGTCACCGCCTGCGGTTCAAACTCAACTACTTCTTCTTTAGCCACCTCAAATTCTTCTATCGTTACAAAACCATTTAAACGCATTCGGTCTAAAACTAACTGCTGCCGCCTGTCTAAAGAATCTTTATTGTTACCATAGGGAGAAAAATAAGTTGGAGCTTGAGGAATCGCTGCTAAGTAAGCCGCCTCTCCCAAAGTTAGGTCACTAGCACTTTTCCCAAAAAAAGAACGAGAGGCTTCCTCTACTCCATAGATTGTTCCACCATAAGGAGACTCGTTTAGGTAAACTGCTAGTATTTCATCTTTACTTAAAACCCGCTCAATTTTTATCGACAAAATAGCTTCTTTAACCTTTCGGCTAAGTTTTTTGTCTCTTTCTAAAACTGAGTTTTTGATCACTTGTTGGGTAATGGTCGAACCACCCTGCCCACCCAGCAAATCACCCTCAGTTAGGTTAGAAATCGCTGCTCTAATAATAGCTTTAATATCTACTCCCATATGGTTGTAAAACTGGTCGTCTTCGATAGCAACGGTGGCATTTTTTATATGACGCGACATTTCTTCAAACGGAATGATGGTGCGTCGGACATCTTGGTTTAGGTCGTAGAGAAGAATTTCTCCGGTGCGATCGTAAATCTTGGTTGATTGAAGAACCCGGCGTTCTTCAAAAGTAGACAGGTCGGGTATTTCTAGAGTGGAGATCCAAAGCAGAAGGCCACCAACAATAATAAGAAAAGAAACAAAGCCAAATAAAACCACATCAATAAAGACTTCTTTCCAGTTTCTTTTTAACCAAGTTTTTATCCTCTTTTTTATCTTCATATATATGTTATATATCCAATATTAGCATGAGTTGTCTAGACAATTTAATGCGGATGTGTGATAGAGTTGTTTCAATATGAACCTGTCACAAGAACTAACTGATAGAGGATTTATCCACCAATTTTCAACCCCCACTCTAGAGGAGATAGTTGATGGGGGGAAGCGTACCATATATCATGGGATTGACCCAAGTGCAGATTCAGCGCACGTTGGGAACTTAGTTATTTGGATGCTTTTGCGTCACTTAGCCACCGCTGGTCATAAAATTGTGTTTCTTGTTGGCGGGGCAACTGGGATGATTGGTGATCCTAAACCAGATGCTGAAAGACAGCTGAAGCATTTTGAAGAAATAGATAATAATGTACAAAAGATCAAGGTTCAAGCTGAAAAGTTTTTTAATGATATTGAAATTGAATTTGTTAACAACTACGACTGGTTTAAAGATTTACCACTTTTGGACTTTTTGCGAGATATCGGTAAACACTACACTGTAAACGAGTTGATTAAAAAAGACGCCATTGCTACTCGACTTCAGAGTGATAATGGTCTTTCTTATACAGAGTTTGCTTATCCTTTAATCCAAGGGTTTGATTTTCTGCAACTATTTCAAACCAAAAACTGCACCGTTCAAGTGGGGGGTTCAGACCAGTGGGGGAACATGCTCTCGGGGGTCGAGTTAGTGCGCAGGAAGTTACAGAAGGAAGTGATGGTTATCACCTCCCCCTTAGTTATAGACAAAACCACTGGAAAAAAGTTTGGCAAGAGTGAGAATAATGCGGTGTGGCTAGAAGCAGAAAAAACCTCACCTTACCGGTTTTACCAATTTTGGTTGAATGTAAGCGACGAAAATGTGGTTGATTACTTAAAACTGTTTACCTTCAGTTCACTTAAAGAGATTGATGACATAAAACAAGAGTTTGAACTAAACCCCGGCAGTCGATGTGCCCAAAAAAAGTTGGCTTTTTTAGTAACAGAAATAATACACGGAACAGAAAAAACAGAACTAGTCTCTAGGGTGTCTGGGGTGCTGTTTGGGACCACCTTAGTGTCAGAGATGACCGACTCGGGGATAGAGGTTTTGTTGCAAAATGCGCCCACCTCGGTTGTTAGTGACGGTCAACCTCTGATAGACATATTGGTCGAATCAAAACTGGCTACTAGCAAAAGAGAGGCAAGGACATTTATAGAAAGTGGAGCCGTTTCCCTAAATGGCGAAAAGATTGAATCAATAGAGTGTCTTCTTAAAGAGTCTGACCAAGTAAATAATATTTCTATATTAAGAAGAGGTAAAAAAGAACTCTGCGTTTTGGTGACCAGGTAACAAAAAACACCCCCATGGGTGTTTTTTGGCTAACGCTCGTCTATATCATCAAAAGTGTCGTAGTCTACGTCTCCAGCATCTTCTTCTAACTCCGCGTCACCCTCCTCGTCTTCCTCTTCGTCACCGCCCACCTCTTTATCATCAGCGTCTTGCGGGGGACCAGATCCCTCAATATCTTCTCCGTCAGAGTCTTTGTCGTCGTCGGAGCTAACCTCTTCTAAAACATCATCGTCTATAGAAGCATCTTCATCATTCTCGTCAATATCCTCGTCTTTTTCTTCTTTGTCAGTATCAAGATAAATCATAAACTGTTGTTAACTTATTTGTATCAAAATATCGTATCTTTTAAAAAAATCCAAAAGTACAACTAGATAATAAATTTTAAATAGGTTTTTTATATAAACTTATTTTGCGCCAGTTTACTTGGTTCTACCATAATGTGCAAGGCAGGTTATTCCGACCGCAATCGCGTCATATTCATCGTCCAAAGCGTCCTTTGGGGATTCTGGTATCAACCTGATTACCATGTCTATTACCGCCTTTTTGTCGCTCTTTCCGTACCCGGTTACAGCCACTTTTATTTCTTGAGGACCAAACTCGTAGACCATACAACCTTCAGTTTGGGCTAAATAAATAATAATTCCTCTCGCTTGGGCGACCCCGATGGCAGTTTTTTGGTTGGTGTTAAAAAAAATGGTTTCGATTGCTAGTGTATCGGGTCGGTATTGCTTCAATAGTAGGTCAAACTCCTCGCCCAATTTGTGAAGGCGGACGAGCAAGGGTTCAGTTTTTAGAGTTTGGATACAGCCCGAATAAACAAGCGCTTCTTTTCCGCTTTTGTACTCAAGAACCGCCACCCCAAGGCGGTCGTATCCAGGGTCTATGCTGATAACTCTCATATATTATTCAGGAGTGTCGGCCGAAGTGTAGACATTGGTGACATCTTCTTGGTCTTCCAGCTTCTCAATAAAATCGGATAATTTTTCGCCAGTAGCGTCATCTAATTCAATTGGGGAATTAGGACTATAGCCCTCAGCTGTCTTGGAGAATGCCCAGATGGCTGAGCCGGGGGCACCGAGCTCTAAGCCAGCTTTAGAAAAAACATGACGAATCTCTGGCGCAGTACGGTTGTTGTTATCGGTAACAGCTTCTATAAGTAGCGCTACTCCTCCCGGCCCGTAACCCTCGAACATAATTTCCTCTAGCGCGGCGCCTCCAGCACCACTTCCTTTGGCAAGAGCGCGCTCGATTACATCTTTTGGCATAGAATCTTTCTTAGCCCGGTCTATGAGCGCAACAACACTAGCTGAGTTGGTGTCACCCCCGCTTTTTTTTACTTCCATAGTAATCAAAGTTGAATGCTTAGAAAACAACTTACTCCGCTCAGAATCAGCGGCGCCTTTTTTATGTTTTATTTTTGACCATTTATTATGTCCTGACATAGTGTTTGTTTATGTGTTTAATATATCATTGTCTATATGCTGGTAGGCTTCACTACTGGCTACTCGACCCTTCGGGGTTCTTTCCAAGAGACCGTTACGGATGAGGTAAGGCTCTATAACGTCTTCTATAGTGGAAGGTTCTTCGCCGGTGGCGGCGGCGATGGTGTTGAGTCCGACCGGACCACCTTTAAACTTATGGATGATCACTTCTAGTACCGCCCGATCGGGCTTACCAAGGCCGATTTTATCAATTTCTAATAAATCAAAGGTTTTCTCTATAATTTTTTTGGTCATGTCTCCACCTTCGAGTTGAGCTAGGTCGCGGCAACGCTTGAGTAGGTAGTTGGCGGTTCGAGGGGTCGCTCGGCAACGTTTAGAAATTTGTACCAAAATATCTTCAGACGTTTTTATATTTAACAGCTCAGCCGAACGTTTAAGAATAGTGGCAATTTCTTCATCGGTATAAAAATCGAGTCGGAAGGTTCCACCCGAGAAACGAGAACGAAGCGGGGCAGACAAGAGGGAAATACGAGTAGTGGCCGCCACCATGGTAAACGGAGGAAGTTCGAGTTGAACGGTACGGGCCGACGGGCCTTTGCCGATAATAATATCGAGTACCCCAGACTCCATCGCCGGATAAAGTACTTCCTCGATACTTTTTGATAAACGGTGAATTTCGTCAATAAATAACACATCGCCCGGAGATAGGTTGGTCAAAATAGCGGCTAAATCTCCCACTCGCTCGATAGCGGGCCCTGAAGTGATTTTCATATTGGTACCAAGGGTTTTTGATACCAGGTTTGCCAGGGTGGTTTTGCCCAGTCCGGGTGGGCCGTAAAGCAATATATGTTCGGCCGCATGTCCACGTTCGCGGGCTGCGGTAAGTAAAATACGTAGGTTTTCTTTGGTTTTTGCTTGACCAATATACTCCTCCCACGTTTGAGGGCGCAATGTCCGGTCTAGTCCGTTGGCGTCATCTCTGGTTATTTCTTTTTTCTCTTCGTTGGCTGACATGGTGTTTATAGTATAGCAAAAATCAACCCCAATGGAGTAGGTGTTGACAAACTTTTAATCTATGCTAGTATGGTGATCAAGAAGTTGTTCCGCCGCGCACATTAAATTCTCACTAGTTTTCTCTGTGCGTATTTTATTTTTGAAAACAGTTCCAGACGATAACTCTCTAAGCAACTTGGGTACGTTGCGAGGGGTTTTTGGCGCTCACCCTGGAGTGAGAATGCGGAAAACTTTCTTAGCGCGGTATCCACTTTCAATGCGGAAGCCTTGCTTAGAGAGTTATATTCTGGAACGAACGCTTCAATAAACTGACAGTATCACAGTTTTTAAAAAAACAGTCTTGACCAAAAATCATTTAGCTTCCGGAATGTATTATTAAACAATATGAGATGCAAAATCAACATCGCCCTCGGCGCTGTTTTTGTTTACCGACGGGGCCGCTTCTTTACTAAAACGATGAGGAAACTCGATCACCCGCTCAAGCTCCGGAATAGAGGTTTGACCAACTAAAACTTTTTCTATCCCATCTTGGAGCATGGTGGGAATTTTTTGTGGTTTAGCAGCTAGAGAGATGGTGTGTTCTCTGGGGTCTCTGATTACCGCTTCTTCAACCGCGTCATCCATCTTGACTCCTTCAAACACACCAATCCTTCCCTTAAACCCAGTGCCCCCACAAACCTCACACCCAACCGCTCGATATAAATTGAGCGGACTAGGAATAACAACCGGGTAGGGGTGTTCGGACATCACCTGCTCGATCAAGGTTTTTTCCGTAGGGCTAGCTTGATATATGGTTTTGCATTTTTCACACAGAAGACGAACCAACCTTTGTCCGATAATCATGTTGATTGCACCCCCCATTACTTGCGGGTTTACCCCCAAGTCTAGTAGGCGAGAGAAACCAGCTACGGCACTGTTTGTGTGGAGCGTGCTAAATACTAGGTGTCCAGTTTGGGCGGCGTGGATAGCTGTTTCTGCTACTTCTCTATCACGGATCTCTCCAACCATAATTACATCGGGGTCTTGGCGCAAAATAGCCCGCAGACCAGAAGCAAAAGTGTAATCATCTCCGGTTTGAGTATGAACGATACCGTCGAGTTTGTATTCAACCGGGTTTTCAATCGTAATGATCTTTTTACCTTCCTCATGCACTTCGCGAAGAAAAGCATAAAGTGCGGTGGTCTTTCCTGATCCCGTTGGCCCGGTAGTGATGATTAAACCGTTGGGATGTTTGAGTTCTTGTTTTATAGCAGCTTCGATATACTTGTTTAGTTTGATGTTTTCTAAAGTAAAACTAGCTACAGTTGGATCCAAAATACGCATTACAACAGACTCTCCAATTGCCCCCGGGATTACCGACGACCGAACCTCAACCTCTCTCTCACCAATATTGAAAGTGAAACGGCCATCCTGGGCCGCAATTTTTACATTTAGAACCATCCCCGACAAAAGCTTTAAGCGTGACACTATTCGCTCGAAGATATAGCTGTCTAGGTCTGCAATGTCATGTAAAACTCCGTCTAAACGGTAGCGAAGACGAATTCCGTTTTCTTCGGGTTCAATGTGGATATCAGACGCTCGCAGGGCCATGCTGCCAATAAAGATTAAAGAAATAGTTTCAGAAATCCGACGGGTGTTGTTGCTAGAGCCAATATTTTTTAAGAGAGCGGTTAAGTCAGACCTGTCTTTAATAGTAGACATTAGTTCAAGGGTGTGAGCCGGGTCCAAAGTGAAGGCGCCCTTTTTTTCAGCTGAAGATTTTATAACATCTTTGTATCTGACCCAAGCGTGCTCTAAACTATCCGACGAACACATGTACATCACCACGGTGTAACGCTGTTTCTCTAACCTTTGTATTAGTTGTTGGGTGGCTGGAAGATTAGGGTTTTGTACCGCTAACCAAAGAACTCTTTGGTTGAGCTGAAACGAAGCGGCAAACGCGGCACGGGCTTCTTTCTCGTTTATTGCTGAAATAGCCTCTGGGTTTAAAGTCTGGTTTTTTAAATTAATATATTCAAAACCCAGCTGCGTAGCAGTGGCTTGGATTTGTCGTTCTTCTTCGGTGGCTCGTAATTCCTTAACTCGAGCATTTGTAAAACTGTCATCAAATTGGACCATATTTATGACAATAATAGCATGTTTAAATTATATCGATTGATCTAAACTTGCCCTGGCGATATTTTTTGATCATCCGTGGATGTGTGGGTGCTAAAGTATCAAAACAAAACAACAAAGCGGGTGAGGAATATACCAACCAAGGTTGGTTTGGATTCGTTTTGTATTTACGGATTAGCTTGAGATTGGTATAGTGCCAATATGAATAAGCAGTACGGAATAGCTACGCCCACCGGCTTCAAGCCGGTGATTGATGATATTTTAAACTTATACAAAGACAGCCACCGAGAAACTTTAGTCGTATCGCTGCAAGGAGACCTGGGGGCCGGTAAAACCGCGTTTACTCAAGAGCTCGCGCGGTCGCTTGGGGTGGTTGAGGTGGTGACTAGTCCAACTTTTACCATCATGAAGCAGTATGAAATCGACAATAAAGATTTTGATCTTATGGTCCATATTGATGCTTACCGGATTGAGTCTGAAGAAGAGGTCGAGCCACTACATTTAGAGTCTGTTTTTAACCGAACCAAAACAGTTGTTTGTATAGAGTGGCCAGAGAGAATCAGGTCTATAATTCCTCAACACTCCGTAGAAATACTAATTTCTATTGGTGAGAACGAGGTGCGACAAGTTAGTTTGTCCGCCGATTAAGACTAAAGTGGTCGGAGCGTCAGAAAAAACGTATACTACCTAAATATGGTAAAAAAGACCGAACCAACTCTCGTCCTCCTAGACTCTCACGCTATTTTGCACCGTGCGTATCACGCTCTTCCAGATTTTTCCTCACCAACCGGAGAGCCCACCGGGGCGCTTTATGGGGTGATCACTATGCTGCTGCGGATAGTCGAAGAATTTAAACCACAATACATAGTGGCCTGTTATGACTTACCAGAACCAACTTACCGTCACGAGGCCTACAGTGCATACAAAGCCGGCCGGTCTAAAACCGATGACGCACTAGTTCAACAAATCATTCGTTCGAGAGATATTTTTAACGCGTTTGGGATTCCGATTGTTGAGAAGGGTGGGTTTGAGGCCGACGACATGCTCGGTACCATCGCCCACCTTACTGAAAAAGAAAAAAACCTGCGGGTGGTTATTGCCTCGGGAGACATGGATACTTTGCAGTGTGTCGACAAAAAACGAGTGCAGGTCTTTACGTTGAAGAAGGGTATTAAAGATACAATCATTTACGACGAAGAAGCGGTGAAGGCCAGATTCGGGTTTGGTCCAAAATTGGTGCCAGACTATAAAGGCTTGCGCGGAGACCCGTCTGACAATATTCCCGGCATTGTTGGAATTGGCGAAAAAACCGCCACTATTCTCATTACCAACTTTGGTTCTCTAGAGCAGATGTATAAAAAACTCGATAAAGACGAACAAGTCTTTCTCGATGTGGGTATTAAACCAAGGATTATAAATTTACTTAAAGAAGGCAAAGAAGACGCCGAGTTTTCTAAAATGTTAGCTACTATTAGGATCGATGCTTTAGACAGTTTTGAAGTAAAAGACACTGAGTGGAAGGAGCGGTCTGATGCTGACGCAATCATTAAACTGTTTAGTGAGTTGGGCTTTCGTACGATTATCGATCGGGTAAAGAAATTATTTGACATTACCCTGGTTGACGATACTGCCATGGCCTTGGAGGTAAGTGAAGGTGAATTACAAGAGGCAGCCATTCTACTTTGGTTGTTAGAGAGTGAGCGTACCAACGCCACCTACGAAGACATAATTGATTACGGGCGGTCTTTCCTTAAAACCACGACCTGGGGTGAAACCAAAAAAGCTTTAGAAGAAAAAGTAAAAGCTGATGGACTGTGGCATATATATGAAGATATCGAGTTGCCTTTAATAGAGGTGGTGGCAAAAATGAAGAAGCAAGGGATCTCACTTGACGTGCCATATTTGAAAACTCTATCCATAAAATTGCACACTGAACTAACCAAACTTGAAAAACAAATATTCAAACAAGCGGGGGTAGAGTTTAATTTGAACTCACCCAAACAACTCGGGGAAGTTCTTTTTGATACCCTAGGACTCAAACCCAAAAACGCCAAAAAAACCGCTGGCGGGCAACGTTCTACCAAAGAGTCTGAGCTAGAAAAACTTCGTGATGATGACCCAATTATTTCCGCCATTTTACGTTATAGAGAACTGCAAAAATTAGTCTCTACTTACGTAGATACGTTACCTGAAGTAGTGAGAAAGGACGGAAAGGTACACTCAACTCTTCTCCAAACCGGTACCGTCACTGGCCGAATGGGGAGTAAAGACCCCAACCTGCAAAATATTCCTGTTAAGTCAGAAGAAGGACGAGCCATCAGAAAAGCTTTTGTAGCGGATGAAGGGTATTCTTTGGTAGCTATAGACTACTCACAAATCGAACTCCGGATAGCGGCTATATTGTCTGAAGACACCAAGATGATGGACATCTTTAAGCAGGGTGAAGACGTACACAAAGGAGTGGCCGCTCAAGTGTTTGGAGTAAAGCCCGAAGAAGTAACCAACAACATGCGCCGACAAGCCAAGGTGATTAACTTCGGGATTTTGTACGGCATGGGAGTAAATGCGCTTCGGCAAAACCTAGGCGAAGACACCACCAGGCAAGCCGCTCAAGAATTCTTAAATGCCTACTTCAATACTTTTACCAGATTAGCCGAGTACCTAGAAGAAACCAAAAGCCTGGCTCGTCAAAATGGCTACACCGAGACAATCTTTGGCCGGCGGAGACACTTTCCTGGGATTGCTTCTAGCGTGCCCTTTATCCGTGCTCAGGCCGAACGTATGGCTATTAATGCACCAATTCAGGGTTCTCAGTCAGATATCATCCGTATCGCAATGGTGGAGATAGATGAATATATAAAAGAGAATAAATTAGAAAAAGAAGTCAAACCACTGCTTCAAGTACACGACGAACTTATTTTTGAAATCAAGAAAGAAAAAATTGCTAAAGTGGCACCAGACATTATGAAGCTAATGACCTCTGTACTTAACAAAACCCAATCGAAAGACGTACCGATATTAGCTGAGATAAAGCTAGGCCCAAACTGGGCTGATTTAGAATCGGTTAAGATTGAGGATTTGAAATAATTTATGTACTTAGTTTTTTTTGGTTCGAATAGAGGTTTGGTGCGAGACGAAGCAACCTCTTATATAAATAAAAACATGGCTGAAGGATCTACTTTAACTACTCTGGAAGGAAGTCAGTATCAAGCGGGACAAGTGGCAGATGCGCTCGGGGCCAACTCTTTGTTTGGGGGAGAAGAGTGGTTTGTGATTGACGGACCTAGTGACAATACTGAATGCGTTGAAGAATTAAAAGCCACTCTAAAAGAACTCGGAGAGTCTTCAAATACCTTTGTTATTTTGGAGGGAGCGTTGTTGGCGCCAGCAAAAAAGGCCTACGGTAAGTACGCCGCTGATATACAAGAATATACCGCTGACAAGGTTGAGCGGTTCAATGCGTTTGGTTTGGCTGAGGCTTTGGCCACAAAAGATAAGCGGAAGCTCTGGTTGCTTTTGCAAGAAGCCCGACTGTCTGGATTAAGGGAAGAGGAAATTGTTGGTATGTTGTGGTGGCAATTAAAAGCCCTTCGCTTAGCCAAACTCACTCGTTCTGCCGACGAGGCGGGAATGAAAAGTTTTCCTTACGACAAAGCCAAGCGAGCACTCAGTAAATTCACCGAGGGAGAAGTAGAAAAGTTAGCCCAATCTTTACTGGGGCTATATCACGACGGACACGCCGGAATGAGAGATATGGACGTGGCGTTGGAGGAGTGGGCGCTAACTATTTAGTAGGACCATTTGCTTTTCCCGTTAGGAAATACCCAGGCAAATCTTCTTCCAGTTTATGGGTAAAGCCTTCCCAAAAATTTTGTACAGTACTATCAGCCGCTATTTTCTTGTCTTTATAATCCCTAACTTGTTGGTAGGTGATTCCATATTCTTTCCATAGGGAGTTGTCTGTCGTCATGGATAAATTTAATGGGTCAACCAACTTATCTATTGCATATACAAATCTACTTTCTTCGTCGTTTCTTTTTTCGTACTCAGTAATAATTTCAATTAGTTCAGGAAAACCAGTGAAGTTGGAGCGAAGCGTTTCAACAGCGGCCATTTCTCGTTCGTACTTGTCTTTTTGACCCTCCGTGTCGTATATAAATGTATCACCAGCGTAAGCCTCAATTAGATCGTGAGCCAAAGCGTACTTAAGAACCTTTTCGAAATTCAATTTTCTGTTAGAAACACTGGCTACATACCAACTAAGCATCACTACTTCGAAGGTGTGCTCAGCTGTGTTGGTCTCTTCAGACTCGTTCGGTCTACGAGACAAACGTTTTACCCGCTGGACAGAGTGTAATAATTTCATAAAATTTTCTATGTTTGATAGGGGAATGGGCATGGTTAAACTATACAGAATTTTACGAATTAAGGACAGGTGAAAATAGCTAATCGAGCAATACTACGGCCAAATTGCGGGATTAGGGTATAAAAACAGATGTTTTGTCGTAACGAATCACTAAGTATATTTATGCACTTCGTGCTAAATCTACAAAGTGTCCTCGGTCCCTCAGCAGAAACTAACGCTTCTTGGGGCGGACAAATAAAAACACCCTTGGTGTTTTTTGCTTGTCCGCCCTCCAGGGCTCGAACCTGGGACCATCTCCTTAAAAGGGAGCCGCTCTACCAACTGAGCTAAGGGCGGATATTTTGTTTTTACACCGTATTCTTAATTAAGGGGTGAGTAGTGCGGGGCACTGTTCACGCTACCAAACTAACTAAGTGCGCTGGATTTCACTTGCGTTAGCAAAGTGCGAAAACTATAACATTATTGGCCCTAAAATCAACCGTTTGATTCTTCCCCGCAACAGGTAAAGGTTCTGAAGACCGCTCTGGAGCGCTTGCCCAAGTCTAAGTCTCCAGAACATTGCTACCGGTTGCTTCGATAGACATATCTGCTACTCTTCTGGCATGAAGATTCTCATTCTAGAAAATATCCGTAGTGCCTACAACGTCGGGGCGATTTTTCGAACGGCCGACGGAGCGGGGGTGTCCAAAATATTTTTGGTTGGCTATACCCCAACCCCAACTGATCGGTTTGGTCGACCACAGCCAGAAATAAAAAAGACCTCTCTTGGAGCGAGTGAAGTGACTGCTTGGGAACACAGCCTCGTAATTACGGACGTAATTACGAGGCTTAAGGCCGATGGCCTTACTGTTGTGGCCGTGGAAATAAGTGAAAAGGCTGTCTCACTAGATGAATTTATAGTGCCAGCCAAAGTAGCTTATATTGTAGGAAATGAAGTGGAGGGAGTGAGTAAAGAGGCGTTGGCTTTGTCTGATGCCCAGGTGGAAATCCCGATGCTTGGTTCTAAAGAATCGCTCAATGTTTCAGTGGCCACTGGAATAATTCTGTATCACAAGTAACCATTCAAAAAAGTCAGGTGGCTTTAGTAGATTAAACTTCGTTCAATAACTCTCGGACCACTTCGGAATCACTCCAAACCTCCTTCGAACCATTCGGGCCCATGATGTATGGGTCCGTTCCTTTGCCGGAAATAATTACGTATCCGCCTTCTGGTGCAACTAACAAAGCTTTTTTAATTGCTTCCCGGCGATTCATGATTATTTCTACCGGCGCAGTTTCGCTCATACCCTTTTTCATTTCTTCAACAATTCTCATGGGGTTTTCATCGTACGGGTCTTCGTTGGTGAGAATAATTTGTTCACAGTATTTTTCGGCGATTGCTCCCATTTCCGGTCGTTTCCAAGTATCGCGTCCACCACCAGTGTTGCCAAGGACGCAAACTTTTGGTTTGTCGGGGAAGGCTTCGTATAGTTGTTTTAGAGAGTCTGGTGTGTGGGCGTAGTCCACCACGGCAGTAATCTGTTTGGTAGAACCTTCGCCTGAAGGGAACTGTTCGACTCTTCCTTTTAAAGTCGGGAGATCGCGTAAAGCTTTTTGGATCGTTGGGAGTTCAATTCCTAAGGCCCGAGCCAGAGTTATACTAGCTAGTACATTGTAAACATTAAATAGTCCTACCAAAGGTACCCGGACGGTCGTATCTTTAATTACCAAACTGAGGCTGTCTTTTTGTAGCGAGTGAAGGGTTAGATCTTCAAGTGAGTAGGGGAGTATGGTTTCTACTTCAAAGTTTAGGAAATCTTGGCCGTGCTCGTCGTCAACGTTGGCTACTAAGTAGCGCGGACGCTTGGGGGACTTTTCAACCGCTTTGGCTAAAGAGAGCTTGGCTTCTTTGTATTTGGCAAAAGAGCCGTGCGACTCGATATGTTCGGGAGTGAGGTTGGTAAATATTAGAGCGTCGATATCGATAAATTTATGGCGGTATTGTCTAGCTCCCTCTGAGGTCATTTCTACTACGGCGTGAGTACACCCAGCGTCGACCGCTTCACGAAGAAATTTTTGCACGAAAAACCGGCCCGGCATGGTCATTTTGTACAAGTTTTTTTCTTGCTTGTTGTCGATAGAAAATTGAATAGTCGAAAGAGAAGCGACCTTTTTCCCGCTAGAACGAAGGATATGGGCTAGAATTTCGGTGGTAGAAGACTTGCCTTTGGTACCAGTGACCCCGATAACCATGAGTTTTTTTGCGGGGCGGTGGTATTTGAGGCTAGCTATATAAGCTAATGAGAGGTGGTAGTAGGGTTGAAGGAAGGTAAAAATCGGCTTCGGAATCAATTTTTTTACAATAAGGCTGACGTTGTTCATGGGTTAAGTATATTATGGTTTCCTATTGAATGCACATGTCTCTCTTATTATTCTCGGACCTAGCGTACAAAACACCATAATTACCCGCCTCATTTACTAACTACAAACTCTAATGGTGTGCTATTAGTGATAAGCGGAATAAAATTTAATAGACTTACAATATTCTGAACGAAGAAACAAATAATCAAGAAGCGAGCGGAGAGGTTGCTGACAGCCTTGAGTCGACAGCTAGTTCTAATCAGGAACGCCAGCTCTGGGAACCAGCAATACAACCGGTTCTTGGACTGTTCCAGCAGGAGCCGTGGCAGGAAGTAACTACCAGGTTGGCTACTTTGCAGATTCTCCAGACTCAATCAATGAAGGTGGAGGAGAAAAAGAGACGAACTGGTCAGGTTGGAGTAATTCTTTTGTCGTCACTAGTGCAGTAGTGCCAGACGCAACTATTGTGGTTGATAATTGCCCAATCCCTCTCGGCAGTAATGAGTGTAGTAATGTAGTTGCTTGGAACTCACAATATACGATATCACCAAGAAGGTTGACGCATAATCGTACAGAAATATCCACTGATACTACAGGCACAGAAACTCTGGATCTACCTCGAGGAATTCATACATTTTCTTTCTTCCATGACGATGGCGCTGAAAGGCTAGACCAAAAAACAATAACGGCAGAATGTGTAAGTGGTGCAAGAGGCTGGGATGCTGTAGCAAGCACTTGCGTGGCCTTGCCTCCAAGGAGCCTAGTGATCGGGCCTGACGACATTATAATTAAAGCTGATAAACAAATAATTCGAGGGGGTACTGACGTAGTCATAACCTGGGAAGTGCTAAGTACCGATGAGTATTTTTGTACCGTTACTGGACCAAAAATTAATCCAGCGGGGGTTGGTCAAGAAGATCCTACATTCCTTCTTCCACCTGTAATACCTGGTGTGTATCAGGGTTCACAAACCGTCAGTGGATTAAAGAATAATAGTTCGTACACTATTACTTGCGCGGATACGTTTTTTGTTTATTTGGTTTACCCAAATTAAGTTATTTGCTTCAAGGCTAGGGTTACTAACGAATTTACCGTGGCTTCCTTGGCCGGGAAACTCCTGATGGTTTCTCTGGCGGTATTCATATCGTAGCCAAGCGAGACTAGGGCGTCGATGGCATCGGTTTGGGTTTGGTTGAGGTTGTCTATCGTGGCGCTGGTGACTCCTGTTTCTGGTAGGCTGTCTAATTTGCCGCTGAGGTATTGCACTACGTTTTCACAGGTCTTCTTGCCGATACCAGATAGCTTGTGCAGGTATAGCCCATCATTTTTGTGAGCCGCCTCACTAAGAAGAGTGGGGGTGGCTTGGGTCATTATAGCTAGGGCAGACTTTGGTCCGACTTTGGGCACGCTGAGCAAAAGTTCAAACATCTGCAATTCTGATTTTTCTGGGAAACCATATAGGTCCAAAGCGGTTTCACGCACCGCGAGGTAGGTTTGCAGTTTGACACTTTGTTCCAAAGTGAAGTTGTTGGCGAGAGTAGGACAGCCCACCAAGTAGCCAACGCCTCGCACGTCCACCACTACCCAATTGTCTCCAATGTCGGTGATTGTGCCGGTCAGGGTTCTTATCATAGTATTATCATTGTACTGTATGTGGGCGACGAAGCAAAAGGCTTGCCTTTTTGTCATCTGTGCGTTACAGTATGCGCACTTTATAGAAGTTATATATATGCCAATCACAAAAGGAGCAGAAAAAGCCTATCGGCAATCAGAAAAAAAGCGAGTATTCAACGTACGCCGAAAGGGTGCAATGAAAGACGCTGAAAAAGCGGTTCAAAAAGCCGTGGCTAGCGGAGACGCTAAGAAAGCCCAAGAGCTTTTGCCAACCGCCTACAAAGCGATCGACAAAGCAGCTAAAAACGGAGTTATTAAAAAGAACACCGCCGCTCGCAAGAAGGCACTAGTTGCCTCAAGAGTAAAGTCAGCTAAGAAGTAGCTCGCAACAAAAACCGCCCGAAAGGGTGGTTTTTGTTTGGGTTGGGTAGGAGGTTTAGCTGTGGCTGTGTCCGTGACTATGAGAGTGACCATGTTTTGGTTTGTAACCTTTTAGGTAGAACGTGGCTAGCAAGGTCACGATTGGTACCGCCAATATCAGGCCGATACTTCCCACAATAGTCCTAACAATCTCCGTGGCAAACAACTCGGTGTTAAAAGACATGCTCAAGCTAGAGGAAGCGGTGTAGAAGTGAAGTAGCAACGGCAGGGAGGCCCCAGTGTAGGCAAGGACCAGGGTGTTCACCAAGGCTCCTACGTGCTCTCTACCTACTCTTAGAGCCCGGCGGTATACCTCCGCTCGGCTAATTGAAGGGTTGCTGTCGTATAACTCGGTTACTATAGCCGCTTGGGTAACGGCAACGTCGTCTAGTACACCAAGTACACCAATAATCATTGCTCCCAGCAAGAGGGAGGTAAAATCAAGGGCCCCGCGGGTGTTGAAGTTGAGATAGGTTGAGGCCTCTGATGCAAAACCAGACAAGTCAGTAATGTTTACTGAAAAGATAGCAAACAAGCTGGTAAGAAAAACCGCAATCATAGTACCGGCATAAGCGACCGCTGACTCTCGGTTAAAACCGTGAGTAAAAAAGATGGCGGCAAAGAGAATTATCGAGGCCACTAGCACGCTGGCTAGTACGGGATTCCAGCCGCCTAGAATACCCGGCATTAGAATGTAAAAGATAGCAAAGAAACTTCCGGCCAAAGCAAACAACGAACGAACCCCCTGCCAGCCTCCAAAAACAACTATAGCAACCACAAATAAACCGATTAACAATAAGAGCGACCCTTTACGGTCGACGTTTATTACACCGTAAGCTTCAGAGCCGTCGATGAATACACTGTGCCTAAAGTAAAACTTATCTCCCACGTCCATCTCTAGGTAGTCGTTCTCTATCGTGATAGTTTCTCCTTCTTCTGGACCGTCGAGTACCTCAACCCTGATGGTTTGGAAGAGTTGTACGGTGTCGGTGCCGGGAATGGTTCTGATTTCGTCGTCGATGACGCCCACCACTTTTCCGTGCCAGATACCCCGGTCTTCGTTAAAAACTTCTTGAGCCAACCCGGTGAGCGGGGAGGCGAGTAAGAAGAACGCTAGTAGGGGTAATAGATAAAAATATTTTTTCATAATAAGAAGTTGCGCAGGCAACTTATGATAGCAAATTATTGTGGCTGAGGATCATGTTCATCATGTTCATCATGTTCATCATGTTCATCATGTTCATCATGTTCATCATGTTCTGTAGGATGATTGTAAGTGTGCTCACCATGCTCGTGTCCATGACCGAAATGACCGTGGGTCCAAAAAAGCACAATAGTCATCAAGATAAACCCAAGAGAGATTGATATTGTAGAGTGCCAAATACTACCGTAATCTTTTAGGTTTCCGTGAATCCGAGGGAGTAAGTCGCTGGCAGCCAAGAACAAGAGATTACCAGCCGCGACTCCAGTAATGATCCAGATATAATCAGCAGCATGTTCAGCTACCGTGATAATGAGTACAGTACCGAAAATAACGCTACTAGCTGAGATAAAGTTTAGCAAAGCCGCCTTTTTTCTACTGTATCCAGCTCTAATTAGTACTCCAAACTCGACGATTTCTTGCGGTATTTCGTGTAAAGCCAGTCCGATAGCGGTTATAACCCCAACTGCAGGATCAATTAAGAAAGCTCCTCCCAAAATTACTCCGTCAGCTACGTTATGGATTCCGTCACCAATTAGCAGAAGAGTAGCGGCTCCTTTACGATCACAGTCAGCCGCTTCAAGGTGGTGGTATTTCTTGTGTAGGTAATTTGCTAGTACATAGAAAGAGATAAACCCAAAAGCTACAGCTATCCCTCCCAATTCTGGCGCCAAAAGTAGTGTCTCAGGAATTAACTCATACAGGACTAAACTCAAGAAAACACCAACCGCTATCGGGACAACATATTTTTGTGCGCCGAGTAGTCTTTTGGTGTTACCAAAAAATAATGCCCCAACAAGAGAGGTGAGGGTCACAGCTGTGGCCGCTAAAATTGCTTCAAATATCATAAAAGAATCTTAATTTATATATGCAAATCATTTGCAATTGTCATTCTAGCAGTATTTTGTTATAATGCAAGTCATTTGCATATGAATATTAAGCTTACCCAAAAAAGAAAACAAATACTTGATGTATTAAAAAACCATCACGGCACTCTCTCCGCCGCAACCATTCATGCCCAATTGTCGGGAATTGACTTGGTGACTGTTTATCGCAACCTTGATTTGTTTGTAAAAGGCGGGCTTATTAAGCAGGTTTATCTTGGTACTGACGAAGCCCAGTACGAATACCAAGCTGAGCCACACCACCACGCCGTGTGTGTAGATTGCGACAAGGTCATTCACTTTACTGCGCCAGCGGAAAAGATTAAAAAATTACTCTGCTTAAAAGGCTTTAGGATTAATGAAATAGAAGTAACCGTCCGGGGGACTTGCGGCCATAAGAAGTAGACATATTTACGCACAAGGGAGAGTAAAGTGCGAGTAAGAAATAGTAAGACATTGTTGCGAATCACCACGCGCTCCGCGCGCGCCAGTTTCTGCGGAGGGAGAGGGATTCGAAACTTACAGTTTCAGTACCCCAATTGGATAATTTATTTCGTTCCTCATAAATTATCTCAATCGGGCTTCGAATCCCTCCCGTGAGTGACGTTTAGTCACTCACTTCTCTCCTCCCAAGAAAATAGCACCCTAACGGGTGCATTTTCAACGGGCGGAGGGAGAGGGATTCGAACCCTCGAAGGGGTTTCCCCCTTTCTGGTTTTCAAGACCAGCGCCTTCAACCACTCAGCCATCCCTCCAGATATATAAAACAGTTGGTGAAGCTGCTTATTCGGCCAAGATAATAACAGAAGTTAGCTCAAATGTACACCAATAAAACGGTTGCTATGATACAATTTTACAAATGGAACCAGCACTTAGAAGTATTACTTGGGAAGCGCCAGAGCATCACCATGTAGAGAAGGGAAATGATTGGTATTTTGCCCTAGTCATTGTTGTGGTCGCTTTGGTTATCGCAGCAATTTTGTTTAACAATACTTTGTTTGCTCTCGTGATTGGGCTAGCCGGCGGGGCTTTGTTTGTGTCGGCTGCGAAGAAACCAACGATTATTCCTTACGCGGTCACTTTGCGGGGAATCAGGATCGACGATCGCATCTATCCTTTTTCTACACTAGAAAGCTATCGGATAGATGAGGAGGATCATCGGGGGCCACAACTTTTGATAAAGTCGAGAAAGAAATTAATGCCACTTATGGTCATGCCGATTCCGGTAGAACACGTCGACGATATCGACGACATACTCAAAGAGAGGTTGTTAGAAGAAGATTTAGAAGAACCATTGATTGTAAAAATACTGGAATTATTTGGTTTTTGAAATAGATCAAAAAGAGCGAGGAAACAATGGTAACAATTATTGTTATTCTGTAATGACAGGTTATTGTACCTATGATAATATCCCACACACTACGCTCCCGTAGTTTAACGGATAAAATACTGGTTTGCGGAATCAGTGCTCCAGGTTCGATTCCTGGCGGGAGCACAAATAAAAATACCCTGTAAAGAGTATTTTTATTTGTGTGAGCGAGAAACTGGAAATTTCGTACAGGAATCGAAAATCTTGAATGTGTCGCACGACCTTAGAGAGGTACGATTTGAAAGATGTACCGTCCATGTAATGGAAGATTCCTGGCGGGAGCTTAACATAAACATAGAAAGAGCGATGCTTAGCGTTGGCCCTTCTGTGACACTTAAATTTTCCATGCTATTCTAACCTTATGAAACGCATGGGAATCGACTTTGGCTCAAAAAAAATTGGGATTGCTTTGACTGATGATTCGGGGAGTATGGCTTTTCCGCACGCGGTGATAGCAAACGACGACAAATTTTTTAAGGTAATTGAAAACTTAGTAAGCGAAAGAGGAGTTAAAGAAATTGTGATCGGTCACTCACTAAATAACCAAGGTGAGCCCAACAAAATTCACCAAGCGGTGGAAGAATTTATTACCGACGTAACGCTTCATGTGGGTATTCCGGTGCACCTTGAACCAGAACAATATTCAACCCAACAAGCAGCGCAGCTTCAGGGTAAGAATGAAAAAACCGACGCCTCGGCTGCGGCCATAATTTTAGATTCATTTTTAACTAAGCAAAAAAATAAATAATATGGAAATCAACTACGAAGATTTTGCCAAGCTTGAAATAAAAATCGGTACGATTAAAGAAGTGGAGGTAGTAGAAGGGGCCGACAGACTACTTAAGCTAACCGTAGATATTGGAGAGGAAGCTCCAAGGCAAATTGTATCTGGCATTAGAGAATATTTCGATAACATTGAAGATTTAGTGGGGAAGCAATGTCCGTTTTTGGTTAATTTAGAAGCACGAACAATTCGTGGTTTAGAAAGCCAGGGAATGATTTTGGCTGGAGGGGTGGACGATGTATTCACTCTGCTACATCCAGGGGTAGTTGTACCTCCCGGTACACCGATAAAATAAAACATGTCACTCAAACAAAAGATTGAAGCTAGCGTCAAACAAGTACTGGAAACAAATACCGTATCTAAGGCTAAAGAAATTTTGCGTGCCCGCTCGGGAGTGAAGGTAATGGCAATTATTTCTTTTGTGGAGGGAGCTTTACCTTTGCCGGTCCTCACCGACCCTTTTTTGGTGGCCGCTATTTTGGTAGATAAAAAAAATACCTTTAAATTAATACTAGCCACCACGCTCTCGTCTGTTTTAGGGGGGTTACTAGCCTACTTCATGGCACTTTTTTTCTTTGAAACTTTAGCTAGTTTAATGTCGCCCGGGGCTTTGGCTCAATTTAACTCTGTAGCTGATTCTTCCACCTCTAGTACTTTTGTTTTAACCATGGTTGGGGCAGTGACTCCTGTTCCGTACACTATAGTTGCTTGGGCGGTGGCTGTTTTAAACGGTAACGTTTTTGCTTTTATTGCCGCTTCTTTACTTGGCCGGGGGTTAAGGTATTCGATTGTTGGTTATTCTGTTTATCATTTTGGTCATCTGGCGGTGTCTTATTCCAGACGCTATATTGCTGTCACTTCAGTGTTGGTGTTTATTTTGGCAGGCCTTTTCTTCTGGCTTAAGATGTGAGTTGTTGCCTGAAACAGAGAGCATAACAGCGTATACTAGGGTAATAACTTATGTCGTTTATTTCAAGCCTATTACCACCACCGACCTTTCTTTCTATGCCTTGCATCGGGGTAGATATTTCTGATACCTCATTGAAGTATATTTCTTTTCACCCAAACCCAAGAGCCACCCTAGATCGTAAGTTAAAGTTTTGGGGAGACATAGACATTCCAAACGGCATTATTCAAGATGGCCAGGTGGCTGATATGCAAAAGTTGGTGGCGGTTTTGAAAGAGTTTAAAAGTATTACTAAGTCGGAGTTTGTCCGACTCTCTTTACCAGAAGAACGGGCCTACTTGTTTGAGACAACCATAAAACGAGACACCCCAACTAAAGAAATTCGTAATTTACTTGAGTTCCGCTTAGAAGAAAATGTGCCGATTCCTTCGCGAGACGTTTATTTTGACTATGAAATATTGCCAGATCTAGAAAAGGGTAAAAATTTGCAGGTGGCGGTGGCAGCTTACGCCAAAGAAACTATTCAGCAATATTACGACGCTTGTGTAGCGGCTGGTTTGCACGTCGTCTCGTTTGAAATCGAAGCCCAGGCGGTGGCTAGGGCAGTTGTTCCAAAAGACTCTGCTGGATCTACAATGTTGATTGACTTTGGAAAAACTCGAACCGGAATTGGCATTGTCCATAACAATAATCTACTTTATGCATCAACTGTAGACATTGGGGGTGGGGTTTTGTCGCAAGCTCTCCGAAAAGTTTTGGGAGCAGAGGTGTCAGAAGAGGAGTTAAACGAACTTAAAAACAATCAGGGTTTAATTAAAGGGAGAGAATCATCCGATGTACATGACACACTAATAAGTACTGTGTCTGTGATCAAAGACGAACTGGTTACTCGGATGCAGTATTGGCACCTACGAAACGGCAATAGTGACTTAAGGAGAATTAAATCAGCCGTTCTTTCGGGCGGCAGCTCAAACCTCAAGGGACTCCCCGCCTATCTGACAGAGTCGCTAGGTATACCCTGCGTAAGAGGAAACGTCTGGGAAAACACCTTCTCGCTCGATAATAACGTACCGCCAATAGACCTCAAGCACTCTTTTGGTTACGCGACAGCCATTGGCTTGGCCCTGATGCAAGAAACATAATTTATGATAAATCTCATTCCGCCTGAAGCAAAAAAAGTTTTACAAATAGAGTATTGGACTCGGGTGCTTTCGGTGTGGCTTTTAATTTGGTCGGCAGCACTTTTCGCGGGCGCTCTGTCTTTGCTTCCCGTTCAGGTTTTGATTAGTACTCAAACCTCAATTCGCGAAGATTCGGTTTTGGCCGCAACCGAAAAAGTAAGTAATTACGCAGATATATCTACCTCTTTAGTACAAGCTAGTCTCCAAGCTAAGTTTGTTCAAGAAGAGGGTTTGATGCTTGTTCTTTCCGATTATATTACACGTTTTCAAAACCAGGCCAACGCAGATATTCAAATAAATAGAATTTCAATTTCGCGAGAAGAAACGGGAATAAAACCCATTTCAATCTCTGGAATAGCAGACAGCAGACAGTCTTTGGCTTCTTTTAGAGACCGGCTGTTGATTTTAGAGGATGTGTTGGAGGTAGATTTACCAATTTCAAACTTGGCTAAGGACAAAGATATCGCTTTCGCTGTAACCCTAACTTTGCGTAAAGAATAATATTATGAGTAAAAGCACCGTCACCACAATAATTATTGCTACCAGTTTGTTTTTGGCTGGGTTTGTTTCGATCAGTTTCATGGCGTATCAAATAAACCAAAAAGGACAACTTTTAGCGGCTCAGGTTGAAGCTGTGGACGAAGCGAACCAGCAAGAAGACTCGTATTTTAAACTCAATAAATTGTCTTACGATACGGTAGAAGAGCGAGCGCTACTTAGTAGTTACTTTTTAAAAAACCAGGGTGAGAGTGTTAATTTCTTGAACCTGATTGAGTTAATCGCCTCAGAGACTAGTGTCTCCCTAGAAATTAGTAACCTAGAAGTTTTAAGTGACAAGGAAGACGGACAGGAGTGGATGGGGGTTTCTTTTACTTTTTCTGGCTCTCGAGAAAGAGTACTAAACTTTATTAAAGTTCTCGAGACTCTACCTTATGTTTTACGAGTTAATTCAATCGAAATGAGGGCGTTGTCTGGAACAGATTGGGAGGCTAAAATTAGTATGAAACTACAAATATTAAATTATGATGAATAAAAATAGTTTTAAACAGATTACTGACAAAATTATGCGCTCCGACCGAGGGGCGGGCAACCCTCGAATCATGCACCCAACCCGAGACTGGGGAATTGGACTTTTGGTAGGGATTATTCTTTTTGCAGCAACGGCTGGTTGGGGAACCTTGTCTTTTTTAGATTATCGTAACGAAGCAGAGTCTTACACTGGGTCATCAAACGAAGAGGTTGTGGTGTATCGTGAAAAACTGGTTGAAGCTGCTCTTGAAATATATAAAGAGCGTGAGGTAAAACATCAGCAGTTGCTAGAAAACTATCGAGGAGCTGAACCGCTTCCAGTGAGTAGTGAAGAGTCGGGAGAGACGGCTGGTCCGAGGGTAGAAACAGAAAACTCAGAAATAGCCACCAGTTCAGAAACTGTTTCGTTAGAAGCAGATATTGTTGAGGAGTCTTTCCCAGAAGAAGTAGAGGTCGAGGAGGAAGAGATTGTCGAACCAGAACCAGTGTTTGAATCTGAAAACCAGGAAGACATAATTCAATTATCACCAGGATAAAACAACCAATAATCAACGCAAAAAAAGGAAAAGCTGGTTCAAACTGAGCCAGCTTTTCCTTTTTTTTGGTTGGGTCCCCAGCAGGGTAATCTTCCATTACATGGACGGTACAGATTTCGAATCGGACTTCGCTCCGCTCGTGCGATATTCTCAATCTCTTCGATTCCTGCCCGAAACTTACAGTTTCTTGGGAGCCCAAACAAAAAGACACCCAAAGGTGTCTTTATGTCTGTGCCCCCTCTAGGTATCGGAATTGTAGCCATCAAGCCCCGCAAGCGTTTCCGAGCGACTGACGCCGCTCTTTCTTGACCCCTCTCGGTAGGGGCTACTAATTTGGTTTTGAGAGACTATACTTACAGTATTATGATCCGTTTTTACCTTGTTGCCATAGAACAGCTTGATGTAGCTTTGGAGCATCTAGAGAGAAAAGATAAAAACGCTACCCGCTTCGCCTTATCACTCATCGATAATGTAGCTGAATTGGCTCTTGTAAAGTTAGCTAGTACTTATGAGCATGACAATGAACATTCGGAGTCTTTTCGCCAAGAACCAGTCCATCCAGTTAAAGAGGTTGAAAAAGCATCAGGGATATATTTCCCAGATAAATTTCGGGCCTGAAAAATCTAGAGTGTGTTTCTCAAGAGCAATCGCAAATACTAAGGAACCTACATTCATTTAGAAATAGCTTGCACCATTTCGGTGAAACTCATGAGAAAGTATTGCATTCAATTACATCTTACTACCTACAACAAACATGCCTTCTTGTATGTCAATATAAATCCCGAAATACCTGTCTAAATGATTGGCTTGAAATTCCTTTTAGAACCAAGAGATATCTTGGTGAAATAAAATACGTACCTAATGATATTAGATCGATTAATACTGATGTCCTTTTTACCGCATACAACATCCTGTCTTCAATCGTTGATTCATTCAAAACTAATCTTTCTGAAACCTTGGCAAAGTACATACTTAGAGAGGGACAGATACAAGAAAAGTGTGAATTTCCGGGGTGTTTAAGGAGTAAGTTACGACTAGCCAATAAGGTAATCTCTGTCATTAACTTATGGTTTTTTGTGTGACAACAACTTCGTAAAATGACTTACTGAGAATGCGGTGATTAGCGTTAAAATAATCAAACTACTTGGGGGTAAATCAATAAACAAGGCAATTAACAAACCCATAGTTACTGACAAAACAGAGATGAGAGTAGATAAAAGAACTAAACCTTTGAATGACGAAACCCAAGATTTTGCAGTCAAAACGGGAATCACTAACAAGGCACCAATGAGAAGACCTCCGATAGTCTTAATACCAATCCAAACGACAATCGCCAGTATCCAGAAATAACATAATAGTACTAGCTGTGGTGTGCGACGAAATGGAATGAGGTAGCGTGGATTTTGTGTTGCGCCAAGTAATGGGTACCATAAATAATAAACGACAATACCGACGAACAGTGTTGCAATTATGATTGCCACTAAGTCGCTACCAGTTAAGGTCAAGATACTGCCAAAGAGATAATTTTCAAAAGAAAACCGTGTGTTGCGAGCTAGGTGAACAAAGGCTAAGGCAATCGCCAACCCGCCACTCAGGAAAAACATAGCTAGGGCATCTGGACTGTAGACATTTTTATCAAGTAGCCACCAAATCAGCGTACTGACGATAAAGAGGGCTGGTAGTGCACCCCACCAAGGACTAAAGCCAAAAAAGACTGCTCCACCGATTCCCGCTAAAGCCACGTGGGCAAACATATCAGAAGCAATAGATTGTCTACTTGCCACCACAAATGGACCGAGCAAGCCGGCTAGTATTGCCATGCAGATACCACCAAGGAAGGCATATTGCACAAAGGTGTAAGTAAATAATTCCATAATTAACAGTGATGATGAATGGCTTTGTTTCTAAGACCAGTGAACGATGACGGATGACAATCAGTGCGTAGTGTCTTATTCAAACACAATACCCTGTCACTAATGGGTAAAACGCTTTCAATGTCGTGAGATACCAAGAGGACGGTAATCTTATGGTCTGTTTGTAGGTGTCGAATGAGGCCATACAAACCATCTCGTGAAGCATAGTCCACAGAAGCTAATGGCTCATCAAGCACGAGGATGGTTGGGTCTGACAAGAGTGCTCTCGCAATCGCAATTCGTTGTTGTTCACCACCAGAAAGACTAGAAAACGATTGGGAAAGGATACTTTCAGCTAGCCCAACGTGTGTAAGGGTTTTTGCAAGGTCTACTGGTAGACTGCTTTTACGATACAGCGGGGTCATTCCAATTAACAAATACTCTCGTACCGACAATGGTAGTTGATATGTGTCCAAAGAAGTTAGTTGTGGGATGTATTGTATTCGCTCATTTGGACTGATGGTAACTGTTCCTGTGAAATTATTGTCTAGTCCAAGAATAATTTTTACTAAAGTTGATTTACCTGCTCCGTTTGGCCCAATCAAAACAGTGAGAGAACCTCTCTTTAGATTGAAGCTGATATCTTCTATTACACCCCGATTATTAATCGTTTTTGTAACACAAATTACTTCTACTGGATTGTTATCTACTGCAACCATAGGCAGTCGTCAAAGCATCAAGATTTGTTTGCATCAGTGAGAAATAATCTTCACCCGCTGGCACAAAATATTCAATCGGATTAATAGTAATGAGTGCTAGACCCGTCTCCCTTGAAAGAGTGTCAGCGAACTCAGTCACCGAACTTTCCTCAGTCAAAATTGTAGTAATACCTTCTTTTGCTTCTTCAACTAATTCAGCTAACACTTTAGCAGACGGTTCATCTTGAGTTGAGATACCAGCAATCGGGTGCATGTCTAGATTATACCTTGCACTGAGATAGCTAAAGGCATCATGAGACACGATAGCTTCTGGAACGGTACATGAGCTCAAGCGAGTGCTGTAGCTAGTGTCGAGCGCTTTTAGCTCGGCAATTAAAGTAGCGCCATTCGCTTCGTAAGTGTCCGCAGCTCCAGGATCAATCGCTACCAATTTTTCAACGATCTCCTTTACTATATCTTGCGTCAACACTGGATCAAGCCAAACATGTGGATCAAATTCACCGTGACCATGTTCATCTTCTCCTTCGTGGGCATCCTCACTCTCATGTTCAGTTTCCTCGACATGCTCAGCTTCTTCTCCATGACCATGTTCGTCTTTCTCACTGAGTGATAATAATTTGACATGTTCTGTCGCAATCAGTACTGGCACTTGGCGGGCGTTTAGTTGTTCAACAACACTGTCTCCCCAAGGTTCAAATTCTGCCCCAAGTAAGATCACTAAGTCTGATGATTGTAGGGTCGTAATATCTTTAGCTGATGGAGTAAAGTCGTGTGGGTCGAGGCCTTCACCAATATTAATAACGGTTGCTTTGTCACCAACAATTCTTTCAGTAAAGTATGCGAGGGGATAGAACGAGGCACTAATAGTAAGTGTCTCATCTTCTTGATTAGAGTCACCCTGTACATCGTTAGTGTTTTCAGAATTATTGTTGGCAACAAAACTAACAAATAATAAAATGGCCAACACTGCAACCACTCCCCCTAACAAATATTTTTTATTCATAAATTTATATTAATGCAATTATATTGCATTAATATATCCCCTAATCTTAAAGAATGCAACGTTATCAGTAGCATAATAATGCAATCTACTTGCGTTTATGTTTTTATTCCAGTATATTTATAGTCAACGCTTATGAATACCTCATCCAAAAAAATTCCCGTCACCGTTATTACAGGGTTTTTAGGCAGTGGAAAAACTACTCTCATCAATCGTATTTTAATCGAAGAGCACGGCATCCGTTTTGCAGTGATAGAAAACGAATTTGGAGAAATTGGAATTGACCAAGATCTCGTTTTAAATGAGAAAGAAGAAGTGATTGAAATGAACAACGGCTGTATTTGTTGTACGGTCCGTGGTGACCTGATTCGAATTATTAAGAAACTAGTGGCCAGTGAGCGTCCACCGGAACATATTTTGATTGAAACAACAGGGCTAGCCGACCCATCACCAGTCGCACAGACGTTTCTCACTGACCCTGATATAGCCGAGTCTACCTATTTAGACGGTATCGTCACTGTAGTTGACGCCAAGCATATTGCAGATCACCTCATTAATACACCAGAAGCAAAAGACCAAATTGCTTTTGCTGACGTTATTCTACTTAATAAAATTGATTTGATTACCGAAGATGAGCGTATTAAGTGTGAAGAGAGTGTGCGAGAAATTAATCGGTTTGCTATTCTTCACACGGCCCAAAACGCCGAAGTTTCAATAAAGGCATTATTTAATATTGGTGGATTTGATCTTAATCGGGCACTAGCTATTAATCCAAAGTTTCTTGAAATAGAGTACCCATTTGAGTACGGTGGTCTTTATCGACTTTCTGCTGGAGAATACAAGCTCTCGGCGTCTCCCTTTGAAGAAGAAGACAGTATTAAAGTAATTCTTGGCGCTAGCGAGGATGCTGTATCTGAAGAGTATTTAGTAGAAATTGCCAATCCTGGGGCAATACTGTTTTCTGGACCATACGAAACAAAAGTAGGTGGATCAAAACTATCAATTTTAAAGACTCCACAAAAACTAGAAGTGAAAGAAGAAAATACCAAATTCTTGATTACTATTGAAAAGGCCGGAGTGTACGCACTTTTTACCGAACATACCCCTGAGGAGTTTGCCTTGAAATTATCTAATGAAAATGATGAAGAAATATTACCCGAAGTAGCTAAAGCGTTTAGGCCAGCTCATACCCATGATGCCGAAGTGAGTTCGGTAGGTATTGAGGTAGTTGGCGACTTACATCCTGAAGCGTTTCAAGAATTTGTCTATGGTTTAACAGAATCGTTCGGCAATGAGCTCTATCGGTATAAAGGTATCCTAGCAATTGCTGGACACGACACACGTTACGTTCTTCAGGGAGTGCATATGCTTTTTGAAATACAACCAGGCAAAGTGTGGGGTAAGGACGAAGAACGAAAAAATACCATTGTGTTTATTGGGAAGAATCTTAATAGAACAATCCTCACACACGGATTTTTAGCTTGCAAAATATCATGATATTAGGCTTTTTAGGTAAAGGTGGTAGTGGTAAATCTTCTGTATCGACACAAATGGCACTTTTTCTGCATGAACAAGGAAATAGAGTTTTAGCCATTGATGCTGACCACAATATGGACTTGTCGTATAACCTTACCAAAGGGGAACTTCCAGCAATGCAGTATCTAAGTACCAGCCTTGATGATATTAAAAATTATATTGGTCTAGCTGAAAATCAGAAATATACAGACGCTTTTTTAACTCCAGATAATAAGTCATTCGCACTTTCACCAGCAGACGACGTTACCGCTAAGTTTTCAGTACCAATTAGTGATCGAATCAATCTTATGGCAGCTGGTCCACAAACAGACACTGTTTTACATGGAAAAGCTTGCAGTCATAGCTTAACTACCGCCCTTAAGGTGTACCTACCCCTCCTTCAGCTAAAAGAGAACGAAATCGTAGTAGTTGATGAAAAAGCTGGGGCTGACGGCGTGACAACCGGTATTGTCACCGGGATTGATGTTGGGGTTATTGTTTGCGAGCCTGCTTTGCATAGTATCAAGACGGCGAAGCAAATTGCTGAGCTGATGGATTTCTATAACACCCCGTATGTATTTGTAGGAAACAAGATTAGCGATAGTGAAGACAAAGACTTTATTGATAAAGAGCTTGGTTTTGTACCGACTACGTATTTGATGCAAAGCGGTGGAGTTAAAAGAAATCCATCTGAGCTCGTATCAGAGTGGCAAGACGAACTAACCCAAATTCTTGTAGCTGCTAAAGAACTTAATAAGAATGATCGACTAGAACGAACGAAAGAAAAATTTGCCCGCAACCAAGAGTTCGCTAGTCACTAATCGTTTTCACCCCTTTGTATCTCTTTGGATATAAAGGGGTGGCAATGATGCCACTGATTTTGTTCTTCAACCCCAAAGCGAGGTACACACCATGTGCTACAAATGCGACAATCCCGAAATGGCTGGCTTGCACGCTGGTCATCTGCCCCTCTTGCAGGGAGCAATGCCCAAGCAATCGGGCCTGGCAAGTGATCTGTTCACGGCTTTGACCGCCACTCTCAATCCGCACCTGCCAATTTTGCCTGCACTTTTGGCAATGGCTGAAGCGGTTGAGCGTGGAGACTTCGGTGTTCTCGGTGACCACCGGTTGATTCGTCTGCCGCTCTCGATCATCGGCACGGACAAAGTGAGGTATCGTACCGAGCTGGTCGAGCATCTGCACGAGACCATTCTCTCGGCTCGTATGTCCGAGATCACCATCGAAGCAGTTCGCAAGGCGTTGCGTCCGCATGGCCTCTGCATCCTGTTTCTCTGCTCGTGTGGCGTGGTGATGGGTAAATGCCGTGATGTTCGCGCGTACTACGGCAGTGACGACCATGTTCGCATGGATCGCCTGCGGTCGGCGATTGATGCGGCGGGAAATCCCGTGGTGGAAATCGAGTCGTTCACAGACATCATGGTTCCGACCATGGATCTGCACCACAACGGTGCCGAAGAACGTCTGTTTGCACGCATCCGCGAACTGACGCAGATCGCTTCTGCGGCGGGCCATACCGACTACGGCTGGATCGAACGTGAACTGCAACAGTTCACGGACGTCGCACACCCCTTGTTGGCAGTGGCCTAAGGCTCATGGTCCGCTTTCGCTCAAGCGGAAGCGGACCATTTTTATAGTACAATTAAAAAAATATGAGATACAGCAAAAATCGTGATCAAATTTTAGAACTAATTCAAACAGCAAAAAATCCTGTTTCTGCTAAGGTAATTCATAGTGCTCTTGGTACACTTGATCTGGTGACGGTGTATCGTAATCTCGATTTTTTTACTAAGGAAAAAATGATAAAGAAACTTTACTTAAGTGGAAACGAGGCAGTCTACGAATTCAATCGTGATACGCATCACCACGCTGTCTGTACTGACTGTGATAAAATCATTCACTTTAAAGCTCCTGACGAAAAGATAAAGAAACTACTGGATCTAACAGACTTTCAAGTTAAGGAACTCGAAGTGACAGTGAGAGGAATTTGTAACCATAAGAAATAGATATGTGTGGCGTGTGCGGATTACCAAGTACTCATGTAAATACCATCCAGACAATTAGTCTGATACCTATTTTCTTGCTAGTTTTTACTACTTTTTTTTGGGCTTGGTGGATAGTAACAAGAATCAGAATTGAGAATTACTTTTTAAACAAATTCGTAAAAATCTGTTCGTATTGTAAACGCGTAAAAGAGTACTTTCATCCACATCAAGGATAATTTTCTATTCGAGCGTATCTCGAGGATGCAGAGTGTATAAGATTTGTACCTTAATAACAATAAACCACTCAAATTGAGTGGTTTATTGTTTGGCTAGACTTACTGTAGTTTATGAGGTGTTTAAGCCTCTCAGTAGGTCTCGCTAGACTGTGCCCCCAGCAGGAATCGAACCCACATCAAAAGGATAGAAGCCTCTCGTTTTATCCATTAAACTATAGGGGCAGGGCTATACCATACCAAAAAAATGCCTGATAGAGAATAGCTACACTATTATACTAAGTAAAAATAAATCCCCCGGTCGATTGACAGGGGGAAGAGGGTGGCTTTTTACTAACCCCTAAAAAGGGTTGACCCTATCTAGCCACTCACCAGGTGTAGAAGTAGTTTTCTTAGTTGCTACTGGATCTCCAGCCATGGCTAGTTCTCTAGCTACCTTCAGGTCTTCTGCAATCACGTTAGCTAAGCCGGTGTCCAGATCCCTCTGGGAGGGTATTAGGGCCGAGTTAGCTTTTTGCTGCAGTGACACAGTTTGTTCATAGGCGACAATACCGCTGGTGTTGACAAGAGTCATCCTTACCGCACCCAGTTCTGCGATGCGAGTCTCGCTTATGGGCAGAGTCCTGATGAACTCAATTAGCATGAAGGCGTCAGCCTTGTTGGAGCTCGCCTTGGCCGCCAGTTTATTATAGGTCATACCTGCACTTGGGGTATTGGTGAACTTGACCTGGTCGAATGCGCCACTCTCTTCCAGATACATGCCCAGCCGTTGGTCGGAAGTGACAACTTTCCGGATCTGGAGAAGTGCAGCGGCCTGGACAAGGCCACTATCTTCATTCCCCACCTTAACGAAAGAGTCACCTGGTGCTATTGCATCATATGCAGCCAGACCAGTTATTCCTAGTGAAGCTGCCGAGTAAAGGGTGTAAAGAGCTGGGGTCATTGCAACACATCCACCAAGGGTCGCAGCAAACGCAGACACGATTGTAGCGTAAAAGAACAAACGAAGAGTTTTCATAGTATCCTCCTTCGGATATAGTTGGGAACTCTCGGTCATTGAATAACAATTTCGTTTGTGTGTCACTCTTGCTAAGTATAGATATCTGTTTTCTAATTCTTTTCAATAAAAAGATCCTTTCCACAAATACCAATGCCGTATGGAGGTAATGTCCGAATCGACACAGTAAAGAAAAAAATCTTTGCTACCTTTTAATTTTGTATACCAGATACTAAAAAATTAAACTTGCCCAACAAGGCGGTTTAATTTGATTGTTCATCAAGGTAGAAAACACTAGAAAGGTTTCAGATAGAAAGAGCCAGGTATTGTCTAAGTAGCTTAGAACTATCTTCAGGAAGATTATAGATTGGAAACCATTTAGCTTCAACAATTTCTAATTCGTCAATTTTAACCTCACTACTCTCAACGTCGGTTCGAAAGACCCAAATTGTATCTTTCTTATACTCCTCATCATAAAAAACCGAACCTAGTTTATTTATGTTTTTAACTACAATACCAACCTCCCCAAGGACTTCTCTTTTTGCTGCCTCCGGCAAGGACTCATTTGTTTTTACTCCTCCACCAGGAACAGTCCAGTAACTTGATCCGTAAGAATGTTGAATAAGCAAAATTTCGCTATCTTTAATTATCAAACATCTAACCCCTCTGTTTCTGGACGCAGAAAAAACCAAAATACTTTTAGCAAGGGGCAAGCTGTTTTCAAAATAAGTTTTTTAACTCCTCTCATTGCAAAACTATATCAGAGACTGGAACAAAAAAGCACCAGTTAAGGTGCTCTTTCCTTGGTTCAGTGAATTATGATTCATTTTCAATAGGTGCGCGATGAGAGACTTGGTCACGAATAAATTTTCTGCGAAAATTTTTCTCGACCCTGACTCGCTTCTTCGTCATACTTCCTCACAGCACTCCGTCTTTCAAGTCTCTACGAAAGCAAAGTAGTTTGCTTTCTCATCGCCGCCAAAGAAAAAGCCCGCCAAAGGCGGACAAGTTCTATTCTGGTGCGCGATGAGAGACTTGAACTCCCGACCTTCTCAGTGTAAATGAGCTGCTCTACCAACTGAGCTAATCGCGCGTATTTATTTGATTGTAAACAAATTTGCCACATTGGCGAAGATATTTGTTTGTACGCACTATCCTACTAATTTTTCAGAAAAAAACAATAGCGACTCTTGAATTCAAGGTATACTAGTCGGCATGATTGAAATGCATTGTATTGTGACTGGCAAGGTCCAGGGGGTGGCTTACCGTACTTATGCTCAAGAATCCGCTACTGAGCTGGGACTAGTTGGTTACGTGAGGAATCTTCCTGATGGAACAGTGCGTGTGGTGGCTCAAGGTACGCCAGACGAGCTTAAGGGGTTTGTAGAGTATTTGTATGAAGGTTCGCTGATGGCTAAGGTAGAAGGGGTAGCGGTTGAGTGGCGAAGTATCAGTAAAACTTTGGATGAATTTTCTTTGTTACATTAATTACTATGCAGGAAACAAATATAAAATGTCTCGGCTTTATTATGGATGGCAATCGCCGATGGGCGAGAGAGCAAGGCTTGGAAACTCTTGAGGGCCACAAACGAGGTCACGAAGTTTTTCAGGATTGCGTAAGATGGGTGAGAGATACTGATATAGAGCACACAGTTTTTTATGCTTTTTCGACCGAGAACTGGCAGAGGAAAAAAAATGAAGTTGAATATTTAATGCAATTGTTTGAGCAAGTACTAAAGAGTCTACTAGAGGGGGTTGAAGAAGAAAAAGTAAGGGTGAGAATTATTGGTCGCCGGTCTGACTTCTCGCCAGCAATCCAGGGATTGATGCAGGAAGTCGAGGAGAAGAGTGTTCAATATACTGGTACTACAATTTGGGTCGCATTGTCTTACGGAGGACGGACGGAGATTGTCGAAGCGGTAAACACGGCCATGAAGGAAGGAGAGAAAGTAACTGAAGAAAGTTTCAGTAAGCTACTCTGGACCACTGGAATGCCAGACCCAGACATGATAGTGCGAACTAGCGGAGAAGAAAGATTGTCTAATTTTTTGCCGTGGCAATCGGTGTATAGCGAGTTTTATTTTATCAAAAAGCATTGGCCGGCTTTGACCAAAGACGATTTTAACGACATACTCAAGGAATATGAATCAAGGGAAAGAAAACGAGGAGTCTAAAGTAGAGCCAGAGGTTCTGTTTGAAGACGATGATGTGGTGGTTATTAATAAACCGTATGGCTGGTTTACCCATGCCGACGGACACAACAAAGATGCTCCAACTGTCGTGGAGTGGCTGGTTGGTCGTATCCCTGAGGCGCGTGGCGTTGGTGAGCCGGGCTTTTCGAATACTGGCGAAGAGCTTGATCGCTCAGGGATTGTTCATCGTCTCGACAGAGAAACTTCTGGCGTACTTATCTTAGCGAAGAATCAAGCAGCACATCAACATTTGAAAACGCAGTTTAAAGATAGGCTGGTTCACAAAGAGTACCGCGCTTTTGTTTATGGTCGAATGAACGACCGATGGGGGACAATCAATCGCCCAATTGGCCGAAGTGCCAAAGACCATCGTCGCCGTTCGTCTGAAAAGGGAGCTAAGGGGGTTATGCGCGAAGCGATTACCGACTTTGAGCGGATCGGGATGGGTGAGTACGAAGGAGAGCCGTTTACTTATGTGAAGCTAATGCCGAAGACCGGTCGGACTCATCAGCTTCGCACACACTTAAGGGCTGTCGACCGACCGATTGTGATGGATGAATTGTACGCTGACTATCGGATTTCACGTTCCAATAATCTAGCTTTAAATAGATTAGCCTTGCATGCTCACGTATTAGAGATTGAGCTACCCGGTGGCTCAAAGGAAAAAGTAATCGCTCCTGTGCCGCTTGAGTTCGAGCGGGCCGCCGAACGCATTGCAGAATAAGGCGTATTGTGTTAGATTGTGGCACGTTTAAGCGGTCTATCGGTGTCTGTATCGGCTCTATTTAGAAACAGTCGTTTAATTATTCAAAAACTTTATATTATGAAAGCAGCAATGGCAGGAGTGACAGTGTCACCCGTAAATATGGAAGAACGAAAAGGTCTCGGCATCAGAGCTGGTGATACTGTTCGAGTTCACCAAAAGATTCAAGATAAGGGCAAGACTCGAATTCAGATTTTTGAAGGACTAGTTCTAGCACGAAAGCATGGCGATGAGCCAGGAGCGACTTTTACCGTTCGTAAGGTGGCTAGTGGGGTAGGAGTAGAAAAGATTTTCCCACTTTACTCACCGCTGATTGATAAGTTAGAAATTGTTAGACGAGCCAAGGTTCGACAGTCAAAACTTTACTACATCCGAGACAAGGTAAACCGAGAAATCAAGCGACAAATGCGTCGAATGAGCTTGGTATCTATGTCGACTGAATCAGGAGCCGAAGCAACTATCCGAGAAGCCGAAGAAGCTAAATTGGCTGAAGAAGAAGCTAAGGCAGCTGAAGCTATCGTAGAAGCAGAAGTAATCAACGAAGAAGCTCCAGGGGTTGAAGAAGCTGTTGCGGAAGAGAAGGTTGATGAGGTTGTAGAGACAACGCCAGAAGTTGCAGAAGTCACAGAGGAAGTGGCAGAAACTCCAAAGGAAGAAGTCGCCGAAGTTGAAAAGACTGAAGAAGTGGTGGAAGAGAAGAAGGACTAACTTCAAATAAAAAAGCCCGGCCTTAAGGCCGGGCTTTTTTATTTGGTAAGCCAGAAAAGTACTAACTTGAATAACTAACTCCTTTCAGGCATAATGGCCGAGCTGTAAAAGTAATGCCCAGGTGGTGAAATTGGTATACACGCTAGTATGAGGTACTAGTGCCGCAAGGTGTGGAGGTTCAAGTCCTCTCCTGGGCACCGAGATTAAGATAAAATACGCCTCGAGCCAAGCTCGAGGCGTATTTGCTATACTGTATTCATTCATGAAAACAAAAAAAGACACTTCATACGGGGTAATCCCAATCAGAAGAAAAAATAATGCCTGGGAGGTGTTTCTGATTCATCAGTTTAGCCGAATTGGTAATAATTCATACTGGATATTTCCCAAGGGTCATCCAGAAGGAGTGGAAACTCCAGAACAAACTGCCTTAAGAGAGCTAAAAGAAGAAACCGGAATGCGAGTCGAAAGTTTGATAAAAAACAAAGCCTTTACCCTAAACTATGATTTTTATTTTGATGGGGTGAAGATAGAAAAAACGGTTAAATATTTTGTTGGTGAAGTGACCAACGGAGACTACAAGCTGCAAGAAGAAGAGGTGAAAGAGGCGGGTTGGTATGCGCTTGAAGATGTTTCTGGTCGGCTAGACTACCAGGGTACCAAACAGATGTTTCTGGAGGCAAAAAAGTTTATTGAAGCGCATCAAACAAACTAAATAATTTTTATAGTTCGCAGGTTAACCCGCAACTCTCGTCTGGCGCTATGCCTCGTTCTAGGCAACTGCCACTATAGATGCAGGCGTCATTGGATACGTTGTCTAGGTGGGTTTGTACCAGACCGGCCGTGTCTTCTCCATAAAACAACAAGATTCGATCAAGGTCGGACGGTACATAGTTTGCCGCTTCTTCGCTCCACTTTTCATTGTTTACATATAAGCCTAAAGACTTAGTTTCGTCGACGCAGTATTCTTCGATACCTATTAGTTCCAAGCAGTCCTCGCTTAAGATTATTCCTAAAGAGCTTAAGAATTCGGTGAAGGCGACACCTTCTTTGTGCAGGTGTAGCACCTTTCCTTCATCGTCATGAAGATGAGCGTCACCGTGGAGTTGTTGTAAGTTATTCGTCATTAACTCAGGTCGGTTTAGATCTAGAGTTTGGTCTTCAATTTGAATCAAAAAGTCTGCATGAACATGGTATTCACCATCTTCATGAGTGTGATTATGTTCGTGGCCATCGGGTATAAGGTTGTAAGTCAAAAATCCGCCAATGCAAACTCCAATCAAGGCAGCAATAATTTCTTTACCAGAGGGCGACATAGGCGACTTAGTTGCTTAAGAGAGCTACTTTAACTCGAGTAACAATTTCGTCTAAGCTACTGTGTGCCTTGATAATGTAGTCTTCTATATTACCTTCGTGTGCTTGTCCAATGCTTTTCACATCGTCCATTGAGGTAAGCATAATAACTTTGACGTTTTTACCCCAAGAGTCTTCTCGTAATTTAGCTAACATAGCGTGTCCGTCCATGAGAGGCATAACGATGTCTAACAAAATAAGGTCTGGTTCTTCCTCGAGAGCTTTCTTTAGACCTACTTGACCATTCTCGGCTGTAGAAACAGAAATATTTACTTGAGCAATCGCTTCAGCAATCGCTTCTCTAATATCCGGTTCGTCTTCGACAATTAGTACTTTCTTATCCATATGATAGATATATTAGCATGATATTTGGCTATTTGTCAGATTGACTACCATAATGCCGGTCTACTTGATACTATAATCATATGTTAACTACTAAAAAAGTACGTGGGGTTCGTTTGGCCGAGAAGCTGACTTTATCCGCTTTGTTGGGGTGGTCCGGCTGGCTGGCAGTTTGGTTTGGTTTGGGGAAGATTGGTTTGGTTGAATTACTGTCGGGAGCAGTACTTTCATTACTATTGTTAGTTACTCTTTTTTTTATAGAAAGAATGGTCGATCAGTTGTTGTCGTTGGCCTTGTCACAGGCAAACTATGCGGAAGTAGAAGTATTTACTTCTTTGTATGAAAGAAGCCCGGTTGGATATTTGACCCTGAACAAAAAAGGACAGGTGAGCAGCTTTAATCCTTCAGCGGTTAAGCTTTTTCACAGTACAGCCGATAAATTTACGGGGTTAAATTTCTATAAGCAAATTGAGCCGAATGAGGATAGTTTAGATGTATTGCGTAGCAAAATTGAGGCCGGTATTACGATCAACGACCAAGAGATGCCAATGAATACGGTCGACGATAAATTAATCTGGGTCATGGTTTCGGTAGTTCCTTATCGAAATATTGGAGAAAGCCTGGTGTCTCTAGTTGATGTTACCGACCAGAAGAACGTAGATACGGCTAAGTCAGAGTTTGTGGCGTTGGCTACACACCAATTGCGCACCCCAATCGCGGCAATCCGCTGGAATGCCGAGCTACTGGGTAAGAGTTTTAAGGGTTCCGAGACAGAGTCGCAAGCTAGATATTTAGACAAAGTAAATCGTAACGTACTTCGAATGATTGCTCTCATCAACGACTTCTTAAGTGTTTCAAAGTTAGAAATGGGAACATACGCAGCCAGCCGAGAAGACATAAACTTCTCCGAATTTTTTACTTCTATCGCCGATGAATTCGCCGAAAAAATTACCGGCAAACAACTCACTCTAAATCGGACCGAAGACCCACCAAACACTATGGTGAATACAGACAGTCGACTAATTCATATTATAGTGAGCAATCTCATGTCTAATGCCGTCAAATATGCAAAAAAGGGGGGAACAATAACAATGTCTTATCAAATATCGGGAAAGGTTTTGGAGCTAGTGGTGGCCGATGACGGGATTGGTGTACCGGAAGAAGAAATTGGGGAATTGTTTACTAAATTTTATCGAGCGAGTAATGCTCAGTCTCACCAGACACAAGGTACTGGTCTGGGGTTGTATATAGTAAAACAGTCGGTTGAACAGCTAGGAGGAACAATCAGTGTCGAGTCCGGCGAAGACAAAGGAGCAAAGTTTACCGCTTCGATACCGGTGTAATGGAGTTTCGGTTTTCAGTTACCTACTGACTTTCGCGCTTTTTACTAAAAATTAATTAGTTTTATTCCTGAACCAAACCATCAATCGGGATTAGTATTTCGTTTCGTCTAGTTAAGGGAATTGAAAGGGGAGGATTGTATTGAGCGACCTGGGCTGGTCCGACGGCCACCAATTTGTCTTCAGCGATTAGTTTTTCAAGGAGAGCCCGTTTCCCGGTCACTCTATTGTCCGTGGCGTACCAGTTAAATCGAAGTGCAGCCACTTTCTTTGCGGGAACTTCTGTTAATTTGACTTGAGGATTATTTGGTGTGGGAAGAGTTTCCAGCGTGTACTTTGAAGGTAGTACAAAGGAAACCGTTCGGGTCTGCTCTGCTTCGAGTGTATTAATTACCGGCACTGTCATAGCAATACTCTCCGAGCGACCTTCAAGTACAGGAGCGGTCATAGCAATACTTGTCTTTGCGGTGTTGTTTCCAAAAATATAGTCAGCAATAATACTAAAACCTTGATTGAGGCCTTTAGAATAATTTCCAGTTACTTCAGTTTCTGCGATTATGTATGGTTTGTATTCTCTTATTTCGTAGCCAGTCCGCTTTTCTAAAACTGTGTAAGTTGGTTCTTCAAGATTTCGGATTACAAGATAACTTCCCACTATCCAAATAACCACAAACAAAACAATTCCGCCCAAAATATAGTAATACATATACGTAGAAGTGTACGCTAATTTAAGAGAATACTGAAACCAGAATTAAATTACTAGAGATTTCTCGTGTCGTATGCCCATGGGATAAGGCTCATCGTTGGCGCTAGATTACCTTATGAGCGGTTACTTTTGGGGAAGGATGGAAAAAAGGCGTTGGTGCTTTTTTTGTATTCTTCAAATTTAGGGTTGCCCGCAAATTTCTCTTCGAGCATCGGTATTCCGGAAACCTTAAGGATAAGAAAAGTGATAACTATTGGGCTAACGAGAGCCAAGTAGCCCATCGGAAGCGACGCCACCATTAGCCATAAAGCCCACCACATGGTTACTTCGCCAAAGTAGTTGGGGTGTCTTGTGTATTTCCATAGTCCGCTGGTGAGAATTTCGCCCGGCTCTGGTTTGCTTTTGATGAATTTGTCTAGTTGCCAGTCTCCGACGGTTTCGAAGAAGTATCCGACGCACCAAATAAGTATTCCGATTACAGCTAGTGCTCCAACAGGACTGTTTCCAGCGTATACGCTGGCGTGAACAACTGAATATCCAACCAAAATCATTAAGAAGCCTTGTAGTAAATAAACTTGAAAGTAGCTCCGCAGGTAAAACCACTTACCCCAAGAGTCGCGCCATTTTTTGTAACGGTAATCTTCACCCTTCTTTAGGTTACGGAGTAAGATTCTGATTGATAACCGGAGGCCCCACAAAGATACAAGCAAAAGCAAGATGTTCATTAACGGTCCGTTCTCTGAATTTAGTAGATAGCTTGTGACTGCAACCAACAAGATGCCAACTCCCCAAGCGATATCAGCAATGTCGTTTCTTTTTATAATGACGGATAGGATAAAAAGAGCTGTAACAAAAGAAAATATTACTAGTGAGACGGTGATTAATTCGGGTAATAACATATTTTATAAGAATAAAGATTTTCCAATCAGGTAACTAATGGCGGCTACGCTACCAGAAAGAAAAGAGCCCCAAATAATGTCTACTACAACTACGATCATGGGCCAGTCTTTTAAGGTGGACAGGTTGGTTAGGTCGTAAGTAGCGTAAGTAAAGAATCCAAAGAGGAGGCCTAAGCTGATTGCCTTAGTGAATGATTGGGCATCTAGGGCAGGCGCAACAGCAAATATCATAATACCCACTATAAAGATAAGGTAAAAAATAATGGCGGCGGTCCAGTTTACTGGGCCAAGAAAGTTAATTAGTTTTTCTTGGTAAAAGCCCTTGGCAAATACTCCAAGCCAAAGCATGTCGATGATAAAAAATACCGGTATGGTTAGTAAGTACAAGTAGACAAATTGTATTGTTGACATATTAGTTTTGTTAGAAATTTAAATAAGTGATGTTTAATTGCAACACGCTTGCAAAAGACACCCAAGCTAGATAGGGAATATTTACGTACGAAACCCACGGCACATACTCGTATATGGCGTAAAGTGCCCAGACTAGAGTTCCCAGCACAAGCAGGATGTCTATTGATGCAAAAAGATTATTCTTCAGCCCAAACTGCAAGGGAGTAAAGGCAAAGTTAAAAACGAGATTCAAAATAAATGGCAGCAGGACCACAAAAGGAATCTGTCCTTTGAAATACAAATAGCCAACGTAACCAAAGGAGATAGCTATTATGGTATATAGCAAACTCCAGACTGGCCCAAACAGCCAAGCCGGTGGAGCCCAATCTGGGCTTATAAGGTCTTGATACCACGTAGATGTTTGCATACGTATAAGTATAGCATTCCCACTTCGCAGTATTACTAAGGGAACCTCGACGGGCGCTGTTAGGGTTGGTACCACTTCCGCTCCGCTACTAGCAGACAGCGTAAAGTCTGTAATTGGAAAGGAATAAATCACCAATAGTTACTCGACTCTGTAACTAGGGGTCTTTTGGATTTACTAACTTTCTAGATGGGGGGATTCTTTTTGAGGTATTCACCAATGGCTTTCATAAATACTTCTCCGTGTTCTTTTAGTTTTTTTTCTCCTACTCCGGTTACGTTTGCAAAATCTTGTGTATTTTGCGGCTTATTGTAGGCCATGTCGTGTAGGGAGGCGTCACCAAATATAATAAACGCGGGCACTCCTCGTTCGTCAGCTATTTTTTTTCTTAATACTTTTAATTCTTCAAAGCAGTCTTCGTCTGTTTTAAAATCTTTTTTTATCCGAGGACGCTTTTTTTTCTTGTTGGTTGAATTTTTAAGAGCTGGAGTTGGGTCGGCTTCGGCCAAAAGCATTTCTTCTTGAACTTTGGGTAGCTCCAAAGTTTCTTTGTTGGCCAAAAACACTCGGCCAGCTCTGGTGACAAAAAAAGTTGGGTATTCTCCTGAATTTCTCTGAATAAAACCATGACCGAGAAGTTGCATGAAAACCTCGCTTAATACACTTTCTGTTTCGTCCTTGGCTATTCCCCAAACAGATAGAGAATCATGTGAATTATCTAAGACCTTCTTTTCTTTAGAGCCGCGGAGTACTTTCAAAACATGAGCTTTACCAAAACGCTCCTCTGTCTTAATGATGCCAGACAGTATCTTTTGAGTTATTTTGGTAGCGTCGACGGTGTCATTTTGTGACTTACAAACGTCACAAGTTCCACAAGCAGTAATGGTCGGCACTTCACCAAAGTATTTAATCAGGCTGACCCAGCGACAGGTTCGTGATTCGGCGTAGCTCATGACTTCCAATATATTGTCGAGTTCTTTTTGTCGTTCTTTTTCGTCGGAAACCATTCCGAGGAAGTAGTCTAGTTTTATTTTATCTCCAGCTGAGAACAGCATTACACATTCACTGGGTAGACCGTCACGACCAGCTCTTCCTATCTCTTGATAATAACCCTCAAGCGTTTTGGGGAAAGTACGATGAATAACCATTCTCACGTCAGGCTTGTCGATGCCCATTCCAAAGGCGGTGGTAGCAGCGATAATATTTATTCTATCGTGAATAAAATCGTCCTGCACTCGTGCTCGCTTAGAAGACTCTAGTCCAGCATGATAAGCACCAGCGGAAAAACCCTCTTCAGTCAGTAGCTCTGCCAAAGTTTCAGTGTCCTTTCTAGAAAAACAGTAAACAATACACGACTCATCTTTATATTGTGAGAGCAGAGCTACGATTTTCTTAAGCTCGTTCTTTTTTGGGATTATTTTTATGTGCAGATTTTCTCGGTAAAAACTAGAGACAAAAGTTTTTGGTTTTTTTAGATTCAGTTCGCTGATGATGTCATCGCGTACTTGCGGAGTAGCTGTAGCAGTGAGGGCAATGATAGGTATAGCAGGGAAGGACTTACGGAAGGATTTGAGGTTTCGGTAGTCTGGGCGAAAATCGTGTCCCCATTGAGATATACAATGAGCCTCATCTATAGCGAGAGCGGTAATGTTGCAGGTTTGAAGCCATTCATCTATACCAACCACAGAGAGTCTCTCTGGTGCCATATATATGAGTTGATATTCACCGCGCGCTGCTTTATCCATGCGCCGCCTCAGCTCAACCCCGTCAACTGATGAGTTTAAGAAAGTAGCGGATACGCCATTGGCAGTAAGAGCATCGACCTGGTCTTTCATTAATGAGATGAGTGGAGAGATGACAATAGTCATCCCATCAAAGACGAGAGAGGGAAGTTGGTAACATAGCGATTTCCCTCCACCAGTTGGCATTAGAACTACTGTGTCTCGCTTCTGACAAAACTCATTAATAACCTCTTCTTGCAAAGGACGGAAGGATGTGTAACCAAAGTTCTTTTTTAAAGTTTCGAGGTAGACAGACATTAGTAGCGCTATAGTACCAAAAATACATTATTAACTATAGTTTCAAAACCTAAGCAACGTCGTAGAGTGTGTTCAAGTATTTTTTTAAATTAGGTAGGAGGTTTTATTTCGCAGTATTTTCTCTCGCAAGAGGTTGTTGTATTTGTGCTACAATTTAAAATATAATCATAGAAAATAACAAAACCAAGCTAGTGTTCATGAAAAGACTCGCTAGATAGTCAATTTTATGAAATATATTTTGTCTACTTACGTATAAATAATAATTAGAGTCTATGACAGCTAAGTGTGTGTCTTGTGTACTTTTAATCAAATAAACCTGTCGCCAACTACCGTGAACTTTGTAAAAAAACACAAACTAAAACTCTTAATAATCCCCTTACTAGCCGGGCTTATTTACTGGTATGTGCAGACTGATAGGGCTGAGGCCCCCACAGCGTCATCTGTTGTTGTCGAGCAAGTTGAACGGGGTGAAGTTACTTCGGGTATTGAAACAACAGGAGAGATTGTTGCTGCACAAAAGCTTGATCTCGATGTTTACAAGCAAATAACTAGAATTGAAATTGTTAACGTTGTTAATGGGGGCAAGGTAGAGGTTGGTGATGTTTTATTAGCCTTTGATACGAGCGATGCTTTTGTGGAAGTTGAATCTTCACAGGTTGATGTGGTTGAGGCAGAATTGAATCTTGAAAATGAACGAATTAACTATACTGATCCAAATAGTGCAGTGAGGACGCTACAAAATGATATTGCTGAACTTGAGACTGTAATTTCCCAGTCAGAAGTAGATAAGAAACGAGCTTATCGGACTTACCTCAACTCCAATCTAGAAGCGGTGCCTGGAGACTTGGCTACAGATGATAAAATTCCCCCAGCTATATCTGGCCTATACACTGCTAGTGAGGAAGGGGAGTATGTAGTCGATGTCTATAGCTCTGGAGCAGATTCTGGTTTTTCTTATAGGGTTTCTGGTTTAGATGCAGGTATAAAATCAGTCCTAATTAATTTGCCGACAAAACTAGGTCAATCAAGTCTCGAGCTCACATTTTCTCCCTTAGTAAGGGCAAACGATTTATGGATCATAGCAGTTCCAAACATCTATGCCCCAGAGTATGTAGAGAACAGAGAGAATTACGAGGAGACTCTTTCTGATTTAGACGTTTTAATCTCCGATTCTCGTGTATCGATAACAAACAAAAATCAAGAGATTGAAGACATTCTTCAGACAGACAGCACACAGTTCCGTGACCTAGATATCGCCAAGGCACAAGCAGTTCTAGCAAAAGCAAGAGAGCAACTTTCACAAAATTTCGACGTAGTTCAAGAGCAGAATATCGTCGCGCCTTTTTCGGGGACAGTTGAAGGAATGGAGAACGTTGTTGTAGGAGCTTCACCAACACGGGATACAAACGATCCTATCACATTGGGAACACTTATATCAGATGATTTCCTGGTAACGTTTTCTTTGAGTGCTGTAGACGTGGCTAAGGTTGAAATAGGTCAATTAGTGCTAGCGAATGTAACATCGTTTCCTGAGGCGCCAACTCTAGAAGCTTTTATTACTGAAATTAGCTCTTTGCCAAACAGCGACGGGGTTGCTCAATACGAAGTTCAGGCACTCCTTACATTGCCTGAAGATTTGCCAATTATTCTCCGAGAAGGTTTATTGTCTGATATAGAAATCGTGGAAGAGGTAGCCAAAGATGTTTTGCGTGTGCCTAGTGCAGCTATTAATTATTCCAACCGACAAGCGCAGGTGAGGGTTATTGAAGACATTTCGCCAGAGCAACAAGACACTATTGATACTCTAAGTATTGTCAAAATAGAAACAGGACAACAAATTGGTTATTTGGTGGATGTAGAAATTGGAGTTGCGGGCGCTTTCTATAGTGAAATCATTAGCGGTTTAAACGAGGACCAATACCTTGTAATAGGTGATCCCAAAGAAGAAGGTTCAGCTCTTCAAGACAATGGATCAAGAGGCAGGCCTCAAGGAGGACGACCAAATAATGATGATTAGTATATGACACCGGTACCAGTAGTTGATCTGCAAAATATAAATAAAGATTTTCGTTTAAGTGCGGATGTTACCGTGTCTGTTTTGCGGGATGTATCGATGCAAATTCAACCAGGCGAGATGATTGCTATTTTAGGGCCATCCGGGTCAGGCAAATCTACACTTATGAATCTGATAGGCTGCCTCGATATTCCAACTTCAGGAGATTATTTTTTTGCTGGTAAAAAAGTAAATGATTTATCAGAAGATGAGTTGGCAGAATTGCGCTCAAGAGATATCAGTTTCGTCTTCCAGTCATTTCATTTGCTTATCGGAAAGACGGTGTATCAAAACGTCCTCTTACCACTTTTGTATCAGCAATCATTTGAGGGTAGTAAAGATGAAACTGTGAAAGCTGCTCTTAGACAAGCACAGCTTGAGGAAGAGCAATGGTACAAAAAGCCAAACCTCTTGTCTGGTGGTCAGCGTCAACGAGTAGCTATCGCTCGCGCACTGGTAGCAAAACCCAAGCTACTTTTAGCCGACGAACCAACCGGAAACCTTGATTCAAAAACTGGAGTAAATGTAATGGAAGAACTAAAGATGCTGAACAGAGAAAACGGCACCACAATTGTTATAGTGACACACGACGAGAGCCTGGCTGAAATGGTCGACCGGGTCATTCATATTAAAGACGGTGCTGTTTCATAGAAATATATTATGAATCCATTTAACGTACTTAAAGAAGCAGCCCAAGCGTTGCGCAGTAATGCTCTACGATCATCACTTACGGTGGTCGGTATTGTAGTCGGTATTTTTTCAGTTACAGCTATGCTTGCCTTAGGAGAAGGTTTGTCCGGGAATATTGCGGAGCGTTTCAATGCCTTCACGAGCGGAGACATCACTGTAGTTGGAGACATTACAGATCAGGATTTTAAGTGGCTTGAGGACCGTCCGTATGCCTCTGTTGTTGTGGGTTTTCAATCTGCCAATAATGCAGAGACTATATTTGCAGGAGAAAGTTTCCAGCCAGCCGTCCAAACAATTTTGGGAGACTATGAAGCAGTCACTGGATTTGAGTTGATTTCAGGAACCAGTTTCGATTTCACTGATCCAAATTTCAACGAACGAGTCGCAATTGTTAACGAAGGTTTTCTAGAGAGTGTCGAGGCAGATGCAGGGGTTGATGCAAGTTCGGGCGTACTAATTCTTAACGGTCAAAGATTTACTATCATTGGCGTACGAGAAGGGGGAAGTGGCGGCTTTGGCCGTAGGGGTGACGGAGCGGTTATTGTGCCCTATGCAGCCGCTCTTGGTGTTTTGACCAACACTACTCATTTTTCCTCAGTCGGGGTGAACTTAATTGAAGTTTCTTACTTCGAGACATATTCAAAACACATATTAAGTTCTCTAAACGCTTCTCGCTATGCAGAAGCCGATAGTGACGAATATTTTGGTGTCAGTAGTGCCCAAGAGTTTATTGAAACCGCGCTCGAAACAACAAGCATGATTGGCGTTTTTCTAGGGGTGATTGGAGGAATCGCTTTGTTTGTGGGAGGAATCGGAACTATGAACATGATGCTTACTACAGTCACAGAAAGGACAAAAGAAATTGGTTTAAGAAAAGCTGTTGGAGCTCGTAATAAAGATATTTTGTTACAAATACTATTTGAGTCAATCCTGCTAACTTTGTTTGGAGGTTTGATTGGAATTGCTCTTACTTATGGTGTTGCTTATATAGCCAATATCGTACTGGCAGACAATTCATTTTTAAGTGTAGAAATGTCAGGGACTGTGGTGGTTTATGCAGTGATTGTGTCTTTCTGTGTCGGGATTATCTTCGGTCTATATCCAGCTAGAAACGCAGCAAAACTACAGCCTGTTGATGCTTTACGAAGTGACTAAATATAAATGTTTATACCCACTAATATTAGGCGGGCGGGCTGGTTGGTGTTTGGGTAAATAAAAGCAACTGTTGCTTTGCTGTCTCTAGGTGGACTGCCTTTTTAGTTGGGTCCATCTTTTCTAAAAGCATGGGCATCATGGAGAGGCGGTGATTTGATTTGAAAAAATCTTGGTGGGTGTTAATAAAATTCCAGTAGAGAGCTGTCCACGTTTCTTCCCATTCGCCCTTTGGAAAATCTGACATTTTCTTGATGTAGTTGCTCCCCGAAATGTACGGCTTTGTAGCAAAGCTTCCACCATCAGCAAACTGACTCATGCCGTAAATATTTGGCACCATTACCCAGTCGTAAGCATCAACATACATTCCTATAAACCAGCGGTACACTTCGTGCGGATTGGTTTGTGCGAGCAGCATAAAATTTCCGAGCACCATCAACCTTTCTATGTGGTGGTTGTATCCGTATTTTAATGCTGTATTAACAGCCGCGTCTATCGGCAGGATGCCAGTAGACCCAGTCCAGATTGTCTGCGGTAAAGATTTGGTGTGATTAAAAAAGTTTTGGTTACGCATGCTTGAGCCGTCACTCTCGTAGCTTGCTCGAATGAATTCTCGCCAGCCTAGTATTTGTCTAACAAACCCTTCTAAAGAATTAAGAGGTACTGAATTTTCCTCGGCGTACTCAATTGCTCGGTCTAATACTTGTAGCGGCGTGAGTAATCCAATGTTTAGCAATGGAGACAGGGTCGAGTGCCAAAGACGAACGCCTTCTGTTGTCATGGCATCTTCGTAGGCTCCGAATTCTAAAAATCTTTCAGTTAAAAAAGTTTCTAAATATTCAGAAGCATCAGCATGTGTGTAGGGAAGCCAGCAACCTGCTTCTCCATATTGCTCCGAGTCGACTGTAGCAATCCATTTATTAGCTTCTGTAATATCTTCATTCGCAAGGATTTCAATATCTTCTGGCAGGGTAGTATTTTTGGGTATTTTTTTTCTGTTGTCTTCATCGAAGCTCCATTGTCCACCGACTGGAGAACCATCCGATTCTAAAAGAATATTTTTATCTTTGCGCAGTTCTTTATAAAAGGCAGCCATCCGACGGTTCGATTTTTTAAAGCGTTCGACAGATTCTTCCTTGGGTAGGATAAAAAGAGGCGACTCATACCAGACTCGTTTAATCCCACTTTCGCTAATCGCAGCCTCTAGATAATTGTCGGTAGTATCAACCACATGTATCTGGTCTATTTTGTCTGAAAGCAACCGGTCAAAAATTGATTTACTGGTAGAGTGCTCTTGGATAGTTAATCTGATTACATTATAGCCAGCTGTTTCCAAGCTCTTTTGATAAGCATCCATCGATATTTTATGAAGCACCAACTTTTGTCGATGGATTGGATTTTTGGTTAACAACAATGGTTCCTCGATAATATAAATAACCCTCCCAGCAGCAACTGCTGCAGAATTTTTAAAAATTTGCTGGGGGTAGACGAGTGTGGCTTCTTTCATAGGTCTGAGTATACTAAAGATTCAATATGGGCGCGAAAATAAAAGAAACAAAAATCTGTTTACAGTGCAAGCTCCCATTCCAAAACCGGAAACGGTGGTCTTCGAGAGGTCAGTGGGAGGCTATCAAGTATTGTAGTGAGCGTTGTCGCACAGAAGCTACGTAAGTTTTTTATTGTAAGCAGTTTTTGCTTGTTTATAGACCTCTCGAACTCGATGGTAGCTTTCTTTTTGATCCACTAGGGGTTCGGGGTAGTCTGACGCCAAAATACTCAAGTCTTGCGTCTTACCATCGGTAAGTTTTTGAGATTCTACCTCTTGTAGCTCAGGTACCCACTTCTTAATATAAACCGCATCAGGATCGTACTTCACTGCTTGCGTGTAAGGGTTAAATATTCGTAACGGTCTTTGGTCAGCTCCAGTGGATGCACTCCATTGCCAGCCTCCATTATTTTGACTGGGATCGTAATCTATCAATTTGGTCGCAAAATACTTCTCACCCCATCTCCAGTCAATCAAAAGGTTCTTTGTCAGATAAGAAGCTACAATCATTCGTGATCGATTGTGCATCCAGCCAGTTTCGTTGAGTTCGCGCATTCCAGCGTCTACCATTGGTACTCCTGTTTTACCTTCGCACCAGGCAGCAAATTGATTTTTATCATTAATCCAAACTATTTCTTTAGCCCAAGGCAAAAAAGACTTTTTGAATACAATCGGGAAGTGGTAAGCGATGTAGAAATAAAAATCTCGCCAATATAATTCAGATATAAATTGTGAATGTTTCCCTGCGTGTTTCTCGGCCATATGATAGCTCTCACGAATTGAGACGGTGCCGAATTTGTGGTGCGGAGATAGCGTAGAGGTGCCAAGTGTGGCTGGCAGGTTTCTTCCTTCTTTATAATTCTTGAGGTAGTCTCTTTTTTTGAGTAGCTTCAAAGCCTCTTTTCTACCGCCACGATGTATTTGTTTCGGCGCTGGGTTAGTCGGGTAGTCTGCCAGGGAAGAGATAGGAGTTTTGAGGGGTGTAGAGAAATAGTTAGATAGAGTATTTTTCTGAGGCTTTGGAATAGCTTGCCCCATCGCTTTTTTCATAAACGGAGTGAAGACAGTATAGATTTTGCCTTGTTCTGTTCTAATATTTTCGAGAGATGTGAGTGCACAGTCTTCATGACGGGAGAAAGGGACATTGTATTTTGTACATATGTCTAAAAGAGCCCCGTCACGCTTCCTTGAGAAGGGAGTGTAGTCTTTATTTACATAGACTGCATCTACACCGTCTTTTTTAAGCAAGTTCTCAACCACAGAAGAGGGGTCACCGTGACAAATATACAAATGTGAATTTTTGTTTTTTAACTCGTCACTAAGTTCTGCGAGAGAATTCACCATGAAATCAAAAGCAGGCTCACTAAAGTACTCATTTTTATCGCGGTCAATCTGTTTAGGGTCGAAGATAAACAGAGGAATAACTGTTTCTGATAAATTTAGGGCTGTAAGTAGGCCAAGATTATCTTGAAGTCTTAAGTCTCTCCTAAATATAAAAATAGACTTTTGGTATTTCTTATCCATATCGTCGCAGTATAGCAAAAGACACATTATTTAGAAGTGGGTTAGTATTTCTGCCTAGTTGCGGTTTTTGTACTGAGTGATTCGTGTTTACTACTTGCTCCCACGCGTTTTTCGACTCGTTCTCGCCAACGGCGGTACGTCTTTTTTTTGTCTGGTGTTTACGCATCAGTTTCTGGACCTCCTTGGCAGTGAGTCCGTACTCACGCTCAATAACCTCGAAGGGAATAGTGTCACCCCAAGCCATGAGGATTATTTGTTCTATTTTGATATGATTGAGGTCTTTCATGTCTGCCTATTGTATCGGTATTTAGCTGGCGTACAATACTCCAATGCGAAAGATTTGGAATAGATCAGCAGACGCGGTGTGGAGCCTTTCCACCCAATCAGACAAAGGATTGGGAAATATGAACATCTGCACCTATGTTAGTGCAATTTCTCTAGAACCTAAACTAATGATGGTGGCGGTATATAAAGGTACTCAAACGCTACAAAACTGCTCTGTTGGCCAGACGGTTCTCTTGCAACTCCTAACTGAAGATTTGGCTCCGGTTGTGCGAGTGTGTGGGAATATGTCGGGAAAAGACATTGAAAAGATCGCCCGTTTAAATAAAAGGTATGAACTTAGTAAGTATGGAGATTTATATTATTTTGCCAAAGGAGCAGGATTTATGGAATTAGTTATCGAACAACTGATTGAAACGAGCGGAGACCATTTCTTGTTGATAGGCAGGGTAAAAAAAGGAAAAAACTTAATAGACACACCAATTCTAACTACTTCATATTTAAAGGAGCACAAGTATATTAGATAATTAGTACAGAAAAAACCAACGAAAACGTTTTGTGGCTGGGCTACTTTGTAGAAACTGGCGCTTTAGCAATTAGGAAGATTTTATATCGAATATAATTTTGGAAGTACTCTTGGGGCGAGAACTGTGTTTGAGGAGAGGGGAGATGAACCTGTCTTTATTCCAGCACTCATTCAATAAATCTCGAGGCTAGAATAGTTTGGAGGAAATATCTTTTGCACTTTCGACTTTTTGTTTGAGTGTCGTTCCCGTATCAGTTAATATAGAAACAAATTTTCAACTACAGCTAAAGTATAGGTGGTATACTGAAGAAATATGAAATCAACCCTGTTTGCAGTATCGATTGCTCTGTTTTTACTCATGACGCCGCCGGCTTTTGCTCACCAGCCACGTACGGTGGATGGTACGGAAACTACAGTGGTAAACCCGGCTGTTTCTAAGGCATACTACGGAACTCTTTCTGGTGAGCCACACATATACACCATTACCGCTACAGAACCGTTTGATCTATATGTTGGGATCCTGATGCCGTATTTTACTGATTCTAAAAAAGACGTTTCGGCTGAAGTCAGACGAGGTGATGAGGTGTTGACCGTGATGGGTGGGGAAGAAGCTGACTGGAAAAGTATGTTTGAGTTTTTTGGACAAAGTACGTATTGGGATGGAGGAGAGTATGAAAAGGAGCAGGCTGAGGCAGGGATATATACAATAATTGTCTCGAGTCCACAAAACGACAACAAGTACTCATTGGCCGTAGGCGAGCTAGAAGCGTTTACCCTCAAGGAGACACTTAGTGCAGCAACGATGGTGCCAGAACTCAAGCGGGATTTCTTTAATGAGTCACCAATTGGCTTTATTAAGTCCCCGATAGGTTGGGGGTATATCTTGGTGATGTACATTCTGGCGTTTCTGTTTGGCTTTCTCTACCGCTGGCTACTCAAGACCTTTGCTAAAGGCACGGTACGGGGAGTAAGTAGCAACATCGGGAAGTACGACAAAGCTATCCGTTACGCGCTTTGGCTCGGACTCCTTATCTGGGCTATTACTACCACTTGGAGCCCGTTGCTCTTGTTCTTCTCCGGTTTTGCCCTCTTTGAAGCCATCTTTAGCTGGTGCGGAATCTACGCAGCTTTAGGTAGGAACACGTGCCCGAGCTAGAGGAAGGTTACTTGGTAGCTTAATCTGGTTTATTATGCTGTACTAAATAATAAGGACGGAGCGATTAGCCAGACTCAATCTCTCTCTCCAGTTAATTGTTATAACAGAGCTTAGCTCTTGGAAGAAATGCCTCTACTTATCTTTCCTAACTACGGAGGAACGACTTCCGTAGAAGTTTGCGTGATTGTCTTTGTCGTACCGATGGTTTATTTTTCTATACTCTACAGACTGTTGGTCTTACAAAGACGGGTAATTAAAGCTTTGGTTGGTATAATGAAGTTGTATGCAGAATAGGACAAACTCAGAAACTAAGACGACCCACCACAAACTAACTGTTATCGTACTAGTGGTCACCGGGTTATTTATGGTTATTTTTTTGGGGCTAGCTTTAGCCCACGAACTCAGGCCACTAGAGGTCGTGAATGTTCAAGGGGTGGCGGAAGATTTAGCTATAAATACTAGTACTAATACAACAGATTCTAATATTGCTGAAGTTCCAATTGAATTACCCTTAGACAAGCCCGACTACGCGACCAGAATGTTACGGCTTGCCAACAATAGTCTTTTTGCTCTCCTAAGTGATAGCAGTATGGAAGTGGTGGCAACTAGTACCGGAAGTACTACGACTGAGCTTATTGAAGCTGAAGATCCGGAAGAACTTTATGCTAGTCACAACAAAAGATGGCCGGCCGAAGACGGGTATCCTGAAGTGGGGGCTATCCTGCCTTTTCATAGAATCATTGCTTATTACGGAAACTTCTACTCCAGACAAATGGGAGCACTCGGTGAATATGAGCCCGAGGAAGTGAAGGAGAGGTTGTTAGCAGAAGTGGCTAATTGGGAAGCGGCAGACCCAAGCACTCCGGTAATGCCGGCTATTGATTACATCGCCGTAGTGGCCCAAGCCGACGCCGGGCGTGATGGAATGTACCGTAATCGCATGCCAGACAGCGAGATTCAAAAAGCGGTCGACCTGGCTCGTGAGCTAGAGGGAATAGTCTTTCTTGAGATACAAGCCGGTTTGTCTGACTTGCAAGTAGAAATCGAGTACTTCGAGAAATGGCTTAAGCTTCCAGAGGTACACCTAGCCATCGATCCCGAGTTTAGAATGAAAAACGGCAACCAGCCTGGCCGGGTGATTGGAATGGTGGACGCGGTGGATGTAAATTTGACGATTGAATATTTAGACAAACTGGTCGAGGCGGGGGGTTTGCCTCCAAAGATTTTGATTGTGCACCGCTTTACACAAAATATGGTGACGAATGCTACCGCAATCAAGCCTAGTCCGACTACACAGGTAGTAATGGTGATGGATGGTTGGGGACCTCAAGCAAATAAGATTGGTACTTATTACCATGTGGTGGAGCCCGAACCGGTACAGTTCACCGGGTTTAAGGTGTTTTATAAGAACGACTTGAAGCCACCTAGCACTGGGCTAATGTCACCAAAAGATATTCTCGATTTAAGTCCCAGGCCAATCTTTATCCAGTACCAATAGAGCAAAGCTAATTAGCCCCAAGGTTAACCCTCAGGGCCAAGACCCAGTTTAAAAGAATCACCGCTTTAATGCATGCATTAAAGCGGTGATTCTTTTTCTTGGGCGGCTACCGGGAATTGAACCCGAATTTCCGGTACCACAAACCGGCGTAATGACCATTATACAATAGCCGCCATTTACTGAGCGAAAATTTCGCACCAGTGGCTACATTTATACCTATTTTTGGGCAGAAAGTCGAGGGCGCGGGTCGAGTTTATGAGTTTGATGGGGTATAGTTATAGGTATGAATCAAACGGGTTTGCTGGTCACGCTTTTTTTTACTCTAATTATTGGAGCTGGCATTGGTTTTTATTTTGCTCGGTTTCTTTTTAGCTAAGAGTAGGGGCAATGCTTATTGTTGGGTTTAATACATTTAACCTGAAAGAATTTATCGGAGAATTTAAGGCTTTTGCCATAAAGGGGAATGTAATTGATTTGGCGATTGCGGTGATAATCGGAGTGGCTTTTGATTGCTGTCAAGAAAACTTGCTACTCTGAAATGAAAATAGGGCTGTGTATAGATTGGCAAGACTGCATTCTTAATCTCTATTTTTGCTACTCTAAAGTTATCCACAGTTTTGGGACTACAAATCACAAAATAACGTTGTTTTTCAAGTATGCCGCCAGAGCCTCTCAGTTGGAAAGATGGTAATATGGATATATCACACGAAGCGGTCGTGTGTCGGGGGTAAGACACACATTTCTCACTGAAGATTTGTTCGCCATTTTTTAATGGTGGTGTCTTTGTCGAGAACCAGATTGCGCTTAGACCTAATTGAATATTTCGTAAAAAGTAGAAACATCTTCCACCAATTACGTCTGTATGCAATCAACCAACTAAACAACCAACGTAGTTACTAATAAATATAGCTTTTAAAAATTGATATGGAAATTCAAAAGATCCGCAAACGAGATGGTTCAACCCAGCCGTTTGATATCAGTAAAATAGTCAGCGCTGTTGCCAAGGCCTTATCTGAAACAGGTGAGGGTAAAAGAATCGACGCAGAAGCGGTCGCTGAACTGGCGCACAAGAAAGTCGTTGCTATGTGTGTACAAGCTGGTACCGCTGAGCCTGGTACGCCGATTGCCAATAAATGTATTGACGGAAATCCTGCGGTGGAAGAAATCCAGGACTTGGTAGAACAAGCCTTGATGGAAAAGGATTACTACAATACAGCCAAGGCATACATAATTTACCGAAACGCCAGAAGAAAAATGCGTGAGCGAGATATTTTTGCTAAGCGTACTAACCTCAAACCATACGAATATCCTGAACTATACGAATACACAAGTGCTGTTCGACATTCATACTGGGTTCACACGGAATTTAATTACACTTCAGACGTGCAAGATTTTCACGTGAATGTAAATGAGGTGGAAAGAAGTGCGATCAAAAACTCGATGTTGGCGATTGCGCAAATTGAGGTAGCCGTAAAGACTTTTTGGGGCGATATCTACAAGAAGATGCCCAAGCCAGAGATTGGCGCCGTGGGAGCAACCTTTGCTGAAAGTGAAGTACGACACACAGACGCTTACGCGCACTTGCTAGAAATTTTAGGTCTTAACGATGAGTTCACTAAGATCAAAGACATTCCAGTAATTCAAGAACGGATGAATTACCTAGATAAGGTAGTTGAGCTGTCTAGAACTTCAGAAGACAAGGAGTACACCCACTCGGTTTTACTCTTCTCACTTTTTGTTGAGCACGTGTCTTTGTTCTCACAATTCTTGATCATGATGTCTTTCAATAAGCACAAAAACTTATTTAAGGGTATTAGTAATGCCGTAGAAGCTACTTCAAAGGAAGAAAACCTACACGGCATGTTTGGGATCGATGTCATCAATATCATTAAGGATGAACATCCTGAGTGGTTTGACGAAGAGTGTCACCAAAAAATTATCAAGGCTTGTAAAGAAGCTTATGAAGCTGAAAGTAATATTGTCGACTGGATTTTTGAAGCTGGCGAACTAGACTTCTTGCCAGCTCAAAATGTAAAAGAATTTATCAAGCATAGATTCAACAATTCTTTGGTGGCTATCGGTATTCCACGAATATTTGAAGTTAGCGAAGCGTTGCTCGAAGAAAGTGATTGGTTTGAAAATGAAGTTATTGCAACTAAGCACGTAGATTTCTTCAACAAGCGATCAATCAATTACAACAAGCGATCGTCGAGTGTTACTAGTGACGACCTTTTCTAAAAAAGGTACAATATTCTCCACAAAATATTAAAAGCACATAACCCCTGAACATCTATGAAACCCTGGTACTGGTTGAACGAAAATAGTCGCGCGTTTCTAGCCCGAGGATATTTGGCCGAAGGCCAAACTGCAGAAGAAAGAATCCGTGTCATTGCAGACAACGCAGAAAAATATCTCAACCGAGATGGTTTTTCTGATAAGTTTTATGAATATATGTCGAAGGGATGGATTTCTCTCTCTTCTCCAGTTTGGTCAAACTTCGGCGTAAAGCGGGGACTGCCGATTAGTTGTTTTGGCTCTTACGTGGCTGATGACATGGGCAACATTCTATATACCAATTCTGAGGTGGGAATGATGAGTAAGTTTGGTGGCGGATGTTCTGGGTACTTTGGCGCTTTGCGCGCAAGAGGCGCTGGTATCTCTGGCGACAACGGACATTCTTCGGGGTCTGTCCACTTTATGCAATTGTTTGAGACGTTGATTAACGTTGTGTCTCAAGGTTCAGTTAGGAGGGGTCACTTCTCACCTTATCTTCCAGCCGAGCACCCAGACATTATGGAGTTCTTAGATATCGGGACTGAAGGGAACCCAATCCAGATGCTTACCCACGGGGTTACAGTTGGTGATGAGTGGATGGAGAGTATGATCGAAGGTGATGAAGCTAAACGAAAGATTTGGGCGCGTATCATTCAACGACGTGGTGAAATGGGTTACCCATATATTATGTTTAACGACACCGCCAACAAAAATACGGTTGATGTATATAAAGACAAAGACCTTAAAATCTACGCTAGTAACATGTGTAGTGAGATTATGCTTCCAAGTAAGGAAGATTGGTCTTTTGTTTGTTGCCTCTCTTCAGTTAATCTTCTCCACTATGATGACTGGAAAGATACAGATTTGGTAGAAACAATGATTGCTTTTCTCGATGCCGTAATGGAAGACTTCATCGTGAAGCTAGAAGAACTGCGTGATCATGAAAAACCAGAAAAAAGAAGTGCCTTTACCTTTATGGAAAGGGCGTACAACTTTGCGAAAGCAAACAGAGCCCTCGGTCTTGGTGTCCTTGGATACCACTCTCTCCTCCAAGCAAAAGATTTGCCATTTGAAAGTAATGAAGCGGCAAAACTCAATAAGGAAGTATTTAAAGTAATCAAAGAAAAAGCCGAAGCTTCAACCAAAGAGCTGGCCAAGGATCTAGGTGAGCCTGAAGTGCTAGAAGGGTATGGGCGTCGCAACACAACGCTTATCGCTATCGCTCCAACCACTTCTTCAGCCTTTATACTAGGACAAGTCTCTCAAGGTATTGAGCCGATTTGGTCTAACTGCTACATCAAGGACGTAGCTAAGATGAAGGTGACAATTAAGAACCCCACCCTGGTAGATCTGTTCAAAGAGAAAGACAAAGACACTAAAGTCGTTTGGGATAGTGTCCGAGACAACGATGGCTCGGTTCAACACCTAGACTTTTTAACCGATGAAGAAAAAGCGGTCTTCCGTACCTTTGGTGAAATAGACCAGTCTAAGGTGATAGAGCAAGCCGGAGAGCGTCAACCATACATCGACCAAGGCCAGTCTCTCAACATTATGGTGGCACCAGACGCTTCGGTAAAAGATACCAACCAGCTATACATCAAAGCTTGGAAGGAAGGAGTTAAGTCACTCTACTATCAGCATTCACAAAACGCGGCCCAACAAATGGTCAGAAAGAAATTGGCGGAGAAAGAGGCGAAAAATAAATAAAAAAAGCCACAAGACATTTAGTTTTGTGGCTTTTTTAAAAACTAGTAAAGACTTTGGGTTTGGGCTGGGTTTGTATGTTCTGGACAGCCCGCTACAGACAGACTCTACTCTTAGGAGAAGGTTAGCAGTTAAGTGTTTGCATAAGCAAAAAATTAGTCGGAATCTTTGCTTTAATCGTCGAAAAATAGGGTATAGTTAGGTTAAGTAAGAGTCTGGCTCTTGCCAACACGTTTTTCTAAGCGGTTTACATCTAGACGGCGCAGACTAGGGGCTACGTATCGCGACTACGCAGTCCTCGCTCTGCGCCGTTTGTGTTGTATTCACTTATGTGTTTTATTAATACTCCATGAGAAGTTTTTATTTTATAGTATTAGTGTTTTTAGCTGCTGTCTTGGTAACCTATTGGTATCAATCAACGGCAAATATGTGTCCGACTCCGATTGCCTATCGATTGGGAGATATTGATGAATCTTTCGACCTTTCGCCAGTAGACGCAAAACAGTACGTGTTAGAAGCTGAAAACTACTGGGAAGAAGCTACTGGACGGGACCTATTTAATTATGACGAAGAGGCAATATTTACCGTAGACTTCATTTTTGACGAAAGGCAAATGAGCGCCAATAGTGAAGAAAACCAGCGGGATGATTTAGATATAAAAAAAGAAGAAAGTGACCTGGTCATGGCGGCAGTTGAAAACCTGCGGGGCGAACATGAGTCGCTAACAGAGCGCTACCGAAATGATGTTTCGGTTTATGAAGATAAGCTTAGTAAATACAACGCCGAGGTAAACAAATACAACGACCGAGGTGGGGCACCGTCAGATGTGTTTGAAGAGCTCGAAAACGAGAGAAACAGTTTAAGTGGAGAATCTTCTAGGTTGACAGAAAAAGCGACCGAACTAAATAAGTTGGTAGATGAAATAAACGAACTCAACGACAAAGGAAACAAGTTGGTAGAAAAATACAACCGTGAGGTTAATGAATACAACGAAGAATTCGGTTTTGTTAGAGAGTTTACTCAAGGCGACTATCACGAAGGAAACATCAGAATTTATAAATTCACAAGCAAAACAGAACTGATTATCGTGTTGGCTCACGAGTTTGGACACGCTCTTGGGATCTCACACGTTGAAGGGGACACATCGCTGATGTATTATTTGTTGGTAGACACAGAAAGTCTGCCGGTTTTGTCTAATGAAGATTTAGTTGCTTTCAACGAAGTTTGTGGCAAGGACGAAACGCTCCAACAAAAATTGCGAAGAATAATCAGGGAATTATTAGTTTTACAATAAATAATATGAATCAAGAATTTTTTAACACCACATCAAACCGAATTTTGTTTTCGCTCGGTATACTTATGGCCATTATAGCTATGGCTTCTTACGCGACACTAAACTTTGAAAAGGTTAATTTTATTAACCCGATTCCGGCCACCATTTCGGTCACTGGAGAAGGAGAGGTGCTGGCGGTACCGGACATCGGACAGTTTTCTTTTTCGGTCTCTGCTGAAGGAGCGGATGCTTCAATTGCCCAAGAAGAGTCTGGCACAAAGATTAATGCCATCTTAACTTATTTGCGTGAACAAGGAATTGAAGAGAAAGATATAAAAACCCAAAACTACAACTTGTATCCAAAGTGGAGTTATGAGGAGCGGGTGTGCGCCTTTAATTCATTCTGCCCTCCGGGAGAAAGAGTACAAGACGGATTTGAGGTTACTCAAACTATTTCGGTTAAGGTTAGAGACACTAATAATTCGGGGACTATCATTGCTGGAGTGGGAGAGAAAGAAGCGACTGATATCAGTAGCCTTAACTTCACCGTAGATGATATTGAAGCTCTGCAAGCCGAAGCCAGAGTAGTAGCCATAGAAGACGCTAAAGCAAAAGCTGAGGTGCTGGCCAGCCAGCTTGGGGTAAGAGTGGTTCGATTGACTTCATACTACGAAGAAGGAGCCGATTATTCTCAGCCAATGTACAACAAGACAATGGCCTTTGACGAAAGAGAGTCAGTCGGATTTGGCGGGGCAGAAATGCCGGTCGGAGAAGACAGTACCAAAGTGCGAGTAAATGTGACTTACGAAGTAAAGTAGCCGACCAAATCGACACAAATTGTAAAGGGCCGACGGGAAACCGCCGGCCCTTTACAATTCCCACACAACCACGTATTATTTAAGAAATCACCCCGGAGGTGGTTTTTTTGAGCAAAATCACGAGAATCAAAAATTCGACTATATTTTGCATATGCAGACGCTTGTGGTATTTCGACCCAGACCAAGGAAAAAAATAACCTGTAGCGGGCTACAAAGAGACTCAAATTTCAAGCCTAACGCTCGAGAAGCAAAAAATAGATCAAACAACCAATCACTTATAACAACAATCTATGCAAAACTTTACAAAATACCTACGCGATACCGCGGCTGAATTAAAGCAAGTATCGTGGCCAACCCGAAAGCAAGCAATGCTCTACACCGCGTTGGTTATCGCCATCTCAATCATCGTCGCGCTGTTTGTGGCCGCTTTCGACTTCTTATTTAATGGAGCGATCGACTTTTTAGTTAATAAATTTTAGTACCTATGGCTAAACAACACAGTACAGGAGAACGTCACTGGTATGCGATTCACACCTATTCAGGTTATGAAAACGCAGTGACTAGAAACCTCAAGCAACGTATTGAATCGCTCAACATGAGTGACAAGATTTTTGGCGTAGTGGTGCCAACCGAAAAGAAGATTCGCGTAAAGGGAGGTAAGCGAGTAACCGAAGAAGAACGAATTTATCCGGGGTACGTACTAGTAGACATGATCGTAGACGACGAGTCTTGGTTTGTGGTTCGTAACACACCTCGAGTAACTGGGTTTGTGGGCAGTGGTACGCAACCAGTACCGCTAACAGAAGCTGAATATAACTCACTAATGAAACAAATGTCTAGCGACACAGTGAAGCACACCGTCGACTTCTCAGCAGGTGACTTGGTGATTATCGTTGATGGTCCGTTTAAAGACCTAGAAGGAAAGGTAGGAGAGGTTGATGAAGGAAGTGGAAAGGTGAAGGTATTGGTTTCTATGTTTGGCCGAGAAACACCAGTCGAGCTAGACTTTTTACAAATTAAGAAGGTTTAACGAGTCGCTTGCGACGACTATAAACTTCTTATGCAGACGCTTAGAATATTTCGACCTCCTGGGGAGAAATAGTCTGTAGCGGGCTGACAAGAAGGTTTAACGAGTCGCTTGCGACGACTATAAACTTCTTATGTCCCGATTTGTTCTGCCCTTGGGCACACCCCAAGAGTATTTCCGTTTTTATAACCGGACTTTGTCCTCTTTAAAAACTAAGGCATTCGATGGACCAAGAAGGTCGAACAAACCCTTGCAAAACCACAAATTCTCTTGTACGATACGCGGGCTTCAGATGCTAGTGGGATATTAAGAAGGTTTGACGAGCGGCTATGGCGCGACTGTAAACTTCTTATGCAACCACTTAGCTAGATTCGACCTCCAAGGGAGAATATAGCTGTAGTGGCTTGCTGAACACAGTGTCAATACAGAAATAACTAAAAATTCATGGCTAAAAAACTATTAAAACAAATTAAGGTACAAGCAACTGGTGGTAAAGCTACCCCAGCTCCACCGCTTGGTCCGGTACTTGGACAAGCCGGTATCAACATCGGTGAATTCGTAAACCAATTCAACGAACAAACTCGTGAGCGAATGGGCGATATCGTGCCAACTGTCATCAACGTTTACGACGATCGAAGCTTCGACTTCGTAGTCAAAGTGTCTCCAATGTCCAGATTGATTCTAAAGAAAATCAATAAGACCAAAGGTTCAAGTAAGAATCTAACTGCCTCAGCTGGAACTATCACTAAAGCGCAAGTACGAGAAGTAGCCGAAGAAAAAATGCCTGATCTGAACGCAGCTTCAATCGAAGCTGCAATGAAGATTGTTGAAGGGTCTTGTTTCTCTATGGGCGTAAAAGTGGTTGATTAACCACAAAAAAAGGCCGGCGCTTGAGCGCCGGCCTTTTTCTTTTCTTAAATTTAAGTATAGTACTTAGATGCAGTATATCCCTATTAAAACTCGAATTCTTACGCCACCAAAAGACAAGCTGTTTGAGGTTTTAAATGAATCGCTAGTTGATTTGCAAGAAGGGGATATCATTTTAGTGACCTCAAAGATTATTTCTATTCACCAAGGACGGTGTGTGCCAATCGGAGAAATAGAGAAAAGACAGTTGGTTGAACAAGAATCAGACTACTTGATAGAAGGCTATGCTCGGTTTAAAATGTCGCCACTGGCTATTAAACACAACGCGCTTTTTTCTGGAGCTGGAATTGATGAGTCAAATTCTAATGGTTATTACACGCTACTGCCGGACAAGCCGTTTGATGAGGCTGAGCGGATATGGGAATTCTTGCGAGAAAAACATGTAATTCAGAATCTGGGTGTAATAGTGACAGATAGTCACTCTCAACCGCTTAGAAGCGGGGCAGTTGGAATATCGCTCGCTTGGTGGGGGTTTCATCCGATTGAAAGCCATACTGGCAAAAATGACCTGTTTGGAAGGCCTCTACAATGGTCGGCCACCAATATTGTCGATTGTGTGGCTGCTGGTAGTGGGGCGGTGAGTGGTGAGACTAACGAATCAACCCCGCTCATAATTGCTAGAGGTGTGCCTAACCTAACTTTTACCAAGGTCGATACTCGGCACGAAATATTTCGCGCTCCCAAGGAAGATATTTTTTACCCACTGCTTCGACCTTTTTATGAAAAGTGAAAAAGCGGAGAGGCTTTACCTCTCCGCTTTTTCTTTTTGACTACCTTCTTACATAATCAACCCACTGAAACTTTAGTCCATCGTGTTCCATGATTGGTTGTTCTTCCACTATTTCAAAATCATTTTCAAATTGCGGGAAGAAAGTATCGCCTTCTTTGTCGTCTAAATACCAAGTAACATGTAGGCGTGATACGTGGGGGAGTATTTGTCGATAGACCTCGCCACCACCACCAATATGAATTTCGGTTGGGTTTTCTGACTCGGCAATTTCTACTGCCTCGTCTAGAGAGTGGGCGACTTTCACTCCTTCAAATGTGTAATCAGTATTTCGAGTCAAAACAATATTGGTTCTCCCGGGTAAAGGTTTACCCAGTATTTTGATAATAGATTCAAAGGTTTTTAGGCCCATAATAATTGGATGACCCAGCGTAAGTTGTTTAAAACGTTTGAGATCTGCTGGAACGTGCCAAAGTAAGTCATTGTGTTTACCAATAACCCGATCTTTCTTACTCATCCCAGCTACAATCACAATTGGAATTTTAGTTTTCATATTTAGTTATATTACAGACTTTGTTTACAGCTCTCCGCCAGCATATTCTCCCTTGGGGGTCGAATCTGCTGAGGAGCCTGTATAAATTCTACATAGTCGTAGCTTCGCTACTCCTTGTATCATTCATTATGCCACAGCGCCCCAGGGCTGTCTTTTGGCAGGCTTCATCTGGGACGGTATAATGTTTGAACTAACTCAACTATGTTATGTCTCACTTTGAAATCGAAATAAAAAGCCTGCTTGGCGCTGAAGAAAACGCTACCGCTCTAAAGGAGAAAATGCATGCTCTGGACTCAGACTGCAAGCATGTATCTTCCAATAAACAACTGAACCACTATTTCCATGGAGGCGATGTAGCTGAACTATATAAAAAAGTTGAACACTTATTCACTGGAGAACAGCACGACAAGTTTAAAGTGATTGCTGAAAGGGGAACTGAATTCTCTATCCGAACTCGTCAGAGAGATCAGGAGGTGTTATTGGTAGTAAAAGCGTCGATTGATGAGGGAACCAGTGAGAATACCATCAAGCGTATGGAATTCGAGGAAACTGTAGCGGTTACTCTTGATGAATTAGACAAGCTAGTTTTATCGGCCGGGTTTGAATATCAAGCCAAATGGTCTCGGGAGAGAGAAGAATACGAATACAAGGGAGCTAATGTTTGTCTCGATAAGAATGCTGGCTACGGCTATCTAGCTGAGTTTGAAAAAATTGTCACCGATGAGAGTGAGGCCGATACGGTACGAGCAGAACTAGATACCTTGATGGCCGAACTCGGAGTGGCCGAACTTAGTCAAGACCGCCTGGCTCGCATGTTTGCTCACTACAACACTAACTGGCCCGATTATTACGGCACCGATAAAGTTTTTGTAATAGAATAATATGTTTTTATCTGACGTTGATATTAAAAAAGCGGTTGAAAGTGGAGCGATTACCATCAAACCTTTTGATGAAGCAAAGCTTCAGCTGGCTAGTTATGATGTGACTCTCGGCAATGAGTTCGAAGTAGTGGATCGTCACCAACTACAAGCTTCAGACCCAGCCAAAGGAATTTTTCCCGAAACTCGCAAGATTGTCATTGAAGACGGTGGGAGTTTTGTGCTGCACCCTGGGGAGAATGTACTCGGTAAGCAAAAAGAATTTATTGGCGTTGACCTAGAACATTTGATTCTTCTGTCGGGCAAGAGTAGTTTGGCCAGAATTGGTTTGGTGGTACACAACACTGCTATGCTTTTTAACCCCGGCCATCAATTTTTCCCAACCTTTGAACTGGTCAACAGTAGTAATATCCCAATTATTCTTCGGCCGGGTATGGAAATAGCCCAGCTAATTTTTGGCAAACTCACCTCGCCAGCTTCAAGGAACTATGAAGATATCGGCCGATTTACTAGCGAGAACTCAAATCATTTTGCCGACCCCAAAAAACATTAATTATTTAGACTATGAATAAAAAACACCCAGAGTATCAATATTTAGATCTAATGCAGGAATTATTAGATAAAGGAGACAAACAAATAGACGCCCAGTCTGGTGATGTGTCATATGGTTTGTTTGGAAAGCAAATTCGCTTTGATCTAAGTGATGGCTTGCCCCTTTTGACTACAAAAAAAGTTTACTGGAAAGGTGTACTACATGAGCTTTATTGGTTTTTGTCGGGGCAGACAAATATTAAATATTTGGTAGATAATAAAGTACACATTTGGGATGATTATCCATTGCGTATTTATAATGATGAACGTGAAGCAGAAGGATGGCTAGAATTAACCAAAGAGGAGTTTATTGAAAAGATTACTGTTGATGATAAATTTGCCGCTAAACATGGCGAATTGCCACATATTTACGGAGAGATGTGGCGTAAGTGGCCCCGAAAAGATGGAGGTGGAGTAGATCAATTGCAATGGATCGTCGATGAGGTTAAGGCGGATCCCTATTGTAGAAACGCTATTGTAACTAGCTGGAACCCAGAATATTTGTACGCTATGGCAAATGAGGGAGAAGCTTGTCGGTTTCCAATTTGTCACAATCTGTATCAGATTAGTGTAAAAAATAATAAATTGAGTCTTCAGCTGTATCAAAGATCTGCCGACATCTTTTTAGGCGTACCGTTTAATATTGCTAGTTATGCATTACTCACGGAGATTCTGGCTAAGATTACTGGATACGAAGCAGGTGAGTTCATTCATACCTTCGCTGACGTTCATATTTACGAGAACCACATAGATCAAGCCAAAGAGCAGCTATCTCGAGAGCCGTTTGCGTTTCCGAAAGTAATCATAAGTGATGAGGTCACTTCATTAGAAAATTTCCGACCAGAACATGTGACGCTTGGTGAATACGAATCACATCCGCCAATTAAAGCGGAGTTAGCTGTGGTTGGCGGTTACAACAAGAAGATACACGAAAAACCAAAAAAATAAACGGGATATCATAGACGGACAAATATTATGTCAGGAAAATTGTTTTCAAAGTAGCGGACTGCAGTTGGCAAGGGCACCCAAATTAAACTGTTGATCAACAAGATCGCCCAAGGGATGGTTCAAAAAATTCACTACTCACACCTTATAGAAGCTGAGAATTTGAGCACGTCTGAGTAAAGATATTTCTAGAATAAGCCCGGCTAGCAACCCGGCCTTTTTTCGTGATATAATGACTTTATTAACAAGAAACCGGCGCGAGGGTTCTAGGAATTTTCCCCAGGGGATAGACAAATTCAGAATCAAATTCAAAATATTCGCGACGCTCATTTTTTTATTCAATGAACGAATACCAACACATTAAAGATCAAGATGAAGCCGTCTATAAAGCCATGGTGGGCGAAGAAGAGCGAGAACGAACTGGGGTTGAACTAATCCCGAGTGAAAATTATGTATCGATGGCGGTGCGTGAGGCAAATGGCTCGGTGTTTACCAACAAATACTCGGAAGGGTATCCGGGTAAGCGATACTATGGCGGACAAGAATACACTGACGTCGTAGAAAGTATTGCGATTGAGCGAGCCAAAAAACTATTTAAAGCTGAGTATGCCAACGTTCAACCCCTAGGAGGAGCGGCTGCCAACTTGGCGATGTACTTTGCCTTGATGGAGCCGGGCGACACAGTACTTGGAATGGACTTGTCTCATGGCGGACACCTAACCCACGGACATCCAACCACCAGTATCAACAAAGTCTTCAACTTTGTCCGGTACAAAATGAAAGACGTAAATACTGGTGAGATTGATTATGAAGAATTACGAGCAGTAGCTCTCAAGGAAAAACCAAAGATTATTCTAGCCGGATTTTCAGCGTACAGTCGAGAGCTTGATTATCAAAAATTTGTCGACATCGCCAAAGAGGTAGGCGCTTACACCGTAGCTGACGTAGCACATATCGCCGGTATGATCGCCGCTGGGGTACTGAAGAATCCGTTTGACTACGGCTTCGACGTCATGACCATGACCACTCACAAATCGCTTCGTGGTCCACGCGGGGGAATGATTGTTGTTAGGGAGAACGCAGACATCGCTAAGCGAATCAACAAGGCGGTTTTTCCTGGGGTACAAGGTGGCCCACATATGCACGCGATTGCCGCTAAGGCGGTAGCGTTTGGTGAGGCGCTACAACCAAGTTTCAAAATCTACGCTGCACAAGTTTTGAAAAATGCTAAAGCCATGGAGGCGGTATTTTTGTCGGAAAATATCCGGCTCCTTTGCGGTGGCACAGACAACCACTTGCTATTGGCTGATGTATTTGGCTCGCTCGGTATTAGCGGCCAGGAAGCTGAGACAGTACTAGACGAAGTTGGTATTACTCTCAACAAAAACATGATTGCTGACGAGTCGCGCTCAGCACTCGACCCCTCAGGAATTCGTTTTGGCACGCCCGCTATGACCACTAGAGGTATGAAAGAAGCAGAGGCTACTAAGCTGGCTAAGCTCATGATACGGACTCTCAAGGCCAAGGACGACGCAAAAGAAAAGGCGGACATCCAAAAAGAAGTGCAACAACTCTGTGAAGCCTTCCCTGTACCAAAATCTTTTATTTAATTAATTGATTTTCCGACTGTGTAACGTACGATGAAAGTATCGCTGGCTCACTGTGGTCGGTGATGAAGTGCTATTCATAGCAAAAATGAGTAGATCCTCCGCAGGGTAGTCAATCCTGCAATCTCCCGTCATCGCAAGATGGCGGTTTCTATGTTAGAAGGTTTGGTATTATATAGGTATGTACAATTTTGTTAAAAACCTGATTCACACAGCCAGGACAAATTGGTTGACGATGGCCTTTATTCTTGGTTTTTTTACAGACCTCATTCTACTCAACCGGATCGATGACCTGCTCGATAATCTTATCTTGTTGTTTTATGTACTTTTGGCCACTATCTCCATGCTTTCTCTTTATGCTGGAGTGGCCGAAAAAGGTCCCGCTTTCCTCTCGAGGGGGTTCAAGAAGTATTCGCCGATTTTCATGCAGTATGCCTTCGGCGGTCTTTTGTCGGGGATGCTTATTTTTTATGGAAGAAGTGGAGACCTACTAGCCGGCGCTCCATTTTTAGCTCTTATACTGGCAGTTATTGTTGGTAACGAACTAGTAAGCAAGCGTTCAGACCGATTGGTTTATAATCTTGCCCTGTACTTTATTGGATTATTTTCATACGTAGTTTTGGTGGTGCCAGTTATTACTGGCAAGATGGGAGACTTGATTTTTATTCTAAGTGGCCTAGGGGCGCTGTTGGTAGTAACATTTGTAATCAAACTCTTGTACCAAATCGTACCCAACTTTATAGAGGCTAATGTTAGTAGAATTATTTTAACCATTGGATTTATTTATATTGGATTTAACGCGTTGTACTTTACTAATCTGATTCCACCAATACCGTTGTCATTAAACGACTTAGAGTTAGTGCAGAAAGTTAATCTATTAGAGAGCGGCGGCTATCGAGTGGAGAGTGAGATTCAACCTTGGTACAGGAAAATTCCTTTTGCTCGACAAGTGCTCCATCCGACTGGCAGTTCAATTGCTTGCTTCTCTCGGGTCTACGCACCAACTAAGTTATCAACCAAAATCTATCATCGTTGGGAATACAAAGACGAGTCTGGTAAGTGGCAACAACATTTTAGATTTGGTTACGATATTTCCGGGATAAATAATGGCGGTTATGGAGGATATACAGAGATAAAGGGTTTTTTTAGTGGGGTTTGGCGGTGCAGTGTAGAAACTGAGCGCGGGCAAGTGTTGGGTCGGCGGGTGGTCAGGATTGACACCAGCGGGAGTGTCAAAAGTACCGGAAAAAACCAAGTCCAGATTAGGTAGTAAATTATGGGTCACAAAAGCCTAATCGAGCAATTTGGCCGTAGTATTGCTCGATTAGCTAAACTTGACTTTGCTTATCTTGACCAAAAATTTGCCTAAGCGGCAGTTCACAGGACACCTGCTTTCTGTTCAAAAACCAAAATCGTGATACGATAAAAACATTGCCTGATACGCTATGTTCGAGCTGAATTAAAAACTTGGCTTGTATGTCTGATATACATAACTAATTAAATATATGAGTAAACAACAAGGTCGTGCAAACGATACGGTAGCTGTCGTTGACAGCGTACCTAAGTCAGAAGTAGCAGAGAGAGAAGAAGCGGTGCAAGCCTTTTGGGTAGAGCATGACATTTTTAATAAAAGTTTAGAAACTCCAGCTGACAACGCTCCGGTCGGGGATTTTGTTTTTTATGATGGTCCTCCGTTTGCTACTGGTTTACCTCACTACGGGCACTTGCTTCAAAGTAATATAAAAGATGCGGTCCCGCGTTTTTGGACAATGAATGGTTACCGCGTGCAGCGGAAGTGGGGCTGGGATTGTCATGGTTTACCCCTGGAAAATTTGATAGAGAAAAAACTTGGCCTGGCTACCAAGCGAGATATAGAAGACTACGGGATCAAGAAATTTAATGAACAGGCCCGCGATGCGGTGATGGAATACGCCGATGATTGGCGAAAAATAATTCCGCGCATGGGACGCTTTGTCGACATGGAGAATGACTATAAGACCATGGACAGCAATTACACCGAAAGCGTTTGGTGGGTGTTTAAGTCTCTCCACGACAAAGGTTTGGTCTATGAAGGTTTCAAAAGTATGCACTTGTGTCCTCGTTGTGGGACAACTCTGTCTAACTTTGAGGTCAATCAGGGCTACAAAGACATCAAAGATATTGCGGTGACGGTGAAGTTGTTGTTATTGGATGAGGCTGGCCACCCGACCGACACGTCACTACTGGTTTGGACGACCACGCCGTGGACCCTGCCAGGAAATATGGCAGCGGCGGTAAATCAGGATCTGGATTATGTGAAGGTTAAAATTACCGAAGGAGAAACAGAGAATTTAGCTATTTTGACAAAGGGGCGACTGGCTCAATTGGATGGGTTTGAGTATGAAGTAGTAGAAGAAATGAAGGGGGCTAGTTTAGTCGGTAAGAAATATTTGCCACCGTTTCCATACTTAACCCATGTAGTTGGAGAATGGTCTGATAAAGCTTGGACTATTTATCACGCTGACTATGTGGAAGTGGGCGAAGAGGGAACCGGGGCTGTGCATATCGCTCCGGCTTACGGAGACGACGATATGAAACTGGCGCAAGAACACGGTGTGCCGATAATGCATCATGTCGACGAAGCGGGGCACTTTATGGATTTCGTAACTGATTTTGCCGGGCGGTTGGTAAAGCCAAAAGATGATGAAGCTTCCGGTGTAGACCACAAAGACACCGACATAGAAATTCTCAAAGCCCTGCAAGCCAAAGGTCTAATTCTTAAGAAAGAAAACATAACTCACAGCTACCCGCACTGCTGGCGTTGTGATACACCTTTGCTCAACTACGCTACGACGTCGTGGTTTGTTGAAGTGACGAAGATAAAAGACGATTTGGTCGCCGCCAACAAAAAAGTGAAGTGGGTGCCAGAACACGTGGGGAAAAATCGCTTTGGTAAGTGGCTTGAAGGCGCGCGAGACTGGGCTGTCTCGAGGCAACGTTATTGGGGGGCACCGTTACCCGTCTGGCGTAATCCAGAAACGAAAGAGTATAAGGTATTTGGTTCATTGGCTGAACTTCAAGAATTTGTACCAAAGAGTGGTAATCAGTATCTACTAATGCGCCACGGAGAGAGCAAAAGCAATGTGGCTGGAGTAGTTAGTACCAATAAAGAAACCGAAGATGGTCTGACAGAAAAAGGAAAGAATCAAGTTTTAGAAACTGTTACTCAGATACCAGGAGATGTCGATATCGTGATTCATTCAGGTTTCAAAAGGACTCGTGAATCAGCCGAACTGATTATGTCCAAACGGCCAAATGCAAAAATTATTGAAGACGAAAGGATCAGAGAATTGGATTTAAGTGATGAGTTTGAAGGTGGGAAGTGGGACTCTTACAACGCATTGTTTACTACTTGGGGAGAAAGGTTTACGAAGTCAATCGAAGGTTCTGAAAATAGACAAGACGTAAAAAATAGAATGGGCGGTTTTCTTGATTATTTGGAGGAAACGTATAAAGACAAAAAGATTTTAGTAGTTGGACACGGGGGTCCACTGTTTGCTTTGGAGTGCGCAGCTAAAGGTCTGACGCCCAAAGAATCTAAAGAATACTTAGAAGAGAGAGGTGATTACTTTTTCAATGCAACGATAATTCCCTTAGAATATAATCCAATCCCACACAACGACAATTATGAACTTGATTTTCATCGACCGTACATAGATGACTTTGAATTGTATGAAGGGGGAGTCAGACTGGAGAGAGTACCGGAAGTGTTCGACTGTTGGTTTGAAAGTGGTTCAATGCCTTACGGTCAACATCACTATCCTTTTGAGAATAAAGAGTTGTTTGATAAAGAATATTTCCCAGCCAACTTTATTGCGGAAGGTCTCGATCAGACTCGGGGTTGGTTTTATTCTATGATGGTACTAGGGGTGGCGTTGTTTGGTAAATCACCGTACGAAACGGTTGTTACTAACGGTTTAATCTTAGCTGAAGACGGTCGAAAGATGAGTAAATCACTGCAGAATTATCCTGATCCGATGGAGTTGGCCAGTCGAACTGGGGTTGATGCGATGCGCTTTTACTTACTTTCTTCGTCAGTGGTTAAGGGAGAAGATTTGAATTTTTCTGAGAAGGAAGTGATGGAACTACAAAGAAAGAATATCGGTCGTCTACATAATGTATTGGCTATGTATGAGATGTTTGCTGATGGAACTAAGGCAGATAATAATTCCAATAATATTTTGGATAAGTGGATCGTCAGTCGCCTAAATCAACTCGTCACAGAAATAACTACTGGCTACAAAACCTACGAACTAGACAAGGCTACTAGGCCGGTTACCGAATTTATTGACGATCTATCAGTTTGGTATCTGCGTCGAAGTCGTGACCGACTTAAGGGAGAAGACACAGAAGATAAAGCACTCGCACTCGCTACGCTTCGTCATACGCTCCGAACCCTCGCTCTTGTAATGGCTCCCGTGATGCCTTTCTATTCCGAGTATCTCTGGCAAGCTGTCCGAGAAGACGATGAGGCTGAAAGTGTGCACTTGGCAAAGTGGCCTACGGGAGGAGAGGTAGACGAAGGCTTGTTGACCTCAATGCAGCAGACCAGAGAAATCGTTACCTCTGCTCTCGAGGCACGTACCAAGGCAAACCTAAAGGTTAGGCAACCAATTGCTTCGGTAAGCGGACCAGTTTTGTCTGACGATTTGGCCAACGTAGTTTTAGATGAATTAAACGCGAAGACCTACGATATCACTAACGACGGTATTATTTCGCTTGATGCTACTTTGACCCCAGAACTTATCGCTGAAGGAGCAGTGCGTGAGCTGATGCGAGCAGTCCAAGGTAAGAGAAAGACAGACGGTCTGGAGCCACAAGACAGTATCTCCTTAACTATCACTACCGATGATTCAGGAAAGAAAGCCATCGAAGATAACCAAAGACTCCTTCAAAAAACCGTTGGCGCAGTTGAAGTAGTATTTACAGAAACGGCGGGAGAAGCAGTGTCAACCGAAAACTATCAGTTTGTGTTCAGTTTTAAAAAAATCTAAATGGCCTACGCTACGTACACAACCGAAGCGCTTGTGTGCGGAACTTTTGTCCGTTACACGTCTGATTGCTCGTATCTATTGTTTACCAGAGAAGCGGGAATGTTATACGCTGACGCAAGGAGTTCACGGGAAGAGCGTTCTCGTCAGCGCTACTCCCTACAAGATTTTTCTTTGGTCAGAGTTTCTTTAGTAAAAGGGAAAAGAGGCTGGAAGGTCGGCAGTATTGAGTCGCAAAAAAATTACTATCACCAAGCCAACGACAAACTGTCACGGGGAAGCGTAGTATCGTTGTTTAGACTACTTCGTCGATTCTTAAAGGGGGAGGAAGTAATGCCGGAATTGTTTGATCTATCAAAACACAGTCTGGACGTATTAGTTGACCCCTTAAAAGACCGACTCTTTGTTGAAGAGGTGGTTCAATTGCGGGTATTGGCTGTGCTTGGTTATGTAGATACCAAGAAAATACCTGAAACGGTCAGGTCTGGGGATCCTTCCGTAATAGAACAGTACGTGACCCCAGCGCTACAGGCTCAAATACAGAGACTTTATTCCCATGCGATAGATATGAGTCATTTATAAGCCAATGGTATACTTATAGACATGAAGCCTCTAAAATCTAAAAAAGAAATCGATGAAATGCGCCGGCGACTTTATGACCGGGGCACAGCAAAAGACCAAGTAGTTAGACAACAGTTAACCGATACTAAAATAGACGTGTCTCGAAATTGGGGTAATCCACCACTAGAAGCTGAAGAAAAACCAGCCTCGGAGTCAATTCCTGTAGCACCGACAGCCTCAGTGGTTGAAACAGAAGAATCTCCCAAAAAACGTCGCTATCGTAGCATAATTTTGATTGGCAGCTTAGTAGTGTTCGTTGTAGTGGCCGTAGTTTCTAGTCTGTATATTTATATGGGTGGAAATCAAATATCGAGCGACAACATTACTGTCTCTATTCAGGGGCCACAGTTTATTGGTGGCGGAGAGACCATGTCATTACAGATCTTGGTGTCAAATGGAAACAGTGTACCGATTGAGTCAGCTACGCTAATATTGAGATATCCAGACGGAACACGTTCAATTGGCGACTCGCCAAGGAATTTGTATGAAGAAAGAATTCCAATCGACGGGATAATAGTTGGTGAGTTACAAACAGTTCCAGTAAACGTAACTATTTTTGGCGAAGAGAATTCTGAGAAAAAGATTGAAGCGACTATTGAGTACAGAGTCGGTGGTTCTAGCGGGATGTTTTATAAAGAAGCAGATCCGCTGGCGTTTAAAGTAAGCTCGTCACCACTGGTGTTAAGAGTAGACAATATCCAAAAAGTATCCTCAGGACAAAAAATAGAAGTCACCCTTACAGCAGTGTCGAACGCCTCAACTCCACTAACCGATATAATTGTTTCGGCCTCTTATCCTAACGGTTTTAACTTTGAGAGTTCAACACCAGAACCGGTCTTTGGACAAAGTGTATGGAAAATAGATGAGCTAAGGCCGGAAGACAAACAAACTATAAAATTGGTTGGAATTATTAATGGTCTAACCGACGAAGAATTTAGGATCAACTTTACTGCCGGTCCACCAGACTCAAGTAACCCGTACTTAGTTGGAGCTAAACTAGCCGAAGGTAAGGCAGACTTCTTGGTAGAACGACCGTTTATTGATATTGCGGTATCAATCGACGGCGACATGGACAGAGAGGTGATTGTAGATGAAGGCAAGGATTCTATTGTAAACCTAGAGATTACTAACACTCTAGACGAAACGGTGTACGACATGACCGTAGAGGTTGTACCAGAGGGAAACGCTTTAGCAGAAAATTCAATCCGAGGTTCGCAGGGTTTTTACGATTCAAATACCGGAACGGTTCGATGGGAGGTGTCCAACAACAGTAATTTTGACCGCGTATTACCAGGAGACTCCCGAAGGTTAGGCTTCACGGTGTCTCCTGGTCCGACCCGGACCACCGCTTCTTACGACTTGGTTGTAAACGTATACGCCAGACGAGTGGCCGAGACTAGCGCCCAAGAAACCTTGATCGGAAGCGTTCGGGCAGAGGTAAAATATTCAGCTAGTGTGGCTTTGGGTAGTCAGGTTGGTATTGATTCTGGGCCACATCCACCAGAGGTAGGAAAAGTAACCACCTATAATCTAGTAGTGGTGGCTGAAGCTGGAGCTAACGACATAACTAGCGGTCGGGTAGATATGAGTTTACCTTTGTATGTAGAGTGGCTTAATGAATACGATTCTGACGGAACCATTGTTTATAATGCTGTCTCGAAACAAATCCAATGGGAAATGGGTGACATTGAGTCAGGTAAACGTAAAGAGTTTGTCTTCAAGATAGCTATTCAACCAAGTGTCTCTCAGTTTAAACTAACTCCTGTATTATTAAATTCACAAACCATGAGAGCAAATGACCGATTTACCGGAGCGCTCTTGCAAGATTTGTCCCCAGCTGTTACAACTGAACTCTCATTAGAAATGGGTTACCAAAGAGGAAACGGAGGAGTAATTAGATAAGATCTACTATGAAAAAAAATTCAGATACGATGGAAAAAATAGTGTCGCTGTGTAAGCGTAGAGGCTTCGTGTTTCAAGGTAGTGAGATTTATGGGGGACTTAAGGGTACTTGGGACCTAGGCCCACTTGGAGTGTCTCTAAACAACAACATCAAGCGAGAGTGGTGGAAGATGTTTGTCGATGGTCGTGAAGATATATACGGCTTAGATGCTGCTATTTTGATGAACGGTAGGGTGTGGGAAGCCAGCGGACACGTGGCTGGGTTTTTCGACCCGCTGGTTGAAGACACTGAGACAGGAGAAAGATTTAGGGCAGACCATTTGCTTAAAGACGTCGGAGTCGATGCCGATGGAATGAGTTTGGAAGAATTAGACGCTGCAATTTTAGAAAATAAAGTAAAAAGCCCGAAGGGTAATCTGTTGTCTCCGTCGCGTCAATTCAATATGATGTTTGAGAGCCGAATTGGAGCTACCGCGGGTCCCGAAGGAAAGGTCTATCTCCGACCAGAGACAGCTCAAGGTATTTTTGTAAACTTCAAAAACGTCGTCGATAGCATGTCACCAAAAATACCTTTTGGTATTGCTCAGATAGGGAAGGCTTTTCGCAACGAAATCGCTCCGCGCGAGTTTCTGTTTCGGGTGCGAGAGTTTGAACAAATGGAAATTGAGTACTTTGTAAAAGCAGAAAATTGGGAGATAGAGTACGAAAAACTCCGGCAAAATATTCATGAGTGGGTCCGCCACCTTGGCTTAAGTGATGAGAACATGCGCGAGTACGAAGTGCCTGAGAAAGATCTTGCTCACTACAGCAAACGAACTATAGACTTTGAATACAATTTTCCAGGTAAAGGCTTCGATGAATTATTGGGGTTTGCTTATCGTACTGACCACGATTTGAATAATCATATGACAGCTAGTGGTAAGTCGATGGAGTACATTGAAGCCGACGGCACACGCTACGTTCCTCATGTACTTGAGCCATCGTTTGGTGTAGAGCGAGCTTTTACGGCCGTACTTTGCGAAGCTTATACTGAAGACGAAATGGGTGGGGAAGTTCGCTCTTATCTAAAGCTCCCAAAGCACCTAGCTCCAAATCGAGTAGCCGTATCTCCGCTACTTAAGAACAAGCCAGAATTAGTCGAAAAAGCGCGAGAAGTATTTGCTTTGCTCAAAAAAGAATTCGGTAATGTCGCTTACGATGACAACGGTAATATTGGAAAAAGGTATCGTCGACAAGACGAAATCGGAACACCCAACTGCATTGTGATTGATTTCGAGACGCTAGGCCAAGAAAAAACCGAGCTGGCTGATACGGTGACGGTACGAGATAGAGACACTGGTGAGCAGGAAAGAATGCCTATTACTGAGCTAATTTCTTATCTAAAAAAATAAACCAAAAATGGACAAAGAAAAATTCTATATCACTACTACATTGCCTTACGTAAATGATAAACCCCATATGGGGCACGCGCTTGAATTTGTGCAAGCTGACACATTAGCTCGGCACTACAGACTAAAAGGGGAAGAAGTGTTTTTAAACATGGGGGTTGATGAACATGGTCAGAAGGTTGCTAAGAAAGCTGATGAAGAGGGAATTGGGCGTCAAGAGTATGCCGATAAGTTTGCCAAAATGTTTGATAATTTGAAGGAGTCTTTAAATCTTTCAAATGATAACTTTATCAGGACAAGTGACCCCGCCCATAAAGCAGCTGCTCAAGAAATGTGGAGGTTGTGTGATGAAAACGGAGATATCTATAAAAAGAAGTACAAAGGGCTCTATTGTGTTGGGTGTGAGTCTTTTAAAGTGGCCTCCGATTTGGTGGACGGCAAATGTCCAGATCACGATGTAGAACCAGAAGAAATCGAAGAAGAAAACTACTTTTTTAAGCTTTCAAATTACCAAGATTATTTAGTGGAGTACTTATCTAAGAAAGAGTCAATTATTCCAAACTGGAGGAGGGAAGAGGCTTTGAAGTTTGTTCAGGGTGGACTCGAAGACTTGAGTATTTCTAGAGAAGTTTCTCGAATGGATTGGGGTGTCCCTGTGCCCGGAGACGATGAACACGTTATGTACGTGTGGTTCGACGCTCTTACTAACTACATCTCAACCCTTGGCTGGCCAGAAGATAAAGAAGGGAAGTTTACTAAGTTCTGGCAAGAAGGGCAGACATTGCAACTGGGAGGTAAAGATCAGGTGCGTTTCCAGTCTATTATCTGGCAGGCGATGCTCAAGAGCGCGGGAGTAAAAGCCACTGATTCAATTTTCTATCACGGATTCATCAATAGCGATGGTAAGAAGATGAGTAAGTCTCTTGGTAATACTATTGACCCTTCTGCCTTGGTGGAGAAGTATGGGACTGACGGTACAAGGTACATAATGCTCAGGCATGTGCATCCAGTAGACGATTCTGACCTTACTTGGGAAAAAATGGACGAGGTCTACACAGCAAACTTAGTAAATGGTTTAGGTAATTTGACTGCCCGAATTATGAAGATGGCGGAGACTCATCTGGATGAACCAGTAGAAATCACATATGCTTATCAGCACAGTCCAGCTTTATCTTCTTACTCATTCCAAAGTGCAGCTGACAATATCTGGCAGGCTGTAGGTCAAATAGATGAATACATAGCTGAAAACGAACCCTTTAAAGTAGTAAAGGTAGACAAAGAACAGGGTAAACAAATGATTGTAAAAACCGTAAATGATTTAGTAAAAGTAGCTACCGCATTGCAACCATTTATGCCTAAAACATCGGAGATAATTCTAGAAGCAATTAAATCAAATCAAAAACCAGAAAACCTATTTTCGAGATTAGAAAAATAGCAAAAAGGTTACCAACGACCCTAAAATAAAAAACCCAAATGTAAAATAGTACAGTTAACTGTACTATTTTACAATCTTTTTAGGACGGATTTCCAGCGACCTTTGCCTCTCGGAGGTAGCCCAGCTTGCAATATTGTCTCTAGAGTAACCCAAAGTTCAAGATAATTAGTTTTATTGGCCTTTAAAATATTTTCAATTCTTTGGTAATTTCCGAGTTCATAGCCTAGCCTAATCTTGTTGGCAGTTGAAGGGCTGATGTGTAATAGTTGCCAGACTTGGTACGAAGAGTTGCCTTCTATATACATAACAACAGCACATAGCCTTTTAGCTAGCATGATTTTTTCTTCCGAGCCGAGTAACTCAGTCAAAAAAGGGGAGGCGGTTTTGTTTTCTAAATTTGCAATGACTTTTTCAAATTGGGTAAAAAGTTTGGCCAATTCTTGGTCGGGCAGTTTGTTTTTAGAAACATTTGTCATAAGAAAATAGTACAGTTAACTGTACTATTTTGCAATTGGGGTTTTGTGGTAAGCTTTGCTTAATTCTATGGATTTTAAATATATCGACACTCATGCCCACCTGAACCTCAAAGCTTTTGCTGAGGATTTTAATGCTGTCGCAAACCATTGTGCTTCTGAGGGAGTAGCTGTAATAAATGTGGGCACCAAAGAGACCACTAGCGCACGAGCGGTGGAGTTGGCTTCGCAGTATAAACACTTGTATGCAATTATTGGTTTGCACCCGATACAGACTGTTCCGGGCAGGCACGACGAAGCGGAGATAGGTGAAGGCGAGCAACCCTTCAAAAGTAAAGGAGAGGTTTTTAATAAAGAATTTTATCGAGGATTAGCCAAGGGTGAAAAAGTAGTTGCAATAGGGGAGTGCGGCTTTGACTATTGGCACACTGAACTAGATAGCTACGCAGTGCAAGAAGAAGCTTTTATAGCTCAGATAGAATTGGCTAACGAATTAAAATTGCCGTTGATGATTCATACCCGCGGGCCCAAGCCGGGGCAAGATAGCCCGACCAGAAGAAGTGTTTATGAAGATGTATACGAAACTCTAAAACAGTACGCCAAAGTACCTTTCAATGTGCATTTTTACGCCGGTACATTTGTTGAAGCAGAAAACTTCTTTGCAATAGGAGGTACAATTTCTTTTACGGGCGTTATCACTTTTGCCAAAGACTACGAAGAAGTGGTAAGAAAAGCTCCATTAGAGCTGATTCACGGTGAGACAGACTGCCCGTATGTGTCACCAGTACCCCATCGAGGTAAACGCTGCGAACCATGGATGGTCCAAGAAGTTTACAAAAAAATCGCCTTGATTAAGGGGTTGGATGAAGAAGTTGTGAGACTTCAGCTGATCAAGAACGCTATAGCGACATACAAAATCTAATCTATTTAATCAAATAAGTTCAAGAGGTACTCGTCTATGTCTCTTTGGTCCATTTCGTAGAAAGTCTCGTTGCCCCGGTCTAGGTCTCTGGCTAGTTCGGTACCGACAAAGCGCCAGTGCCATGGTTCGAATATATAGAAAGAGTTTCCTTCAGGGTAGGAAAGTATAAAGCCGTATTTATATGCGTTGTCTAGCAACCACTCGTAGGCTTCTGTGTCAGCGAAGCTGGCGAATGTACCACCAACGGAGTCTACTGTCAGGTCTACGGCTGTTCCAAGCTGATGTTCAGAATAACCTTGATCGGCTGAGAAGGTATTGGCACCAACTCCGTACACTTGAGTAAATTGACCCTTTAGGCTAGTTTGTTCGTCGAACGAACGGTAAGCGGATATTACTTTTAGGTCAAAATCATCACGCTTAGCCGCTTTAAGTAGGTCTTCTAGATGATCAAAAGCACTAGCGTGGAAGTATTGGTCTTTTTTACCGGATAAGATGTATTTTTCGCTAATTTGTTTCAGTTTTTCCGGGGTATAGTTTTCGTTAAGGAAATATACTTTAGAGTATTTTGCCAAGAGCTGTTCATCGGTCTTAGCTAGTTTGTCTAAGTCGCCCAATGTACCAGAAAGGGAACGAATCTGGTCTTCAAAGTCTTCGTTGCGGTTTTTTTCATCTTTGTAGTTATCGGCCAGGGCTTTTAGATCGTCGTGGAGCTCATCAAGCTCTTCTTGGATTTCAGTATTTGTGGTATCAGCTACAGCTAGCTCGGCTTCGGTATTGTTCATTTTTTGGAGGAGAGAGTTTTTTTCTTGGAGCAGATTTTCTACCTCACCACTTTTGTTTTTTCCTTCTATAGCTAAGTAACTAGAAGCGATAATGCCTATTACTGCAATTGCACCCAGTATATATATGACGGCATCATGAGATAATTTCATACATTCATTTTAGCATGCTCGGGTCACTTGAAGCTAAGGAGCATGTATGGTACTGTTCTGCCGTTATCAGATAAGACATTTATATTTTGTCTAAGAAAGAAATGCCAGCAGTCGAAGCTAGTTCATATGAATTGGCTTTCCACGTACTTCCAACGGTTGCTGAAGGGGAAGTCTCTACTATAGTTCAGGGCCTAAAAGACCTTGTCGCTAAGCTTGGAGGAGAAGTTACTAACGAAGAAGCGCCAGCTCGATTTGATTTGGCTTACGAGATTGTAAAATATCTCGAAGGACGAAATAGAAAGTTTACTAGCGCTTACTTCGGATGGATTAGATTTTCAATCGACCCAGCTCAGGCTGAAGAAATTGGTTCTACTGTATTAGCAAACAAAGCGATTTTGCGCCACTTGTTGACCAGGTTGACCAAGGTTGAAGAAACTAATCCTTTCTTCTTCCACGAAGCTTTAGAAAAAGATTCATCAGTAAAAAAAGGTGACCACGGTGAAAATGAAAAAGCTTCTGATTCTTCAGACGAAGATAAGGATGATTCAAAAGAAAAAGGTGAAAACTCAGAAGAGACTGAAGAAAACAAAGGGTAATTTTTAATTTGTAGCTTACGTTCGACAGTTTTAGGAATTTGCTCTAGGAAATGAGCAAATTACGAACTAAATTCGAAAGTATCAGCTGCGCTAATTTTCTCATTAAATGGAAACACTAGAAACAGTAAACGCACCGATGCACCACGTTGATTACAAAGACATTACTCGTCTTAAAAGCAATGTGAATCCACATTCTCGTATGAAGAGTCGTCGTCGAACTGGTTTGTCTGCTAAAGGTCAGCGAAACTTTGCTCAAGCTATCAAGCGAGCACGGTTCATGGCCTTAGTACCGTACACTCAGCATTAAGATGCGACAAAACCGGTCGGCCCCTTCGGGGCCGACCGGTTTTATAAATAGCAAACGGCCTAATTAAAGGGCTTTACGTCGGCAACCTGTCAAGACTTAGACAGTTTCTGGAGACAAGGTATAATGGAACCATATACGACTAACGATTCAAATCTAAATTATGTATCTTAACAAAGCAATGGTTTACGGGAACCTTACCCGAGATCCAGAATTAAAGGCCCTACCGAGTGGAATAAACGTCTGTTCAATGTCGATTGCTACCAACCGTGTTTACAAAGACCGCGACGGTAACAGACAAGAGTCTGTCGACTACCACAATGTTGTAGTGTTTGGTGTGCAGGCAGAAAATAGCGCAAAGTATCTAACAAAAGGGAACGGGGTTTATATAGAGGGTCGACTACAAACCCGAAGTTGGGAAAAGGATGGTCAAAAAATGTATCGAACCGAAATTGTGGCCGACCGAGTCCAATTTGGTCCCAAAAATGGCAGCGCCAGCGGAGGAGGAGCACCAAGCGGGGACACAACTAAATCTAAATCTGCTCCGGAGGAAGACAGCAAAGCTCCAGCGGTGCCAGACTATCCAGAAGAGGAGATCAATCCCGAAGACATCCCTTTTTAGACCCTAAAATAAGTAGCGAAGCTACTATATTTTAGGAGTCGATCCGTCAGTCATTTATTGAAAAGCCGACTCATATGTCGGCCTTTTGTTTACAAAATTAAGCTTTCTCCACGCGTTCCGAATACTCCCCAGATTCTGTGTTGATACTTAATATATCTCCCTCATTAATAAACATCGGCGCCATGATGGTTGCTCCGGTCTCAAGAGTAACTTCCTTTTGCGCTCCACTTGAGGTGTTGCCTTTGACAGCATCCATCGCCTCTTTTACCCGCAGTTCAGTTTTGATCGGAAACTTCACCCCGATTACTTCTTCTCCAAACACTAGCACATCAATGTCTGAACGTTCCTTAAGGAACCGACCTTGTTCACCTACCAGGTCATCGGTCAGTGAAAATCTTTCGGCTGGTTTGCCAGCGGTATGAAACCAAAACTCGCCCGTCTTTTTATAGATATAAGTAACAGTTCTTGTCTCTAGATCGGCTTCTTGCGCGGTTTCGTTTTGGTGAAAAGTGACTTCAACCAAACGACCAGACTTCAAATTCTTCAATTTGGTGATGTTGACCGGCTTGCGTTGCTGTTTCCTAAATACATGAGAAGCTATAACAAGGCAGGGATCACCATCATTAACGATGACTTTTTTAAGGGTTATTTGGTTGTAGGAAAGTATCGCCATGAATTTTAATTTTAGTCACCTTTGCATGCCGGGTGATTTTCGGCCATACTCTAACATATGTTAGGTAATACAGCCACGAACGATACCAACGACTGGGAAGATGAAGAAATGTCAGACGAAGACGTACTAATGAAATCTCAGACCTCACCTTGGATGTTTGCTATTTTAGTTGGGCGATACGAAGCGCCTTTTTTACGTAAGGCGCGGTCTATTATTCGCAACCCACTCGACGTCGAAGAGGTAGTTCAAGACACTTTTACCAAGATCTATATTAATGCTAACAAATACGAATCCCAAGCCGGCGCCAAGTTTTCCTCTTGGGCCTACCGGATTCTTATGAATACAGCTTTCACTCGGTATCAGAAGCTGGTCAAAAACAACGAGCGCTTTGCCTCAATGGATCCAGAATACGAGCAACACTACGGAGAATGGTCCTTGCACAGTGGCTTTAACCAAAAACAAGACGGTATCGATCGAATTTTGGAAAAACTACCAGGACACTTTGCGATTGTCTTAAGGTTGCATTATTTAGAACATTGGTCGCATCAAGATATTGCTAAGAAGACAGGAGAGAATGTCGGCACCATAAAGGCTCGTATCCACCGAGCTAAATCTGCCTTCCGCAAGGCATCAAAAGGCAATGAGTCCGATTTGCTGTCGGACTAACCGAAGGTTTAGGCATGTCTTTGACAAGTATTGGTTTTAGTGTTATATTAGTTAGGTGTGTCGATATTGAGACACCTACCCTCCAACCTTACGGAGATAAAAATGAGTGAAGAAAGAATGAACATAGCAGGGACTGTGACCTTTAAAAGTGAAGTCACAGTTGAACGCATAACTGAAATTGCGTCAAAATATGAATCACCTAATCATGAAGACTGGGTGCACATGTATGTCGTGCCATTTGGTACAAGAGGATTGCACGATCTTCATCTGCATTTAATTTTGGCAGACGCCTCACGGGTAACATTTGATAGAGCGACGCAGGGGTTTATCTCTCTGTTGCGGAAAGAACTAGGTGTGACCCCGTTCTGTCGGGGGAGCGTACCTAAAGGAATCAAGTGTTGGAATTTGTCTAACGAAGTGTTAATAATCTAGCTGCACTTGTAAGTGCAGCCCCAGCGAAACTTTCGCTGGGTTTTTTTATTTGTAACCTTTTTTTAACATCACTAGTAATAGTAAGTATGAAAGCACAAAGTTTACGATCAAGCATTATGCGTCGCACATATTATAGCTACGCTATCAGTATTTTTAGTCATGCCATGTTCTGGCAAGGAGCGTTTTTGGGTGTAGCGGCTATATTATTGGCTCGTTGGCTACATGTTGCTAGTATCATCAATAATTTCTTGTCGGTGCCAGTGGGCAGTGTACCAGCTTATATGTACAACTCTTTTATGGGAGCTATCACTCACGGTGAATTACTAACCGCTCTCACGTTGGTATTGGCGGGGGTGGCAGCGGTGTCAGCCGGGTATCGTCTGATGAACGTCTTGGCTTCTAGATTGCACTTGCTGTCGCGGGTTTAAATTATTTGCACAGGGAAGATGGGTAACTAAAAAGCCGGCGCTTAAGCGCCGGCTTTTATAATGATATCAAAGTCATTAATCCTTAATGCTCCCAGTGAACAAGCGACTATGAACGGGTGGGTGAGAAAGTTTTCAAACTTTCGCAAGACCTTTTCAGATATTTTGACGTTAGGAAAAATAGCGAAAGGGTGTACAGCTCCTGTAAGGAGGGCTGGGGCGTTCAAGGAGCGGGTGAATCGGGATGAATATGATTGATGACTGTATTGTAACTATTCTAGCGCTGAGTTTTATTTTCCTCCCTCCTCCTTCATCGCCTTCCTAATATTTTTCAACAACTCATTCTTGAGCTTACTGTCAGTCTTTAGAGTAGTCCGCGCTGCATCGTAACCACGACCCAGCTTTACAATCGTTGATTCGTCTCCACCTGGTGGGGTATATGAGTAAGAAGCACCAGCTTTGGCTACCATCTTGAATTTTTCTCCTAGCGCTAAGATTTCCCCCTCTCGAGAGATTCCTTCTCCATAGATAAGGTCGAACTCGGTGGTGCGGAACGGAGAAGCGATCTTGTTTTTAACCACTTTGACCCGGTGCCGACCACCTACTACTTCCTCACCCTTTTTAATTTGGGCAATTCGCCGAATGTCGAGCCGAACCGAAGTATAAAACTTAAGCGCTTTTCCTCCCGGAGTAGTCTCAGGGTTACCAAACATCACCCCAATCTGCATGCGGATTTGATTAATAAAGATAACCACGGTCTTGCTCTTAGAAACAATCCCAGTCAGCTTTCGAAGGGCCTGGCTCATGAGTCGAGCTTGCTTACCTACATGGTGCGCTCCCATTTCGCCTTCGATTTCGTCGCGGGGAGTAAGGGCAGCTACTGAGTCGATTACAATTACGTCTAGTTTGCCAGAGCGAACTAGCGACTCAACAATCTCAAGCGCTTGTTCACCGTTGTCTGGTTGTGAGATAAGTAGCTCGTCGAGCTTTACTCCCAAGTTGCCAGCGTAAACCGGGTCCATGGCGTGCTCGGCGTCGATAAAGGCACAAATACCGCCAGCTTTTTGGGCTTCAGCGATAGCATGGAGGGCTAGGGTGGTTTTTCCAGAAGACTCAGGTCCGTAGATTTCTAGAATTCTTCCTCTCGGGTAGCCACCGATCCCGAGGGCGTCGTCAAGACCGATTGAACCGGTCGGAAGAGCTTCGATGTCGACGCGCTTAGTTTCAGCCAGGGTCATGATTGAATCATTGCCGAACTTGGTTTTGATGCTGCGCAGGGTTTCAGCGATACTGTCGATGTCTTTTTTCACGCCTGGTTCTGTAGTATCGACTTCCAGGGTCTTCTTAATAGTTGTTTTTTTGGGTTTTACAGGCATTGCTATTTTACTTATGAGCGTCAGCGAATTAGAAAGATAGTACTTCTTAGAATGTTCAATTCCTAGAACTTTTTCAGAAGGAATACAACTTTTTTCTAGACCACCGACTAAATTATTAATTATTTCTTTAACGTATTATATCACTTTTCAGTCCAGCAATTTTCTCAAGGATGAGAAGCACGGTGTGTACAGAAAATATTGTCGTTTTACTCGTTATTTTCCAGCAAAATTGGGACATAAATTCACCCCAGGAGTACTTCCATTTTTATAGTCGCTAACGCTTCTTAAAAAATAGGGCGCGAATATACTCTTCGAGCATTTGTTCATTCAAAACTCGAAGGGGTATATACAAACGGCTTGGTTACTTTAGTTTCTCTTCCGTAACGGTCGTTTGCCCTAAGTGTAGCTACGGTATAACCGTTTTCTAAAATCAGAGCCTCTTCGAATTTTCCTTGCGCGTCGGTATAAATTTGCCGATCGTTGAGCCACAGCCTAGAAATATTGAAGGCAACACCGGTTAACAACACCTGACGCTCGTTTTGTCTTATAGACAAGTTATTTTCCAAGTTTATTTGGGGACCAACAATTAAGTATCTCGCCTGAAAAATCACGTAAATCAAGACAAACATTAATCCGATGGCTAGTAAGGTGAATTTTACTACAGCTCGAAAGGGCATTGTCTCGGGCATGGCGGGTTAGAAGTTACGAGCTTCTTTAGTTTCTGTTTCTTCGTATTCATCCTCTTCCGATTCCTCGTCTTCGACCGACTCACTACCTTGAGAAAGTATCTCCCGGGCTTTTGGGCCATCGGCAGCGCCAATAACGCCATTTTCTTCCAGTAGGTCCATTAGTCTGGCGGCTCTTGAGTAGCCAACCCGGAGTTTACGTTGAATATACGAGGTAGAGGCTTTACCGGCTTCGATTACTGCAACTCGAGCGTTTTCATACAATTCATCGTCAGCGTCAACACCACCACCAATCATCGAGTTAAAGACCGCGTCGTTACTGGTACCGGCTGCTTCGTCGAAATTAATTGTGTCTAGTTCGTGAGCTTCTTGGTTTTTTAGGTAGTCTACTACTTTCTTAATTTCTTCTTCAGACACGTAAGCAGACTGTAGTCTGATTGGTTTGGGGCTGTCTGAAGACAAATAAAGCATGTCTCCGGCTCCAAGTAGCTTCTCGGCTCCCACGCCATCGATAATGGTCCTAGAGTCGATTTGTGAAGCAACTGCCATCGCGATGCGAGTAGGTATGTTGGCTTTAATAGTACCAGTAATAACGTTAACCGAAGGACGTTGGGTAGCAAGAATGAGGTGGATCCCAATAGCTCGACTCATCTGAGCCAGACGAACAATCATCGCTTCAAGCTCCCGTGGGTAGGCCTGCATGAGATCATTTAGCTCGTCTAAGATGATCACAATATAAGGAAGGGCTTCGGGTAGGTTTATTCGATCTTCTTCCTGGGAACCGTTTTCTTTCCAGGTCGCCTTGGCTGGCTCGAATACGGTCTTGTGGTAGGAAGCAATATTTTGTTTACCTTCAGATTCTAGAATATCGTACCGTCGTTCCATTTCCTTAACTGCCCAAGATAGAGCCTGAATAGCTTTCTTGGCTTGAGTAATTACTGGCGTAAGTAGGTGCGGGATTTTGTTGTATAGGGTAAGTTCTACTCGTTTGGGGTCCACTAAGATAAATCGTAATTGTTCAGGGGAGTTTCGGTAGAGAAGCGATATGATTATGTTCTGAATCGCCACTGACTTACCAGAACCGGTAGTACCAGCAATAAGACCGTGGGGCATTCGAGCAATGTTAGCGAAGTGCACGTTTCCGGTAACGTCTTTACCGAGGGCAACAATAAGTGGATGAGGTGAATCTGTGTATTCTGGGGTAGAGAGCATATTAGCTAGTCCAACTGTAGCTCGCTTCTCGTTAGGAACTTCGATACCAACTAGCGACTTACCGGGAATAGGGGCTTCGATTCTAATTGAGCTAGCCTTGAGGGCTAGTTGGAGTTCTTGCTGTAGACCGGCGATTCTAGCAATTCGAACACCTTGAGCCGGCTTAAGAGCGTAGCGGGTGATAGTTGGCCCACTTTCAACCGCGTCCATTTCTACGCTAATCCCAAATTCCCGAAGAGTTCGCTTAATGGTGTTTGCGTTGGCCTTAACGTCACCAATTTGGGGTTTCCCTTTTTCTTTATTTAGAAGCGAGAGGGAAGGCGCGATGTACGTACCGTTAAAGTTCTTGATCACAATTTCGCTAGTCTTCAGTTTGCCCAAGCTGGCCACTCTTTTAGAAACAGCGGCTAAGCCAGATACTTTCTCTTCACCTTCCTCCTGGTCTGTTTCTTCGGAGTTGTCTTCTTCTGCTTCTGGCAGATCGAGGGCTTCGATGTCGCTGTTTTCTTCTGCGTCGGGGTCTTTCTTAGACAAACCAAACAAAGCCGGTAGTTTCAGGCCAGTGTTGAAAAGTAGGAAGATAGAAATCAACATTAGGCCAAATATCAAAACTGCAGTAACCGCTCCACCCAGCATTGCCTCCAGGGGCCAAGCCAACATTAGCCCAGCATAACCACCAAAGCCTTCACCGTTAAGTTCGAGCACCGCCAGCAGGGAGATAAACAAAAGAATGGTCCCAGTAATTTTAGCTCCGCTTACCTGGCTGTCTTCTTCACGGGGGTTTAGCAGTACATATATATAAATGACACACACAATCGGAGCCAACCACGCTCCCGCCCCAAACAACGCACGCAAGGCTTGGTCGGTCAGCTCCCCGGCCGGCCCAGCGTAGTCCAACAAAGAGAACAAAAAGAAGACAGCAATAATACCCATCACAACAGACCATATCGCTTGTCTGGCGTGTGGAGTTAGGTCATCAAAAAGTGGTTGCTTTTTTTCTGTTCTGGTTTTTCTTTTCTTGCGGGCCATAGAAGTTAATTCATTCAATAACTATTAGTAGTCCTACCATAATATCACGTATAGCTTAGTTTTATTGGCCGACTTGACTATGTTGTATGAGACAAGACCAAAAGCCCTTGCATTGTCTGTAAATGTCTTTATAGTAGAAGTAACGCCCAGCGCTAAGTCCTCAATAGGTCATAAAGACAAATTCTGATATGCAAACCGAAAAAGACAAAACAATAAGACTCCAAAGACTGTCTGACGATAGTGGCTATTATACCCATGTCTTTAAAAAGACAGAGAAAATAGTGTCCGTTATACTCTATATAATGTCCGAGACTAAAGAGACAAGCGCTACTTCACAGCAGGTACAACTAATAAAAGACAAAGCCTTAATGACACACGAAATCTCCTTAGAGACACTGGCTTACCAGACGCACCAACAAACCGAAGGGATCAACAATTTCGTACACGTTTTAGTTGCCCTAGACAGTACTCTGCGAATCGCCCACATGGCCAAAGTCATCCCAACCGATATTTTTGCTCTAATAACCGACCAGCTAGACACCGTGTTTCGCTATCTAGGCAACCATTACTTAAAGGACCAAGGGATCAAAGTTGAAGAGTTGGTAGGCGACCCAGAGGCCAAGAAGTCGCCGGCTCGCGGCAATAGCTCAGCGACTCCTCGTCAACGTCGGGTCAACATTCCCGCCGGAGACATTAGTACCGACGCCTACCTGGTCTATAGCCAAATGACTGATAGAGCCGAGCGTATAAAGACAGTCTTAGAGGCCAAGCCTCAAGCAACTATAAAGGACATTTCTGAAGTAATAACAGACGTAAGTGAAAAGACAATCCAACGTGAACTCAATAGTCTCATAGAAAAGGGACAAGTTCTACGAGAAGGCGAAAGACGTTGGTCTAAATACTCAGCAACTAAGTAGTACAAAAGTTGTCTCTTTACCCTTGACACATTTGTCTCAAAGGGTAACATATATTTTATAGAAGATATGTCTGTTATAAAATGGACAATTTTACGTATAAAGATTGTCTTTTTCTTATAGCTATAAATAAAAATAACAGTCAATTGGCAACTGCTTCAACTAAGTATTTGCAACCCTTTGTTTTTTGTTTTGTAGTTTTAGATGGTGTAAGAAATCTTAGCAGTGGGCGTCTTCTATAACAGAGTACAAAGTGCATTTTTTCTAGACGCTAAACATGTCTAAAAATCGTTATAGATTCACCTTTTGCATACAGCTAATTGTTTCGGCAACACCATGTATCCACAGCCTGTGAACTCTACTAATGATAGAATCAATGCTATTATCTTTGTACGCGCTAGAGCGCTTTTTTTCTAAGCAGAGTTGCTTCGTAACATGAAGACCATGTCCACAACACTCAGCTAAGACAGCCTCTGGTTTGTGTATGTTCTTTGCCAACAGGAGAGTATCAAGACTCATCCCTACAAAAGTTATAACTCCGCTTACCCTCATCCCTTTTCGACCGCCCCACAGACAAGCAGTCTCAACCCGCAGCTAACCTTCAAACCAAACATCTTGAGAAAGATCAGAGGCGTGAAGTTAGTGATATTAGGTAAGAGGTGTGATAACCGCTTACTAATATGAATTAATTCATATTATTAGAAACTATCAATTAACGCTTCCTTAAAGAAGCACGCGTACTAATTACGCAAATTACAAAAAAATTATACTTATGACTATTGCAAAAGATTTTGCAGCAAAGCTTTCGGTAGCTTTTGTTGCAGCTGCAATGATTCTTACAGCATTTGCCCCTGCAGCGCAGGCGCAAACTTCTGAAGATCTACAGCAAATGATCAACGACCTACTGGCACAAGTTGCTAGTCTACAAACACAAATCGGAGGAGGTGATTCAATGTCAGCTTCAACCGTATGTCCATACACATGGACTCGAGACCTAAACGTTGGTGCTCAAGGCGCTGATGTAATGAAGCTACAACAGTTCCTAAACGCTTCAGCTGACACACGAGTGGCAGCATCAGGAGCAGGATCAGTTGGAGCAGAAACTGAATTCTACGGACCAGCAACAGCTGCTGCAGTTTCAAAGATGCAAGTAACCTACCGAGCAGATATCCTTTCACCAGCAAACCTAGTGAACCCAACTGGATACTTCGGTCCTTCATCACGAGCTAAGGCAAACAGCCTATGTACTTCTGCTTCAACAGGAAGCGACTCAGATGATGATTCAAACGATGACTCAAATGATGGAGGTTCAACGTCTCTAGGAGGAGAAGCTTCTCTAGACACATTTGAAATCGATGATGCTGATGAGACAGACGTTGAAGAAGGAATGGAAGACGCACCAATCGCTGAAATCACAGTTGAATTCACAGATGGTGATGCTGAAATTTCACGATTAGATCTTGCTTTCACAGACTCAGAAGGAGCTGACTCAGATCCATGGGATGTTTTCGAAACTATCTCAATCTGGGTTGACGGAGACAAAATTGAAGAAGTGAACGCTGATGACGATAACGATTACTTGGGAAACGAAGATCTAGGAGTACTACGGTTCTCTAGTCTTGACTTCGCGGGTATGGAAGATGAAGAAGTAGAAATCATCGTTGCCGCTACTGTTAACAACAATCTTGACGCTGATGAGCTTGGAGAATGGACTGTTACAGGAGTTTCAATGCGATTCTTTGACGCTGAGGGCGTTGCTTCAACAGCAACTGATGGCACAATCACAGGTCAGAGCACAACATTTGATCTTGTTGTCGCTGGAGACGGTGATGATCTTGATCTTGAAAGTGCAGAGGCTGATCCAGAAGGAACAACTCTAGCTCTTGATGAAGATGACAATGTAGAAAGAATTATCTTCGCATTTGATCTTTCTGCTGAAGATAGTGACGGAGACGTAACTCTAGACAATCTAATCTCAATCGACGTAACTGTTGCAACAACAGCTTCTTCAGTTGGAGATGACATGGACAACCTAGTTGCTGATTTCCGAATCGAAATCGATGGAGAATCATTTGACGCTGAGTCATATACTGGAACAGGTCTAACTGCTACAGTTGACTTCGACATCGATGGTGACTTCACTATCGACGAAGGCAAGAAAGTAACAGTTGTCTTGTTCGCTGACTTCGAAGACATGGATCTTGTTGATGAAGGTTCAACAATCTTTGCTTCTGTTGCCTCAACATCAGTTGATGCTGAAGGATCAAATAGCGGTGAGACAATCGTGCTTGGTGGTTCTGATAAAACAGGAAAAACTCACACACTACAAACAACAGGACTTGTGCTTGCTTCTGATGTTTCAGACGGTACTGATACTACAGATTCAACACAAACAGTTTCAGGTGTAGCAGTTGATTCAAACACAGGAACTATGTTCCTAGAGTTTGACATTACTGCATTCGGTGATGATCTATGGGTTGAAGCTGGCGATGCTGTTGCAGGCGCTGCTTCTAACAATGGTCTTTCATTCGAAATTCTTAAGTCAGGAGTTGCTACTTCAACTAACGTAACCTACGATATTGATTACGATATTGATGGTGCTGATGAAGATAATGGCTACTTCGAGCTTGTAGATGGTGAGACTTACAAAGTAACTGTTACTCTAGATGCAGTTAATCCAGAGGTAACTGGTTCATACAGTTTCCGGGTTAACGCAATGGGATTCAACACTACTGAAGACACAGAAGGTGATTCTAG
>Ga0222676_1000006_pt1 | contig 144885 bp, 189 predicted proteins | sample AntAcemetagen870_FD_179815 | JGI IMG/M metagenome (GOLD analysis project Ga0222676, IMG submission 179815) | Saline water microbial communities from Ace Lake, Antarctica - #870 | ecosystem: Environmental > Aquatic > Non-marine Saline and Alkaline > Saline | place: Antarctica: Ace Lake...
TCATGATCATCGATGATTTGATTACACAGTGACAAAGGCACTTTGTTTATACGCTTCTCTAGCGTCTCATCAAGGATAACTCGGCGAAGGTTTGCGGGGGTTTCATTGTAATCATTATATAACATATTTTATCTCTCTCTCAATTCGTACAACCATTATAACATATTCACACAGGGTGTCAACACTTTTCACATTTTTCTCATGAATAGTGATTATTCATCAGATGAATCTCTTAGTAGTACCATGAACGGTAGTGAGTAGCATCAGCAGTAGTCTTTGAAGCACTTGAGTGACTGTAGGTCTTGAAACCACCGTAGTTGTTTAATCTCTTGGTCATCTCTTCACCTCTAAAATCATTAGGAGTAAGACGAACACGTTCACAATCATAACCTTCAGAATCTTTGACAGTAGAATAACCAATCTTACGAACGATTACAGTAGTCGCACTAGGTTTAGCAACAACTTGGTAAGCATCAACATTGGTTTGCTCATAACCCCAACTGTCAACGAACAAGTCGCCAACTTTAACATCTGCGGCAAGAGCGACTTTCTTTATCTTCTGAGTGATCTTATATTCTTCTTTCGCTTTCTGATTGGCAATACGGTTTTCGATGAATTGAGTACATACTAGAATCATACGCTCAACACTTTGGTAACGAGTGTGAAACTCGCTCTTGAAACCTAAACGACTTCGTGGAGCAGGACGGTCACAACGAGCAATATTTCTTTCTTCGTCTAGTACAAGGGTAAGACCCTGTTCTTCGTACATCGCAATTAAATCATTCATAATATATTCTCTCTTCATCTCGATTAACTAAGTACTTATTATATCATATCTGGTGTTCTTGTCTACCTTTCTCTCACTTATTTTTAGAACATTTTGTTATAAGAACCTGCATTCTTATGCTGCCCACAGAGAAAGAATATTCTTTGATAGTAACACAAGACCAACACCGTTTACACAAATCAATGCTCTATCTTTCCACATGAACGAGACTGCTAACCACCCGATTAATCCAATGTATGACAAGGCGAGATCGTAGTACATCAATCCCTCAATTCCTCGTACTGACATTGCAGAGAGAACCATAACAGAGGCAAACCACTTGACATACCAATCAATAGTATACTTTGGTGTTGCCGACTTGAAGATTCGTTTGGAGTTTTTCAACTCTTCGGGGGTGAACTCTGTCATTATTTAATACTCTTCATTAAGTTTATATGCACTGTAGACTGCGGCGATTGAACCAATCACACCAAACACTATAGCAGTACTGAGTGGCATACTGTCAGTCTCGATTGCACCAACAGCACCCATCATCATCAAACTACCTAATACAAGATTCAGTTTATTCATTCTTCATCAAACTCCTCAGGATCTTGAATCACTTGAAACAGAATATCCGCTGTAATTCCAATTGTCTTTAGATATGACTCCATATCCTCGGCCTCTTCGCGATCGGCAAACACCATCACATTAGGACGTCCATCCTCTTCATCGATGTACGCTACTGTCCAAAGCGCATCACCATATTCGACTTTGCCGAACATATCTGAATAATCACTCATATTATTTCACCTGTATCATGTAAGCGGGTTTATTCATCATAATTATACCGCATTGTGAGTAAATCGTGGAAGCAGTCGAAATGGTGCTTGAAAATTCAGTGATTGGTGTTTGATAAGAGGTTCTTCGATTCCTCTCTCGTCAAGAGCATCAAAGAACAACTGAGCATCACAATCACATTCTAACCAGACTGAAGTCCCGTTAAAGAAGGAGTACTCAGAGATTTTGTTCATGAAACCAAGGTTCTCTACAACACTAGCAGGAACTTTGAGGTAAGAATGACTTGGGTCAGATATATAAGTAATTGCTTTCATTGTTTATCTCCGTAATCTCCGTAAAATTCTTGGGCAAATCGCATCCATACTTGATCAGTGTTAGGTTCAGTTTGGTAAAGGAAAGAGAAAATGTTGTCAGTCTCTTGTGAGGTATTAGTGGCATCAACGACGATCATATCAACGTCATCATTGTCATACCAATCTAACTTAGAAGTGAACACATCTGCTACACGATTGAAGTAGAACACGGTAGTATCAATCGTCTTGGCATAGTTGAATATTCTGTCTTTCATAATCATCTTCTCTTTATCACTGAATAGGGTACTATTATCTCATGAAATGACAACATAGTCAACACTTTTGCCATTTATTTGATGAATACTCATCATTCATCTGATGAATCTTACTCAACTCTATCGTGAACTGCAACCGCACCGTAGAACGAACCACCAAGTAACTCGTCACAGAGTCTTGAGAACCTTGAGTCAGAACAACCCGCATAGTTCCCACCGAACATCGTCATGTTGTTACCCAACTTTGAAGTCGGAATCAGTCTCAGGATTTTTTTACCGCCGATGGGTTCTGCCATCACTAGTGTTGCGGACGGGTAGTCGTCACACGGTTCGGATGGTCCTTCTGCATTTACCACAGTGAAACCTTTTGCGTAACTTGACTCGCCACCTGAGGTGCAGTCGTAATTACCATGCTTATAAATGTTTACGTGAATTCCCATAATATATCTCCAATAATTTAAGTAGTTACGCTGCCTTCTTAATTTCTTCGAAACCTTTTGCTTCAAGGATGAAACGAACTCGCTCACGATCAAGAGAGTCACCGTCACCCCACTCTTCGAATCGATCAGGATTGACACAAATATTGAGATAATCGACAATAGCGATCTCAATGTCGGGGATACCACACCCAAGGTCATAGAGACCCTCCTTACCATAGAAAGAGTGAACATAATCGCGGAAGTCAGCGAGTTGTGGATTCTTAGATAATGCGAAGAAGTTAGTAATCATAATATGTCTCTCTGTCTAATGAGGTACTATTATACCATAACTGGAGATGGTGTCAACACTTTTGCCATTTATTTGATGAATACTCAACATTCATGGAACTTATGACGATGGGTATTTCCACCAGACGAATGTCGCGACTAGTGCCATAGTAATACCGGCATAGATTACTGCTTTGATATTAGGTACAGTGTAGTACATAATAATGAGGGAAGATGACATCATAACGACCATGCCGATCTTTGCTTTGACAGGGAATATCTTCTTCTCTTTCCAGTTGGTAAGAAACTCACCGAACCAGGGATGATTATATAACCACTTCTCCATTCGAGGACTAGACTTCGAGAAGCAATAGACTGCACCCAACAGAAAGTGACTGAATGGAATTCCAGGTGTGATGAAACCAACATATGCTAATACAACACACAACCAACCTAAACCCATCCAGAAGTATTTCATTTGTATTTTATTCCTAATTGTTTTAAAAAGATTCTTTTAAATAGCGAAGGTTTCTCGTCATCATTAACTACTACATTATTGAGGTTAACGGTATAGTTCATAGAGGTAGCATAAGTCTCATCGATGAAGCATAAACCACCACCATTGATCGATGTTAAAGAATTTGAGTAATCTGGTTGCGGTTGTTCTTGAGTAACATCTAAACACAGTTGATCAGGGAATTTGTCGTAAAATCTAAACTGTTGTTGTATCATAATAAAAACTCTCTCCACATCCACATTCGCCAGTTACATTAGGGTTGACGAACTGAAACCCTTCATTGAATCCTTCGACAGTATACTCCAATCTTGTTCCTTGTAGAAACAATATACTTTTGGGATCAACCACTAAAGAAACTTCCTCTAGTGGAATAATTATATCATCATCGTTTCTTACATAAGAGTATTCCATCTCATAGGCGTATCCACTACAACCTGCTTTGTTTACTTTTACTCGAATATCACAATCGGTACGTCCCTCAAGACGTTTACGCAATACATCTAGTGCATCGGGTGTTGATGTTATTGACATGTTAAACTTGCTCCACTAAAACTTCTACTAAGGACATTAAGACCGCAGTGCCGCTTATAGCACTACCAATCATAATCGCTTTGTCATTCCAACAATGACCCACATACACCCAACAAGTCGCGGCAGATGCATAACATATCTGACCTGCTGTGCCAAACCCTGCACTCATAATGAATACTCCAACCACACCAAGTATAGTTGCTACCCACTTGACATAACTATCAACGGTTCCTGTAGGAGTTGCAGGTTTTAAATCCTCGACTTCTGATTGAAGTACTTCTAACTCTTCCTTAAGTCTTTTACGCTCGACATTAAGTTCCATTGCAAGTCTACCTGCTTTAGACATTGTACTGCCAGAGAACTCCGCTTGAACTTCAGGACTAAGTTGACCCTCGACTCTTGCAACTCGTTCATCTTCGTTCAATCTTCAACTCCGAAATGTTCTCTAACCGCATTACCCGCAGAGCGATAGTAATCATAGTCACTTGCCACGGCAGAACATTCCTGTATAATCAACTTAGCGAATTCCGCAGATTGTCGAGTAGGCATATCACAACCACAACTGCACATTTCTAATCCAGACTGTAAAGCAAGTTCTTTTATTCGTTCGTTCATAATCCTATTAATCCTAATCCATGATTTGCTATTGCATTTAGTATTATAGTAACACAAGTTACCATGTGAGTCAACCACCATAGTGTACGAATACTAGCAACAGTGTTTGCTTGCTTGTCTGTCTCACCGACTTTCTCACCTAGACTCTTTGCCCAGATTCTCCACCATTTGCTCAAGTTCTTTTACTCTCTCTTCTAATTGATTGATGTATTCTTCTACTATCTCTCTCTCGCAGAGAGTCTTACAACAAATAGAGATGTGTTGCTTTGCTCTTACTTCCAAACTTTTCTCACCACGTCTCATAGTAGTTTACTCCAATCAGTATCTTCGGGCATCATTTGTACTTGCCCTTCGAATTGCTGTTGTTCTCTTAACTGATTATAGATACCTGCGTTATTCATACGCAAACCATAACCTTCTTTGCTACATCTGTAGAGTGACCCGCTTTCACCATGAAAATGAATTTCATCTTCACGATCAAACACAAGAGTAATACCACTGTTAATTCGCCAACTGTCACCACCTAAGTAACCACCACTCCATCCTCCTAATACTTTGTAGAAAGGGAATGTGCCTTTGCCTTCTTTGATCTTTAGTACTACCCAGTTGTCTGGCGTATATTCACTCATTTCGACTCCAACCATTTTATTTTATGACCTGATTTTGTTTCGAAGTGATTAATCAAATCATCGTATGACATTAAATCACTAGACTCATAGTCATAAAGAAAATCAGATAATATATTCCAAGATTCAGTCTCCATAACACCTAGACCATACTCACATCCACCATCGTAATATTCTTGCTCATCGAGACCACGAATATCAATACGTCCACAAGCATATGTAATACTTGGTGTTCTTGAAATGTAGGTTTCTCCTGCCTTCGATTTCATAAAACTACTATATACCCGTTCCTCTTCGATCATTGGGATATTGTTATCTTCGTACCAACGAGTCGTTACTGGACCCATCCAGTTTGTGCTATAACTAATCACCGTAGTACTCCATGTACCACTCGTAGAATTTAGCAACACCTTCTTCAACATCAACCTTCGGAGCATATCCTAGTTTAGCAAGTTTCGTTGTATCTGACCATGTTTCAAGAGCATCAGCAGGATGTGGAGCGCGAAGGTCTTGTAATGATTTCTTGCCCGTACACTTCACAATCTCATTGATGAAGTCTATTAGACCCACCTGCTTTCCATTACCAATATTGAATATCTCGCCAGATTCAATCTTATCATTCTCAATCACTATCTCAATGCCGTCAAGTATATCATCAACGTAGGTGAAGTCTCTCTTCATGTTACCCCAGTTATACACCGTGATACGTTCACCCGCTAGAATCTTCTTGGTGAAATCGAACAGTGCCATGTCAGGTCTGCCCCACGGTCCATAGACTGTGAAGAATCTCAGTCCAACATTATTCAGACCGCTGATCTTGAACATACATTCGTTAGCATACTTGCTGTATGAATACGCATTCAACTGGTGCGCTTGAACATTGTCCTCTTTCCAAGGAAGTTCTTTAGTGCTACTGTACACGCTAGACGTAGACGCATAGATCACCCGAATGTCGGGTAAATATGTCTGAAGCAATTCAATGATATTTTGTGTACCGTCAATGTTGTTCTTGTGATATTCACTTTCTTTACCAAACGAATCGCGCACCCCCGCCATAGCACCGAGATGAATAACCTGGTCAGGCATAAAGTCAACAAAAGTTTTACGAAGATGACGAATGTCTCCTGATGCGAAATCACAATTAGTAACAGGAATCTTTAGTGCCTTTACTCGATCATATTTAAAGGATGCATCGTACAAGTGGGAGTTGAAGTTGTCGATACCTAACGCTTCGTAACCCTTAGCATTCAATCGAGCGACCAGTTGTGACCCAATGAAACCGGCACCGCCAGTTACGAGTATTTTATTTCCCTTTGAAGTAGTCATACATATCCCATATAGCGTGGAGAGTTAGCATAACGCCCAGAAAAATCATGAATGGAGTTTCAGCAATTATCAAGACTGCGAACGCAAGAAATGCACCGAAGAAGTGTTTAAGAACTCGCGCATTCTCAAGAGTCTGAAACGCCTTAATCTTCTGAACAGCGGTGTTGTAAATTATTTTAAAAGTTTCTTTCATTTGTTTGTACCTGTAGTATTAAATCTCATGTAGTGCAATCTCTCACCACCTTCTTGCAACCACGACTCGTTGAGTGTGATGATCGGATCATTGTTAGAATTATGTTTCACCGTAGTTCTCTCTGCATGGAAGTCTTCACCGACAAGATTTAAGCGAATAGGAGTTTCCCAACCCTCTATCCACTTACTAGTGTCGTAATCATCATCTACTAATTGTTGCTGTAGAATATGCGTAGAGAAGTAATCGTCCGAAGACTCGATTGCTGTCTCTGCTAACTGCCAGAACGCCTCATCACGTCCCTGCGCAACAGTTACGTTCTCTATGATGTATGTATTACCGCCCTTATTCTTCCAATACTGAGGACACTCGGTAGTAGAATCGACCCAATCATGAGCGCCATAGTTCTCTCTATCTTGACACATCATTAAAATTTTCATGCTTTCTTCCTCGCTTTAAAACCTTTGACTTCCATCGCTTGCATCGGACTAGTTTGTTTACTTAGTTCAATGTACTCTTCGATGGTGAAGTTCTTAACTAGGAAGTTAACCCACGACTTCCAAGGTTTGCTACCATACTTGAATCGTGCAACAAAAGTACGTTCGGGCATACCGTACCAAGATGGGTGACAGTCAGGAGACACTTGCTCCATAGTGCGAGAACCTTCGAACGCGCCTTGATACATCAAGTACATGCCGTCCCAAGTGAAGTTTTCTTTAGTAAATGCAGTCATAACATATCTCTCTCATCTGATTAGGGTACTATTATCTCATGAAATGACAACATAGTCAACCTAATTAGCATTTATCTCATGAATACTCACTATTCATGGAAGTTATATCACTCGAAAAATGGTAGCAGATCACCATGATGCGATCTTGGTATAAATGGAGTAAGCGAAATTGAATTTGATAAGGCGAGTCGGTCTAGTCTTTTCTGGTGATGCACATGACAATGCTTTCTCCAGTTTATAGTGCCGTTCTTTTTCTTTGAGTGATTATGCGCTAACTTGTCACAACCTGCAACTGTACACTCGGGTCTGATTGGATGTGTTCTATCTCTAATAGGATGCAGGTCTTCGTAATGTTCGTCGCAGAGGTTTCTATACACTTCACCGAAATAACGTACATCAGTATGCTCAGATGTTTGACCGCAATCTTCTATGCAACATATTGGGGGGTTTCTCATAATCATTTACTCAAAAGTTAATATTCATAATAAAAGCGTTAAGTGCATTATACTAGGATTTGGAGGGGATGTCAAGCGTTATTTAGGATGAGTGCAAATATAGCATATGTAATAGTACCTAAGACAGCAATAAGAACACAGTTGATTACATTAGAGACAAATGCTTTACGTTGTCTAATTTGCTTATACATTGTCTTCTCTCGCTGATCCTTTATCTGTCTACGCATGTCAGTCAATTCTTTATATGCATCACCAGGAAAACAGAAAGTCAATAGTTCTCGGAGATCTTTTTCTTGTGCTTTGACTTTACGTTCTTGAATGAACATATCCATCGCATCTTTCTCGATACTTGAGGAATAGAATAGTTTCTTGAATAGAGGAGGATTGTCTGCTTGACGCTTCGCTTCATTGAAGTCAGCAACGGCACCGTACCATTTACCTATCTGACCTAGAGTATCTTCTACTTCACGTCCAGCGGAAATCATTGCAGTTATTGTTTTGTATGCGGATGTTGCGACTGCCACAGCAGAGATTGGATCGATCATAAACAAACCTCTTTAGTACATGCATTAATATCATTACAATATTTATACTAAAGAGGTTTTTCAGAAGTTAATTATACTTTAGATCGCACTTGCCATTGCCATCTTAGAAACCATTTCATTCGCCGGAAGTACTCTTTCGAATCATAGTCAGGGTATTTTCCGTCATACCCTTCACACTCTTCGCAATGAAGAATCCACTGTTGATAACAAAATGCTCGAAAAGTTGTGTTAGGCATCTTATGATGCCATCTCAACTGCGAGGTTTACTGCTTTGACTTTCTTCGCTTGATTAGATCCGAACCATGCAGACGCCATACGAGTATCAGCAGATCGACCCAACAAGTGATCGGTTGTGTAAGTCACTGCATTAAGTGCTTGCCACCATGATCCGCGTCCGTACTCAGCGCCCGGTTGTGTGTCAAGTTGATCCATCGCCAACTTAGCGGTGCGAGATAGATCATTGTATGCTTTTGCTTCACGAGCGGCAGCATTAGCAACTGGGAACACGTTGTTAAAGTAGTTAATCAAATCACCGAATGATGCTTGCTTGTGTCCTAAGTAATTCGCCATCTCTTTATACTGAGCAAACTTGTCGTGAGCAATTCCCATATGCGCTTTAACTTCATCAGGATTAAACTTAGAACGGTGGTTCATAGTTACTTGATTGTTTGAGTTCGCACTGAGCGAGAATGTCAAGGTGTTGTTACATACTACACGAATAGGAGTAAAGCGAACATTGATTGCTTTGCCATACTGATGTGGGTTAGATAGTAACAAGAACGAATCGACTTGATCATCACCAAGGATATCGAATGACTCATTTACTTTAGCAAGAACCCAAGTGATTTGTCCATCCTTTAGTGAACCCGCAGTATGCATCTCCATATCGCCAGCGGCGCAGTACTCAGCAAAGAAATCGAACGCTTCGCTATTCTGAACAGGATTCCATGACTTGCCTACGTTAGTTAGTACAGCATTGGTATCTGTACGGATAAGTGCTTCCTGACCCGTCTCAATTAACTCACCACGCACGTTGATCAATGCAGGGTGCTTCTCCACACCCCAATCCAATCCCGCTTCGACCATCATCTCTCTCGGAGACAAATCTGTAGATACTTTAGTACCGAGACCATGCCAAGGAACTTGTCCTGCATATGCCATTTGTGCTTTACCGTTTACAATCTCTAATTCATGACTCATAATATATCTCTCTTTCGCATTAATGAAGTGTTATTATAACATAGTTAATATGTAATTGCAACATATATTTTAAGAAAAGTAAAAATAAATTACTATGCCTGTTGCTATCAAAAACAACCACGTATTAATTGTTGATTTTGTTCTGGCATCAGCACAAGACTTACACACAAACACCTTTCGCTTGTTGACATACGCTCTTGATGATGTTGCTTTCTTTGTTTGATGACTATATCCATGAGAGGTATTAGTCTTCGTTATAGTGACTCGTTTCATGTTGGGTTGAATATCACGTTGCCCACAATCATAACAGGTTTTCTTTGCATACGTCATTTTATTATCCTTTTATACATATATTTTGATTGATTCTGTCGCTTGAAATCGCCTGACAGTTTACCCTTGTAAGTATGGCACATATCACATAGTTCCATACAGTTGCTCGGATCGTTTTCTAAGTGATCACCATTTATATGATCGATCTGAGTCTGTCCCCATGCCCACGGTGCTTTGACATAATCGAGTGGACATTCGAATCCAAGTTGACCGTTCTGATTACTACAGTCACCAGTCTTGAATGGAGTTACACCTTCTGCTAGTGTCGCGGCACCATATCCAGCACGATGACAACGAGAACAGAAGGATCTCCATCTACTACCGCAATGAGTCACTAGTTTTTCACAACCGTAATTTAAGCATATTGGTCTCATAGTGAGAACTCCCCTATTTTTTTCTCTTCACGAATTTTCTCCATTCGATCACGGGCAGCAACCCAGTTCTCAAATGACATTGGTTTACGAGCATCGCCAAACTTGAGTTTGTTTTGCTTGAATGAATCTGCTAGAACTTTCTTGAATTGACTACCCATGAACTGTCCCACAAGTTTCAGTAATGCTTGACGAAACGAACGTCCGTGGTGCATGTGACCAAGAGTGTGAGCAAGTTCGTGCAACAAAGTGTACATATCTAAACCAGAATTGACATTTAAGTATACAGTCTTGCCGTTAGTAGAACCAGCAGTTCTTCCTGAGGCGCGCTTCATCTGTACTACGTCAGGATAGTTGTTGAAGATTCTACCGACATTGTTCTCGACAGATTCTTTCCACATCTTCTCCCACAACTTAGACTTGTAGATTTTCTTAGTGAATTTTTCTGCTTCTGCGATAGACTTGAATATAGGGATCTGAACAGAGCGTTGGAATCTCCACTCTGCATCGTAGCACTTGGTGCGCTCCATGTCCTTAGAACCGCGCATCTCGCCCTTGTTCTGCTTGATTTGATGTTTAGTTACGTACATCTCGTAAAGACTTGAATCTGCGATTTTGAAGAACATGGTAGTTACTCTCTCTGTCTAATGAGGTACCATTATATCACGAGAGAGTAACATCCACAAGCATTATTATGATTTAATAACACTATTTTTAGAGTATTTTGTTATATGTTTATAACCTTTCGATCTATAGAACGACAACACCTTCAGCAATTAATCGCTCTCGATTTGCCAAATGCTGGGCATCAACATCATCTTTACTGCCGCCGAAGTAAGGTACAGCATGACCTTCCTCAACCAGAATCTTTGTAGCACCTCGCCAAGAGTCACTAGTCACATCATACACATCGAAGTCACCAAGAATACGACCGAACTTACCCTTTGCATCTTCGCCTTTGATTACTTCAGTCCTTAGAATTGCTGTCTTACCTAACAATTCTTTGAGTCTCTTAGATGCCGCTTTACCAAACTTCTTCTCTACCTTATCGCGAGTACGTGATTCTGGCGTATCGATGCCCATCATGCGAACACGTTCTTTGCGCAACCAAACGCCGAATCCCAGATCGATGTCTACATCTACTGTGTCTCCGTCAACTACTCTTAATATCTCTACTTTGTAATCGTACATTATTTTTCCTCTACGACCTCTTTGGGTTCGTCATTAATAGTTCGGTAGTATACCACAACTTCCTTTAACTGTCCTATGTACCGTTTTATTTCCTGCATGTTATATGCCATCAACTCATAGTCATCAATTGTCATTGCAGTAAAGACTACTGTACCGTTTAGTTTCTCCATCTCTGCGAGAAACGTATCCAGATTCTTATCTGATACAACATAGAAGTATGGTTCTTTCAGATCGATTGCACGAGGCAGAGTAGGATGCACAATGGGTATCTTCACCTCTATAGTACGAATCTCGACTGGAATAACTTTAGGTGCTTGAGGAAGTAACGAACAACCTGTACTAATTAAGATTGCTGATAAAAGCAGAATCTTCTTCGATGCTGTCAAATACATTCTTGGTCCCCTTGTTAATACGTGGTTCAATTAGTCCAGGTTTTGCTGCCGCTAATTTGCTTAGATTGTGTCTACGGAAGATGTTCATGTATCGAGACATCTCGCCTTCGATCTCCGAGTTACGTGCCGACTGTGCGCTTAGTGCTTCACTAGTCTTTGTCAGATTGTTCTGAAGGGCGTCGATAGTAGCAATCTGTTCCTGCTGTCTTAACTCTTGTGCCTGTAGAACTAACTGCTGTTGCTCCACCTTAGTGACTAATGGCAGATGCGCAAATGTATAGAACAGATAGAAACCTATAGAACCACTCAGTATCACACCGAACAGTATTTTACTTATCATAGCGCACCTGCAAGAACCATTAGACCTTCTGCAATCGTTGCCGCGAGGATTCTATCCTTTTCAGTATCAAGCAGTTTAATGATAGTCGATGTATCAACAACATCTTTGATCAACTCATCATACTCATCTTGTGCAAGTTCACCATTATCCAGGTAACTCTTCAACTCATGAATGTGGATCTCTGCTTTCTTTTCCCAAACTTCTAATACTAAGTTCATTTCTTTATCCTTGTTCCGAATACCGATAGTGCTGTGTCAGTCACATCTCGAATACTCTTTCGTTTCATTTTACAGTAGATTATACTGGGCGACTCCCTGACCAACAACTCACCTGCGAGACTTTGAATCTCACTGTAGATTTTTGTGGTGTTGCTGTTGAGTGTATGTTCACTGTATGCAGTGAGAACGGATGCAAGACGATGTATCTCTTTTAGTTCGTCTTGATCGCAGGGACTAGGTGTTACTGATGCAGATACATGAAGTTCTGCGAGATAACCAAACTCTTGGTTGTCGAAGTTGTCTGGGAATAAACTACATCCAGACATTAATAATGCTAGTGCTATTATACTAACTTTGCGGTATGTTACCATTTTCTTTTACCCACGCTATTTCTTTCTTGGTGAGATCACGAAACTTTCGACGCGATACTGACCACTGCTTCTTCGGTTTCGAGAATCGCATCTCTTTACCGCCTTTGGGTATATAACCTAACAATTGCTCACCCATAGTAATATATATGTGGTTGCTTATCTTGTAATTGCCCCAATCGGTTGTCTCTTCGCGGTATCGTTCTGCCATCATTTAGTCCTCTTTGTTCTATTCAATTCACCAGCAAATAATGTGTACGTGAACTTGTTGGTAGTCACTGTAAGTCCATCAAAAGAAATCACTGTCTCTTTGGACTTCTTATCTTCTTCAATCTTTTTCGTCAGAGTCGCTAGGCAATCCCAGTTTGTCTTCAGTGTATAATCTACCATTATATCAGGATCTTCTCATGTTTGCAATGTCTATTGCTTCTTGTTGATTGAGGATTGGCACCGCATTTGATTTGTGCATTGTAGCAATACCCTTGATAAGTGTGCCGGTATATCTCATTCTTTCTTTTCTTTCAGTATTACCAATACTAACATCAAGAGATTTATAAACCTTAGTCTCTCTTTGGTAGGGTCCATCAGCAACAACTAATTCTTTGAATGCTGGTGGTGTGTACTTGTCATACACAACACCACGCGCTTTCTTCTTTTTGATTTTACGACCATAAAAGTCGTGTGTCATGCTACCGTAATTCATCTAACCACGCCTTGGTTATATCGAGACCGTTGATCTTAGATTCTTTCTTCTTGTCAACGTGCGTGTTAGGTTTGTTGAACTTCTCCATGTTCTTTGCAACAGGGTTAGTGTTGCTGAAATCCTTCGCTGTATTCTTACGATTACTTCTTTTTGACTGTGAACGTCCCATCACTAACTCCTCATAATATATGATATTATAACACATCCCTGTGTTATATGCAACCATTTATTTAAACAGTTCGTCGTACAGTGCTTCGAGGTCCTCGTAGTCTGCCTTAACATCATTCATCGATTGCTTATGATAGATCACCGCAAGTTTACGAATCTGCTTCTTATCGACACCAGTATTTTCGAACGTCACCTGAACGATGTCTTTCTGCAAATCTTTCTCTGCATCAACACGTAGCATCGAATCGGACAACTCTTTGATGGCGTCTTTTACTTTCTTACGGTCTTCTGGACTACTAATCATTTTCATTCTCTCATTATTAAATTAAATTTACTTACGTTTATACCAAGAGGCAAAAGTGTATCTTGTTCCCTCTGTAATTGGTGTTACTTTGTGCCAATAGTGTATTCCATCATAGAATACAATACGTCCCTTCTTTGGTGCTACCGTTGTTCCATCAGCAAACTCAGTAAACCCACCTTCGAAATCATCATTCAAATACAATATCGAGGTGAAAACTGTGTGCTTACTTGCTACATCACTGTGCAGATTCATGAAAGTACCTAGCGACCATTCATAGATTTGTGCCCAGTGTACCTTACTTTCTGCTAGTTGCTGTGCCTCAATGTTCTGCTTATCCCAAACATGTGCTATCAACTCATTTAAGGGTGAATCTTCGCCACAGTCAAGATTGTTATACTTGCAATTCTTGAATGCGGGTTTAGATTCACCTGCATTATAATAATCTATTAACAAGTCAGCGATATGTTCTTCGATGAAATTGTCGATTATTATAATCTTTTTAGACATTACCAAGTCAACTCGATACGCGAATCTGCCTTACCGTTCCAGTTCACTTGAATACCACACTCTGCGAAGATAGGCAACACTTCGATGAGATTTTTAACACCCTCTTCACTTCCGCTGAAACAAAACAGACTTTCGTTGGTCGAATCAGTGGTGTGGAAGTGCCGGTCCCACTCCATTTCATCATCATCATCATCATCATAATCCACTTCTTCTTCGATGTCCTGCTCATGATTGAACAATACCTTCTCGAGATCAATATCATCTTCGCAGGATACTTCATCCCATGCGCAAGTCTGACAGCAAGGTAAACCCCAAGCACAATACCAACCATCTCTGCGTAGTCGTACAAATGCTCTTTCTAAGTTATTCATCAAGACCTAACTCCCTTCTCTTCAGAGCAAAGTTCTGCTCTAATACTCGCCATAGATTTTCAAACCTAATAGTTGATATTTGATGTAACCCTAACAATGCATTCTGTATCTCATCTTCTGACATAGTTTCGGTCGCATGGTAAATATCATTAATATCATCTACAGTCTGCCACGCTTTCATAACATAGGTTTCAAGATCATGCAAGGTATTCTCTTCGCTTCTAAACTTCTCCATCATTCATCTCCCGTTGTCCAATTTCATCTTCCATACAGTTGCGAAATTCTGGTCGAATACCAGGTATCTTTACCACTGCTTCAAGATGAGCAGTATCCATTTCAGCAATAGTTACAAATTTAAGTGGTTGATCACCATTGATACCATACGTTCCCCACTTCAGTATTTCTCGCTGTACAGAATGTGGTTCATCATCATACAGACTCATTTCAATATAAGGAGCAGAGTCGTGTTGATTACGTCTGCCATAATCTAATCCACCATCAACCATATAAGTCAACCCATTGGCATCCTTATACGTTTTATAGTCGTGCCGATGTGTCGATTCTAAGATCGTGCCATCAGGTGTTTGAATTGCATTGCGAATAAGATTCGGGGGCATAATTATACCATCTTATCAAAGGGGAAACAATCAAGAAAGAGTTCACGTTCAAGGCGATACGCTTCTTTCTCCCAAGGTTGGTTAGTGTAAGCGTAGTTGTCAGCATTGCGACCCTTCCACTTCCACACACCGTCGGCGCTCAACTCACCGCGTAGAAACTGTCGAGCATGTACCATCTCGTGTGCGAGTGCTTGCATCTGTTCAAGGAAAGTCTGTCCTTTCTTACCGATCTGAATGTAGGCATAATCTGTGTCGCCCTCACACAGACCTTGAGCATAGTTAGGCAGTTCAGATTTGAACTTGATAGTCACCAACTTAGAAGTGAATCGATGAATTTTTAGAGCACCCATAAGACGCGCAACATACTCTTCGACTATTTCTGGTTTGGCATGACGACCTTCAATACTAAACATAACAACACTCTCTCTCACTCAATTTGTACAACGATTATCTCACAATCTTACGATGATGTCAACACTTTTATGCGGGTTGATGCACATCAATTGTATCGATAATCTTATTAAGTACCGCAGGATTCTTACATGCTAGATAGACCAGCATAGACTGAAGATAACCAACTGTATAGTTAGCATCATGAATATCAAACTCATTAGCACCTGACTCTGCGATGAGGTCAGTCATTTGTTGAACTAGTTTCTGAACTTTATCAACGGCAACTGCATTCTGTATAAATTTCATAATATGTCTCTCTGTCTAATGAGGTACTATTATATCATACTGGCGAATATAGTCAATAGATTAATCATTTATTTGATGAATAGTCATCATTCATCGGATTTATGGTCTATCGGAGTTATGCCGATCTTCATAATTCTCTTGTCACTTATGTCGGTTAAGTATGAATTATCTTCTCGAAACATGGCGTATGCCTCCCTATTAGACAATGCTCTATGAGATACTATCTGCTCACCTAACCAGTCTTGTGAAAACTCTTTTGCTTCTTCCATCACCACGGTGTCACATGCCCATTCTTCAGGAGAATCATCCTCTAACTCAACACAATATCTCATTCTATAGGTGCTTATACATTCTACCATCACTAACTTAGTCATTCCATTCTCCAAATATAGAGGGTGCTAGTTTTTGCGCCTCTTCCATATGGTATTCGCCGGGATAGTGCTTCAAGCAACTGTATGCTTGTTTACGTATAGCACTCGGTGCCCTGGGTGTCTTCTTTGGATCCATCAAGTCAATTAGAAATTGTCTAGTATAGTTTACTGCTCTCCGTCTTTCGTTTGGCATTGTCATATTATTTTTCTCTAGTAATGAACACCTTTAGTGTACGATTATCATCTTGTAGACTATAACTGATATTTTCACGAGCGTCCATGTAATTAACGTATGATCGCCCATGCTGATCTATCACTTCGAATCGCGTAATTTTCTGGTATGCTGCCACTATTTCACTGTCGGTCATTATATTTTCTCCACTGCAATGCCACACTTATTCAGAAATATTTCACCTTCGTTAGTTCTTAAATGAGGTGTATTATAATATACGTAATTTATTCCAGATTGATATATTAACTTAGCACATTCTAAACAAGGAGCAGTCGTGGTATATAATGATGCGCCTTCGGTCGATTCAGATGATCGAGCAACCTTAGTGATTGCATTTGCTTCTGCATGAAGAACTTCGTCTTTGGTGACTAGTTTTCTACCGTAACCTGTGTTGCCAGTCTTTACTTCATGTTCGCATACATTATCCCAACCACTAGGCATACCATTGTATCCTATTGAGATGATGCGGTTATCCTTAACAATAACGCAACCAACTTTCAGTCGTACTGCATGTGACAGTTGTGCATAGGTTGACGCAACTGCCATATGTGCTAAGTCCCATTTATCAATCATAATTCTAAGTCTAATTTTTCCCAAGGCAAATCTGCTTTGCCGAAATGACCGTAGTTGGTCGTAAGGTCTAATTGTAACATAAACAGATTGAACTTGTCAATGATTCCTTTTGGTGTCAGGTCAACTTTTTCACGAATCAGTGCCGCTAGATCGTTTCTAACCTTACCGTCAGCAAATACGTGTAGACTTGTTGGTTCTTTCACACCAATCGCATAACTTAATTGAACAGTACAAGTGTCAGCAAAGGTTGAGGCAACAATGTTTTTAGCAAGATATCTCGCCATATATGCGCCACTTCTATCGACTTTAGTACAGTCTTTACCGCTAAACGCTCCACCTCCGTGTGGTGCGTATCCACCATAGGTGTCTACGATGATCTTTCGACCAGTTACGCCTGTATCACCGTCTGGACCACCAATGATGAATCTACCAGTCGGATTGATTAAGAACTCTGTATCTTCATCGAAGTAACCAGTAATTGCCCGCTTGACAATCTGAGTGATGAACGTCCGAATAATATCGAATGGATAATCTTCTGTGTGTTGACTACTGCAAACAACTTTACTAATGCGTAGAGGAGTGCCATCATCGTTGTACTCCATCGTCACCTGTGCTTTAGCATCAGGACCCAGATATTCAGCACGACCACTCTTTCGTTCTTCGGTCAATAGTTGAAGTATCTTGTGACTGTGATATATCGCACTCGGCATATAATCTTCGGTCTCGGTACACGCATAACCAAACATCAGACCCTGATCACCAGCACCAAAGTCATCAGTGCCTAAAGCAATAACAGCACTCTGTCCATGGATAAGATTGACAACATCTAGCGGATCCCAATGAAAATTCTTTTGCTCGTACCCAATCTCTGCCACAACACGACGAACAATACCTTCAATTGTATGGCGAGTTTTCATCGACATAGGAGTATCACTTTTATATTCGCCCGCAACTACCACTGTATTGCTAGTCACTAGGGTTTCGATTGCCGCACGATTGTTTGGGTTCTTGTCAATAAGAAAATACGCGATACTATCAGATATAAGATCCGCTATTTTATCTGGATGCCCCTCGCTAACACTCTCGCTGGTAAACTCATAACTCATTATTCTTCATCCTTACTTTTTATTTTCCCTATTAGATACAACAATTCATCTATTGATTCCAGATCTCCTTCATCATTAGTATCGATCTCGACCTCTATCTTGATAATCATGCAGTGTACCATTCCCTAACTAGGCGCATAGCATCGATCTGTTGTCGAATCAATACAGCATCTTTCACTGGATCGTCATCAAATATTGTCATACAGAGTGGATGCTTGTTTGCTCTGAAGTCATCAATCTGGCGAGTCAACTCTTGCACCATAATAGCATCGACTTGCTCATGTTCCAATTCAATATTAATCGACATTGAGAATCACCTTAATATGATCGTATCCAACAACCGCTAACTTTACTCCATCATTTTCGAATGGCATTGCTTTAGTCCAATCAAGAATCACCTTGATACCAGGAACAATATATTCACACTCAGCACCAACAGCAACCACTTCAGCAGGTTTATTACCCGTTGTAATATCACCCGATAGAATAATACCGCTTGCTAACTGGGTATCTGCCACTGCAACTTCCTTTACTACTACATAATAACTCATTACTAACATATTACTCATCATCATCTCCGTCGTTTTCTTTTAAATCAAATGCTAACCATGCAAACAGTAAAACTACCATTACTATCATTCCTAAATATTGTCCGGAACTCCACTCACTTACTAATTCGATGTTCATTATCCTTATCTTCGCTAAAATGCTCCTTTGTAAATTGCACAGGATTCTTCAGAAACTCTTTATCCTCATCCTGCAGAATCTCATTCCAGTACCCTTTAGCAAGCATGGGTAACCAAACGAATATCCATTTGTAACCAAACCATATCATAAAGGGCATCATAATCCATTCAATAGTACTAAACTCTTGCATCATATATTCCTATTTCTTTCGTTCGCTTCAACTACATTTTCAAGGAACGCCATATCAGTTCCCAACTCTTTGCCTACCTGAATCATTGCACTCATGTCTTTGGGGAAACAATGTCCACCGTAACCGAACTCGCCATCAGGACCAGGCACTTGTGTGTGAGAGTCAGATACTCTCGGATCTAAACATAACGCATCAATAATACAATCATAGTCTGCACCACCATCGCCATGACTGCCACCTCTATAATCATCGAGTACTTGCCACATCTGATTAAAGAATGATACTTTGGTCGCCAAATAACAGTTGAGGAAGTATTTAGTGAATGCTGCCTGAGATGCTGTACTCAAGAATCGAACATCTTTCAGATTAGGCATAACTGGTTTAAGCAGTTCGTGCCAATACCTCATCTCACCACCACCGTAGACCGCAAACTCTGAATCAGTGAAGTCTTTGAGATAGTTGAAACTAGTCGTACCACGAATGTACTCAGGACTAAATGTGATGTTTTCATCACGGATGTCAAAGAAGACTGGATCAGTTGTTGACTTCACCAAATACTTTGTACCGCCATACTTAGCAAACACCTCTTCTAATGCAGTCGTATCGCACTTGCCGTCATCGCCTTGAGGAGTAGCAACACACACGATTACACCTTCGACGATTAATTCATCATCAACATAGAAACCCTTGTAAGGATCATCGATAAGAAGTTCAATCTTAGGATGGTCTTTTAGTGCCGCGTATATCGCTTGTCCGACTGGACCATAACCCGCAATTACAATTTTCTTGCTCATCTATTCCTCACCTAGAAAGTTCTCTATTTTGTTGCCGCCTACTTTATCTATATTGGTGCTTAATCTGTACAAATGCTTCAGCAAAAAGTAGTACGTGTCCCAGATTAACATGGGTAGAAAAAGCATTATAACTTTATGTTGTCGTTTCATGACACATCCTTTTCATAAATTTCAATATTCTCAGCAGGAACATTCAGAGCAATCAGATTACGTCTCATCTGTTCGGGATCTGATACGTTCCATACAATGTGTCTCTCACCTAAACTGTCGATATATTCGAGATTCATTACGTTCATTTTATGCTGCCTTCTTCAGTTCAAGGGGAGTATAGATGTAAGGAGTGTTGTAGTTTCCAACATTCATAGAGAGGTAGTGACTGACGTGGAAGTAATCAGTCATTGCATCAGATTCATCGAAGAAGTCTGGTCCTTTCATCGCATCTTTCAGTTCAGTCAGGAACGCAACAACAGTGGCATCATCATAGTTCTCTTTGATCCAGTGTTCGTTGACTTGAATGTAATCACGCGGTCCGTACTCACTGACAGGCAAAGAACCGAGGATGTCTAAAGCACCACTCTTGATGTTTACAACCAACACGCTGTGGTGACGAACGGCAATACTACCTTTCATGTTGTACTTCTTGAGGACTGCTTTGATAGCAGGAGCGAATTCTTTTTTCATTTCTTGACTTACATACGCCATAATCATATCTCTCAGTAATCGTTCGAATCAGGTGCTATTATATCAATGTTTGCTTGGTCTGTCAACACTATCCACATTTTTATTGTGAATAGTGATTATTCATGAAACTTATGACACTTCGGCATATGCTTCTTCTGCATCCAGAAAGATGCGGTAGGTGTGTTCAACACCCGCAGAATCTAAACTCTGTACATACTCAGCAATATTGCCAAAACAACCAAACTCAACAAAACGTCCAGTACTCATATCAACTAAAACACTCATAATATATCCTTTACAAATCAATCAAATCAGACACTATTATAACAAAAAAACGAACTGCTGTCAACAGTTCGCTTAGATTGTTTTGTTATAAGAACATAACTTCTTATGCTTCGGGTGGATAACCCTCGTACCAGTCAGTCACGGTGTCAACTCGAAAGGATCGCCATGCTTCTTTGTCTAATGACCAGACAGCGAAGTGATCGTTTTCTGATTTCTGTTCTAGTATCTCGGGTACATTATCTTGAGACAATGCTCGATTGAGGGTGCAAGGCATGATCCTTGTGCCGCCACCATTAATCTTCTCGAACTGAACTGTAACTACGCCTACTTGTGCCGCTAATAAAAATTCTTCTTTATTCATAAATCACCTTCCTTAACAAATATACCATCAACCATTTGACCCTTGCGGTCCTTAATATCATCGTATGCAACATCTAAACAATGTTCTAATGATAAACCATTACGCTCTGCAATGTTAATCAATACTACCATGATGTCACCAATATCATCTGCTACGTCTTTGTTCTTACACACGTTATCAGACAACTCACCTACTTCTTGAATTAACTTACAAACTTGATCCTTATCACTTGCGCCATCAATTAGATTGCGGTCGATATGCCATTGTTTCACTTGTTGTATTCTTTGTTCTATCATTTGTTACCTCATTATATACTTTAGTTTTTGCTTCGTCTTTTCGCTCATTTAAATCCCATACTGATCTTTGTCTTCTTTGTAAAGTTCTTATCTGAGCAACACTTCTCCGCACGTACTATTCTCCTTGATAGATTTTCTTTAAGTACAATTCAAACTCTTCTACTTTGCCAGTTCTATTTGGCCAATAAATGTAATCTTTTTCTGGGTTTTTCTTTAAGTTCTCTAACAATGGTAGAATGCCATTATACAACATATCTAACCTATTTGCAACCAAAATCTCACTTTCTTTTGCAACAGTTACAGTTTCAAGTTCATCCTCTGTAACTGCTGTGAATCCAAAATCGAAGATGTCACTCACTTCGCTAATTCCCTTTCAAGAAATGCTTTGCCTGCTTTCGCTGCCGCTTCATCCCATTCTTTTGGTGTTACGTCGTTCAATGATCTTTCTTTATTAGGGAATTCATTACCAACTGATTTTTCATGCGACCACTCTATATCTTCGAATGATAATTTACTTTCGATGGAATCTTCTCGTGGGAAGTCAAATGTTACGGTGTACTCGTCAAGATTTGTAGGACCAGACACAGCATAATCATAGTCATCTTCAGACATAGTTTCTTCTGAGTGAAGACGATCATGCTCATACAGTGCAAAAAATCCATAATGAATAATCTTCACAATATCTTTGCGGTGATCTGCGGGTTCACCCTTCTTACCATATCGACCATTGTACTTGTCAACATTACCAAGAAAGAACCCTATACCATGACCACGGTCAACGATTACTTCACTCGACTGTAATCCTCCCTGTCCATAATGACCATCATAAGTCTGGTCAATATACTTTGTGAACTCAGCAATCAGTTGGTCTTCTCTAAATTTATAGTTCGGCATTTTTGTTCACCTCAATTAACATGGTCTGTGCATCTGATACTTCAAAGGGATCTGTCGGACAATTATTACCGAATCCTCGCTCTTCGAACAGTTTCATGATTCTCATATCTTGAACTAGCATAGAGTATCTCCAAGAACGCTTACCGAATCCAAGATTAGTCTTGTCAACTAACATTCCTAGACTCTCTGCGAAGTCACCATTGCCATCAGGCAACATCTTAACATTCTTGATATCAAGATTCTTTGCCCACTGGAACATACTGAAAGCATCGTTCACCGAGGTGCACCAAACTTCATCAATACCCGCTTCCATGAACTCATTATAAAGTCCCTCATAACCCGGCAGTTGCTCATTAGAACAAGTGGGTGTGAACGCTCCTGGTAGACCAAAGATGACCACATTCTTTCCTGCAAATAAATCTTTGCTGGTCTTGTACGACCACACGAATGGGTTGTCATCGTTGCTGTCTACTCGCTCTCTCATATAAAACATTGTATCTGGGACTAACATAATATAATTCCTATTAATTAAGTTTCTTTTCATTTCCATCGTAATCAGTGACAAACACATTCAGGTCATCATCAACTTCAATACTCTTTACTTTTAATAATGTAAGCAGGGACTGCCATACGTCAGACATCCCCTCCTTTACTCCTACTGCTTTACCTACATAGAATGATATTCCCATGCAACCGATTGCTATTAATGTATGTAAAACTGGATCCATTTCTATTCTCCTAGAACATTTTGATTGCAGATAGATTCTTACCACTCGGTACATTTTTCATCATAACTTTATCATCAGTAAGTGTTTGCTGTGAAGGATCAATGTCATATAGACGCATTTTAGATCGATCAACACCAACGACGAATCGTTTCTCCACTTCCAGATCATTGTAGCGATTCTTCAACTGCTTTACCATGATTTGATTGAGACTTGCTAACTCTTCGTTACTGATCAACGCGAACATCAAATCGGCAGTTGCAGGTAGTCCGAACGATTCACTAGTATCCTCAAGACCGGGATCAGAGTTGCCAAATCCTGATCGTGTAGTCTGAGTCGCAGACATAACAGGAACATTGAACTCTACAGCAAGACCGCGTAACTCTTCGGCGATTGCTTTAATATATGTATAAGAGTTGATTGCTCCACCCATACTCTTCATTCTCGCACTCGCACATATGTTTAAGTAGTCAATGAATATTATATCAGGAACGAACTTCTTTTTCAACTTTAATTCGTTCAACAATGCACGAAAGTGACCGCTGTGTGCCGCACCAGTCGGATACTCTTTAATGATTAACTTACCATTAGTACCTGAAGCAACTTTCTTGACCCTATCACTAAACATAGTCTTCGACAAATTCTCTAACTGGTCAATAGGAACATTCAGTAAGTTAGCATCAATACGTTCTGCGATACGCTCTTCTGCCATCTCCATAGTAATGTATAGAGCATTACGTCCTTGTGATAAAGCATTTGCTGCCACGTGACACATGAACAGAGACTTACCAACACCAGTACCAGCAAGACAGATATTCAAAGTCTTATTGGGTAATCCACCCTTAGTGATAGTATTGAACTGTGACAAGTCAAACGGCAGGCGTTCTTCTTGCTCATGGTAAAAGTTATAACGACCCTCAACATCTTCGAGATAATCATGACCTACATTGTTATCAAAACATACTGACAGTGCTTGCGTAAGAATATCAGGCAGAGCATCTTTAGTATACGTCTGGTGTTTACCATCGATGACCGCAATCGATTCCATGATAGCAAGATATACAGCACGATCTTGGCACCACTTCTCAGTAGTATCTAACAACCAATCTTCGTTCTCAGGTGAGTGAGTGAAGATGGTTGGCAGAATATCCATTGCGTGGGTGTAAGTTTGTTCAGTGAATGAATCACACTGGTCAATCTCGATCTTGAATGATTCAATAGTAGGTAACGCATTGAATCTTGCGACGAACTTCGTGACTTCAGTGAACAATAAAGAGTAAACACCTTCGAAGTACTCCTTCTTCAGATGAGGAATAACTTTACGTAAGTAAGGTTCATTCGTCAACAAGTTTCTTAATATAGTTTGTTCTAAGTCAATCTTCAATTCTATTCCTCAGAGTCAGGGTTTCCCAACTGTAGTTGTCCTTCTTGTGCTGCCTTCTCTAGGATACTCTCTAGTACAGCACCAGCATAATCCTGCATCTCAACGTCATCTTCATTAATGCCGCTTGGAGTTGATTGTATCACAAAACTGAAGTTTAAGCAACCATCTTCTGCATTAAATTTGATATTCCCATATCTCATTACAGTTTCAACGAATGGACCAGACATGAGACGTACATCCCACGCCTGGTCATTCTCAGTGCCGTCAGCAGGGACCAACTCGTAGTCAGTCCCCTCTATCATAGCAGTCATTACCCTTCCTCGATCAGTGCATCTAAGTCAATAGTGGATCGCTTACCAATACAGTAAGTCGATTCAACCAAGTCTTTGAAACCCTGTTGACTGAGAATGTCTTCCCAGAACTCTTCGGTAAGAGTATCTTTCTGACGGACTTTATTCTCACTGCCCGCTTTCTGATACCAACCATTAGATGGTTTAGTAACATAACCACCGCCAAGTGCAATGTCAAGTAGACCAGAATACTGCTCGATACCACCTTCCCACGTCACCGTGATTGGAATCTTAGACTGCTCTTTAACATATCGAGACTTCTCTACTTTAACGATGAAGTCATAACCCATCACTTCTGTACCCGTCTTGTTCTGGCGACGACCAATGATCCAGATGTTATCAGCACTATAATAGATGCCCGTACCACCGCCAACGATGTCTTTAGGGAACAGACCAATCTCTTTATAAGTGTGATTGATAGCAAGCAATGGAATGTTACGCATAGTCAAGTAAGGAGTGGTCATACGGAACAGACCCTTCAATGCTTTTGCACGAGACATATCAGCAACAGATTTTTCATTGATAGCATCTTCAAGTTCTTTCTTAGATGCAAGATTACCAATAGAATCAATAACAATAATTACTTTATCATTCTTCTCGATTGTCTCAAGTTGACCAATCAAATCAAACTTGAGTTCTTCGACATTACGAATAGGTGTATGGAGTACACGATCCACATCGATGCCGAATGCAGTGAAGTACGACTGCGGCGAACCAAACTCAGAATCATAGAACAACATGATTGCTTCTGGATCTGCTTTTAGATATGCCGAAGCAATCTTCAATGCAAAGGATGTCTTGAAGTGCTTCGATGGTCCAGCAAGAACAGTCATGCCAGACACCAAACCACCATCAAGTTTACCTGATAGTGCCACATTTAACATGGGCACATCAATAGGAGTTACTTCTTTATCACCGAAGAACTCGGACTTGGACAACACATTGGTGCCCTTAATCTTAGAGTTCTTTTTCAATTTATCCATTACAGACATATATTAATCCTTCAGATTTTTGTAGTTAATACATTCATCCAATAAGGGCAACTTATCAGTCGTGCTGGCGAACATACGAACATCGTTCTCAAACTCTCCACCAAATGATCGTGCTTGCTTGTAACTAATACCAGAATCAGTACGACCACGAATGAACGTCGGAATCATTACATCACGATTAGTAAGATCAGGTGATTTCTCAATCATACGGCGAACGATAGATGGATTAGCACCACCGGTGTCCATAATTGCATCATGCAACTGATTAAAGTATGTTTGCTTCACTGCTTTGAATCCAGACACTGCTAACTTAGCATACGCAACTTCAAAGATAGAACCAGTAATAAACTGTTGTGCAGAGAATACACTTGTGTGTTGCATAATCTTCATATGCTCTGGAATAACTGCTGGATCACCACCGAAATACTCTACTGCTGGAGATAGAATGTTACCAATGTCAGTATCATCACCAAAGACAGGATTATACGTGACTTTCTTCATCATAACTTCATAAGTAAGTGCTTTAATCAGACGCTCAATAGTTTCAATATTGATGCTAGTCTTGATACATACACCACTACCACAACCTCTAATCAACTTGTTAACCATATTGATAAGTTCGGCATCATCCACAGAATCGTTCTTCAATAGAGGAACGGGGGTGCAGATGAACGTGATGCCTGGTTTCCAATCAACCAAATCATCGATACCTTCTAAACCAGAAATAATCATAGTATCGACTGTCTTACCGTCGAATGCTAATTGCATTGCTTGAGCGACTGTATTATCACCGATAACACCGATACGAATCTTCTGATCACCACCACCAGATTGCTTCGATGCCGCCTGATCATCTAACTGTTGTTTTACTTCTTCACCTCGACCTGCCGCAATCATATCTGCCTGTTCTTGTGTTAAGGATTCTGAATGCATCGTTGGTCCGGATCCCGTTCCTTCTACCAACTCACCTTCACTAATATCTCTAATATCACTCATACATTTTTACCTTTCATTAAATTAATTATTTCTATACGCATATTCAACTGCTCGATCCGCTTCAACTTCTAGCGGTCTACTAGTATACCATTTTCCATTGTCATTGTCAAGTTGTCTGCATAAATCCGCAACTTGCTTGGCAGTGATAGGATAACCTCGCTTGATTGCCGTACCTGCTGTAGCAACCATTATTTGATACATCTTGTGATACCACCCACCCTCTGCAATCGAACCATATTCTATAGCAAGACGCTTTGGAAAGAATGGACAGTCGCGATAATCTGTCCATGAGATGTTTGTTGCAGTCATCGAATTTTTACGATGCTGTATTACTGCTTGTTGCATTTCTTCGGGCAATCTGTCCAGAAAAGAATTGCCGGTCTTTGTAACGTATGGATGTTTACTTATAAGAGCAGTTGGATCAATGCCGCTACCACCAGAATGCTTGAAGAAAAAATTATAAGCGCCTGGGTACACCGCAGGAATGTAATACATCCTTGCAAGATCCTTAGTCTGAGGGTCACCGATTTCTCCAATATCGGTATTGAGGGCGTACCAAAACGACTTGATTTTATCATTTGGGATAGTCTCTGCAACTCTGAAGACAAGACGGAACTTATAATAGTCGTCGCGAGAACTAGCAGTAGAATAGCACACGAAGTCCAGATCGCTAAATCGAGCGATAATATCATTCTTCAGAAGGTCCAAGTCAGGAAGGAAAGTATGCTTATCAACATCAACTGCACACCAACCTCCCCAATGCAAAGTATTGACGTTGCTACGTGTTGTGCCGTCTGCGAAAATGGCAGGACTGATAAGAGCGGATGAGTTTTTTCCACCTTTTTCTCCATATTTAGTTGAGAGTGCTTCAAGTAATCCAACAAACTCATCCCAAGTATCAAAAGATGCCTTGCGGTGAGTCTTATTGTCGAATGCGGATTGGAATATAGTCAGTTCGTATTTCATAAGATGTATTATAACACAGTTAATTTCAGAATGCAACCATTATTTTTTAAGTGATAATAGTCCCATTTGATTGGTTTGAGTCTTACCCTTGAAGGTTTGATCGTAGTCGAACTCTTTTACTAGTTCATACTTGCCCTGCTTGAGTACAGCAGACTTTACTGGCGCTTGATCCCAGTTGTCTATCAGTAGATTAGGTATCGCCAACTCGTAGATAACTTCCATGTCATAGAGTGCTGCCGCTTCTGCATGATTGCCATCAACCAGTGCAAAGTCAAATACATATGAATTTATCAGTATCTCTTTAACATCTTTCGTTCTGCCTGGTACCCAAGTGAAGCGATTGATATACTTATCACGTAGAGTGACTGCCATATCTCGTCTAATCTGAGGATCGATTCGATCCCCTGGTTTACCAATCACTTCATTGTCAGGAGATACCCCAACAATTCTAGCATCAGTGTATGTCTCTAATTGGTAAGTGGTTGAATGACCAATATGAAATCCAATCTCCAATACAGACTTTGGTTTATAGTGTTCTTGCACAAACTCAAACGCATCGTACACTTGCTGTGTAGGAGGCATATAACCCCAACCTTTGTCGGGGAATGAGAGATGATCTAATTTCATTAAAAGAATTCCTCTAGTGATGCTCTTGGTACAGAACTCCATCCGACTGCTGCCAGAATGGGTTCAAGTGGTAAAAGAAAGGTCTTCTCATACTGTAAATTGTAATCGATCTGTGCATGGAGTCCAAGTTCTTTGGGTAAAGTAGTCGGGAATGAAATGACATTCTCTTTAATACGATTAGGTTGCTTCAGGTAGATAAACTTAATCTTCTCACCATCTTTAACAGTTTCGTATTTGTCAGTCATTCCTGCTTTCTTAATGTAGTGATTATATAGAAGGGCGCCACGAACATGAATTGGAGTGCCCTTACCATAAATATTCTTTCGATCCTTATACTTAGTAAGATCCGAGATACCTCTGGGGAACGCAACATCTTCGGGATCGAGAGAACTAAACTCGCTTCTGAAGTCTGCAATAAACTTCTGGGTATCTTCTTCTGTACCTTCGATGATAACCTTAAAGACTTCTTTGAACTTCTTACGACAGACCATAGGAGTCGATGACTTGATTGCTTCGATACCCATCATCTTGAGTTTAGGTTCTGCGTACTGGACGCCCTCGTTGTTATGTACATTTAGGATGTAACGCTTCTTCGCCAACCAGATACCACGATCAGCAATAACTTCTCGCTCCATCACCATGCGATTGATGTATGCATCAGTATCTTCTGCTAGTTTAGTATATGCGGCAGCAATGATTTTCTCAAAATGCTCTGAGCATATCTTATCAAGAAACTTAACAGGATCAGCAGGCGCGAACTTCGTTACCAAAGGTTCCATGTTGATATACAAGGAGTCAGTATCCATAGCAATAACATAATCTTTCTTATCTTTGAGGAGATTGTTCATCTCATCATTGACTGCTACCTCTGCTACCTTGATAGCACGTTGACCCGACATAGTAATACCCTCGGCGATACGCTGGTCGAAGTAACGGAAGTACTTATTAGCAAGCGCGCCGTAGAGACTGTTCATCAAAATCTTAATCGCCATCTGCTGATTATCCAGCGTTGCAATCTCATTCACGAGTTCATGAGTGGGTTCAATCTCATACTTCTGCTGTGCCGCAAGCATGTTCTTCTTGATAGTAACACGATTATCATAGAACTTTCGAATCACGTTAGGAATAATACCCTCTTTATCTTTGCGGAACGAAGCACCGTTAGCGGCAATAGCAGTAGGAATATCTTCGTCATAGCACATAGTCTCGGGTGACATATTGTACTGTACAATGATGTTAGGATACAGAGATGCCAAATCGAATGATGTTACCCAGTTATGTGATCCTACTTGTGGTTCTTTCACGTAACCACCAACAATACGACTGACATCGTGATCGAGAGGAGGTTTAGGTGGAATAATAACATTCTTCTTAATCAACTGATTGTAGATGATAGAATCCCAGATAGAAGTTGTGCCGAATGTATCTGCATAGTTTACTTTAGACTGGTATGCCATAGTAAGAGCAAGAGCAATCAGACCCATCTTCTCTTCGAATCGAACGATCAACTCAACATCTCTAATGTTATAGTCGATGTACTTCTGGTGATCTTCTTCGTATAGTGTGTGAAGATTACCATGTTCTTCGTATGATAGTTTTGCTTCACCGAGTATCGTCTGAGCAATATGATCCAGTTTGTAGGACTCTTGCTCACCGTATGTCAGTTTACCAAACTTCTTAAACAATTCAAGGTAGTCGAGTTGCGCAATGCCCATAATATCGTAAGTCTGGTCAACACCGTAAGCAGTTTTAGTTTCTCTCGCTTGAACTAACTTCCATGGAGAGAATGCTTTAATAGCATCATCATTGATTATATTACGAGTGCGGTTGACTAGGTATGGAATATCAAACCCCTTTGAGTTCCAACCAGTAACGATGTCAGGGCAGTTAGCACCCCACCAGTCCAAGAAAGCACGAATCAACGCCTTCTCGTCGATCATCTTAAAGTACGTCACTTCTAAGTCATTCAGAGTTGGATCATAATCTTTAAGACCCCATACTGTGTAACCATCGCTTTGATTGTTCTTGACACCAATAGCGGTAATAGGATGTGCCGCCTCTTGAGGTTTAGGGAAACCCTGATCAGACTTCACCTCAATATCGATTGAGCATATGTTAATTTGACTGAGATCCCACTTGATGTCCTCTTGAGGGAATGCATCACTAATGAATTGGGTTACGAAGTTAGACTGACCGTGAACATCGAAGTTCTTCACGCCGTCATATTGTTTGGTGAATTCAGTCGCTTCTTTCATGGAATCGAACTGCATAGGTTCGACAGGAACACCGTATAGAGTTTTGTATTTACCAGTTGCTTTAGTCGATGTGACAAAAAGAGTTGGTTTATAAGGTACACGAAGTTCGACGCGCTCTCCGTTGTCATAACCGCGATAGAGTAATTTATTGCCGTATCGCGAGACGTTAGTGTAAAATTTCATAGATTCTCCATAGTATAAGACACCATTATAACACACATGGTGAGGTCAGTCAAGCGATTTATAGTGTCACGAAGTGAAAGTTTGGGTGTGTCTTTGAATTGTAGTATCGTTCTTTTCCTTGGAATCTAGTTCTATCTGTTACTGTGCAACCTTGATTCTCATCTATTAACTGAGTAACAGGACTATCAAGTATCACACTTGGTTTGGTGTGAGCATGAGAAACATTAACCGAAACACCAGTCTTGTTGTCCATGCCTTTCTTCGGCCAATATACATTGTATCGATTATTGTTGTTCGCTTTACAGTATAAGTCAGTGACAGTATGGAGTATACTCATAGGTCCTCGACAGTTATGCTTCTCGTCATTAAGGACATAATCACAAAACATCTCTGCAATCTCTGGTCTAACTGTGTAACACTCAAGCGCAATACCAATATTACATGTTGGCATCTCTGTGTATTTTATCATAATACGTCTGAACATGTCAACCTGTTCTGGGATTAAATATGCATCATGCTCCATAATCCATACACGTTTGCCAATCGCGATTCTCCGCATGAGTCTGAATGTAGAGTGTATGTGTGCTATTTCTTGTGGTGATCTGTCTTTATGTTTTGATAACGTAAGATGTGGGAATAATGTATCTGGTGTTATACATTGTATTACGTTTATGTTGAGTACGTCAGATACGCATTCAAAAGATTTGAGGGATAATTCGTTGTACTTTACTGCGAGTGGATTGTTTAGATCAACTCCCATATATGCTTCAATCATTAGTTCATCCTAAAAGTTGGGAGGCATCTCACCTCCCGAGTTTTCTTGACTGTTAAATCAGTGCTGTGATTGATACGAACAATGCGATAGTACACATTGAACCTATTAACCAAGAACCGACCCTGTCTACTTTAGACGTTGCCATTTCTTTTTTTCTCCACGAAAATTAATTGATTTTAATTTTACGTGGACGCTTCTCTGCGGGCAATTCGACCTTTAGATTAACTACAAGGATACCTTTGTCCAGAGTCGCTCCTACTACTTCAACATACTCGGAAAGTCGAAAAGTTCGTTGAAACTTTTTAGTGGAAATACCTTTGTGTAGGTATTCAACAGGCGCATCCACACTTTGTTGATTGCCTGCTATGTTCAAAGTTCGCTCGTCCTGTTCAATGATAAGATCGTCCATCTCAAAACCCGCGACTGCTACCTCTATCACATAATCAAACTCGTTGATTTTTACTACGTTATGTGGAGGGTAAGTGTCTTTGGCATTTCTCGTGACAAAATCTAATTCAGCGAAGAGGTGGTCAAAACCCACAAATGATGCTCGTGGATATAGACTGGGTACTTTGATACTCGTTGTGTTCGTCATAGTGCTTCTCCTTAATTAAAAGCAAGATAAAAATGTAGACCGGACCATCCGCATCTACGCGCTTATTTATACTAACAGTAACCCTGTTTCGTATAAAACTTGTACAGGTCAACATAGTATTGAAACTGTATTGGACTGTGATCAGGATTAGGAAGTTCCCCGAAGAGTTCTTCCATCCTGTGTATATGTTCTTCTACTGTCACTTGTTACCTATATTATACTTGGGACATAACTCCCACTCACTCTTTTCTTTGTGAGAAATAATCTTAATCTGTCTTAGCGGTGCGCATTCAGCAACCATCTCTTTATCAACGATGCTTACTAAACCCCAATCTGCTAACAACTGAGCAATACTATTTCTTCGTAGTAGATCCATCTCTTCTAAATTAGACTTCTTTCCGTCTAGTAGAAATAGTTCTTTAAAGTGTACAATGAAGTATCTGCCTTGCTTGTGTAGAATGTGACAAGACTGAAACAGTTTATTTTCTTTACGTGAGGCAACACCCATTCGTGTCAGAGTCTCGCGTACTTTTAAGAAGTCATCGGGTTCTTGAAGAATAACTTCTAACATATCGGACGATGTCCATAATTTAATTCCTTCCACCTTTATAGATCCTTTTCTTAATACTTATTATTTGGTCGGGTGTGAGGAGTTTAAGAGCAGACTTTGCTTTCTCGTTGCTATAACCATAATACTCTTTAACTGCATCCACGTCATCAGATTTGGTCGCTTTATCCCATTTAGAGAACCGCTTCCTCTTTCTAACTATATTTAGCAGAAAATGAAATTGCAGTTTCTTGTCTAAACTATGATGTTGATTCATAGCATTAGCGACTGCAACAGTGTCTGGAAAGTAAGAAAGGGATCTATTTACCATATATGGAGCATAACCCTTCTCAGTCAGGTCATCTACCATCAGGTCTTTCTTAGTTAGATTAATCGCCATCACATAATCAAAAGGGTTCATTGTAGAATACGCCTCTTAGCAACTGCTGTATTCTGAAAATGTCCATAGCGATATCGTGTGCAGGGTTGTGAGCAATGAAGTCGCCTTCATTAACACCCTTAGGTATGAATGAGTTGTTGATATTAATACCATGACCAATTGCAATACCTTCAATCATAGTACGAGTATCACGAACATCCCAGAATCTGTAGGGTTCTGATACGCCTAGCATATTGCATATAGATGTAGTGAGAACAGGATCAAAAGTGTTGCCTCGCGTATAAACTGTTTGACCAGGTGTCATTGTTAAACGAAGAAACGTAGGCAGTTCTGTGATTGATACATCTGTTGACAGAGGTTTGAGTTGCGACATTGCCGCTTCTCCTTGCTTCTGCCACCACGCGAGTGTATTCTTATCTACAATACGTCCATACTTCTCGACCTGCTCTTTGACATCAAACTTCATTATCTTAGCAAGACCAACTAAGTCCATATAAGAGTATGGAGTATCAGAAAGAAACATATCTTCGTCAACTGTCATTGCCGCCACGTTCACTACAGGAGCGGTGTTCAAGTCAGTGCCTAATGTTTCATAATCATAAATATTAATCATTTTCAATACCATCCATTATCATAATCTATTTTATATAACTTTTTCACTCTAGCATAATCACTAGGAGTCATATTTCTTGTAATCAGTTCACTCGGTTCTAGTATCTTATAATAATCCATATAAGAAACTTGCTGTCTATTCTGTTCTGTTGTGGTACAAATATCTAATAGAATATCTTGAGTAGACCTATAGTCCGAGTTGTTCGAAATATTCTTATGAGTATACCATACTTTTCTATCATAGTCAATACCATAAAACGAAAGAATGTGTTTATACATCTCTTCAATATTATTTAAGTTATAGACATAATCATAATTACTACGCAAACCCATATACAAAGTCTGAGTCCAGAAATGCTGATTAAGAACTTTACCTGAATACAGATCATCAAGTAGTAGTTTCACGCTAGAATATGCATCATAATCTTTGTTGATCAGAGGTATATCTTCGGGTGATGCATAGTTGCTCTTTGCCTGTAATTGAAGCATTTCGACCGCAGACTTAAATCTCTCTATAGGATCTCGCGTGACCGCGAATCGTACACTATCATATCTAAAAGGAACATCAAATTGATTGCCATATTTCAGAACTTGAAGTTGTCGCCAAGACGATGCCCCTCCTCTCACATGCTGAAAGTCTATCTGTTCTTTTTGAAAAGGAATATTAGGTGCCACGACTTTCATAACCTGATGAAAGAATCCCTTTAAAGACGAGAATCCGTTCTTTGGGCATATTCTTATATCAATACCTTCGGGCAGATATAATATGTTATCCGGTGTAATTGCCATTAATTCATCTTCACGTTTGCCATAACCTCAGTCATACAAGCAACAATGTTTAACTCATGGTCTGCGACAAAGGCATTCTTATACTGATAATCAGCAAGAATTAACACTAACTGCGGAATAGAATCTGGGTCGACCTTATCAAACATCTTATCATATAACGAACGAAAGATAGATGATGCATCAACATCAATGTTATTGACGACCCAAGAGCGCATCTTCTTAAAGTCTTTTGTTTTTAGATGTTCGTATAGTTGATCAATCTGACTATCAGTACTACAATCAATAGCAATAGACTCTAATTGACCACCCATCGAGAAGCGTTGACACTCATTGATTACTCGTCTCCAATCAGGAGCATGTTTCATAATCATGTTAGCAATAAGTTTATCGTTATATGTAACACCTTCAGTATCAAGAATTGTCTTGAGTCGTTCCATGAACTGACCACACAATTGACCCATGTCTTTCTTAGATGTATTGAATTCATATACACCACAGCGAGAATGGATAGGTTCGATGATACGGTTCTTAAAGTTACAAGTTAAGATAAATCTACAGTTGTCAGCGAACTCTTCGATGAAACCGCGTAGTGCGGGTTGAGTTGATTGCGCATTAAGATAATCTGCCTCATCTAGGATAACAACTTTAACGTCACCGCCAAGAGATACCGAAGATGCAAATCTTCTAATCTTACCACGAAGTGTGTCGATGTTACCGTCTTCAGAACAGTTGACCACAATACAATCATAGTCAAGTTCTTTACATAGTGCCTTTGCTACAGTTGTTTTACCAAGACCAGCAGTACCAGTAAAAAGCATATTGGGCATCTCGCCGCCTTCTACGATTTTAAGGAATACATCTTTCAGTGATTTAGGAAGAATGGTGTCTTTAATTGTTTGTGGGCGATATCGCTCGGTCCAGATGAATTGGTCACTCATAATATTTGTATCTCTCAAAAGTTAAAATTGTATAATATAAAAAAATGTCTTGTCTACTATACGTAATTATACAGCAGACAAGACCAAAAGTCAAGCATTTAATTTCTTAAAATAAAAATCGCCCCAGTTCGGATTATAAGGCGGTATTTCTGCCGGCGGAATCTCGGAGTATCTTCGAAACTCTCTTGGATGATTATCTTTAAACTCGGATAGTATAAAGTCACCAGATTTCCAGAATACATCATCAGAATGATCCGGTGACGTAAAGAATACAAGTTCTTCAGATAATGGATACACGTACTTATCCATTGCATAACCTATCACACTATAATCTAATGTAAGTAATAGTGCAACTACTTCATTGTGCCTATTCGATATTTCAATCTTTATTACTGGATCGTTATTACTTAATAACTCTTTTGCTCCCTGCAATAAATTATATTCACATCCTTCAACATCAATCTTTATATAAGAAACATTGACAAAGTTAAATGAGTCTAATGTTCTAGTAACTACTGTAGTACTGCCGATCAGTTTACGATCTTCATTAACGACAGGAGGAACAAAGTCAAGATGATTTGTTCTTCCGTTTCCTTTATATACAACAAGAGATGCTGTAGCATTCTCGTCGCTTAATGCTAGTCGATGTGTGATAATATTATCATGATGCTTTAAATTTTCTCTAAGGCAAACATAATCTTCACCAGGTTCAAAGGAATGTATTTCTCCGAAGTCCTTTACATATGAAACTGATTCAATACCAGTACTAGCACCGCAATCCAAATAAACTTTATCGGGTCCGTAAATATCACCAAGATTCAGAGAATCAATAACAATTCTTGATTTTCCAAATGACGAAGTGATATTACGATGACCTTTGTCATTACCTCTAGTGAAGTAATCATGACCGAGAATATTCGCGATAGGCGTCAGCACAAAATCATTCTACCGCTTGTGCCTGAGCGTCTTCAACAATCTGTATCAATGCAATACACTGATCGCGTAACTGTCCAATAGTTGCTAGTTCTTCACCTTTAAAACCACCTCGTGCCGCAACTGTGTCGATTACTGCAACAGTTGATCGGGTGATACGATTAGCGAGGTCTGTCATTTCGTTAGTTGTTTTAATCATTACTATACTCCGTAAGTACTAGATTTTTCAAGGGCACACCAGTATTCGATGCCATTATCTTTGTTCACAAAATGTGAGATTAGTTTCTTAGAGATACCAACTTCATAATCACCATCAATCATTTTTAGATTAGAGATGTTAAAGATAAAGTTGAACTTCTCTTCAGCAAATACTCCATCAACATCAATAGAATATACGTTTGATGTACGATCATTGTTATCGATCACAGACAATGATACAACACCATCAGTTGCGGTCACTGACATTTCAGTATGACCAAGAACAGATGCCGCACGTTTGATACTTGATAGCGTAGCACTATCTAGTGTAAACTTAACTTCGGTCTCAGGCATAATAATGTCCTTCGAAGGAGTAGTTAGCATCTCAATGTCAGAGTAGAAGTACTTGATACGTGAGCGACCAGCACTATCTGTTACGAGAACATATGAGTCTTCGAACTTGAGTCGAGGAGAGTCTACCAGAGATAGAACACTCAGAAACTCACTGAGTTCATAGATGCCAAATGTCTTGGGGAATGTCACATCTAGTTCAACAGAACTTAGGACATTCTTTGCTTCTGATACAGTCTTGATTACATTGCCTTCAGTGATCACAATGTTTGGGTTGATAGTAGCATAGTTCTTGAGAACTTGCATTGTCTTTTCAGTTAATTCCATAATATATCTCAGTTGGTTTGTTTATGGGTGTATTATAACATAGAACTTTAGGGATGTCAAGCGACTTTACTAAAGTTTTTCTCTTTAATGAATTCAATCTTTGAATCAAAGTATTGCTCCAGGATTGCTCCTTTATGACTGATAACAAAGATGCTAGAATCACCATCCATACTATCAATTATCTTAGTTAGGTTATCCACACCATCAGCATCAAGAGACGAATCGAAAGTTTCATCTAGTATCAACAGATTAGTGGCAACACTGTTCTTCATCTTAGCGATCATACGCCAGGTAAATAGTAACGCCAGATCGATGCGTTGCTTCTCGCCCTCAGAGAAAGAATCATACGAGAACGAATCACGGTGACGCGAACGAATAGTTTCTTTGAAAGTGTCATCTAGGTCAAACGAGACATAGAAGTCCAGAATCTGGAGATACTGATTCGTTAGTTTATTAATGACAGGCAAGTACTGCTTAATGATTTTGGTTTTAATACCAGTATCTTTCAACAGTTCTGCTATAACAACACCGTATGATCCTTCATCAGCAATCACAATATGCTCATCATGTAGAACTTGCTTACTCGCTTCGAGTTCTGCTTTTGCCTCTAATGCTTCATCAATACTTGCTGTCTCTTCATCAATCTTAATAAGATCATTCTGAAGAACTGACATACGTTTCTGCCACTCGTTCACTTGAGCATTACTGATATGTACATCATTAATGGCAGAGACTAGTTGCCTGCTATGTGTCTCTACACTTCCACGTCTATCGTCGAGTTCGTTGATTTTGGTGGACGCTTGGGTTCTACCTTCTTCGAGTTCTTCTCCCTTAGTTCGTGCGTGTGCTGTTTTTGTTGATTTAAGGGATTCTTCGATGTCCTGGTCACAGGTTGGACAGATGTCATTACTTTCATAGAATTTAATTTCCTTTGCAAGTTCTTTCTGTTTAACCTGAAACTGATGGTCGTACTTCTCGAACTCTACTCTCTGCTTGTTTATCTTAGCAAGTTGCGACTTTACCATTGCAAGTTCATGCTCAAGATCAGCAGTATTAGTTGCTATACGTTCATCAATCTTCTCGCCCAACTCAGTAATCTCTACCTGCTTCTTCTCTTTCTGTTCGGAACTAAGTAGACGAAGTGTGTTTACATATCGTTCTTGGTTCTTAATCTTATCACGAATCAACTCTAACTGAACTTGATTAGTCCGACCCTTCTCACGTAGCACAGACATACGCTCTTTAAGAATACCATTCATCTTAGAGAATACGTTAATGTCAAGTAGGTCTTCGATCACATCTCGTCTATGTTGAGCAGGGAGTTGCATGAATGGAACAAATGAAGATGATCCAAGAACAACTATCTGGTGAAACGATTTGTGATTCAACTTCAGAATATTCTTCTCAAGTACTGATTGATACTCCTTGTTGTGACTGTCCTGATTGACCAGAACATTATCTTTCCATATCTCGAAAGTATTAGGTTTAATACCACGATGAATCTTATACTCACTTACACCAACAGAGAACTCTACTTCAACTTCAGTTCCTTTATTGTTGATAGAATTGATCAACTGATTCTTCGTGATACTCCGATGTGCCTTACCGAACAGTGCGAATGACAGAGCATCCAACATCGTAGACTTACCTGCACCGTTCTGACCTACTACAAGAGTAGACCTAGAACGATTCAGTTGGATCTCAGTGAAACTATCACCGGTCGATAAGAAATTCTTATATCTTAATGTTTTAAAAATAATCATACGATATCTAAGGTCTGTGCCTCAATCATTAATTGGTGAACTTCACTCTTGATCCGGTCTTTGTCTAAGACTGTATCTACAGCGTCTATGTAAGTATACAACAAATCCTCGGTAGAGTCAACATTTATTTTATCATCATCAACATCATTACCCATAAACTCTGAAAAGTTCTCTGCAATCTTCAGTTCATGTATCTGTTTCATCTGCAAACGATCCACAAACTTCTCGAACAATTTAGGTTTAGATTTGTTCACTACAACTAACTTAACATACTTATGGTCTACGTCAGGTAGTTCACCAATGCCATACTTGTAGTCTGCTTTCTCTACTGTATCATCATAGTATACACGTTCAAAGATACGTAGTGGATTATGTACAGGTGTCAGTTCACGAGTGTCTGTGTCCAGGACATGAAAGTACTTAGGATCATGCGCATCAGACCAGAAGAACTCGTACTGTGACCCAAGATAATGAATCGGTCCTTGCTGTGACTTAGTATGAAAATGACCAGATAGAACCATTTCGAATCTATCGAACGTCGATGATTTCATACCATGTACACAAGGAATGCCCGCTTGCATCTCAAACCCTTCTAACTCCAAGTGCGCACCTACATGAGATGCTTTACACGTAGCAAGAAACTCCATCGTGTGCTTTTCGTTATCTTGGTTTATCCACGGAACAAGTGCAAAATCAAGACCATCATAATTAACAACAGTAGGTTTTTCGATGATACGAACCTCTGCCATATAATGTCCGAGTAGTTCTTTTAGAGCATTCAGTTGATTCGTGTTCTTGTAGTACACATCGTGATTGCCAGGAATAATGTCCATGTGTATTTTATACTCACGGAGTTTCTCTAGGAATATCTTACGATTGTGTTCTAGTGCCTTAAAGTTAATGGTCTTTCTGTTCTCATAATAATCACCAAGATGCACAATCTTAGTAATCCCGTTCTCTTTCAGATATGGAAAGAACACATCACGATAGAATCTCTCTTGATAGTCCATAAAGACTTCAGAAGAATTTCGTACACCGCAATGCGTATCATTTAGGAAAGCAATCTTCAAACTCTAGTCCTCAAAATGATCTGATAAGTCCGAATCAACAGAGCGACTTCGACGTTTGCGCTTATTGTCTTTGGCATACTCTTTAATGAGTCTATCATTGGACTTAACATAGTCGATTCTACCACGCAATTCTTCGACAAATGCTTGGGTCTGCTGTTGTACTCCAGCGTCAAGCAATTCACTACTCACCATCTCTGACAAACCACTCTCTGACAGATAGCGAATCTTGATGTCTTGTTGCTTCTTCTCTTTCTCAATACGACGAAGAAATGCATACCAACTAATCTGTGTGAAGTATGCGAATGCATTAGGTTTACCAGTTCGTGTAGCAGTCTCCAGATTGTAGTTTTCAATTGCTTTGAGGCAGTTTTCTACAGCATCCATTACCATTTCTTCGCGATACGTATATCGGACGAAGTTAGATTTGTGTGATAGTCCTTCACATATCTTTAAAAAGCATTCCGCAATGTAGTTAGTGACGATTGGCGGTACTTCGCCTCTCGCTACTGCGGCATTCTTAGATGCAACATAGTCTACTACCGACTGTGAGAACAGAGCATTATTAACGTAATGTGGTTTCTCTTTCGGTTTTAGTTTCTTTGTTGGTTCTTTCATTATCTTTGCTTACTCGGGTTAGTTGTGGATTGGTATGTTCTTGTTAGGACCATTATACACTGCTTCGTTTTGATTGTCAACCACTCTCTGTCTTAAATCAGAAGAAGAGAATCTATGGGATCTTTCATTGAAGTAGATGTGCATACCGCGCTTGCGACAGAGGTCTCTGCCAGTGAACTCTTTGTCTTTGTACTCTTCGCCAAGTATACGCACATCTATATCGTACATAGAAAGAATGTCAAGAAGGTCACGCTCGGTGCTGTAGGGAACAATCTCGTCAACATACGAACACGCTTGAAGTTGCGTGTAGCGTTCAACGATGGTTTGGATGGGTGCGTTCTTTTCGGGGCGATCTAGTTGAGGGTCAACTTGAAGTCCTACTATAAGATATTCACATTGTTCTTTTGCGTTGCGGAGCATCTGTACGTGACCAGCATGTAGCAGATCGAATGCCGAGCAAGTGAAACCAATTTTCATTATATAATGCCATTTCGTTTAATATAGAGTCCATTATACACTATTAATGAACGATTGTCAAGAAGTAAAAATAATTAAAGAAAAAGGTTGACATCCTTTCTCATTTATAGTATAATGCACTTAGAATGTTTTTAATCATAAAAAAACTCTTTTGACACTCAGTGAACAATATCGTCATCTGTTGGATTAGACTTTAAGAAAGGAAACTGTACAACATTAGATCCGTCTTTGCTCATCACTCGTTTCATAGACTGTTCTAAGCGTCCTCTATTTTTATCTAAGTTTCTTTGGTACTCTGCTTCCGCTTCCGCAACTTCTTCGTCACGCTCAAAGGCAACAGCATTCATTTCTTCTACAGCATAAACATACTCAGAGGCAAGGTGCTTGCTAGGACGATTGCTCGTAATTACATGACTCATATTCATTACCATATATTCTTTCTCGCCCTCACAAAAATTGACAAAGGGGCGAAACATAAAGACACTCTCGCCAGACTCGTTCATTTGTCCGTTCACTATCTGCATAACATTCTTAATAATAATTTCATTAATAGCGGGGTCAGCAGGATCGTTCCACTCCAAAACTTCACAAACTATTTCATGACCACTACTTAACTTAAACTGAGCAAAATCTATTTCGTTCATTATATATCAACCTGTGTTATCTTATAGGGGAACTTCTCACTAGTATATATCTTTATTCTTTCTGCACTATGGCGAAGAGTAAAGTTTGCTTTCTTACCTATATGTAGATCATCTGCTATATCATATAATTTAGCAGTTGAACCATCATCACTCTGCCTTAACCCACGCCCGATAGACTGGAGTACACGTATCTGAGACTTGCTCGGAGACGCGAATATAATGTTGTGCAGATTTCGAATGTTAATACCAGTAGAAAAAGTGCCAAGAGAGGCAACAATGATACAATTATTATGCTTATCAACGATATTACGGATCTGCTCTCTATCTGCTGTCTTCGTCTCCCCACTAACATAGAATATCCTTTGTCCTTCTTTAAGTTTATCTTCTACTAAATCACGTAGAACTTTACCATGTCTATCAACCAAGTTGAATAGTACTAGCGTATTTCCTTTCTGACTGACAGCAAGGTTTGCAATAAAGTTATTGCGCTTCTCGTATGATACAATGAAATCAATCTCTTCTTGGTAAGTCCTGCCTTCGGTCAACTTACAAAACTCTTCGGCATACTTCAGTAGTATGATATCAATATCCAGTTTTGCTAATGTCTCATTTTCTTGTAGTGCGTGTGTAGTAGTAACACGATGTACTGGACCAAATAGTCCCTCTAGTACTAACTTATGTACTTGAGTACCGTCGAGTGTACCTGTTGTTCCCCACCTGTACTCAGCATTCTTTGCTTTGTTCATAATAGATGATAAAGACTTCGACTTGAATCCATGTACTTCATCACCAAAGATAGCACCATAGTCTTCAAACCAAACTGGGTGTAACTTATAGATGGACTGCCATGTTGTGACAACAATACGCTTATCAGTCTCTTTATCTTTACCAGAGTAAATCTTATGTACTTCGTTATCTACATCCATTCCGTATGATTTAAAGTCAGCATACATCTGCTCAACAAGAGAAGTTGTCGGAACAATAACAAGAATCTTCTTATCATGATTCACCATGTACCATTGCATTAGCAGATAGATGATAAAGGATTTACCAGAACCAGTCGGTGATATTAGAATGCATCGCTTATATGTGATTGCATGTGTTATAGCATCATACTGATAGTCGCGAGGTTTGAATGGAATACCTAAAGTATCCATCCAATTCATGGTCTCTACGTGATTGACTTTGTTAGTTTCGTACGGGAAACCGTAAGGACCTTCGTCCACCTTGATGCCATACCCACGTTGCATAGCAAACTTCTTTATAGCATAGTATAACCCTGCATTGATCTGTCCTGTGTTACGATCCAGCATTCTTATCTTGCCGTCCCACAACCGCTTCTTTACAGCGGGCATGAACTTCGCGCCAGGAACTTCAAATGTAAAGTGTTCACTCAATTCATGGACCACATCAGGGTCACACTCCACCAATTGGAGCATCGAGTAATCTTTCATTTTCAGGGTTATTGTTTGCATTTAGAATCCTGCTTCAAATTGCTTCCATCGTATCATATTTCCGATTGTCTGGTGTCGCCACTTAATGTTCTCGACGATTTCTTTCAACACATCGATTAGTTCTTTTATATATGTGATCCTTGCTTCGCTCTTCATGATCTCGGGATCAGAGTTATAGTAGTAATCCATTTCCCCTTTAAGAATCTTCAGACCATCAAAGGGATCAGGATTCCATCCCTTCTTCTCGATCACTTCACGAGACATCTTACCTTGGTAATATAACCACTTATCTTTAAGTAGTAATTTCTGCTTGAACTCCACATCCTTTAACTTCAGGCGCGAGTCAGAGAGTAATGTTAGATACTTAGCATGGAGACGTGGTGTCTCCTGGGAACTAACGTCTAATTGGTTAAACTCAATTTCACAGTCTTTCGTCCATTCTTGTAGAACAGTTTGTAAATCCATAATATTTCACCTTAAAAAATGTAGTTATTAACTACACTATTGTATCATACAAAATCAAAATAGTCAAACTTAAACGATATAGGGAACGTAATAAACTGCCCATCGCTAGTTGAAGCAAAAGTAATGTCACCTAATGATATAGGAAATGAGTTGACATACTTCAGTTCTCTTGCAACATTATTGCCGCTAGTCAGCACTGCTACTCTAATATCACAGTAGTGTGCAATGTCTTGGATCGCACCACCCGCCAGAAGTCTACCAGTATTAGGTCTGTGTGGCGTTTCAACCATTCTTTCCATCCACTGAAACAATTCTTCGTAGACATTCATTTTCTCATCCATTAGAATATCCATGGACAATGTGCCGAATGCAACTGTATCGCCCGTCAATGCAACAGACGCTCTACGATACGGCACATCAACAGCATTCATCTCCATAGAGGGATGCATCACTTGCTGTGCGTAGAATTGTAAATTAGGAAAGTTCTCACGAGATACTGTGATCTTAAATCCAGTTGGTGCGAGATAGTTAGTATCGCATGTAAAGTCTGCCATTGTTTCTTACTCCAGTTTATACAGATATTTATACAAGTTTTAACTCAGTATCCACCAGTCTTAAACCAACCCTTTCCTTTAAGATGAAATCCACCACCACCAGCAACAAAGACTTTCTTTAGTTCTTCTTCTTTACATTTAGGACAAGTAGTCAATGGATCGTCTGACATTTTTTGCATCACTTCTAATTTGTTTTCACACTTCTTACATTCATAATTGTATGTAGGCATCACGTTTCTCAGAGTTTAATTATAGAACTATTTAGCAGACAAAAAAAACCCCTCCGTGAGGAGGGGTATAAAGATTAAAACAAGTTTCTTATTATTATCTTTTCTACTACAGTCTTATGCGAGGATGTTGTCTACGCGGAAGATACGGTAGTATTGGTTGGTACGAGCGGCAGCAAGTCCGTCTTGAGCACCAGCAGTTCCAGCATATGGGTTAGATACCATACCATAACGAGTCTTGAACCCGATACGTGGTTGGAAATCATTCTCGCCAACTGCGCGAACCATTTGTAAAGGAACATATGGGCAGTAGAAGATACCAGCGTCATATGGGTTAGTGCCTTTATAACCAACAGTAACGTAGTCACCAGTGGCGTAGGGATCGATGAACACTTTAGTGCGACCGTTAAGAACACCAGCAAAAGTATTACCAGTATCATCTACGTTCAAGTTAGCAGAGATAGCAGGTGAATAATCAAGCATACCGGCAGCAACAAGGGCAGTAGCAACATCTGAAGAACAGATTACTACGTTACCTTTACCGCGACGAGTGTCTTTGGCGATTTGGTTGCTTTCGCGTTCGATTTGAACTAACAAACCTTTGAACTTCTCTACGCTCCAACGACCGTCTGCATCAGTTGACAAGTCAAAGATACCTTGAGTCTGGACGTTAGAAGTAAGACAACCGATCTTCGCTTGACTGTTGATAGTACGAACGATTTCGCGGTTGATCTCAGCAAGAATCTCAGTAGACAAGATGTTTGCAAGTTCAGTTTCAGCATCCAAACCGTGGATTGCTTTAAGATCCTGAGCAAGTTCAAGCGAGTATTCTGCTTTCAATGCACGAGACTTAGCGGTTACAGTTGCTTTCTCGATTGAGAAACCCATTTCAGCGAATGCAGAACCAGTGTTGCCAAGTGCTTCAGCATCAGCAGTAGGCATAGCGCCGCCAACTTTTGGTACATAAGTAGCGCCAGAATCAGCAATGCTTGAGTCAACGTCAGTATCAGTTGCGCCAACTAGACCAGAAGAACCACGGCCATCAGTAGTAGCAGAAGAGTCGCCGGAATAACCAGTTACTGCTTCGTTGTACAATGCTTCGTCACCAGCAGTAGCACCGGCACGAGTAGTCTTGTAGTTGCTCTTCATAGCGAAGATCAAACCAGTAGGACCAGTCATAGGTTGAACACCAGCAAGATCGTATGCCATCAAGTTAGGCATTGCACGACGAACGAGTGCAATCAATACTGGATTCCAGTTAGCAGTACCAGTTACAGAGGCGTTGCTGTTACCTGGAGTTTCATTAAGCATGTTGCTTTCTTCGAGGAATGCTTTCTCTTGGTTCTCAAGGATAGCGGCGGTTACTGCTTTACGGTGATGATCGGTGATGGCGCCGGCAGAACTTTCATTCAGCACTGGACTCCACTTCTCAATTAGTTTATCGTATGATTGTTGCATTTGGTTAATACTCCTAGTATTTACTTATTAGATTTTTTGATTGCGGTAAGGTACTGTTCCATCACTGACCCAGGTACAGGTCCAGTTTCTTCAGCAGACCAGTCTTCATTGATATCTTCTACAATAGTTGCTACGTCTTTCTTAAAGTAGGACTCTTTAACAGTCTTTACTTTATGTGCGAAAGATTCAGCATCTTCGAAGTCGAGTGATTCAACTAGACCTTTTAACTTCTCAACCTGAGTGTCAGCAAGATCGCCAGCAGATTCACGAATGATCGCGTCACGCTGAAGTCTTTCTAATTTCTCAGACATTTCAATGGCAGAACCAGTTTGAGCATTAAGTTTCTCTTCTAATTCTGAAACTTGCTCCGCTAGTTCATCAACAAGATTCACTTTGGATTCAGGTACTTCGATGTAAGATTCGATGAACAAGTCTTTCAGACTGCCCATAAAGTTCTCAGCGATTTCAGTACGCAGACCAGATTCAACAGCAATCTGATTTTCTTTCATCCAGTTCTCAACTACATAGTTAAGATATGAATCAACTTTCTCAACTAGGTCACTTCGAGTTGCCTCAAGTTCTTCGTCAAGTCGTGATTGGTATTCATCTTCAATTCTTTCAATTTCTTCTGAAAGTTTTGAACGAATAGCAGTATCAAAGATTACAGCAGTTTTCGCTTTAAACTCATCTGATAAAGTTTGCTCTGATTCAACAAGGTCATTCAATTCGTCAGTTACAGAGAATTCAGGCAGTTCAACTGCGTCTGAAACTTCCATATCATCAAATTCTTCTGACATCTTGGTGTATGCAGCATTTAGATCCGCTTTCTTCATAGAAGATAACTTACCATACATTGCATTCAGCAAACCTGCTTTAGTCTTTGGTGCAGGATCTTGTTTAGTATTGTCGCCCTTACGTGCTGGCGCTTTAGACTTAACTCCATCTTCTGCTTTATCTACGGACGCGATTGCGTCTGCTTCGGTGCCTACTGGCATCATTTGAGTACTTCCTTCCTCGATTGAGTTATCCTCATCAACAGGAAGTACAATTTTCATATCTTCCGACATGTTTGACTCCTTAATAGTTCGATTTGAGTAACGAGAGGAAATTTTTGTACTCACGAATCTGCGTCTCGTAGAGATGCTTTTTCGGAGCAGTTCTTATTTCTGTCTCCATATTTTCAATTACTTGAGAAGAGAGGATACCATTGTTCCATACCCAGTCAACGCCTTCCATGATACCATTAACAAATGCTGATGGTGCCGATGGATCTTGTACGATATCGACTGTATTTAACATATAGTCATCTTTAACGTACATAACGCCATTTCTATTCTCAAGACTACCCATACCACGAGTTGACACGCCTAGTTGAACGCCACCTTCGAGAAGACCTTTTACAATCCTACCCATCGGAGTATCCAATATTTGTGCTTTTCCAACAACATCATTACCTTCCCATTGAAGGTCAGTAATGAGATGTGAAACTTTATCAAGATTTACAGTCGGACCTTCGGGATGATTCAACTCACCAACCGCTCGCTTCTGACTTACTTGTTCTTTGACGTATTTATCTACAGCACGTTCCATAATCTGCTTAGGGTAAATACGACCATTTCTATTCTTTTGCTCTGCCGACATAAAGATGCCTTCAATGACAAACTTCTTCTCACCTTGTGCATTCTTTTCGACAATGCATTGCACATCATTCTCTGTGTATTCAGTGATCAGTTTCATTACATTTCCTTGGCAAATGCTACGCCCATCTTTTCCGCTTCTTTCTGCGAACGATAGGTGTCGAGTTTTTCACCATCAATGAAGACAGTAAATCCTTTGGCATCTTTGTGAATCATTACTTTCACTTTGCCAACTTTCGTATCGAAGACATGTTCGCCAGCAGGCATCTTAGTCTTCGCTTCTCTAATTTCTTTGAATGATATCATTTAAACTGTTCCAAATCTATGACAAACATATTGAAAGCACCAAATATCTTTGTTCTATTCTTGCTTATAGACAGTAGGTATGCCCACTGTGCTTTTGTCCAATTAGTATCTGCTTCAATAATAATGGCGCTTTTAGCATAAGGTGTAAACTTAGTCAAAACTTCTTGGATCCTTTCTTTGCCTGAAGTCTTATAGACTGGAAAGAATCTTTGAAGCAATACATAATCATAAAATGTTTCACAATCACGTATCTTGAAATCATCTGCTAGTACATCTGTGCATAGATAATCAACAGGCACTTCCCACGATTCTCTTACACACTTAAAGTGGTCAACTTGCTCTTCCCACTCTACTGTTGATATATGTAACTTCTTACCAAGTCGATTATTAACAAACTCAAGAAACGCAGGTCCTATACCAATATCTAAGTATATCCCACCTCTATCAAATGTCAGTAACCTCTTATATAGTAATTCATTAAACTTAATCTGGTTACGCATGTTCTTAGCATTCATGTACTGCACTGTGCTAAGATGCATAGGAACCGCGAACAGTTCCTTATGCTTCATTACGTAGTAAAGATGATCCTCTGATGCCTGATCAATGATCGCTTCAAATTTTTTGTCTACTAGCATTTATTTATACTTATTAGTATTTATACTTCAGAGTCGTCGAGGTCTTCATCTTCTTCATCTTCATCTTCTTCAATGTCATCCTCAGCATCGTCACCCGCATCTGCCCACATATCTGCTTGCGAATTAAAGATTTGATCTGCAATTCTAATCTTCGCCTGATCAAGTGTATCTGACAGTCTCTCGCCAACTAAGTCATTAAACTGTGTCTCTGCCGCATTAAAGTCCTGCGCTTGTATAGCATCAATTAAATCAGCGATAGGTTGTGAACCAGTCTCAATAGGTTCTGCTTGTATCTCATCAATAATCACGTTTTCATCTGACATCATATTCTCCAAAATTTATCGTTACTTTTCTTGTGTAGTATCTATGTCTTTCTTAACTGGCGCTTTAGGTGCGGCAACTGGTGCAGTAGGAGCAGGTGCTTTAGGTGCTGGTTCTTCTTTCTCATCTTCAGCACCAGGAGTCCTGTCTACAATCTCATCGTCAGAGATTTCTTTAGCAATGTCCTTCTTCATGTCTTTCATATCATCTTCGCTTAACTGAAGAACATTACGCATGACCCAATCTTTAGAGAAGTATTCACCAACGTACTGTGTTACTTCATTCATTAGACCAACACGCTCTCGAAGAATCTCCATCTCTTTAAGTTCGGTGAAATAGTTGTCCTTCATGAAATCTACATAGATGTCATCTTTCCACTCTTCCCAATCTTGCTCAGTAATAATACCCTTGAGTAATAACTGCTTGCGCAAGATGTTCATGAACAGAGCAGAGAATCTACGTCTCAAGCGATCAATGAACTTTTGGAACTTAACTTCGTCTCGTGAAATCTCAGTACTACGACCTAGTGAGAACTGTGCCTCTTGCTCTAATCGACTGACAGGTACATTCAGTGAACGATACAAACGCTTCTGAAAGTAGATAACATCATCAATCTGTCCAAGATTCTCGCCGCCAGGCAGTGTACTAATCTCAGTACCACGCCCGCCTTCTCTACGTGGCAACCAGAAATCTTCGAGCATAGACATATGCTTACGGTCATCTTTCATCTGACCAGTATCAGCATCATATACTAACTTGTTACGATACTGTGTCATAATGTCTTTCATGTATTGATCTGCCTTACCACGAGGTAAGTTACCAACATCAATATAAAAGATTCGACGTTCTGGTGCGCGAGCAAGTCTATAGATTACTAGACTATCTTCCATCATGCGCAACTGATTAATGGGTTTTAATGCTTTGTGAAGATAAGATACTACCTTCTTTTTAGATTCGTCAAGTAGACCCGAAGTAACATATGCAATTGAGTCAGTCGCTAGTTTAACACCACTACTCTGATTGCCTGGTTTGTCTTCGTATACGTAGTACTCATCGATGCTATCAACAAGTTTAACGCCAGTTCTGGGATCTTTCTTGTATTTAATTTCTTTAACTTTGCGCACTTTTGCGCTATCGATGTTACGTATCTCTTGGATGCCCGCTTTCATGTTGCTTTCATTAACAAGCAAATGATAGTACAGTCTACCGTCTACGTAGAACGATCTGAATATATCGTGACCCAGTTCATTGAACTTGAGCATTGCAACAATGCTGTCAAACTCATCTCGAATCAAATCTTTAATCTTATCTGATGCTTCAATATCATCAAGAGCAATCTCGACGGATGAAGAATTTTCTGAAGAAGAGATACCTTCATTTACAATCTCTTCAATTGCCATGTCTACTTCGGGATGCATTGCAACACCTCGATAGCGCATGATTAATTGTGCATTATCTTTAGACTGGTCGCCTTCCATGTTTACGTACTGACCAAAGTGACCAGCAGTAGCAGTTACATAACCTGCACCGTCATTGTCTGTTGGAGGCACGACAGATGGCAACTTCTCTTTATTAGAAGTCGCTTTGCCTGCTCTTTTGATTTCGAATCCAAAGAGTTTTAATGCGTTGTTGTCTTGGTCTGCCATATTCTTTCCTAGTAAATAATAATGAGGGAGCACCGAAGCACTCCCTATTATTTAGTACGGTCTTAACTAGTAGTATTTGATTCCCAATACTGATATGAGAACGTCACATCAAAGGTTTCAACTTCGTCACGAGTATCATAACTCAGAGCGATTGGTCCTACAAGTGTTGGGAAAGCACCTCTGAACTGATAACGCTTTAGTACGTCAGAGTTACGATCCAACTGATCAACAATTAAGTCTGCTTGATAATCGACAGGATTAATTAAACCAGTGTTAGATTGGTGTGCATTGATACCGTTCATCCAACGCTCGAAAGCATCACGAACATCGAAATCAGTATCGTTAATAATGGTTACTGTCCAATCTTCGAATGTACGATCACCAGCAATCTTCATCTCACGACCACGGAATGGTACCAAAAGAGGTGCCATCTGTGATTGTGGCAACTGTGCTGATTTGCAAAGGAATGACGTAAGTTCTACGTTACCCCCAGCATATGCCGGAAAGTTAAGGGTTGTCTTAAACAGGTTGGGGCGAGCACCGCCACCTCTGAGTTTCGATTTAAAATCATCTACGCCTAAAATTGCCATTGTCTATTCTCCCTTATACCAGACCGACTACTTCATCGAAATCAACACCGGTTCTAACTGCTACGAAGTTCAAAGATACGTAGTTGATAGATCGTGCTGGTTTGATAAAGACAGTAGCGATAAATTGATTATTGTCAATCACTGATGCTGTGTTGTTTGTTTCGTCACATACAACTCTAAAATCAGTAATGCCTCTACGACCCTTAATCTCTCTCAAGAAAGGTTCGACTATGTTTACGAACTCAGCACGAGTGAACTCATCATTGAATTCAAACATTACGTTCTGTGCTGCCGCTTTGATTGCACGTTCTACGCCTAAGAACAGACGACGGACGTTGATACGATCAAATGCAGATGGACGACCTAGTTTAGTCTTATCGCCATACAGAAGAATACCTTGTCCTGGCAGATTAACGATTGGGTTAACGCCTGCTTTGTACAGAGTATCACGCTGTGCTTTAGTTGCTGAGTATGCAAGATTAGTTACGCCATAGTACTGACCACGGCGACTGCCTGCAGGAGAGAACCAAGGTGCCGCAACATCATCAGTCAATGCCATTACACCAGCAGTCGATGCTGCCGCGGCAATATAAACATACTGATCATTATACTTGTCATACACTTTAAGATAGTTGTTATCAACAATCAAGTAAGAAGATGCAGGAAACAAGTTAGCAGTAGCGACAGTGTTTGTTACTATAGCACTAGGTGCTACACCGACAACATCAGCACGTGCAGGAGATGTTACAACAACACAATCTTTACGTGCAGTAGCAATGCTTACAAGATTACTTACAACTGTTACTTGATCCGCTGAAAGTTGCGCACCAGGAGCAATGAGAAAGTCAACTTGAATAGTATCAACATCTTCGAACAAACTGAATCCAGAGAGATATTCAGCAGTAGTGAATGTTCCACTGTTTGCACCGCCAGAAAGAATGGTGGTATCGATAGCAGTCTTAGTGCCAGTGCCATTAACGGCAGCAGTAAATAATACTGAAGTGGTAGTAGTTGCAACTTCGTCGGGCAGACTTACACATCGTACAAACTCAGAACCGGCATTGACTACATCGACGGCATAGTTAGATGCGCCTTCAGGAGTTCTAGCATCAGTTGCTACAGATACGTATGGGAATGCTTCAAGAACAGTGCCAGGAGTGCCTGAGAATTGACCAGTACGATCAATAACTGCAATGTGAATTTCGTCAAAAGCAACATCACCAGAAGCAGATAAACCTGCTACATGAGATGAAGTACCTGGACGTCCATCGAAAGATGCTTTGTATGCCCAAGTAGCGAATAAATCAGTAGTTGCGCGAGGACAAATCTGAACGTCGATTGAGTTTCCAACAACACCAGCGTGTTTGCCAACGAACGTATGTCCGCCTGCACTTAACCCTGATTTAGTATTCAAGAAAGCATCATCGTTCTTGATTGTAGGTGCGCTTGCGCCTCCATCACTGTCATATGAGTTAACTGCGGTAGCAGTAGCATCACGAACAACATAGAGATCGGTAGAATATTTTAGAAAAGAACTTGCTGTCAAGTAATCGACAACAGAACTATCGTTTGTTAATGTAGGAGATCCGAATACACCTACCAATTGAGATTCATTTGAAATCTTTGTTGGTACGCCTATAGGTCCCCAGTTAAAGTCGCCAACAATTGCACCAGTAGAAGAAGTGACAGCAGGAACAACACCTGATAAGTCAAACTCTTTTACTGTAATGTTGGGAGACTCTGATGGTATAAATGCCATGGTCTTGTCCTTTATTAGTTAAACATATGATAAGAATTCATAATACGGTTGTATATCAATGTTTTATTTATACATACTGTTATTTTCAATATGTATCATTACCCCACGTTGCCCATTGCTGGTGTTTATCATTCTCTGACTGTTCAATACGATCTATTTCAGCACTGCCGTCATCAATAAAACCGAAGGGCACGATATCATCTTCGATCTGTCTTACTTGATTTTCGAACATCATCTGCTTTAAATTGATATCTGTCATGTCTGCGAAGAACTGTGTGGATACAAAGTAACCAAACATCACTAGATTCATCATCAAGTCATCGTGATTACCATCTGATGCTTCATAAGATTGTCCCTGTGCTGTAAACGTGGACATCTCAAAGATAGTATTCTCATCGACGATTTCTAACTTGTTCTCTTCAAGAATATCTTTGATAGCAGAACAACCTAGTCGCTTCGACTTACGGGTTATTTCAACACCAATTCGATTTGCTTTAGTAGCAGATTCGACATGGACATTCTCGTACTCTAAGTCGTGATACAGACCTTGACACACTACAGTGCCTTGATCGTTTGACTCGACTATAACATACGCTTCATTGTAGACTTTCGCATATTTATATATAATGTCAGGGAAGAGTAATGGAGAGATATTGTTGTTGCGATATACACATACCTGTTGAAAAGGTCTTGTAGTAATATCGATTAATGTAAATGTAGAATAATCCTGACCTCTTCCCTTACTCACATCACAAGTCATGATATATTCGTGACTTTGTACAGGTTCTTTATATACGAGGCAATCACCGCCTTCTAGTATCTGTATAGGATTAATTGCTCTCAAGTCTAATAGACAACCAGCATTAATCAGCGTATCACCTGTTCCGAAGAAGGTGTTACCAAACTCTTGATCGAACTGCAACTGCGAAGTGTTCGCAATAGTCTGTCGCTTCCACTCTTCGTCTCGTCCAGGTACATCCCACCAGTTTACGGTGAATGGTTTATATTCATTAACTTTCTGAGTTGCACCCTGCCATATCTTGTGATATGTATTACCTATTCCGTTGGCGGTTGAGGTGATGATAACTTTTGTATCTTTGCCCGCAGAGACAACTGGATACGTTGAAGTATAGAACTCAGCAGCGCGTTCAACGAAAGCAAACTCATCGAGAAACAACAGATTAACAGACATACCCCGAATAGAAGACCCACTAGTAGCAGCGGCAATAATTCGACTATTATTAGAAAATTCAATAGAACCTTTATTGAGTGCTTTACAACCTGGTTGCAGAAAGAACGGTAGATTCTCAAGAGCAAGTGTAATACGCTGTAGCATTTCACGAGAGGTTGCTCCTTTGTTCGCTAGAACAGCAATCGTTTTCTCTGGATGAAAGAGCGCATACCATAAAAGGTATACAACAGATGATATAGATTTGCCTGACTGTCTACAAGCAAGCACGATAGTGAATCTGTGTGCACCAAAGTGATCAAACATATTTTCTTGATAATCATATAGATTAAAGTTTACAAGACCTTCATCTAATGATATAATCTTAATGTAAGTACGAGCAAAGTAAGCAGGATCATTACTGCACTTCGCGTACTCCATGACTTCCCACTCAGTCCATTGTTGTAATACGCCGTCACGTTTTACATTAGGATTACCGAGATAGGATGTGCCGCTATTGAGGTTCGTCTGGAACGACATTAATTACCTTTTGCTCTTCGGCATTCTTAATCAGCATTCGCTGTAAGTCTGTTGTACTGCCAATGAATACATTATTATTAGTAACAGTACTAGGTGCGTCTAAAGCGGGTTTAGTAGTTGCGGTGACTTCCTTATACTTCTTATTCAAGTCCATCAACTTATCATTAACATCAGATATGTTTTTAATCATGCCAGAAAGAACTTCGAATGCCCGAGGATGTTCACTCTCACGAGCAACTTCAATCATCAACTCTAAAGACTCACGACCTTTCTCAATCAGATCGTTGTATGTGTCACGAGAGGTGTTATAGTCTGCATCAATGTTATCATGTTCTGCCATATATTATCTCTTTCGCTCAGACATTTGTTGTGCCCAAGTCAATTCTTCGATGAGTCGATTATACCACGCTATGTCATATGTATCTGTATTCTTATCTCGCTCTTCAGCAAGTTGTTCAATACGGACATCGACATATTTCTGCTTGGCGATACTCAATTCTTCGTTTGCTTTATCCCAGAATTTCTTATCTATTTCAGTTGTATCAAGTTGGAACGACATCTCTGCTTTCATATCCTTTTACCATCACCGGTACACCGGTAGTACCATTAAATACAACACCCCAAACAAGAACACGAGTAGCATCAACACCTTCGGGTATCGGATAATCTAAATCATGTTCAGTACAATATGCTTGCACATCTTGCCAATACGCATCGAAAAACATATCGTTCATGTTATCTATAATGCCATCTTCGTTGTGTATTCTAGCATAATATACACTACGTTGGTCACTCACCTCGGGAGGATAGGTGACTGAAGGTATTCTATTTCGGTGAACAATCTTCATTGACACAGTGTCATCATCAAGGTTAAACTTGTAACCGAACCAAGGCATCAACATTGTATATACGTTTAAGTCTACATTGTATCTTGAATGTGGAGGTCGTCTATGTACGTATTGATTAACATTAGCAAAATCCGTTGCTGGATCAGTGAACATCTCCATATCATAGAAACTGATTGACGATGCCGCAGTATATGGTGGTCTATATGGACCGTAACTGCCTACCACATTCAAATTAGAGGTTTCAAGATCATATGCGGGGAAACGTGCCTCAATAATACCAACAAGTTCTTGACCTTCAGTTTCATGAATTAAATAATCTACTCTTTTTATTTGACCATTAACATACACGTTAGAGGCAGGGTTGTCACCGCTAGGAATCTGTTCTCTATAAGAAGTCCAGATTTCATGTTTAATAAATTCATTAAGAGATGTATATGAATCTTCGTAATTTATAGTGCCGTCTGCATTCAATATCGCAGGAGCATTCATAATCAAATTGCCTGAAGAATCATTAACATACACTCGCCAAATGTGTGTTTCGACTGGATCTCGCTCGTATACTAAATCATTTACATCTATATTATTCATAATTAAATTCCGTTAAAAGTGCTGGTGTAGGCACTAACACTAGATCGATAGTTATATGTCAAAACCGTTGTGCCTGTACCAAGAGTTCCATTATATTCTTTAATAGTTACTGTTACCCATCTTGAATTAACGACAAGAGCATCTTGGCCGCCTGACGGTGTTGTCTGAGCAATATGTCGATAATAGTGTACACCACTTTGTGTAGATGTTCCAACCACCCACCATTGAGTCGAAGTATTGTCCCATGCGGCAACTTCTACACCATTCACATAACGCTGTCCATAGACGTATGAATAACCACTTGAACCACCAGTTTGTTGATTAGGTACAGTCGGAATAGTTCTTTGTGAATCATTATAAAATCTAACATTCATCTGGTAATTTGAACCAATGTAATCGGATCTCGCCGCGATAGGAAGAATCCAGTTATCATCATACTCTGGATCACCAAAATCTTCATAAATAGTACCGCCCGATGCATAATGTGGTTGAAAATTCTTCCATACAATTCCTTGACCAGTATGATTGTACTCAGTCATTAGAGTTGTAGTTTGCGGATTTCCGTTTAAATTAAAGAAACTTGCCTCAAGTACATCGTTAGTATTGTATTCTAAATTTACAGTTACTGGAGTAGTATCTGCAATAGTAACTGTTGCAGCAGTAGCAAGTCCAAGATTGGCGCCAAGATATTCATTATACGAAAATTCGTTATTGAAGACTCTAATATTCCAGACATCATCGAAATGATCACTATTCACCAGTGTTGCTAAATTAAAGGTACCCGCATTGCTTGATACTGCTACAGTGCCATATAGTTCGGTCGCATCGCCCCAATCCGCCGGGAAAGCAAACTTTATATGTTCGCCTGTAACTGTCGCTCTAGTTGTAGGTTCTGACATTGTGACATAACCAGCAGTGCCGCTAGTATTGATTATACTAGTGATTGTACCCGGTAGGGCAGCGTCATCAGTTGACATTCCTACTTGTAAATCTAAACCAGAATTTGAAGGACCTTGGTGATCGATCTGTGAGGTGCCCGCACTTCGACCATTTGGACAGTCAAGTGTTTTAATTATTGCAGGATCATGCCAGTAGTATGTGCCCGGAGGAATATTAGATCCTCCAATAGTGTATATTATCGTAGAACCTTCTTGACCAGTCGTAGCATTAGGAGTAACTGTCATTGCTGGTGCTTGATCGACTAGATTGAATGTTGTAGATGCTATTACTGTGCCGGATGCGGACGCATAACCACCACGTGAAACAGTAATTCCACCGACTGAAGTGCCTTGATATGTAGTACTAGAAGTTGTACTCAGAAATATATTTCGAGTTGCGGAACTACTAGATGATGCAAGTTGTTGCGTAGGTATTCTACCAATTACTGCGGATCCAGTAACCTCGATATACAGTGTCTCGCTGTTTGGACTAGTTTGGTTAGTCGCAGAAATCACTATATTCAGAGTGCTGCCTTCAACAGGACTATTAGATGTAACGGAATAGTTTGTTACGGACGTATCAGTTACAGTGACAGTTCCACTAGACACAACAGGAGGTACGCTTGAATTGTTAGAATCAGAAACAAGAACACTGAATGATTCTGTGCCCTCGGTGAGCGCATCATTAAGCAAAGCGACAGCAATAGTACCAGTACCGCCAGTCACAACCAACGAACTTCTATTGGTGTTTGAACCTATCGCACTAGAAAAGTCTGCCGCTTGTATCGAACTGCCTGTAGGAATCCACCAATAGTATGTTCCGTCTGGTTGATTAGTCGTGAATGTGAATGTAACTTGACTACCTTCATTCGCAGAAGATGTACTAGGCGATAAAGCATATGAAGTGTTAGTACCTTGTATCACGTAAGACAGTGACGCTAACAGATTACCACCCGTCTGAGCATCATATAGACGCGCAGTGAATGATTCATCCTCAACTTCAGAATCAGAAGCAACAGTAATCTGAAAGACAGTATCGCCTGGATCACTAATAGCAGTTGATGAACGTGAACCTGTCTGCGGAGGTGTTGTTGTGAAATCTGCATCTACAGTTGTACCGTGAAGTATTTCAAACCATACAGTAGTAGGATCAGGAATATTTGTTCCGTCTACTGAGAAAGTGATTGTAGTACCTTCGACCGCGAACTCTGGACTAGAATTCATACCCCATGTAGGCGCAACGTCTGTCATCACAAAGGTTGTTGTTGTAGTAGCATTAGATACGTTATTAGTTATACTGACAGTAGGAGTTACAGTTCCTTGATATAAATCACTAACAGTAGTAGGTATAACTTTAGTGAATACTCCATTGCCTTCTGCGGGTACAGTAAATGTCTCCGTCAGAGGAGAAATTCTTCCATCAGCATTAGTAATAGTGTAAGTTAAAGAATCACCAGTCTCTGATGTGTTTACTGTGATAGCAAGAACAAGTGAGTTGCCTTCTACAATATCTTCTGCTGAAACTGTGAATGCACTCGCTACTTGTTGTACGGAAACTGTTGTTGTTGCCACTGTTGTCTGATTCACATCTCTGATATTAACAGTAAACTCTTCGTCATCATCGGATGCCTGATCGATAACAGTTTTAAGTGAGAACGAACCGGTGCTACCTGATATAGTTACCAAAGACAACGCACTCTGAAGATCAGCAACTTGCTGTGGAGCAACTGTGAAATCAGCATCGTTGGTGTCGCCATGAACTACATGATAGTATAGTTCGGTAGATCCGTCATAAGGTACATTTGATCCGTTGACTGTGAATGTTATCACATCACCTTCATTAGGCGTAGCAGAACTGGGTGTTAAAGTATATGAAGGCGCAGAGTTATTAATAGTAATAATAGCACTTTCTAAGTTTCTACCATCTCGATCAATTACTTTCAGCGTGTAGTTGTCGCTAGAAGAACCGGCAGCATCACTATCAATCCAACTTCTTAATGTGAAAGTTGCAGTAGAATTGTTGACGTTTATTAATCGAGGACCAGCACTATCACCAAACAATGGTATTTTACTGGTGATTGCGGGCAAATTAGAATATGCAGGTGTTATGAATGCATTGAGTGGAAAGTCTGAGTCAGTAGTTGAACCATGCTCGACATACGCATACACAGCGTCAATGCCTTCGGGTATATTATTACCAGTCAGTGTGAATGTTGTTGTTTCGCCTTCGTTAGTAGGACCGTCATTGGCGAGTGAGTATGAGATAGAGGTTCTTGCTACTGCACTATCACTGGGTAAATTCATGATACTAAGATCATTAGTGGCAAGTAGAACTTCGCTGCCGAGATACATTCCTGCAGGATGCACAAACTTCTTAAATACTTCTGACCATTGTGAGATAGGAATACCTACACGAATAAGCAGAGCATATGTCTGATACAGTTTATCGTCGGTTAAGAAGTTTAGATAGTCCGGACCAATTCGCGATTTTGTGTCAGATACATTAAAGATGTCTTCTTTAGGATAAAGAACTTCAGCGTCCAAACCATAGAACGATCTGAAGAACCATTCAATAGCAAACTTAGATCCTTTAGCACGAAACAATGTACTAGAGAAGTTTGCGGCAGCACGTTTCTCTGCCTCTGATTGTCCAAAACCTTCGAAGTAATTCTCGCCAAGAAGTAACTCATCTTCAATAAAGGAGAGTAGAGTAACGTCTGTCTCGTTAATGTCACGAGAAGCGAATAGATGATTGAGAAGTTCTGTTGGTTTGTATGTATCTTGCCACTCATAATACTCTTCAAGAAGTTTTATGAATTTAGGATAAGCGGAACTAAAATGCTCGGGCAAAACACTTTCAATCTGATCTTTACGCAGATTGACATGTCTTCTTCTCTTGTCGATAAAACCTTTATGCATTATGCACCATTTCCACTATTCAGCGTTTTCACTGCTAGTGCTAGTCTATCTATTGCGTCTTTAACATTTGTTGGTGCTGGACTAGTCCATAGTCCTGCACTATCTGTAGTGTAACCAAGTAAGTTACCTAAACCAGAGTAAGAACCCGCAGTTAAAATATTAGTTTGTGGATTGTAGGATAGTTGAGTATCAGTTCTTGCACTATCGTCGCCCGCAACAACACTTGTCATTACTGGATATAATGCAGTGATTGTTGAACCAGAAGAATCAACTTTAATCAATTCTGATGTGTGAGATGCTACATAAGCAACAATCGCTCCTGATGTCGCCAAAGCACTGTCCGTAAGAGATAATCCACCGGCAGAGTCAACTATTGAAGTTGCATATGTGCTATTAACATAATCGCGCAGAATGCCAAATTTGACTGTACCAGAAGTGGAGATATCACCACCAGCGATAAGTTCGTTAGCGATAGTAAGATCGCCTAATGGAATAACAATACCGCCATCAGCAGAATCCCGAATGTTCTTTGCCAGATGTGAAAGCAAGAGTCCTCGGGTAATCTTCTTTGTCGTTCCAGTACTTACATCATTAATAACAATAACATCCGAATCGACTGATACTGTTAATACTGGTAGTGCCGATATCTTAATATCTGCCATTTCTATTCTTCCTCAAATACTTTCTGTTATTTAGACTTAGTGTTAAGCGCCTACTTGACCGTTTAATGTTTTAAGTAATATCGCAAATCGATTGACTGCTGAGTCAAGAGTTGTGGGTGCCGCACCATTCCATAATCCTGCGCTATCTGTAGTATACGCGATACCGGTATTCAATAGATTCTGCAAAGGATTGTATGTTAGATTGAGATCCACGTTAGTGTTATCATTACCAGATGCTGCCGACCCAAGATGCACATAGTATGTTGCGCTATCATTGATCGTACTAACTGCTACGTTGGCAGCGTTAGTAGCAGAGAGTGCCGCTACATCTGTTATGTTCGAACCATTACCAGCAAGATTTGTAGCAGTTAGTGTATTAGTTGCGGCATCAAATACAATACCACCATCTGTTGACACACTGTCAGAACCCGTCTGAGATGCTTTCAACATTATATACTGAGTGCCAGTAGTAGGATTAAAGTTAGAGTTAATCTTTGTTGCAGGCACTTCTGTGAGTAGTTTACCTTCACCAGAGAAAGCGCCAGCAGTTAATAAGTTGCTGAATGGATTGTATAGTATACCCGCATCTGTGTTTACACTATCTACACCAGTCGCACTCTGAACGAATAGAATGGAGTGTGAAGCATCAACAACAGACGGAAGTACATTCAATGCATTAGCAATACTACCACCACCAGGAATGGGTAAGTTAGTAAGTAAAGAACCATCACCCGCAAATGCAGTAGAAGACAATCTACCATTCGATGCGTTATATGTTAATGCGGCATTAGCGGCAAGAGTTGCTTGTAATCCAGTCTGAGCAGTACCCATGAAAGGATATAAAGTTGTCTGGGAGGCGGCAGTAGTAGTAACAATAGTGTCAGCATATTGTGCCTGAACTGCATTACTTGCGTTTGTAGCACTGTCAGCAGCAAGAGCGAATGTAGCAAGAGCAGAAGTCAAAGAGGACGTGGCGACGGTCGCACTATCTGCATTAACTGCACGAGTTGCAAGTAGAGCGAATAAAGCACTTGCTGCCGTTGTAGCACTGTCAGCATATAGAGCATGAGTCGCTTCGGTAGCAAAGTTTGCACTATCAGCATTTGTCGCACTATCAGCAAGAACACCTGTCAACAGCGAACCGTCACCAGCAAAGAAAGGAGAAGTTAATACACCTGTATTTGGGTTAGATGTTAAGTTACTCTGAGTATGTACGCTGTCTAGTCCAGTCGCACTGTTGCGAATCATTAGAAAATATGGATTAGCATCTGTGCCTGCATCAACAGCATTAACAACCTGATCGTTAGTAGGCAAGTTCGTTAGTGCAGAACCATCACCTTCGAATGATAGTGCTTTAAGATTTCCTGTCGAGGCATCATAAGTAAGAGAACCACTCGATCGAACTGAATCATATGAATCATCAGGACCATTACCGAAGAACACTTTCGTCTCAGTAGAACTTACATCGTTAGTAACCAATACAGTGTTTGATTGGTTAGCAGTTTGTCCGAGGAGTAAGTCACTCGCTTTGATCTGCTTAGTAAGGTTAGTACTAACATCCACTATGATTAGAACGTCATCGTTCGCCGGTGCTCCGACTGCCGAGTCTAAATCTGTTATCTTTACGCCTGCCATTGTTATTCCTCAGAATATGTTTCTATAATTCTATTTATAGTGTTTTACGTCACAGTTATTGTAACTGTTGCAGTTTCTGTCTGTCCCGTATTGGGTGTTACTCTGTATGTAAATATATCAACTCCTGCAAAACCACTAGTAGGAGTATAACGAATTATTCCGTTCGCTGAATCTGTTATCAATACTGTACCATTAACTGGTGCTCCACCTGCAGGTATTGTGTATACAATAGAACTAGATTCGAACGTATCGTTAGCACCCGCATCAATGTCAATATACAATGCATCACCAGTGTTAATTGATGCAGTGACATTAATAGCATCATCAACAGCATTAGTTACTGAAACGCTGATAGTTTGATCGAACTTTGTTCCGTCTGCCATATTCACAGAAAGTACGAATGAGTCAGAACCCGAGAAGTCTGGATTAGGAGTATATGTCCAATTACCAGTGGCGTTGTTTGCACCTGTTCGTGTTGTAATAGATGTGCCGAGACTTGCAGTTGCAGTACCGTTTGTCGGAGCAGTGCCTATAGTAAATGTGTTGACTTTGCTTTGAGCATTAGTAATCTTAAATGCTGTTAGTATGTTGCCGCCATCTTCATTCAATAGTGTGCCGCTTGTGCCTGTTACGACATTGCCTACTACGGATGTAGTGAACAAGTCATTTCCATCTAAGTCTTTGACACCAATATCAGCACTTGTTATAATAGCACCTGTTGCCGCAACACCCTTATACAAACTAATCTTCATTTCGAAATCAAGTGTATATATGATTGAACGTCTGTTCTCTATCTGACCTTCATAATCGTCAGAGAATGTTATACCCTGTAATGTTATGGGGGTGTCTTCCTTGACATCGTACTCCGATAAAGGTTTTACTGTTACAGTATACTGTGGTGTGAAATAAGGTAGAATCTGTTCGATAATTTGTAATACATCATCCTGACTTTTACCATACACGTTCAACTGAAAGTTAACATTATATGGAACAGGTGTGTATAGTTGTGTTGCTGAACCAGTATAAGTTGTTGGCGCTTTAACACAGTTGTTCATCTTAGGTAATTGTCTTACTGGATCATAGTTCATTGCTACGATTTCGAATGACATTCTTGGTAGTTTTAATGCAATCTGTCTTTCGTTTACCTCACCGTTAAGCATGTTGTCCATGCGTGTGAGAAAGTCGCGCTTAGGTGCATATGATAATGGAACTTTTACTTGACTAATAACTTCGCCTGCGCTATTCTTACGTATGACATTTATGTTATTAAACAATGAACCAAATACGGCAACTGCTTTTCTAATTCTTTGATGATAGAAATGTGAACCTAACATTATACTGGATCTCCGAATGGATTAGACTCAGAGAAGTCAATGAAGTCTGTCGCAACAGTATCAAAGATTGCATTCTGATTGCCAATTTCTAAGTTCTCGCCTGCAACTGAAGTTGGTGTTTCACTAATTGCAGAAGTCTGTCCTACTACAGGTAACGATGCTGCCCAACTATGATAGAGTCCATCAGAAGCACCACCATGTGCGACATACACTTTATATGTTCCTGGAACAGATGCATCAATGTTAGCAATCTCTCCTTTCATAGTGAAAGTTGCATTGACCTGTGATATCTCTTCGCCAATTTCAAACTTAGTGCCTATTGTAGTAAATGTAGTCTCGTCAAATATCAGAGTTGACGTATAAGCATGTACAGTTTCAATAGCATCGATCTCTTCAACGCCGGTATCAAAGTCTTCATCATTGTATTCAAACAATTCACATCGCATACGGAACACAGGAAGATTCTTTAACTGGTAGAATGGTGTCTCATCTTCTACTTTCTGAATCTCAAATATTGAGTTAGACAATGTTAAAACAATTAGATCGCCTTCTCTTGGGCGATAGAAAGGTTCTTCTAATGTATTCTCGATAGAAGCAACAGTATTCAACCATCGACGCCTTGCCATAATGAATGTGGCAGCATCTCGAATCTCTACACCAAACTTAGCGAACAAGTCACCTTCGCCATCAAATCCTTCAACGCCTTCGATGTACATTTCTATACGATAAGCATTGTCAAATCGTGAGGTGCTATCGTCACCAAAGATAGTATCTCTGTTGACTAGTTCACGCGGGACATAGTAAACGTCCTGACCATACATCTTCAAAGACTCAATAATGATATCTTCATAGAGAGTCTGTTCAGACTTTCTGCCTTGTGAGAAGTAAAGATTAGTTGCCATGTTATCCTATCAGAAAGTCAACTGGGAGTTCTTGTTCGAGACGTAGTTTCTCTTCAAGTTTCTCGATTTCAGCAGTCGCGTCTTCGTACAATTGACGACCACTAATAGTAACACCACCCGGCAATTGCATTCCTTCAAACTTGGACATGTTCACGCCCCATTGCTGTTTGATTAACTGCGTGGTATAATCTTTCATGAACATATCATTCCATATGCTCAAGTGTACTTCTGGATCAATAATCTGATATACTTCAGCAATAACAAAATCACCTGCTTTAATATCACCGTCAGCAAGATCACCATCGATGTATAGACGTTGCTGTCTACGCGAGTGGCGCACTTGTGGCATGCCGTTCAGTTGTTGATCGATCATACTCAGATATTGTTCCATCTGATATATGTATGATAGATCGCCCGCAAAACTATAGAAGTCTGCCATGTTATTTAAAAACATCTGATACTTTAGATCAAACATATTGCTGCCTGAACCAAACGACGAGTTCAGAGGAAACAATCTCTTCACCCACTGTACACTTGCGCTTAAAGGAATGTATCCATTAGTTACGTCTGTCGCAGTTATTTCATGCTTGATATAAGTTCTGAGAGTAGCATCGCTATGAAACTCTTGGTATTTCTGAAGAGCGTCATCGACCTTATCTTCAACTTGATCTATATCAACATTGATTTCTATTACAGGTTCACCCAATCTACGTAGGGCGAAGTCGATTAAATCTTGTCTTGAATCTGGCGATGCCATTTGTTACTCCAAAGTTTATCTGTTTATTTATGCGCCCCAGATGGTAGCACCTGCAGAGTCATAAATTACTAACTGTCTTGCTGATCCATCAAAATAACGACTCGCTTCGAGATCACCCTCTACCGTTACGCCTGCGAATGTGACACTATCTGTACTAGTAGAACCTCGACTGGTCACAGACTGTAGTGTGTCTTGCTCTGAATCAAGATATGCAAGATCGCCTAATACACGGTATGATATAGAATCTTGAGAAGATAATACAAGTACATTATCAGTCTCTTGATCCAGATCGATTTGTGTTAAAGATAGATTGCCTAGAGTAAGTCTATTACTAGAGGCGTTATATGATAATGCACTATCAACCTTTGCACTATCTCCGCCATTTAGTACACTAACAAATGTTGGATAGAATGTTCTGTCTTCGTCTGTTGATGTAACTTGTGTTAAGTTGACAGTACCGTCAAGAATATCAGTTGATATAGTTCGTCTAACAATTCTATTTGTTGTTGGTTCTAAGAATAGACCGAATGTAGCGGTAACGGATGCATCTGTGTTGTTAATTACAACATCATTGTCGAAGGTTGCTGAATCAAATAGTGATGGTCCAACTACTGCAATGCCCGCTTCAAATTTAGTTAGTCTGTTAAAGTTCCAGGAGTTATCTGTCGATGCGTATGTGATACCAGCATTTGATCCAGCAACAGTGATACCCGCGCCTTCTGCTTCGGCATTGTTTGTTGCGCCTCGAGCAATGACAATATTCTTATCATCGATTTCTAATGTTGCGGTGTTCAGAATTGTTTGTGTACCATTAACAGTAAGATTACCATTAATTACTACACTGTCAGCATATAGTCCACCGTAGAAGTACGAGTAGACTTGTGTGCTGTCGCCTCGTGCGGTTACAGTTGCTAGGGTCTCGTTTGCTGTGTCAGCAAATGCACCTGCACCAATCTTACGAACAACAACACTATCAGTCTGACCATCAAAAGGATTATTCTTTACGAATAGAGCGTAGAAATCACTTGTATCACCCGAATCTAATGATGTGAAGTTAAGTGCATTTAGTGTAAGTGAAGATATATCACCCCAAGAACGAATACCACTAGCGGTAGACGTAAGTACTTGACCGTCAGTTGTCGGATTACCAGGACTAGGTTCTACCTGATCAAGAGTAATATACTCATATCTGCCTGAATCAAGATCTCCTACTGGTCTGGTTGATACACCACCAGAAAGCGAAGTACTCGAAACGCTTATTGTACTAACCATTTAATGATTCCAGATAACTTAGAGTTAATTGCAATTTGCCAGCACCCGTTGCATTAGTTGAACATCGGATAACACCGTTTTCTTCAATAATCAATTTGCCTGTGATAAGACTTACCGCATCACGCGCCTGCACTCGATAACCTTTAATCAAGTGAACTGCTGGTGCTGCCAAAGACAGCGCGGATCTCATAGAAATCTCATAGACACCAGTACCAGCGGAGTCGATATTCGCTACCTGCGCCATCAACACAATCGCAGTGATTCCGTTGGGCGAAGTATAGACTACATCGCTATCGCCAGTAAACGTATCCTTACCTGCAACAGTAATAGAGGTTGACTTAAACGTATTGAGTGGAGTTGCCATTTTTCTTTAACCTTCTAGTGCTAGAATATATGGAGTTAGAATAGCGTATAGAGATCGTTCAAACGTCTCACCTACAATTCTACCTTCCTGTCTTTTGATTGTCAATTGAGAACCAATTCTAAAGTCGCCTAACTGATCCGTCGATGTAAATACTACTAAACCTTCGTTTGTTGCTGAGTCATATACTACTTCTCTTTCTGGTCTTGGTATACCACCATTCTGAGGAATAGCAGTAAACGTGTTAGTTCCAGATCCAACATATTCAAAGGTGTGAGAAGATGATGTAATAACAGATCGCTGTCTGAAAGTCATCTGCTGATTCGCTTTCTTGTTACTATTCAGTCCAGGTTCGAATGCAATGTCGTACATACCGCCACCGACTGAATCAACACCCAACACTGTGTAGAAATATTCTTCACTGTCAAACTTCATTGCATCACCGTAGTTAGGCAACTTAGTTTGTCCTACAGTTCCGAAGTAATCAGCACTATCTCTATTTATCACTCCTGAAATACGAATGGTGTCATCATACAGAAGTTTTGCTGAATCAAGATTGCCGTCATATAGTACTTGAGAACTACCACGAGCAATCAGTCCGTAATCACCAAACGAAGAGTTACTGTTCGTAATAGAACATTGTCCACCAGTTTCAGCAAGAATAGAAGTCTGAGTTGAGATTGTAAAGATTGATACTAACTGTGCGTAACCACGATTCAACAAGTAAGTACCAATACCAGCGGCATTGTACTGAGTGAATGCGTCTGATACCATCGACTTCAATCCAGAACATTTAGATCCGTCAATCTTCATACCGATACCATCGTTGGTAATAGATGTACAGTTCTGAACATATGGTGATTGAACGATGAATGGTCCAGCGCCAGCACTTTCTACTTTAGGATCATATGCTACACAGGCAGCGAAGTTCTGATGATCTCGGAAAGTAATATCTTTGATGAAACAACCGTTGTCCATATAGAACATATCAGAGTCAACACTCTTAGGTCGCACAGTTGTTGTTCTCAAGTTATCACCAACGATTGCTGTCTTAGGCGGTAACTTGATAGGATTGTTTATTGTATAATCACCAGACTTCAAGAAGATTGTAGTGTCACCAGTATTCTTAGCAGACTTTACGGACTGAAGAACAATGAAGTCCTGATCTTTCTTGACTGCGGCAATCGCGTTTCGTAACTCTACACTTACACCACGACTTGATAGAATAGGATCAACTTCAGTCGGCAGACTGTCAGTATTACCAGCAACTAAAGTGGCAACTAAGAGGTCGTCAATCAGCGTAGCAATAATGGTTGATTCTGTTGAAGTTGCATACTGACCGGAGTTACCAGTCTCGTTAGGACCATATGCTGAAGTAGTAGTAACATTACTTGTAAGATTATTGGTGAGAAGTTGTCCAATAATGTCTCTCATATGCTCGTATGTTGCAATTGTTGCCGCAACTTCACCAGGGTTTAATTGACTGGCAGCACCAACAAAGTATGCACGAGAGTTTATAACCATGGCGTGTGAACCGCCATATAATATATCGAAGGTTAGACCGTCAACAATAAACCCTATGTCTCTGCGACATCTAGTTCTATCGTAAGATGAAGGACCGTACAGATTAGCATACTGTATTGCTTGTGTTTGAATCGTGCTTTTCTGTGCTAGAATAGTAGAGTAGTTTGCCGCTGTTGTAGCATTAACACCAGTAAAGTTTGGTAGAATAGTAGCATCAAGATTGTCTAAACTTTCATCATTAATAACTTCAGTAATGATGTCCATGAGAACACCCAACTGAGTTGCTTGAGTAGATGTGGCAGTTCCTGCGCTAGTATCTTGACTTGCATAGTTTTCAATAACAACCAGACCTAATGAAGTCTTCAGATATGCATATGCACCCAGTGTTGCAACCTTCTCACTGGCGCCTAATTGACTTGCAGCACCAACAAAGTATGCTCTTGCACAAGTAACAGCACCAACATTTCCTTCGTAGACTATATCGTGAGTAAGACCGTCAAGAATATAACCAATATCTCTTTTACGCTTAACTCGATCATAAGTTGTTGGACCATACGAATCAGCATACTCTATAACATCTGCTTGCAGGGAGGTGAGCGCACCATTGATGGTGTTGTAGTCTGTAGACACTATACCAGTAAAGTCTGGCAGTACACGAGTTGCGATCGAATCAAGATTTTCTGCTACAAGAACGTCAATAATAATATCAAGTAACGTGCCCGTTGTGGTTGCTTCTGTAGCAGTTGCAGTTCCGCCTGTTGTATTCTGACCAGTATATGTTTCTTGAACTATTGATGATAGAATAGTTTTAAGATTATTAAAAGAATCCTGCCGAGCGGCGACTTCTGCGCCACTGACAATCACTGTTACTCCATCAACAAAGTATGACCTCGCAACATTGAATGAAGCGAAGTTGCCTGCATAAAGAAGATCGTGAATTATACTTTCAAGAATATAGAGAACTTCTGTTTGATATTTGCCACGATCATATATAGCAGGACCATACAAGTCAGCAAAGGCAAGTGAGTCTGATTGAATAGTTGTCTTTGCTGCCACAACAGTAACAAAGTCAAGAATTATCGGTTCAGCAATAGCAGTCGTATCAGGATTAACTAGTGCAGGAACACCATCAAAGTTACCAGCAGTTAATGCGTCAATAGTTATCTGAAGAAGACCCTGAAGTCTTGTAGTCTGTAGTAATTGTCCAGACTGAATTTCGCCTGTTACGTCCTGTCCAGTCAAAGTTTCACTGAGCAATGTACCAAGTTGAGTTTTAAGATTAGTGTATGCCGCAATTGAGGCAGTAACTTCTGCCGCTCCACCTAACTGAGAAACACCATCCTTGAAGTAAGAGAATGCTAAAATACGTGAAGCGAAGTTGCCATCATACAGAATATCATAAGATAGTCCGTCAAGAATGTAACCTACGTCACGTTCGCATTTTTCAACATTGTAACTTAATGAAGGATAGTTTGTAGTGAGATAAGCAATCGTATTGTCAATAAGTAACTGACGGTTATTTCTAATCTGCTCGTGTGCCCAATATTCATTATTCAGACTATTAAGAGGAGTAGGATATACAATCACCGGTGCTGGAATCTTTCCTTCAAGAATGTCAAGAATAATTTCAAGATTCTTTAACAATGAAATTTTAGACGATTCGTTGATATCCAATGCACTAAGAAGAACACCGATGTTTCTGATAGTCAGTACAGTGCCTTCGACTTGTTCCTCAGGAATAGCACCTGCGCGAGTATATGCAAGACCCGCTGTCACTGTATTATAGTTAGTACCAAACAACAAATCGTTGGTCAGTGCTTCGATAATGTAACCCACATCTCGCGAACATTTAGTTCTAGGATATGTTAATGAGACATGATTCACTGAAACATATGTGGTGCTGGCATCGATGATTAATTGTAAATTATTTAAAATCTGATCTGCGGCATTACGTCTGTTAGCAGTAGTATTAACAGAGTCTGGATACGCAATAGGAATCGGTTGAAAAGGAGGCACACCCGACATGATAGCGGTCAACTGAACAAACGATGCGTTAATGTGGGACTTACTTGCCGCACTAATACTTAGAGCATTTATTCCAACTCTTAATACTTCCCAGGCAGCAATTGTAAATGCTAACTGATTTCCTGGCAATGCATTGGCACGTCGATACGCAAGACCTGCTGTAATAACATTATAGTCTGTTCCTAACATTAAATCAATAGTTAATGCATCGACAATGTGACCAACGTCTCGTTCACACTTAGTTTGGTCGTAATCCTGAACGTCATAGTTGTCCGAGATATACTGAATAGTGTTGTTGATTAATAGGGTTTTGTTATTCTGTATCTGATTGCCAGCATCTGCCTCTGCTGTTATGGTAGCAGGTGCGGCAGGGAATATAATCGTTGCGGCAGCAGATTCGCCATTGACGATTATGTCAGTGATTTCTTTAACGCATGAGGTGATTAAAACTTTCGAAGCGTCAGCAATACTTAGCGATAACATTTGATCACGAACAAAGACAATCACCGCAATTGTGGACGCTACTTGTGCTGTAGGCAATGCATTTGCTCGTTGATAAGCAATACCTGCGGTCACACAATTATAGTTCGAACCAGTCATTAAGTCTGTGATAACAGCATCAATGATGAAACCCGTATCACGTAGACATTTAGTTTCGTCGTATGTTAATGTAGGATAGTTTTTAGCAATGAATGTTATAAGTTCATCTTTCAACCATTCACGGTTGTTCTGAAGAATAATGGCAGCATCATCAGCATCAGCAGTAGGTAATACAGCAGGAGCAGGAAAGACTAGATCGTCGTGTGCTTGTTCTGTGCTTTGCTTACCATTTGTAAGAATATCTATCACTTCTGACCAGTGAGCATTGTTTCTATATAACGCTCCTGTTACACCAGTGCTTGCCTTTACTAGAGGAATAGAACCAACAGCACCACGTGCTTGGTTAAATGCTACAACAGTTGGTTGCAATTGTCCTGTAGTAACTTTATTTGATCCTGCTCTTTGATAAGCATGACCAGATGTTACTGCATTATAGTTTGTTCCGAAAGCAATGTCAAGGTAAAGTCCGTCAAGAATATAATTTAAGTCACGAGTACACTTAACTTCATCGAATGCGAATGAACCTAGTGCGGTAACGGTAGAAACAGCAGAGTCGAGAGTCTTAAAAGAGTCTCCTAGAGAAGTACCAGTATTGCCAAACTTTCCAGATTTAGAAACGTAGTAAACATTCTCTACAGCATCTTCGCCTACTTGAATTATATCGACCACACCAAATCTATCACGCTTGAGGTACATTTTACCTTCATGCGTGTTGATCGCTATCTCGCCGAGCGATATGTCTGTGTTGCCGGGCGCTTGACCCGGGACATTACTTCGGCGACTTAGTAACTTAGTGCTTGACATCGATATTCATTCCTGTTATAATGCTCTTAGTGTTTCTATTTAGTGTCTTTGAATTACGCTGGATATAGAGGATCAGTACTATAGTATCCTCCATCAAGTACATTCACACTGACCGCACCATTTACAACTGTAAATTGTTTAGCAGTTCGTGTTGAATCTCCTGCACCAGCATCAAACGATGCAACACCCAATACTGCCGAATCTGTTGTAATAGCACTTACTGTTAAAATATTTGCACTATCACTGTATAATAAAGTTATCGCATTACCTGGTGTCAGTAATCGATTAACACTACTGTCAATATATTGTTCAATTTGTACACTATCAACGTAGAACTGTCCATTAGAATTAAGAAAGGTTCTACCGTTTACTTCTAAATCACCCTGGACTACTGTTGAATCTAATGTAATATCTAGTACGAATGTGGTATCACCCTGTACTATTAGATTACCTTTAATAATAACATCAGAATCAAAAGACGCTTGATTTCTTACACTTAATGGTCCAATCGATGCTGAATCGAGAGTTGTTATTCCTGTTGCAGTAAGATTGATTGCTGTTAATGCATCAACAAGTAAAGAATCTATTCTACCGTTCGAGTCAACAATCAAAGCACTATTAGGTACATTAACTCCTGCTTGATGATTGAGAAGATTTGTAAAGTAAGAACCACCAATAACTTCAAGTGACTCTGCTCTTACTGTAGCATCTGGATATGTCGAGTCTGACCCAACACCGATGTATAATCTCTTTCCGCCATTACCAAATCCATCTGTAGCAGAATCAACTAACCATGAGTACGCCATCTCACCAGAGCGAAGATAAGGTGGTTCTCCACTCGTTCCGCTTCGACGAGTTAGTATGAGACCGTGTGCAGAATCAGAAGGATATAATTTACCATCTATAATCTGATTATTGTTTAGTAGTTTACTTGCTGTCCATTTATCTGTGGCAGCATTGTAGATAAACAGATCACCGTCAATTGCTCCTGTAGTATCAACACCCGCAATGTTATCAATGACAACACCTGCGGCAGCGGCAGCAACTACACTAGTAATAGGTATGCCGACAACAACACGTTTTACTTTCGTGATATTGCCGACTACTACTTTATATGTCTGATCTATTGGTGCTGGCATGATAAACCTTTATGTTGTTACTGAAGGGGTAATAGTGATAAGTCCTTCCATCACCCGTTCGACGATAGTGTTATTTGTGTCACTATCAATATGGGATATCTCAACGTCATAAACGTAACGCTTTTTAGGATTAAGTGCGGCAGTGACAGCATTAGTTAAAGAAAGATTTACTATCCCCGCTGTTGCTGGATTAGCAATCAACGAAAGAAATGTAATCTTATCTGAATCTTTGGCATCATAATGAGTGCTAAGTTTAGCAGAAACACTATGTCCTGTCATGTCTTTTATTGAGTTATCGACATTAACCAGATGCAATTCGACAGAGACATCTGTGCCTTGATTAATTTCTAATACTTCGTAGTGTGCCATTCGTCTTTATCCGCTATACTATTGAGATATTTATAGGTTTATTTATAAGAATTTAAGCGTGTATATCTTCAATAACCCAATCTTGTAGACCTAAAGACATCTCTGATCGATCTAATACGAAAGCGATTGTCATACGTATTCCGCTTTCACCATTACGTGCTGTATGATATACTAGTTTATCAGATCCATCTTCGTATGCGCCGAAGTGTCCTGCCTTACACTGCCATCCTTTAACATCAGGAATGTGAATCATCTTCTGATTGACTGGATCCCAATGCTTCCACCAACCATCGCCTGTTTCACTGTATGTAAATATAAAGTTATATGCTGAAGCATTAGCATTGTTATGCCAAGAGATATAACCGCCAGGTGGATACACCGAGAACAGAGCATTCTTTTTAAGATTGAATGCAGTCTGTACATTAGTCATCAACCTACTATGATGATCAGCAACTTCTGCTATCTTTCTATCAATATGTGGGTTATGAGGATCAAACCTATAACCTTGATTGAATGAATAACTAGTAACAAAAGCAGGGAACCCATCGTGTCCTCTGCCCTCACTCTTAATCTGCTCAAAGTATTCTTGACCAGTATACCAATCTGCTTTGTCTAAATCATTTATCTTAGAAGGAATAACCGCACTATAGTTCTCTTGCTTAGTAAACCACAATGCCTCATTCAAAAGATCGATTGCGTAATCATTAAGTGGTATATTTTTCATCATATTTAAAAATCCAGTTGCTTTGCTCCAGAAGAAGAATAGTGTCTCAATACGACAGGATCCTTGTTATGCTCATATTTATATTTGGAATAAAAGTTCCACCGAGCATCGTCTTCTAGTATACCAACTTTCAAATCTTTGTACTTGGGTTCTTTGTTAACTAACCACCACAATGAGAATTGATCCCATCTCTTCAGAGTAGCAGGATAATTTTCTAAGTCTTCTGTTCCATCTGCTTTCATTGGCCACCACGTTCTGCCATATTGTGCGACAGTTAGATCGTACCAGTCTTGCATGAATTCACGAACTAAAGGTTTGCGCATATCATATAGACAAACACCACCACATAATTCGAATCCTGCTTTAGTGCCGTCAGGTTTTCTTGCACCTTCGAAGAACACTTCAGCATAGCAGTAATGTCTATCAGCAGGTAAACCAGTAAACATCAAATCATGTCCATCTAGTTTATCAAAGATGGTTGCAATATCTTCGTGTTCACATTCTATATCAGCATCGACATAAAATGTAATATCATATGGAGACTTTGCCATACCAATCAGTTTTGCTCTAGCATGGTTATCACAGAATATAACATTGTCTGCAATTCTTTCTTGTCCGTCAAGAAATCTTTCTTCTACTACAAATGTAATCTGTGCTTCGGGATAATAATCTTTAATCGACTCCATCAAGTTAATGGCAGAAACATAAAAGAACTTCTTTCGTGATGCTACAATAACATAACCTTTAGTCGGTTCGCTCATCTTCATCTGCCTTTTTAAAATAACCAAGTTCGGTGCCAATAACCAATGCTGCCAAGGCATTCATTTCAATAACATTCTTTGCTCTACGTAGTCTGGAACGCAACTCACGATTTGTTGAGTTCTTAATCGTATCTATTTCGAATGCTTGTAGTTTGGCATTAAAGAGTTGTTCAAGTTCATGAGATTTTTTACGCTGTTCGTGAATAGCACGTTTCTCGCGATCCTCTTTCTCTTTCTTATCTTTGCGCTCTTGAGTATTAGCGTCGATCTTATCCATACCCCATTGTGCAATAACTGCTTTGAACTGATCACACTCTCTACCGTCAGGTAAAATCTTACGTAGTTCAAGAACATCTTTCTTTCTACCGCCTGATGGAATAGGACTTAGACGAATACATTTAAGTATCGTCTTTTCTTCATTTTCCCAATATCCATTATCTAAAAATTCCACTGTCATTATGCTACCCTTACATATAATGTGTATGTTTCAATCTGTACTGGATTAGCAAGCAACTTGCCACCAACACCATATAAAATAGATGTTTGATAATCTATTGTGTAATCTTGCGTGTATGTTCCGATGTAGTTAGTGTCTTCATAATTCTCTAATACTTCTACATCTTGATAATCTGAAGTATAGTCCGTAGAATAATCAACATCATCATAACTTGAAACATAAGTTTCAGAAACATCTGCGCCTTCAAATGTATCTATATAGTTGCCTAAGTACACATCCTCTTGATAGTCTACTGAGTAGTCTGTATCATAAGTCTGTTCAATATAGTCAACAGTGTAAGACTCGTCAACTGCATTAGCATCATAAGTGCCTGTGTAGTTTCCAGCATATAGTGTTGAGTACGAAGGAGTATAGTCGCCAAGATAATCACCAACATAAGTTAGTGTGTAGTTTGACTCATAGTCTCCTGCGTAAGTAGTGCCGTAATCACCAGCATAAGTTGAATCGAAACCGCCTTCGTAGACTCCATCAAATCCTTGCAAGAAATCACCAGCATAAACTGATTCGTAAGTTCCTTCGTAGATCGTGTTGTAATCACCTAAGTAATTGCCTTCGAAGTCAACAAGATAATCAGTTGTGTAATCTGAAATATAGTTGCCTTCGTATTCGATATCGTCATAGGTCGAAACATAGTTGCCGAGATAGTTTTGCTCTTCATAAACACCGCTATAGTCTGTGACGTAATCACCACTATAGTCTCCAACATAATCACTAACATAGTTTCCTACATATACTTGATCGTCGTATGCAGTTTCATAAGTTGAAGTGTATTGACCAATGAAGTCGCCGATATAAAGACTAACATAGTTGCCTGCGTAATCAATGTCATCATAGTTAGAAGTGTATTCACTTGCATATGTTGTAAGATATTCTGTCTCGTAGAACCCAGAATAAGTTGCTGTGTAAGGACTCTGATAATCACCGGTGTAATCTGTGTTGTAGAAACCTGTGTAATCTGTTTCGAAGTCACTAACATAGTTTCCTGCGTAATCAATATCATCATACTCACCAGTATACTGCGCGACGAATGTTGATTCGTACTGATTAAGATAGTTTGAATCATATGTTCCTGCGTAGATCGCACCATCATAATCAGTGGTGTATACAGTAGCATAATCAGATATATAATCACCATCATATGCAGTACCATAAGTGCCTGCATAGTTCTCTTGGAAGTCTCCCTCGTATCCAGAATCGTAATCAGAGATATAATCGTCCGAGTACTGTGAGATATAATCGCCAGCATATATGTCAGAAATATACACATCGGTAAAGTTGCCCGCATAATTCTCGGTGAAGTTACCATCATATGTTGAAATGTAAGCAGAGACATAGTTGCCGTCATACTGTGACGCATATGATCCTTCGTACTGAGTAAGGTATTGTCCTTCGTAAGTCTCAACATATCCAGAGATATAATCGCCCAAATAGTCAACTAAGAATGCGCCTTCATAATCTGTGATATAACCTGTGCCATAAGTGCCGGTGAAGTTACCATCATATGTTCCAATAAATGATTCTTGGAAAGCACCTTCGTAAACAGAGATATAGTCGCCATCATATGTGTCAACATAATCAGAAGCATAGGTTCCTTCGAAGTTAGCAGAGAAGTCGCTTTCGTATGCTGAACCGTAATCTCCTAGGAAAGTTCCAAGATACTCTGAGTCATACGTACCTTCATATTGCTCTTGAAAGGCACCATCATAAGATGACAAGTATTGTGAAACATAAGTGTCGATGTAATCTACGTTATAAGTTCCAGTAAATGTAGCAGTAAACTCACTCTCATATTGACTTGAATACTCGCCTGTGTAATCATCAGTATACGATCCTTCGAAGTCACCTTGATATTGAGTGATGAAGTTTGATTGGTATTGAGAAACGTAATCAGATGTGTAAGTTTCAATGTAGTCTGAGACGTAGTTGCCTTCATATGTTGCACCAAATGCGCCTTCATATTCAGATAGATACTCGCCTACGAATGTTCCAATATATTGTGCGCTAAACTGAGCGCCAAAGTTGGCAGCAAAGTTACCTTCATATGATGCTACATAGTTTCCTAGGAATGTGCCGAGATACTGTGCGCTAAAGTCGCCGGTGTATACTACAGCAAAACTGCCTTCATACTGAGAAACATAGTTTCCTTCGAATGTTCCGAGATAATCAGTTGCGTAAGTTCCCGCGAAAGATTGAGCGAACGATCCTTCGTACTGAGACGCATAGTCTCCGTCGAATGTTCCGAGATAGTTAACACCAAACTGACCAGTGAAGTTTTGTGAGAATCCGCCTTCGTACTGTGACGCATAGTCTCCGTCGAATGTTCCTATATACTGCGATACATATTGGGTTGCGAAGTTTGCCGCAAAAGATCCGGTGTACTGTGTAGCATAATTTGCGTTGAAGGTTCCTAAATAGTTTGCAGTAAACTGTTGATCTTGCACACGCTCATACGCACCGAGATATTGAGAAAGGTAATCGCCTTCGAATGTTCCAATATATTGTGCGTTAAATGTCTCGTTCTGCGCACGTTCATATAGTCCTACGTAGGCAGAGTCGAAACTACCTTCGAATGTTGGAATATAGTTAGCAGAGAAGTTCTCGTTCTGCGCACGTTCATATAGTCCTGCGTATTGACCAGTATAACCACCAGTATATGTTCCATCATAGTTTGCAGTGAATTGCTCGTCCTGCGCACGTTCATATAGTCCAGTGTATTGACCAGTATAGTTACCTATGAATGTTCCTAGATAATCAGATGCATAGTTCGCAGCATCGTCTCGATCATATACACCAAGATATTGTCCCAGGTATTGACCAATATAGTCGCCTAAATAGTCAGAAGTTCTTGTCTGATTCTGCGCACGTTGATAACCACCAGCATATTGCCCAACATAATCACCTTCGAATGTTCCCGTATAGTTTGCGGTGAACTGCTCTTGTACATCACCTTGATATGCACCAGTGTATACGCCAAGATATTGTCCTGTGTAAGTACCTTCAAAGACTGCTGTACGAGTTTCATTCTGCGCACGTTCATATAGTCCTACATAACCGCCAGTATATTGTCCAGTAAAGTTACCTTCATAAGTTGCACTTCGTGTGGTATTCTCTGCACGTTCATAACCACCAGTATATCCACCGGTGTATGATTGTTGAATACCCTCTTGAGTGGTCTGTGATATAACTTCCTGAGCAGTTCGTTCATAACCGCCAGTATATCCACCAGTGTAAACACCAGTATATTGACCAGAGTATTGTCCTGTGTATGTTCCACCTCCGACAGCATAATTTGTCGTAGTCGGAGAGTTGGCAATTACACCGACTTGCCAACCACTATTTGCAGGAAACGCTGATGGAGGTTGTCCGAATGGGGACCAAGTCAAAGTACTCACTGGGCCATTAGCGCCAGTCCATGTAAATGCAGTTCCATAATAATTGTTGGCATAAGTGGCAGAGGCGCGGAGGAATGTATAACCGTTCCTATCAGCAGTTGTACCATATGCCGGCGCACCGCTCACCGGCGCGCCGGAACCTGAACCGTACCACCAAATTATTATACCATACCAACTATTTCTCTGAGTAGTGCTAAGTGCTGATGTAAATGTCAGTGTTACGTATGGCCCCGGTGCCACCCCAAATGACTCATTCTTAGTTAACGCATGAACGGTAGCATTTATAGGAGACCAATAGGTATCTGCCATACTATTGCCGGCGGACTGGTTACCGCCAGAATAACCCGAAGGAGTTGGGTTAAAACCTATAGAATATTGGGTAAGGTAAAGGTTTGTATAATAACCTGTCACCATTGTTGTCGAGTCGGTGTAATTGTTGCCCGTATAGTTGACAGTGCTAGTGAATGACTCATTAGTTGACTGTGTTATTGCTTCAGAAATACCAGTCTGTTGTGTCTCTTGTACTTGACCAGTATATCCACCTTGATATCCACCAGTGTATCCACCAGTGTAAGTACCGGTGTAAGTAGACTGTATAGTCTCTTGTACTTGACCAATATATTGTCCTGTGTAAGCGGCGACATAATTTGCAGCAAAGGTTTCGTTAATAGCAGTTTGTTGTGTCTCCGAGATTTGACCAATATATTGTCCTACAAAGTTGCCTGTGTAGTTCTCCTGAATTACCTCGTTAACACCATCAGTAATGTTCTCAGACTGTATGCGAGTATAACCACCAGTAAATTGTGTAGCATAGTCTGCTCTATCGTATGATCCTTGGAAAGTTTCATTAATGCTTTCGCCCACAACACCAGTATATTGTCCTGTGTATGCTGCCTGATAACTTCCTCGCTCGAAAGATCCTGTAAACAATTCATTGATACTTTCTCCTACACCACCAACATAATTGCCTGTAAATTGTGTGTTGTAGTTTTGTCTATCGTAGTTTTCAGCATTAACTGTGTCTAGGTTTTCAGAAATCTGTCCTGTGTATTGTCCCGTAAACTGTGTCGCATATTGTCCGCGGTCAAAAGATTCTTGGTTAGTAGTGTTCTCACTCTCGCCAATCTGTCCTACATATTGTCCTGTGAAGGTCGAAGTATAGATTCCGCCATCATAATTACCAGTATATGATACATTCTCAGTTTGTCCTACCTGACCAACATATTGTCCAGTATATTGAGATGCATAGTCTAGTCTATCATACGATCCTAAGAATGTTGCGCTGAAAGACTCTGGTACACCACCAGTATAACCACCGGTAAATTGTGTAGCGTAGTCTATTCTATCATACGATGCTAGATAATTAGCAGTAAATGCGCCTTCATAATCACCTGTATAAATTTGCTCATACTCTCGCGTATATGATGCGCGGTCATACGTACCCAAGAAGGTTGCAGTGAAAGCACCACTATAATCGCCTGTGTATATGCCTTCGTACTGTGTGAGATAATTAGCACGATCATAAGCACCCTGAAATGATGCTGTAAAGTTACCTAAATAATCGCCCGAGTAAACAGTTTCAAATTCGTTTGTATAGTTTGTACTATCATATGTTCCTAAGAATGTTGCATTGAAAGCACCACTATAGTTACCGGTGTAGTCAACAGTAAAGTTCGAAATATAACCTGAACTATCATAGTCGCCTAAGTAGTCTGTATTGTATAGACCAATATAGTTTCCGGTATAAGTTGCAGCAAATTGAGTCTCGTATGCTTGACTATCATATTCACCCGAGAAGGTTGCGCTGAATGATCCTGTGTATGAACTTGCGTATGATGATATATAATCACCCGCATATGTTCCAGCATCATAATTCGCTGTGAAGGATGCACTAAAATCAGAAACATAATCTGTAGCATACTGCGCTGTGAATATAGAAGTGTATGCAGAACCCGCAAAAGAGGCAGCGAATTGACCAGTGAACTGACCAACATAGTTACCTAAATAGTCCGACTCGAATGCACCAACGTAAGGAATACCGTCGAAACTGGCAGCAAAGTTCTGACTGAATGTTCCGATGTAATCACCGATATAAGATGAATCATATACTGATAGGTACGTAGTGCTATCGTACTCGCCAATAAAGGATGCTGTGAATAATCCTGAGTACTCGCCAGTATAAGTTGTTTCGAACTCAGCGATATATGCTTGAGCATCATAAACACTTACATAAGCAGAATCGTAATTGCCAAGATAATCGCCAACATAAGTTTCTTCGTATGTTGATATGTAATCTGTGCCTTGATAATCTGTAGCATATTCTGTATTGTATAGACCAATATAGTTGCCAACATATTGACTAGCATAGTTGCCTTGATACTCGACTCCATCAAATACACCAGTGTATAGTGTTTCAAATTGTCCACCATATTCACTCTCATAAGTTGAAACATAATCAGAAACATATTCAGTGCCATCATAAGGCGAGATATAATCACCAAGATAATCTGATATGTAATCACCAGTATAGATGCCAGTATATTCTACAGTATAGTCTGTTGAGTACTGCGCTTCATAATTACCAGAGTAGGTAGAAATATATTCTCCACCATAATCGCCTACATATACTGTTTCGAACTCATCAGTGTATTGTGAAAGATAGTTTCCTGCATATACATTCTCATATCCAGCATCAAAGGTTGCTGTATAATCTGTCTCGAATCCGCCAACATATACAGCATCAAACTGAGTAGTATAATTTGTTTCGTACTCTCCAGCATATGTTCCGAGATAATCGCTGATGTAATCACCAGCGTATAAATTTGTGTAAACACCTTCAAAGGCAGTTTCATAATCAGCAACAAAGTTGCCCTCATATGCCACTTCATCATACTCGCCTTCATATTGTGTAATATAGTCAGTTGTATAATCCGACTCATATCCACTTGCATATGTTCCTAGATAATCACTGATGTAATCACCAAGATAGTTCTCTGCGAACTGACCTTCGTATTGTGAGTCGTAATCTGTTAGATATGTTCCAAGATAATCAGCAGTGAAGTCTCCAGCGTAAGTTGCTTGAAAGTCTCCTTCGTAGGAGTTATCATATACACCCTCATAACTTGCGCCGTAATCGCCTAGATAATCACCGTCATAAGTTCCAAGATAGTTACTGATGTAATCGCTGGTATAATCAGTAATGTAGTTTCCTGTGTATACATCATCGATATAGTTCGAGATATAGTTGCCAAGATATTCAGTCTGGAATCCACCAAGATAATCTGAAACATAGTTGCCTACATACTCTGTGCCAGAATAATCTGAAAGATATGTGTTTGTGTAATCACTGATATAGTCTGTGTTGTAATCACTGATATAGTTACCAGTGTAATCAACAGATTCGTAGTCACTAGCATACTGTTCAATAACAGCATCAGCATCATATGTGTTTTCATAATCACTAATGTAATCGGTGCCATCATAAGTAGGCACGTATTGATTAACGTAATCACCGAGATAGTTTTGTGTGTATTCTGTATTGTAATCGCCGAGGTAGTTCTGTGTGTAGTCACCCAGATAATCGCCATCGTATGTTGGAGTATATGAACCAGTATAATCACCGTCATATGTTCCTAAGTATTCACCAGCAAATTCACCACTATATGTTGGTTCATAGTTGCCAGTATAAGTTGCTTCATAGTCGCCGAGATAGTCTTCTGTATACTGAGCAGTGTAAGTTTCTAGTGCTTGATAACCTGTATCATAATAGTATTCAAGTCTAGTATCAATTGCACTACCACGTGCTACCCATGTACCAGTATCTGTCGGTCGACCTTGAGTCGCTGAACGTAATTGATATTTACCAATACCAGTAGTTTCGACCGCTTTCTTTACTCGCTCACCAAACGTGAACTCTACTTCTGCATCGCTATGTTGTCTTAGTCCTGCCCATCCATTCTGAGCATTACGTGCAATATAAAGAGGTCTAATTACAGCAGGTTTAATGCCTGCTTGTCTGATCCATATAGAATAAGGTATAACAGTTCCATCGCCACGTGTGTCATTAAATACACTAGGAATAAACTGTACCCAATCAGCGCCAGGACTGTTCGCACTTAGACGATACGTACCAGGCAACTCGTCTCGCATGATACGTATGACCAACTCTTCGCAAAATGCGTCAAGTTCTGCGTCATTCATCTCCTTAACACCGTTGGGCGTTAATGCTCTGCTCCAATATAATGGATTTTTCTTTAATGCACTAGTAGTATTAATAGGTTGTGATGCTGTTGTTACTTGATAAAGATCAGTCTGAACACCTATAGACTCCGGTGGTAAGGTCTCTTCGATTTCAATAGTAGGGAATACAATACTAGTGTTAGCAGTTTGTTTAGTTGTGTTTTGAACGTCAGTAGAGTTGGCAGTTAAAGTGAAGTTTAAAAGACCTACTTGAGTTGCTTTGATTTCGAATGTTGATTGATATGATCCTGAAAGACCACCGACAGTACTGAAGTCTTCCCACTCAACTCTTGTTCCATCAACTGAGTTAGCAGTAGGGGTTGTAGTAACGCCTTCGTTATCAAATAGTGCATCACCAGATACTGAAAGTTCGTGTCCGATCTCTTCAAATCCAGTTACTGCGTCACCATTTACAACAACATAAACTGTATCGCCGACATATAGAGGAGACGGCATCTCACCCTGTGCGGTGAATATTGCGGTGTGTATACCAGTGCCAGGATTTGATCTATGTTCAACAGTGAAATTGACTGTGTAAAATGTGCCTGGTGTATCACCGACAGAGGTTTCGAAGAAGGTGTCGGTGAAAGTGCCGACAGCAGTTGCTCCACTACTCGTAGTAGTCAGAGCAGAAACATCGACATTGGTCATTTTTCCAAGATGTACTCCCGCCTGATACGCCAGATAATCTATATCGAGCGTAGCGAGTTCTTGAAGTGCACCAGTTGCTAGGTGTTTTAACGGTAAGGACATAAATCAGTCATCTTAGGTCAGTTGTTTCATTTATTTATATGCTTCTGGAAAGCAATAATGCGAGAGCGTCCTTTATTTCACACATATCTTTCTGAAGCGTTTCTACTGTTTTCACTAAGTCTGTCTGATCTTTTTGTTGTTGTCCTCTTATTTTTTTCTGTCTCTGGGCAAGTTCGATCTCGTGAGCATTTACGTTTATTAACGCATTAGACTCCATATCTCGAACTAACCCAGGAACACCCTCTACTTTGACGTAGCGCGACATTAACTTGCTAACCACTTAACTACTACACTACCTATGGTTGCAGGTGTTGCAGGATTAGTACCCGTGGTAATTATCTTAGTCTGTGCTTGTGTGAATGGATTCAGTGTACCTGCAACACCGCCTGCAAGAAACTTAACTCTGCGACTTTGACCATCTTTAACAATAATGTTAAATTCTGGTTGAAGTATCCAGGACAGTTCACTAAGATTCTGATCTGAAGTACCTACACGATAGTAGACAAGTACACTACCTGTTGGTGGTATTGATAAGTCAGCACTAATTTCAATACCGATAGCAGGTGATTCAAGAACGACTGGTTTCATAATATGTGCAGAACTTGAACTCGCTCCCGACGATGCTGTATTAGCAACATTGTAGATGTGAGGAGTAACCGATGGATCATCAATCAAGTTATTTACAGTGACCAAAGATGATCGTTGTAAGTCAATGATTGGTGAGACATAATCGTTAGCACTCTTCATGTCAACTTTAAAGAAAGTAGAAGAAGTGAATGTTGCAACACCTTCGCCAGTCCTATCAGAATCAACTTCAAACTGATTGTACAGAGTGTATGTAGCAGCAAGATCAGTGTTAGTCTTAGGAGTAATTCTAGTGAAGTTAGCATCCTGTGCGAATCGTGTCTCCGTACCAGAGATAGATCGTCCAGTAGTAAACTTACCGGACACATCAATCGAAGTAGAGTTAGGAATAATCGACTCGATAATTGGATTAACTACTGAGAAGTTTATGTTGCCTTGTGACAATACTCTTTCGCCACCACCAGTTGCAGTCGATGTTGCAGTAACAGGATTAGAAGGACTAATTTCAAATCTGTAACCGTACATATCAACATCGATAACTTGATGTGATCCACTCAACTGCTCGGCAGTGAATCCGCCTGTTGCAGTAGCACTATCAATGTTAGCACCGTCACCTGCACGTAGACCATGATTGACATGTCGAACGTAAATGTTGGCAGAACTGTTTACAGTTTGAATTGGATTCTCTTCAAGCAGTTTAGAAGGCACAACGGCATTCTTCAGTATCAAACTACCGTTAGCACCACCGCCAGAACCGAACACTGCACGAGTAACTTTAAACATTAAGTCTTCGTTCAAAGACTTCTCCCAGTTCTTACCGTTCTGTGGCAAGAAGAGATAACCCGGAGTCTGTGTGCTGTTGAATCTACCAGTCGTGTTGATAACTGACTCGCTAGTTCTTGCACTAAACAACTCATATTCAGTTGACTGTGAAGTAACTACAATAGCATAGTCTTGTCCTGGTGCCAAGTAAACAGGTTCATCGAATACGAATGACGTTCCGTTACCTTGAATAGTAACTAACTGACTAGAGAGTTCCGAAACAATAACATTTGCGCGGTTGACAAATACTTGTGAATCTGGTACCATAGTACTGTAAGAAGGTTTACCATTCTCGACAGGTCGAATATGTATAGAAACGGGCAGAGATACATTAGCAGGTTTCGACTTAAAGAACAACTCGACTTTAGTTAGTGTAACACCAAACTCGTTGTTGACTTTAAATGTCTGTGCTAAAGGATTCATCGGAGTAGAGATTGCTTTTGTACCGAGAACAGAAGCAAACTGTGCCTGATTCACATTGATATAGTCGGACAGAACCTTAGACATATCTTGATTATTAGCAAGTGTCTGTAATGCTGCCGCGTTTAATGTAGCGCCGTCAGGACTATATAATCCAGATAATCTAGGATCAATAATACTTACTGAACTAGCAGGTATAGAATCAAGAACCTTCTTCATCTCTTTTGCAGAATACAATCTATGTCTATAGTTGTAAGGATACAGATAACTATGACCACGTGTAAATGATAGAGGGTTGTACCAAGTCCAAGGCAACAGTCCTTTAACAGTGTAGTGTGCGAATGCTTTACTATTAGCGCCTGCCCAATCATTTACATTAATATCGAGAAGTTTAAACTCTCGCGCGCCTGATCTGAATCGTAGATAATACTTACTATATCGTCCACGATACTTAGTAGTAGCAACTTCATACTTTGGAGTGAGGTTAGGTATGAAGAATGATCCAATAACTTCACCGTTAGCATCAGCAATAAGTTCGCTTGTGCCGTCAGGATGACCAAGAACTGCTGAGTGTGTTAACTTGTTACCAATTTCATCTGCTCTATCAGACCACTGAAGGAATGAAGACTCTGATTTACACCATACCGAAACATCAGTACCGTCAAAGAACGGAGTGAACTTAGTGTTAGGAGTCAGACCTTGTGCTTTAAAGTAAATCTTTCGTGAGCGAATCCATGGTACAAATGCAACATCGATAGTCTTTTCACCGACAACATTACGTAAAGTCTCGCCAGCAATGATACGTCTAACTATTCCAGAATCGTTTATTCCATATTTCGTTTTCAGAGTTCTAAGAGCGAACGCTTTTGATCTGCCTGAACCAGTACGAAGAGTCTGAGATAACTTAGCAATCTCTGTATTCTCTTTCGCAGTACGACCCTGCCAGTTCCACTGCCAGTTGTTCCATAAGAATGCTTGCTTACCGAATAGTCTTCCTGCACCAGCAAGAGACTTAGCGGCATTTTGAATAGACTCTTTCCACTCATCAGTTGACGGTGATAATTTCAAAGTGCCTACGTTGTCAACAAGACCGAACGGATTGATTTTAACTGTTCTTGATGCAAGACTTTGATCGACCCAGTTCGCTTCAGTGTGAGCAAGATAGACATTATCGCCTTTCTTGACAACACCCGACGATGCCGTAGCATCAAAGATTAGACGCATATTACCTTCATCGAATGAAGGACGTACTAAACGATTTTCAGGATCAATTGCTGCCTTATAGTCAGGAGATTCTACTTCAGCATTAGTCTGATCGGCATGTTCATCTACTTGCATACCACTAATGATACGTAGTACACCCGCACTATCAAGAACATTGTCCATTCTTGCTTCAAGTTCTGCAATGCTCAATTGAGTTGACTCTTCAAGAGCATCTAACTTACGATCAATATCGCCAATATCTTTCATTGTGTAACCGCGTTGTTGTGCGGTAGGAACAATTACTAAATCGTCTTCGTTAATCGTGTTGCCGTTAAGAACGATCTTATACAATTCCATCGAATGCATAGGAGTTTCTTTGAACTGAGGTTCACGCGCTTGTTGACCCATTAGCACCTGAATTTCTCCTTCAGGTGTAATAATTACTTTGTCTGCACGAGGTAGATAATAGTCAATATTAGCAGTTATATTAGTGCCGACTCTAGGCAAAGCATTAATATTAGTTACTGCACTATCGATACCGTTTCTATCCGGTCTGAAGTCAACTACATCTCGTAGATCGACTGTATTACCAGTAATTGAAGTGTGTATAGGAATATCTTTGTAAGGAACATTGTACGAAGAAGGAGCGAAGAAGTCGCCACTGCCTCGTGCAAAATACTTGTATGCAACATATATGTCGCCCGCAGGAACTGCGTGACCATCTTTAAGCGTCAAAGTGCCATCAGCGTAGAAGTTGTCTCTTTGTCCATCGTCAAGTACTACTGCACCAGAAAGATCGAACCCAGAACTAGAACTCTGTCTTACTGAGTCAACAGAGTAAATATCAGGAACCTGCATATCGAATATTGTACGACCAGAAGAGTCAGTGACGCTAGGCAAAATTGCGGTTGCTGATGTAAGAGTCTTTGTACGAATCGCTCCAGTCTTTTGAACATAGGCAAGAACTTCATATGCTCCTGATGCACTAGCAAGACTTGATATAGCAGCATCTCTGCCACCATTAGTAATAGAGATTGTATAAGTGCTAGGTGCTTCGAATACAGCACTGCCAAGACTTACAATCCATAAAGACGAATCGACATATGATTGACCCGAAGGTAACTGATCTAGTGTAACAGTATTAGTAGAGGCAGTTTTTGCTTGTCTAACTTGCTTCGATAGAATAATATCCGAAAGAGACTCTACACGAGAAAATGGTGCATTAAACAATGCTGTGTTATTATTAGTAGTTTCGTTTAGAACTGCCGCGCCGCCAGTAAGAAGTTCGACATCAAAATAATCTGAGGTCGCAGTACCGATGCTTTTTACTTCAGCAAGACTTTCATTTGCAAATACTTTAACATCGTATACATAAACTTTAAACTTAGTGCCATAAGGTTCTACTGCACGAATACGACAAGTACCTATGTCCGTACCACTACCACCATAACCAGTAGCATTCCATAAGTCAACTCTAGCATGATCGAGATTAGGAAGACCTCTGTTAGTTGTACATACAAAGTAGTTGCCGTAGTTGACACCGATAACATCATTTGCTACTGTTTCAGTTTCTACTGGTCGTGGTAGACTAAGAGTGACAGGAGATTGATTCTCTACACGATAACCATTAACGTATGCAGTGCCTTCACTAATATTAAGTTCAAGATTTTCATCAACGCCGTTGTCATTATCAGAGACGTGGACAATGAATGGTTCAACAACATAATCACCAGACTCTTCTTTGGTTCGTAGCGCAAGAAGTTCTTCGATTTTAGCATAAGCGTCACTTGATTGTAGTTGCTCGCTGATCGAAGAGTTTTCAACTTCAGCAAGATATACAAAGGTGTCGTTTGCATCAACTAAGTCTTTAGTAGTCAGTTCTAGTTTAATCTGAAGTCTGTCAGCACCAGGAGATGCTGTATTAACAATACCGTTCGCGTTGTCATAAAGTGTATCTGTGTCAGTAACAGTTACTACTTGCTGTACGACTTTAAAACCAACAGTTGCGTTAATGTTATCGCTAGTGTAAGATGAGAGAATAATAGACTGTTCTTGTGTATGAACGAAACGACCCAGCGCGAAGAAATCACCTTCTGCGACTGTAAACTTAGCACCATATCCTGTCGCACCAGGAGTCTCTGTTACTAATTCGTATGCACTAGTAGTAGCAAACTGCTGGACTAGTGTTTCGTTATCACCGAATGTGGTTATCGAAGATGTTGCGAGAGCATTACCACCGTTGATATACTCGACAAATAATGTATCGAACGTCTGAGTGCCATGAGCAGGTATTGCTTGAATGACCTGAGCAGAAACATTAGTAGCAGTATTCTTCAGAATAGTGCCGCGCGGTATATCTCCGAAAGAACCGCCCTGATTCGTAGAGGCGATCTTTACGAAGTGATAAGCGTTATTAATACTGCAACCACCTCCAGATACTACTGCACCTTCTTTAAAGATGTTTCTACCCAATCGACCCATCTCTTCATAGATAAGAGTTTGCATCTGAGTGAGTTCTCGCGACTGAAGTGCGCGACCGCTGTTAAACAATATCTGATGATAGTTGTCATCAGCATTGTAATCGTCTGCATAACTTCCAGATAACGTATTAGATGTGAATATATTTGCCATGTTTTTAGTCTCTTATCCTAACTGAATTACGATGCGAATGTCTTCGGTTTGATTAGAACCGCGTGTTATCTGTCCAACGTTATTTATGTGTAAAATATCACCGGTTGTGGCGTCAACGTCAGGATTAAATAATCTAGTAATCTCGCCGGTACCCGTTACGGTTCTATTGACAAGAGCGCCGCCGGTATTGAATTTACCGAACCCAGTAGTCTCATCTTGAAAATAATATAACTTTGTATCACTTGGTTCGTAGTAATACACTTTACCTTGTATTGTGTTTTCTGCATTAGAGAATAGATCATCTGGAGCAAATACACCGTTTGTTAAATTTATCTGTAGAATTTTTAATGCGTTACCAACATTCAAATCAAAGTCTGAATCAGTAGAAACATAATTCCGCTCGCCGTCACTGTCTCCATACTTCTTTAAGTCTCTTATTAGGCAAGTCTGATAGAAATCATTCTCAGTTCTAATCTTTGAATCTTCGTCAGACTTGAAGTCTGTTTGTAACATTAGAGCAGTAGACTTCAGAGTCTTAGTTGGATCATCATGAATGCCTTTAGGAGGTGAAAGAACGCATCGCAGTACTGCATTGCCTGCTGAGACCGTTGCCTTCGCTCGTCGATAACCTGTACCATTAAGATAAGAGGCGTCAAGATTGCTTTGCGACACTTCTACTTTTACAATACTGCCTTCATTAATAGTAACTTCGAATTCTGCTCCAGTACCATCACCATCTATAATAACTGTAGGAGTTGCACTGTAACTTGTGCCGGCATCAACAATTTCAACACTAAGAATTTCACCATCAACGGATGCTTGCTGAAGTGCGTATTGCTCTTGCTCTTCAGCAATAGATGCTCCCGCAAGAACTTTCTTTACTGGAAACCATTCGTTTGTTTTGTATGTCGCATATGCTAGATTAGAGAGTCTAAACATGAAACGCCATTTGTAAAGATCAACAAGAGTAAAGGTTTTACCATCAGATGCTAAACCACCACCATTTTCAACAAAACGTGCGTATGTTGTGAATGGTTCATTAACTGAGTTTTGGACAATACCCTCAGAGTTTTTACCCTGCTCTATACAAATAAACACTTCTCTTGCTGAATTGATAATATAGAAGTTCTCTTGTGCGGGCAATGCATCGCTATATGCTTCGTAAGAAAATCCAGTTGACCAAGGAATAGTTTTAACAACATGAGATGCATTATTCAGTGCCTTTACTGACTGAAGCGAATCACGAACTTGATTCTGTGCATAGACTGAGTTATTAATCGTAGGATTGGTAATCAAGTCTGCCCTTGCAAGACCGATATAATAGTTCTCGGTACTGCCGTCGATGTCTTCTTTCAGTTGATCTAAAAGCAGACTTCTAAACTGATTAGTAATTGCAGATGTCATTTAATTTTCTCTTTAGTATTATAAGTCTATTTATAAGGTATCTGTAAGCACTGCTTTAGCAACAGACGATTCCGCATCAAACTTCAAAATATTGTTTCTTGTAGGATTAATCACGGACTCGTTAGCAGGTGTCGCTACAATCTTCATGAAGTCGCCTGAGATTAAAGATCCCGAGAAAGCATTCAGAGTAAGTGTGCCGTTTTGAGCATCATATGATCCCATTACATCTATTTCAACCAGTCCGTCAGAAACATTAATTGCTTCAATCGTGCTAGTACTAATTCTATTACGTAAGAAACAAGTCTTACCGTTCAAGAAAAAGTTCTCGCTTTGTATAATGTACTCGACATTATCTGGTTGCGCAATAGGAGCAGGATAGTCAATTACGTAATCGATTGTTCCGCCAACGGGATCAAATCTTGATTGCATCTTAATTGATGATCGACTGGACAATACAGAACCATCAACAGCATCAATATCGGATAGCATATTAGACCGTCTGAATGATCGATTGAACTTGCCTAGGTTCTCATCAAAATATTCTGAAGTTGCATTCGATACTAATGCTTGAACTGCGCTTTGACCTAGTGACGTTAATCTTGGATTGAACTGAAAGAATGTAGTCACTTCTAAGAAAGTATTAACTGGATCCGTGAACTGAAGTTCGAACGATGCAACAGACAAATCTTTCGCCAGTTTCTTAATTGATTCTTTAGTAGATGCAATCACTGTAGCATCTTCTGTAGTAAAGTCGATCGAGAGATACACCGAACCATATTTAGGCGGAACATTGTCTTGTCCGCCCCATGCTTTAATGTCGCTGATAACACTCTTGAAATTACGTAGTGTTAAGGCAGCATAGTCTTCAGCAGTAACCATTCTATTCTGTGCCGCATAGAGATAAGGAGCATTCTTACGAATAGACTCTATTGATTCTTTCTCATTACCACCACCAGCAGTTCCGCTAGTGACATTCAATGTCTTACCGCCGACAGTACTTTCGGGAGTAAATACTCTAGCACCATTAGCAGATGGACCAGAAACTGTAGTATATTCAACTAGTATTCTGTTGCCAGCAGTAGGAGAAGAATTAGTAAATCGAACACCGTTACCAAACGATACTTCATAGAAACCATTAGGAGTTTCCTTTGCTACAAAGATAGCAGAGTTTACGTCGATAGTTGTTGCGTCACTAATATTAGTATAAACAGTTCCTACTACATGCGAAGGATCCGTGAATACAGTAACTTTAATAGTAGCAATATCAATATTGGTTACGGGGATAATAAAAGAATCTGTCGATGCAGTTTCACCCGCAACAAAGTTTTTACTCTTAACGACACCTTCGTAGATAGGAACGTTGATGTTTGAATTCACAGTAAAGTAATATAGATTGCTGCCGTTGTTCGTAGCAGTTAGCGTATCACGAGTCTGAAAGGTGTATGTCTTATTATCAACAGTAGTTGTGAATTTAAATCCTGCTGGCATTGTAACACTTGATGGATTATTAGTATCTTCAATCCAAAGATTCACTACAGCATATGCCGCAGTTCTTGAATTGACAGTATAACCCAAACCACCCGCTAGACCAACTAGTGATGAACGCATCTGTGCAGTACTCAGGAACGATTCATTCAGAGCATAGTTAGCGACTAGTGCATTTTGGTGTGTGTTATATGCCAGCACATCCAATAGACTTGACAATGCACTTCCTTCAAAGTTATAGTCATTGAATTCACCTGATTGTATCAAATGTGATTTAAGACTATTCTTGATCGCACTGAAATCTAAATCCGCAGATTTAATGGTTGTTGCCATTACTGGTTATCCTCTTAAAGTAATCCGCCGGTGATAATTAATATGTTGCCTGAATTATCAGAGAACGATATTTCATCACCGTCTTGTGTTAAAATTGCACCATCAACAGTATCACCAATATCTCTAATTAAGTAGGCGCCTGCTTCAGTCAATGTTCTTAATGTTACATTATCATCTCTTTCTGATAGTACGACTCTATCAATGATCTGATCTGGAGTAACTGGTAGCACGATAGGTAGAGCAGGACCTGCTGTCTGGTCACTAACTGATATCTTTAGCGTATCTACTTGTTGAGTATTCAGAATGCGAAATTCTATTACAACCGCAACACTATTGTAATCTGGTGTCGCTGTTACTTGAAGTCGTAAGATTGCTACTCTTGGTTCGAATCTTTCTATCGCTGTTTTAATAGCAGATGATATTTCAGCACCTGTATCTTCATCAGCAAGATTGAATAGCAGAGAGTTTAAGTCTGCGCCAAACTGAGGTTTATAAGGTTTCTCGAAACGATTCGTTAAAAGAAGAGTCTTGATCGCCTGTTTTACTGATGCGGCATCGGTCTTCTTATATACATCACCGCCACTGGTAGTATTTGCCTCAAACGTAAGATCAAAATCAGAATACAGGCGTTCGCGCACGACTCTAATACTCGTGCTGAGATTGCCATCTTCTGTTGAAAAAATCTTCGCCATGTCGCTGAAACCCTTTTTCTTTTATTTATAAGTTATTTCTAAGAGAAAAAATCAAATATGCTAGATTGATCGTCTTCTTCTGGAAGTATTTCTAGTAACTCGTCTTTCGACTGAAGTTCGCCATTATAAGTTGTTTCAAGATTGTACTTGTAACTCACATCCCAATCAGTACCAACTTTAGGCATCTCTAATATAATAGAGCAAGTAAGATCGCCGTTCGGATCAAATGTGTCGTAGTCAAGTGTTAACTTATCATAGTTCATATAATCTTTCCAGAACACTGCGAGATCAAATGACATTCTAGGATCAGTCTTACCTTGCTGATCGATTAGTTGATATACAACTGTACGTCCAGTTCTTCGTAAGTCATTGATACTATTTGATGTTGGTTTCTCGCCAGTGTATATTGGTAGTCTAGCAACCCATCCATCAGGACCTTTACCATAAGAACCTTTATTGTTCTCTGCTAGTTTCTTTGCTTGTGCTTCACTGCCTGCAGGTCTTTCTTCTATAGTGAACTTAGGATTAGGTTCATAGATGCCTTCACTCACAACCAATCTATGCTTCGAAAAGAATGAGTTTGTAGAAATAATCTGCATTGCTTGTGTGTGAAGAACTAAGTTTCTAGCAATCTGCGCTTTATCAGGTGCACCAAAGAAACCGTCAGCATATAGTTTCTCTAACTGTGTACGTGAACCTCTAGCACCCAGAAACTTAGCAAGTGTTACACCTGGTCCAAGTTTAGTCGCTGAAGTGATAGACGTTTGAAACTCTGGGTTGTACTGTGGATCTACCAATAACTTCATTTCGTATTTACCTTAAATCGCTTGCTTCTTGTATCAGCAGGGTTATTGCCGAGAGTGTTGATGCCAAATCTAATAGTTCCTTTCTTAGATGCTGATCGACCAATGTTTCTGGCAATGTTCTTCTTAAAGTCTTTATTCAGTTTACCTTCACTCACTAGATAACTTGTGAAATCACCATTATTAAAGTGTTGTGGGTCACGTAACTTCGAACGAATCTCATGAATCGTTGGATCAAAGTTAAACAGTTCTTTATAGTCATCTGACTTGCTGATTTTATCTTTCAGTTTAGGATCAACAACTACGTTTCTAATTCCATAGTTACTTGTCGCTAACTGCAACTCAATGATTGCAGGTTGTGGCAGAGGCGCAGTAGGCGGCACAGGTAGATAAGGCATTATGCCTGCTTTTGGTGTAGGAGGACTTACTACACATGGCGCTTCTTTTTTCGCTATAAGTGCTTTCGCAGAACCTTTAGCGAACTCTGCTATAGATGATGTGATAGCATAGTCAGCATGAATTGCTTCGGTTGCTCTACCTACTAATGTGCCGTAGAATGTTGAAAGATTAGTCAGACCGCCTGGCATACCGCCATATGTTTTACCGTAGTAATCAATGAGTGGTCCACCGATAGTTCCTTTGTGACCAATTATACTAACGTGTCGTGCTGATATATTAGCAGTCGATGCTGTCGCAACCCACTCATTAACAGCAGTCGTAATTAGTGAGGTGCCTGTTAGTATTTCTATATCGCCTTCTACTAAGTTCTGTTGTTTACCTTTAACAATAACATTGTTGTCGCCAAGTATCGTTTCTGTGTTCATGCCGACAACTTGACTACCACGCGATCCGCGTATAGTATAGTTCTGATCTTTGTTTACAGTTTTTGCGTGTCTTCCTTTAATCTCTTCAATTTTATCTCCTGCAACTTTGAGATTGTAATTCCCACCAATATCAACATTATAGTCGCCAGACACTGAGAGATTAAGATTGCCCTTATAAACAAGATTGCCATCTCCTTCAATAATAGTAGTATGATCCCCACCCGTAACTTCAATCTTCTGATTCTTCGAGACTATCAGAACAGTACCGTCAGCACGTAACTCTACACCCGCACCAGTTCTGTGCTTGAGCAAAATACGTTCACCGCCAGGTGTGTCATCTACTTCTATAGAATGTCCTGACTGCGTTTCTTGTACTTGATTGTAAGGATACTGTGATGGTTTCTGTGATGGAATATCAATCGATACTCCGAAGTCCCCACCCCCAAGATCGAGATTGTTTATCTTCTCGCCTTTTGCTGCCTTGTTTACACTCGTGCCGAAGAAGTATTCACGATTAGGAAATTCACCAGACGCATCCGCAAATCCGTCGCGAGGAACTCCGACTGTTACTTCTTCGCCCTCACCTAAAAACTTTGTTCGCGAGGCGATATTATCTAGTTTATTTGTCATTTCGTTAATATCTCATCTATTGTAAATGGTTGCTGAGTAAGCGGGGTTTTAAACTTACTCTTCTTACCAAAGTTTGCTCGTACATAACTGATAACATCAAACCCAGGATCAAACTCGTCTTCGTCAATATTACTATGTCCAATAATCTGTGCGCCAGGCATAACACTATATGTTGCGCGACAGAAGTGATCGAAGGTATTAACTTGACTTCTAGTCAATGACTGAGCAGATAGAAAGTTTTCACTATTGGGGGTTTCACTTGGCACGTTAATACCACCAACAAATACTATTCCTATACTTCGCTCGTCATGATTGTTACCCGGAGAATGTTGTCCTTCGAGATTGACTGGTCGACCTCGTTGAAGTGAACCATCTCTTCTGATAACATAATGATAACCAATACCGTTTAGACCAGCGGCAATGTGATATTTATTAATCTCTTCGGACCCGATATTCTTGTTCGTGTGAGTCTCTGTCCAATGAACAACAACCTCTGTTACCTCACGACTTACGTTTTTGATATCCGCATGTAGTTCTTCTAGTGATGATATGTACGGGAATGCAGGATCGCCTTCACCGTCATTCCACGATGTTTTGTATGATCCAATAACATAAGGTTCACCAAACACTTGATCTTCTAGTAATGGTTTAGTAGCATCAAAGATTGTAGTATCGATAGTCTTCAAGAAAGTTTTAATCACGTTGTAGTCTTTCTTAGTTATATCAAACATCTTTCTTACCGCCTGAGAAAACTCGGCAGCATCTCCCTGACACAAATCAACAATATCAATAATATCTTCTCTTGAAACTGTTCGGGGAAAGGTGAAGTCGAAGAACTCTTTATTGATATTCTTCAAGGTTTCTTGATTGAGTCCTTGAATAACACCACGCTTAGAGTCATTAGCAATCTTTGACTTGACCATGGTTCGATACTCGCTGCCTTTCTTGTCGTACAGTGATCGATATTCAGCGCCTTTATCAACATCTGCTTGAACAGTCTTGCCGTCTTTGCCAGTTAGATTTGCTAGATCAGATATTTCGCCTGCTTTATTAGATTTGATATCTTGTGCGCTAGTCACTGTCGCTCTTAAATCTGTTATCGAACCAGTCAAATCTGCCATAGAACGATTGAATGCACTGTCGTTATTTTCCATTGCTCCTGTAACAGTAGTGTATGCAGTCGCTTCACCGTTCGAATCCCAACCACTTGGAAACGATAGATTCTTGTTGACACTATTAAGAACATTAGAACCTGCATCAACAACTTGACTTAAAGCACCATTCGTAACATTTTTGAGTGTATCTGTGACTGAGTTGACCGCGATTTCTGTTAGACTCGCAATCGCGGCAGCACCATCAAAAGCACCTAACTTACCAACAACTGATTTGCTCGCACCAATAAGACCTGCAGGACTTCCTTCTGCAACTAGTTTCTGTAGACTACCAGGACCTACTCCCAGACCAGTGATCAATTGAAGTATAGATGCCGCAGTTGGATCTACACCACCTTGAGGCACTAAAGATGATAGAAGAGGATATACCATACCCGAAGAATCTGGTTCACTGAATGTTACTTTAACTGATGATCCAAACTTTCCAATGAAACCAGAGACAAGACTATTAACCGCATCAGTTGCCATTCCGTCGAGACTTGCGATACCATCATCAACTAGACCTTCGACAGTTGTTGTGTTTAACTTGTCTTGAAACTTATCAACTTTAGATGACAGTGATTGAATACCACCTTCTACTTGACCTGCTATCTGTCCTGTAGTCGTTTCAACTTGATTCTTTAAGTTTTCGACAGCATCTTGTCCAGACTTAGTTAACTGTGTTGTGTCAACTGCCTTCTGAGCGTTATCTAACTTCTCTCTGAGGATATCACTATTAGTACCCATTATGATATTACCTCATCGTATGCTTGTTGAGCGAGTCTATTACTCACACCAGTATTCTTTAGATAATATCTGTTCATTACTTCACTCGCATCCTTAATATTAGATGTTGCTATCAAACGACTATTCTCTTGACTGAAAGATGTCCTTAATTCATACAACACAAACTGTAGTTGGAGAGAGAAAGACTTCCAGTCAGAGTTGGGTGAGAACTGTGCCGCAAACTTTAGTAGATTGTTATAACGACTGCCCAAGGATCTAACCTTTTTCCAACCAGCAATGCCTAATTTAGGAGTGAGAAATGCATCTAGGAAACTTTCGTCATATATTTCAAACTGAGACTGTCCTTGAAGCGCGCCTGTAATTGCTGCGGCATGCATGATATCGTAACCATTGTCAATAAAGAACTTCATGCTCTGTTGTCTACGTAAAGGTATTCTCGCTTTATCTAACTTGTCATCTTTAAACTGTTGTGTTACTACGTTCTGTAGTCTTCGCTTAGTGTAGTCAACAGCATTCTCGTCTGGGTTTCTTCTGCCGGTCTGTACAGCAGAGGGATATTCAACACGAGATAATGATCCAAGAATGAGCGGCAACTGAGAAGTAGTACCATCCATGAACATACCGAACACAAATGCACCCTGTACAATCTGAGGAATACGTCCTATACCCGATGCACCGCCTTCAGTAGTCGGTATGAGTATCTGTGCCCAAGGTAAATCTTTCTCAGGAATATCACCAGTGCTAGGACTATGTACGCCATTGATTCGCACTTTAACTCTGCCTTCAAGACCAGCAGGTGGATGTGCATTGACTACAGTGCCAAAGAACCAACGATGATCATCACCGTAAAAGTCTTTCTGAATGGGTACTAGAGTATTCATAACTTAAAGTCATCCGGTAGTTCGCCAAGTTTCGATAATCTAAGTTGAGTGATATTCTTCTCGCTCGTTAGTTTATGATTTATTGCTATGATGAAATAGTCTCCTGACTTTCTCATATCTATCTGTTCTGCAAAATCTTTTTCATCGCCACCAACGTCACTGCTCAAGAAAAGAAGTCTAACTTTATTTCCAACGCTAACTGATCCACTGAAAAAGAATGTTCCGTTCATGCCTATGTCAATCATATTCTTTTTCATAATAGAACGTATGATCTTGTTCTTAACCTTCAATCTTGATTCGACTATATCGCTATTGCCGTCAAGTAAAGTTGCTTCGTCGTGATAACTAAGAAACTGATTGTAAGTTCCTGAGGAGGTCACTTGATGTATGTGCAGTGAGTTGTATTCATCTGACAACTTACCGTCTATCTTTAAAGTTGGATCATAGACTGATTGAATCGATTCTATTGATAATAGTCCATTAGTATAGAACTCGTCGATGATGTCACGTACTGTTACATGATCATCAACTGAGTTGCCTGTTCCCGCATCCAGATTAGAATAGAGTGAACCGATAGAACCCTCTTCGTATAATGCAAGAGAGTTCGAACCATCGGTTTCTCTAAACTCGATGATTTCATATAAGTTGCGTCGTGGATCATCGCTCGCTTGAAGTGCCTTTGAGTATCTGAATGGCATATCTTCGTTGATAACATCTTCGCCCAAAAGATTATCCAAGTCAGACATGACTAAACCGTCTTGATATAAACTTGAATAGAGATAGATAGGTGCACCAATCTTCGTCGTTGCTCTAATCTTTAACCATTGTATGGCGGCAATAGGACTCATATAGGGAACAATGATCTTTCGTTCACCCTGCACTGATCCTGTGAATAGATGTCTATCTACACTTTTGCCTAAATCGCGATTACATATATTCTCTATGATGTCTTCTAAGTTGGCAGTGTATGATCTACTGAATTGTTTAACGGCATCAACATATACATGCTCTTCGACTAAATCGACCGATAGCATTTCACTTCTTTCGTTCAATCGTTTTGACTCTACTATGCTGGCGAAGTAGAAGTATTTAATAATAGAAGGTTCTTCGGGATGCTCTGCATCGCCCACAACAATACGAATACGCTCTGTGCCTTGAACACCTAGCGCCTCCTTTAAACCCATATCGTCAATAAACACAATGCTTGCGTCTATAAAGGGTTCATCGATATGCTCGAAGAATTGTAGTTCTATAACATTACTCTTGATGTCAATTGAACTATCTTCACCAGAGGATGTCGAAGATATTACTGCCGCTTCAAGAATACTATACTGTGATTGATTATCTGCCATATGTTATCTCGATGTCAGACGTTTATGTTCGCCCACAATCTTATCAATGAATTGTTTCTTGATAACTCGTATCTTTCGAGAGTCTTGATTCTGTGCAATCATATACTCAAGATTGGTGACAGGTACTGTAGTCACCCGAGTCTCATAATAGAAGTCATACTCTAAACCATCAGAGTCCAAATAGTGATGTGTTCCTTCATACTCATACTTAGTGCTTACTAGAGTAAGTGCATTACTTGCACCATCTCCGTACGAAAGAAAGTTTTGATTCAAAGGAATCTCAGGACTTGCGGCCGCGCTATCAATTCTCACTGTTATCTCGGCGACTGCTAGATTCTTTCCAGTGACCACACCTTTCTGTTGACCAACAATAACGTCTTGACCAACGGTGTAAATAGAAGCAAGATTTGAAAGAATCATTCGCTCTGCAATTGCTTCAGTGCCCCATAGCGTAACTTGTGCAGAATCAGGAGTAACATCGATTTTACAAGTGTAGTTAGTGTATGCCTTTTTTTGTGCGAAATCATATACATCCTGCAGACGCATCGGCCAACCGGACTCGCGCAGTCGCTCATTCATTAAGAAGAATGTCCATTCGTATTCGCTCTTACCGTAAAGACGATATGCTAAGGTGTCAGGTCTATCTCCTTCAAGAATCTCATATTCTAAATATGCTCCAACATCATCTTTGACTTGATCAATTAGATCGACGAACTTACTCAGTCTTTGAAATAAAACAGGATCTTCAGCATCACCGAAACTGTAGAGATTCTTAGGAAAGTTTTCAAAATAGTTTGACATTAAAAGTCCTCTCTTGCGACCATAAGTTTATCAAGTGCTTTAACTTCTTGAAACGATAACGCTATATCTACTTCGATGAAATTGCCATCTTGTAGAAGTCCATTACCGGTGGCATTGTATGATGTCTGAACATCTCGTAGATAACATCTTTGTATTTTTGAGGCAGCATTACCGCCCAACTGATTCTTAACATCAATAGAAAAGACATTAGGAAACTTATATGCAATAGGAATTTTGTTGTCACCAAAAGTTAACATCTCAGGATACAACTCTTGTCTAAAGAACTTGACGATGCTCTTAATCTCTTCCGCTTCTGCGGCGCTGTTAGCAATCAATTTAAATGCAAACGCAAACTGTCGAATCTGAACTTCTTTGAACAAAGTTCTTTGATTAGGTGCAGAAGCAATACGTGTTGCATTCTTGACAGCATCACCCAGACCCTCTGTTGCTCCGGCGCCAAGTACAGCACCGCCTAAAGCACCGCCTGCTAATTTACCAATCAGCGCGCCGACTCCAGCGCCCGATGCTTTTGCGACTGCTTGTGCGGCAAGTGCAGAGGCAGCAGTACTGAATGAACCGTCTCCTTTAGTAGCACCTTCGAATGGATTTTTACCACCAATTGCACCTGATAATCCAGCACCTAGTGCGCCAATAGCAGGACTCTCGTATACTACGTTATCAGAGAAACGTAAGTCACGTTGCAGAGGTAGTAGAACACTACCTACATCTTCGCCGGATTGCGTATTCTCGTATGATTGAAGTTGATTAGATAATCCAGAAAGATTATTTCTTTGCTCTTGAAGTTGTGCTGGAGTCATATCTTGTTCTGATTCAGAAACTTCGGAGTCAAGAACAGGTTTGCGGGTAAGTCTGTTATACAAACCTTTCATCTCTTTAGAAAGATCGATACCGTCTATTTTTATAGCAGTGAATAGAATAGTGCCAGGATATCCTTTGCCGCTCGTAGGCATTGACAGTGGGTATTTAAACCTGCGCGACTTGTCCTCTTCGAACATAGAAGGATTTTCTGCTATGTCAGCGACATTAGCAACTTCTTCATAAATGACTTTCGTCTTTGACTCCGCAGCAGGCGCACCACTTTCGTAGAATCTAAAGTTACTACTAGTAGGATCAGGTATGTTCTGCGACTTAGCAATCTCTGCCGCTTGTACATTTGCCGCTGCCGCTGCCGCTTGCTTTTGCGCCTGTCTCTGTTGTCCTCGACTTGCCATTTTATTTCCTACTAAATAGAGTTTCTTTAAGGTTATTTATAAGTATAATTATGGCGTATTCTGGAAGATATAAAGTTAAAAACCCCGAAAAGTACAAAGGCGATTACAATAAAGTCGTTTATCGTTCTCTATGGGAGAAGTATGCATTCATGTGGGCAGATGATAACACCGATATTAAGTACTGGTCAAGCGAAGAGACTGTCATACCTTATCTGTATGAGGTTGATATGCGATATCATCGATACTTCATGGACTTGAAGTTGACATACAAGAGTACCGGCAAGACTGTTCTGGTTGAAATCAAACCACACAAAGAACTGTCACCTCCTACAGGTTCACGTAAGACAAAGAGATACATCAATGAAGGTTTGACTTACATAAAGAATCAAAACAAATGGAAAGCGGCAGCATCGTATGCTAAGGATAATGGTTGGGACTTTGTGATATGGACTGAGAATGAATTGACTGCAATGGGTATTATGCCTAAGTCTACTCAGAAAGCAACTCCAAAGAAAAGTATTAAACCTTTAAAGAAAATGAAACCATACTCTAGGAAAAAGACTAAATAGAACTATGAGCGAAATATTTAAAAAAGTAGAAGCAGAAGCGTTTCGTGCAGGCATTACTCCTCGCACTAAAGAATCGCAGAACTGGTTTAGACGCAAGGTGCAGAATATGCGCGGTCTTAATCGGCGGGCATTAATGCGCGAAGAAGAACTAGAACAGCGAGGTCCTAATGTTGCGAAGCAGAAGAGCGGCATTGGAGACATGTACATGTACTTCTATGATGCTAAGAACAGAGCAACACTTCCATACTGGGATGCGTTTCCTCTGGTAATCATTGTTGGTCCTGCAAAGGGCGGGTTCTATGGTTTGAATCTTCATTACTTACCTATTGCATTAAGAGCAAGATTTCTTGATGAGTTAATGAAGGTCACAAACAATAAAGCATTCGATGAAACCACAAAGTTTCAGACTAAATATTCTATGCTTCAGAGAAGTGCGAAGATGAGATTCTTTAAACCTTGTTTCAAGCATTACTTAACATCTCAGATTGAAGGTCGTATGGCATACGTGCCACCACCTGAATGGGAGATCGCGACTTTCTTACCCACGGCACAATTCCAGGGCAACAAGGGTCAAGTATATAAAGATTCACGGAGTATGATCTAATGTTTAGACCAGGTAGTGTAGACGAATTTAAAAGTGTGTTTGGTGCTAAAGGAGGTGCGGCAAGACCCAACTTGTATCACGTTCTTTTGCCTCGTATGTCATCCCAATCGCCCAAAGATATGTCGTTTATGTGTACAAGTGTTACACTTCCCTCACGACAGATCAGTACTGTTGCACGAGAGATTGGCGCTGATATACAGCAAGTGGCATACGGGTTCATGAATCCAGAAGTCAGTATGACATTCAGAGTAATGAATGATCAGGGCACACGAAGATACTTCGAAGAGTGGATGGATAGAATTATTATGCGTGTTGGTGATGCGGGCGAAGGAAGATACGTTGCTGGATATGCAGACTCATATTGCTTTCCTCTACACATCTATCAACTTCAAAAAGGATTCACTACACCTCTATTCAATGTCAGCAAAGATATTAATCTTGGTCCTATCTCTCTCAATCTTGATATAGATGTTGACGCAGGAACAAGCGGTTCAGCAAACTATCATTGGTTACTTGATCGTGCATTTCCTAAGTCGATTGTATACGAAACATTTACGGATGCATCGCAGAATGAAATCAGTCAGTTCACTGTAGAGTTTACATACAAATCATGGCAGGGTCAATATATGGAATCCGCTGATAAGGGCAAAGTAGGAATCACAGCAACTGGTGCCGCATCAACAAATGCGGCAAGTAAAGTAACAAACAAGATATTCAAAGGACTAAATTAAATATGGCATACAGTGAGAAGTTACTAGACCATTACGAGAATCCCCGAAACGTGGGAAAGATGGACGAACATGACAAGAACGTGGGCACTGGTATGGTAGGTGCTCCTGCGTGTGGTGATGTTATGAGACTACAGATAAGAGTAAGCGAAGAAGGAATAATAGAAGATGCTAAATTTAAAACCTATGGTTGTGGTTCTGCTATTGCTTCTAGTAGTCTGCTTACTGAATGGGTCATTGGTCTGACCTTGGATAAAGCAAACACAATCAAGAATACAGAACTGGCAGAAGAGTTAGCATTACCTCCTGTTAAGATACATTGTTCCGTCCTAGCAGAAGACGCAATCAAGTCTGCTATCGCAGATTACAGAAATAAATAAAGAACTAAATTAAATTATTAAGGAAGTTAAATAATGGCATTACCATCGTTAAATGATACACCCAAATATGAGTTGACAGTTCCATCATTGAAGAAGAAAGTAAAGTATAGACCTTACTTGGTCAAAGAAGAAAAGATTCTACTGTTAGCGTCGGAATCAAAAGATGTTACTCAGATAATGAACGCAGTACTCGATACAGTTATGGCATGTCTTGACGGTAATGCTATCAAACGAAATGAATTGACAACATTTGATATTGAATATATGTTTCTTCAGATCAGAGCAAAGTCTGTTGGTGAAGTTGTTACATTAAATGTCGCGTGTTCTGATTGTGACCATGAAAATGAGACTATTGTTGATATCGGTGAGATTGAATGTAAAGTTGGTAAGAAGAGTAACATTATAAAATTAAGTGATACTATCTCAGTAGAGATGATGTATCCAAGTTATTCGATGGTCGACTTCAGTGAAGATGAGTCACAAGCAGGATTCAGTGTTCTTGGTAAGTGTATGAAGACTGTTATTACTGAAGAAGAACGAATCGTAATGGCAGACGAATCAACAGAGAGTATTGATGCGTTTATTGATTCGATGACACAACAGCAGTTCGAAATGGTGTCATCCTATTTAAAAGATATGCCTTCAGTTAAGCATGAAGTTAAGTTTGACTGTGAAAAATGTGGTACACATAATAATGTTGTACTGGAGGGAATGCAGAGTTTTTTCTAGTATGCCTGTCTCACGACAATCTAGCAAATCATTTTAAGACTAATTTTTTGCTATCCAGGTATCATAAGTATTCATTAACAGAGTTAGAGTTTATGATACCCTGGGAGAGAGAGGTACACTTGATACTGTTAATGCAAACCTTAGAAGAAGAGAAACAAGAGAGAGAAAGTAATGGCGCAAACACTGGATGACGTAGTACTAGAACAGATGCAGACTAACGAAACCCTTCAACGGGTTGATCGTAGACTCGATAATTTTATTACGCTTTGGTTTAGTAATAAAATGGACGAGATGGAAATGATGCGCGAGAGAATCTCTGTGCCTGCTCCTACCGCACCTGCAGAAAATACTAAACCAGAAAAAAGTACTGAAGGACTAGGATTTGGATTTGCTGCAATGGTCGCAGGTCTTACTGGTGCAGTTATTGGTTTCACATCTGGATTTGTTACGACTCTCAACAATATGTTAAAGTTCATTAAGATTGATCTTGGCAAAGTGTTTCTTAAATGGGGTAATTCGTTTAAAGCAATCTTCTCAGCGGATGGAGCAATCGGTAAAGCAGTGTCAAAGGTAGGAACTTTCTTTAAACCTATGCTTGACTTCTTTGGCAGAATAGGCAAATTCTTTTCTGGTGGAGGAGTGCTACAGAAAGTCTTCGCTTCAATAGGAAAGTTCTTTCAACCTATCGCAACTTTTGTTGGTAAGTTTGGCGCAACATTCGCCAAGTTCTTTGGTTTCTTTAGAGTGTTAGGTAGAATATTTCTTCCTATTACTGTGGCAATCGAAGTAATATCAGCACTCTTTAAAGAGATGAGTAGTCTCGATGTAGGTGCAACTGTTGTAGATAAGATTCAAGCATTCTCGAAAGGCATATTGAAGGGTCTAATTAACGTAGTTATGATTCCGCTTGATATGATTATAAATGGTATTGCTTGGTTATCGAAGAAGATGTTCGGAGATACTAGTTTTTCTAAAGCACTCGAAGGTTTCTCTTTGTCTACTATGTTTAATGACATTGTTGACTGGATAGGAAATTTATTAAAAGCAGTTGGTCACAGTACAATGGCAGCACTCAGAGCATTAGTGACTCCTGGAGCATCTTCTACTGACGCATTTAAGAAAGAATTTGCTAGTATAATGAGTGGTGCAGGACCTACATCACCTGCCGAAAACGCAGTTGCGGTTTCTAGCGGCGGTGCTGGTGCGAGAAATCAACGCAGAATAGGTCAAGCAAATAGTAGAACTACTCTTGCAGAGATGAGTCAAGAAGGTCTTGCTAAAGCGGGTGTTACTGCTCAAGATAAATCTGTCGCCGAGAGACTGAGCAAGTCTACTATGCGAGATGAAATCAGTGGTCAGATTGGCAAAGAATCATTAGCAGTCGCTGGTAACGCAACAGTCAATATCACAAATGTTAATAATGTCAATGCTCCTACAACAACACAGAACAATGTACAAACTTCTAGTAGCGAATCTATGCTTGGTAATCCTACTAGCAATCGCCGTCGCAACAGATATCAGACTGGTTAATAAAAAAAGGGACGCTTTCGCGTCCCCTTAGTTTCATCTTCGACCGGGTTACTCCCAAATATAACGTCTTATGAAGTTGACGTTATTCTGTCGCCGCTAGTTTAGCGAAGTAAGACATCGTGTCGTCTTCGTCTTCAGCGGCACTAGGCATGACAGGAGCAGGTGCTTCACGTACAGGCGCAGGCGCTTCATTAGTATCTAATGCTACAGTCTGTGCAATAGTGCGAGGCGCTTTTTCACCAAGAACAAGAGCAAGACGAGCAGATAACTCTTCGTATGTCTTGTAGGCAGAAGGATCAGAGAACTCGCTCAAGTCATAAACAGTTTCATATAACTGCTCAAGTTGATCATCATCACCGCCCATTAGAGGTGCTGGCGAAGAGAACTCAGATTTATCATAGTTACGATACCCTTCAACTTGACGAATCTTCAGTTTAAAGTCTGCACCTTCCCAGAAGTCGAATGGGTTAACTGGTTTCTCATCAGCGAACTGTGGTTGCATAACATCCATGATCTTATCGAAGATTTTCTTACCATAAGTGTACATGAATACTTTGCCTTCATTGGCAGGATTAGATGGATCACTAACCACTAGTACATTTGATACATAGTGCAAACGGCGCTTACGATCACGAACAATTGCTTTGTTATCATCAGTACCTGTGTTCCATAGGATACTGTTTGCTTCTGATACTGGATCTTGTTGACCAATAGAAGTCAAAGATTTCTCGATGAACCATTGACCAGTAGGACCCTTAAACCCGTGATCCCAATAGCGAACCCAAGGAGTTTCACATGTTTCAGGAGCAGGGAGAAAACGAAGTACAGCATAACCATTGCCTGCTTTATCAACAGTTGGTTTCCACTGACGTTCATCTTTATAGGATTTCTTTGCGTCTCCACCACCGCCTGAACCAGCACCAGCGGCACTGACAAGATCGGAGATTGAGTTACGGTTGCGTTTTAGATTTGCGAATGACATATTTATTTACCTTTAGTATTATTACAGAGTATAGTTTCTAGTATGGTGTTGCTTTTTGTGTCCACTTGTATTTCATAATGTACTTGTATATAGTAACATAATAACTTACAGAAGTCAACCTTTTCTTTCATAGTGGCAAAGTATTTTGCCTTGGTAAATAATTTAGAGACATTGCTTCTGCCTCAATTTTGTTCTTGATGACAGGCGAGATGTACTTCTTACAATCTTCTACTTCCATGTTGTTGTTCTCACAAATCGCTACTACTGCATCCATATAGGGTTGTTGCTTCTCGCGCACCCAATCTTCTACCATCTTAGTGAAGCGACTCTTTGTCATCATCATACTACTTTCAAGTTTCATCATTATTATAATAACCTTCCATTTCTTCAGTCCATACACCACCAACATCTAAGTAGTGAATACCAATAGTTCTTTTCTGTGTACCGTCTGCATGGTATGCTGGCGAAACACATACAGCGACTTGCTTGAACTCGCGCTTTTCGCCATAGTGCGAATCTAACCACACTCCTGATCTGACATAGGCGTTGAGATTGTAGAGATAAGTTTCCATTGTACGATACTGACTACGTATCGTAGAATCAGAAGACTCTTGATAGTTTTTACTCGCCTTCAGAAACGCCTTAGTCTCTGCTATCCATTCCTTCACTTTCGGGTAATACAATGCATGGTCTTCATCTTTATCAAGCACTGATGCATGAATCGCAGGATCACTAGCAATTCTATCTTTCAGTTGTTGTGCTTTCTCAAGCAAAGGTAGAAGATTCTTCTTAATTGAAGTTTCAACAGTATCGGGCATATATCCCAATCGAATTGCTTTCCAACCATGCTTTGCAAATGGCAACATGAACGTATCAGGCAATAGGGCACTTTGCTCTGCCATATTCCAGTTACTACCGCGCACCCACTTCTTCATAGAGTGAAGGTATTCTTTATCAGTCACTTCAGCATGAACGAATTGTTCGCATTCAGTCCACGCTGCCATGCGCTTCTCTTCTGTATTCGCCTTCTCAAGTTTCTCCCAGTTAGGAGCAGGTACCAAAGTTTTCTTAGGTTTTGGTGTAAACTTCGCCTTCTTTGCCATTAATTAACTCTCCACCATTCTGGGATATTTCTCTTTGTCCATACTGCGAAATCACGCTTCGCTTCTCTGTAGTAGTTACGATACGATGTTAATGAATCTCCTTCTACTATGCAATGCTTGTGTGAACCCATAGCAGGAGTAGGTTGTGTGAACCCATCCGTAGGTATGTTTGCTGGTGGAACTAAGAGATAGTACTCTAATTTAACAAACGACAGATGCTTCTTGCCATAACGTCTTTCAAACTCAAAACATAATGCAATCCACATATCATACAACCACTGATAATTCTGTACTGATTTTCTGCACCAGATAGACGATGGATGATTGATGTGTGTTGCTTTATACAGCGTATGATTCATGGCAGAGTCTGGGTGGAAGTACCTAGCAATCTTACGACCATTAGTTGTTCTACCGTTCCAGAATTCGCCATCAATACATCTTTGTGCAGTCGATAACAGTTGTGCATACTCTACACACATCTTTACCACGTGCTTGTCGTTGTGCTGTTCAGCACATATTACAGGATCTTGATGTAAATAGAATATATTAATGTTATTTCTCCAACTGTTTTTGTTTTGCTACTTTATAAATCTCGCCTAACAATTCTTTTTCTTTGCTAGTTAGACTATTATACAAGGACTTTGACCGTTTGTCAACCTTTCCTACTTTACGAAACAATTTCGCTTTCTTTGAATTCACAGAATGATGCCGCTTACTGCTGTACGATACGCTTTCTCAAACTCTGCGTTGGTTGGTGTTACATAAACATAATCTTTGAAACGAACAGTATTGACATTCTCAATACCAGTCATGCAAATACCACGAGCGAAACCAACACCTTCATCACCAGCAATCAACATACGAGGATCATCTAACGTCAACCCACCGTCTGCATGATTCTGATTGTACTTGCCCATATACTCTCCTGAAAGAGTTACTACACTTACTACATCACCTTTAACAAAACTCATTACTTAGTCTCCTCGACCGCTTTAACTACATCAGGGAAGTGTTGCTTAATTATTTCCCAACATTTATTTGCTACATCCATATGCTCTTTCTGTGTACCATTCGCCATGCGCAAATCACAATAGTGAATCCATGAACGCAAACTACCTGCCATATACAGTGTTGTTCCTGTTAAACCCTCGGGCAACAATGCACGTGCCTGTTCCTTAGCAATACCCATATCAAGTGCGGCAGCATACTCTTTCTTTGCGAAGTTGCGAACCCTCGCTTGTGAACGTCCCCATTCACTCTTAATATGTTCATCATCAGTTACATTAGAGTTCTGGCGATTCTTCTCGTCTTGAACTCGTGCTTCACGTACCACATTAATATTCTCACTCACTGCATATCTCTGTGAGAACTCTTGAAAGGCGAACGACCTGTGACGTATAATCTGACGACCAATATCACGAGTTGTTTTAATCTCAAGTGTCAAGTGTACCATTTCAAGTGGTGACCAATGATTCTCCTTAATCAAATAACGAACTAACTTACCAGCAGTCTCGGTGTTATTCTGATTAGCGGGGTTACTCACTCTTGCCGCATATGCTACCAATTGCTCTGCTGAATTAACTCCAGTGATTGCACTAGGTTTACTCAGTGCAATCAAACTCACTTCATTTTGTTCCATATTAATCCCATAGTCCTTCGTAGTATTTACCAAATAGTCTGAAACCATTTGTTATTCTTTTTTGATGCGCTTCAACGCCTTTCATGTCAACTTGATAAGTATGATTAGGACCCTCTACTAATCGAAACATTCCGTCACCATTATCAACATGATCCCAGTCAGTTTCACCTTTTGAGTACTGAGACTGCCAATTAACTGGGGTTTTCTGTTCGAATGCCCAAATCATTTCGCTGATAACATATTCCCAACGCTCAAAGTATTGCTCATCAACTTCACCTTTGGTCTTGTAGTGTCGTTCGTCTTTCATGTCCCAACGTAGAAGTTCAGGAACATCTTCCATCTCAACAAAGGGTGCACCATGCTGTGTCTCTTTCAACTGAATAAGCATAGGAAGAATTATCTTTGCGAGTGTATGATCCATTGACCAAGTATCAAACTCTTCAATCACAATCTTCTCTTTTACCTTTGCTTCATATCCAAAGTGCCAGAAAACAAAGTTGTGATACCATCGGTGTCTAGGATACTTACCTATATTAACTTTCATATGTTACCTTTTAATCATTATGTATATGAAGTGTCGCTCTCGCTTAGGAATCATTACCAGTTTACGAAAGAGTTATCACTTCATAGGCACCATTATACAGCAAAGTAAATGGATTGTCAAGCATTATTTTAAAAAGAAAAGCAGTTTCGTGACATGCTCAGGTCGGTCCCAAGGCGGGACTAAATCTTAGGGAAAAGTATCTCGGTCATGAAATACTCTGCACGTTCTTTGCCGATCTTCTTATTCAGTGCGGCACGTGTGCGTGGGTTTGATGCTTGGTGTTTACAGTAATTATTCTGTGCGTCCTTGATGATATCTAGTGCATCGTAAGGATCATCTTTACCAGAGGTTTTAATAACGCATTCTTGGAGCATCATCATATATTCCATGAAAGTATCTATAGCAAACTCAAACAGTTTTTCAGTCTCCTCTTCATCAGGTCTGATAGCGACGAACTGATCACTAAAACAATCTGCCCATACAGGTAGTTTTCTATCTTTATTCCATACAGTGTCGTGCCACTTGCCGTCCCATAACATAGGTGACCAATCAACGAACGCTCCAGTAATTTTACCAGTCTTAGCACTACCGACAACATCGAATCCGAAGATAGGTGCACCGATAGACTCGCGCGGCATTACAACAACATGAGCAACAACCAGTCCATCAACATAGTATCGCTCTATGTGTGCTAGTCTAAACTTAGGCGATTCGTATCGATAGTTCTCCCATCCAAACTCCTCTGTCTCTAATGGTTTAACGCCAGCAGACGCTTCAATGATTTCTTGCATCTCACCAGTTAGTGCGGTTAGACGATCTTCTAAACTAATCATCTTTACCCATCCTTTCTAACTCTTCGAATATCTCTATGTGATAACGAAACCCTTGATTGACTTCATCGACACTTAGTTCCAATCCACGAATCGCCGCAATGATTTCTGATCGACCACCTTCGAACTTATATAAGTTACCATCAGAATAACCATTCTTTGCTACGATACCACCACCGAACATCATACCCATGTAGTTCAAGTAGATGTGTGAACTACGAAGATTCTCTTCAGAGTCGTATGGTCCAAGAATGTAATCAGCATATCTGTAAGCAGACTTAGGCATATTATGACCAGTTGCTTCTTCATCTAATGATTTGAGATCATCGATGATTGCTTGTTTTCTAGGTAGATTCTCATGAGGAAGAGTATACTCACCATATTGTTCCATAGCATTAAATATTAAATACTGGGCATTAAGATAGCGAACGTAGTCCTTCTTAGACAAAGTACCATCAATCATTCGAATAGCAAAGGGTGTCGCCTCTACTGCATTATGCAAGTCAATTGTTGCTTCTCTAATATTCATTCGCGTTTACACCATAATTATTAATTAATTTCATACCGTAGTTATTAACACCTTTCTGTATCAGAACAGTTGTATCTTTATCTAGCGGATTCTTTTTGAACGACTCGTAGTTTACATGGTGATGCCATCTACCATATCTCCATACCATCGTTGCCACGTCAGGATGCATATCAACAAGCATCTGTGACTTGGCGATTGTTCCTGCTACGTTATATCTTTCTTTTACGTCTAATGTTTCGTCTGCTTGAATAGCAACACCGTTCTCATCAATACCCAACTCTTTATGATAGAACTCTTCGGTGTTACCACCCTTGAGTGTCTGCGTTGCCATCTTGCCTTGAAGAAATGCATTGAACTGAATAGTACAGTCACCGTCTTTGAGAACGCGCAAACAAATGTCAGTGTCTTCATTGTAACGACCACGCCATCTGTGCTTACATTCATTGTCAATCAAGAGACAAGAATAGATTCTAGTGTTCTTTACGAATGCGGGGTATGCTTGATTAGGTGCGCAGAAGAAACGATACTGAGGTCCTGCTATCATAACATTAGTGTAGCGATCAACGAAGTCTTCCATAGGAGCAAAGAATGCACCACTCTCTACACGAATGCGCTTATTATTATGAAGGCGGTAGAAATCAGCAATATTGTCGTCAAGAACCCAATGGCGTTTAGCGCCAAGTGTAATAGAATGGTCCCAGCACCAATTACGAGCGCGACCTGGACCATCACCATGGTTGCTGAAGGGCAGAAGTAATAGAGTAACATACTTCCTAATGTTAAAATTATCAAGCGCAGTCTCATAAGCGTCCCAGTCTTGAGGTTCAATGCTAATGTAATGATGGACTTTCATTCTCGCTAATGACTGTGATGTCACCATAGAGTCTTGGCGTCCCTTTGATATAATATATATAGGATACTTAGGCGTCATCTTGAACCCAACGCAATAATGAGTTAGCAGTTCTATCTAACCGTGGGAACCAAGTACTCTTAGTCTTCTTAGTTAATGGTTGTCCAATCAGTTTAGCAAACTCTTCATAATCTTCTTTATTTCTAAAGTGCATAGAGATAGTCTTGTAAGTAGGATTATCTTCCTGCTTGTACTCGGGCATACCAACCCATTCTTTCTTCCACTCTACAGTTTTATCTTCCATACCGATAAACTCTGCGAGTGATGCTGGTGCTTCGGTATCTACTTCTACTCTTTCACCAACAAAGTTCTCGTACTCTGCTGATTCAGAAACTGTATTGTTCGGCATTTTTGCGATCCTTATATTTCTTGATTGTGTCTTGTAATGGTCCTGACCAATTATCACGATGCTCGATAAACACTTGTGGTTCATCATCGTCAACAGCAATAATGGTAACTAGTTGTGTAATAGGTAATTGAGTGATCTCTTCCCATGCTATAGCATAGAATGACTCTTGCATAAAATACGCTTCGACATACTTGCGAAGTTTTGCTTTCTTAGCAGTCTTGAAATCGATGATTGATAACTTGCCATCAAACTCAGCAACACAATCCACTCGTCCTGCAACACCTAGATGATGCGAGTACAATGGAACTTCTTGTGCATAGACTTTACCTATACGTGTATCTAGGATTTCTTTAACGTCAAGAAAGTTAGCAATGATGTTAGGCATATACTTCTTAGTATAGTCTGGTACATTATTGATGTAATCTTCGATGATTTCGTGAACAGCAGTACCGCGAGTAGAGGCGCGGAAAGAAATCTTGTCTGCTTCTACATCACCAACACGTTTGCGCCAAGCGGCGATGCCTTTCTCAGATAGAATAGACAGACATGTAGTGATAGAGGGATACTTTTTGCCGTCAGGCGTTTCGTAGTGACGACCAGTAGAAAGGGTCTCTGACTCTAAATCAGCATAACCCAGGTCGTAATTAACGTGTTCGAACATAATATAAGTCTCTTCAATTGAATACAAGTAGTATTATATCACAGGTATTCCACCAATGCAAGACTTATTTTGATTTCTTTTTCAATTCTTTTTCTAATCGTCGTCGCTCTGCTCTTGTCTGTGGGACAACAACCTGCTGATCCATTCCACGACCATCACTAATATCACTCTCATCTTTCTTCTTTTGTGGACTGGTCAATGCGTCTGGATATACTACCACTTCAACATTAGGCAGTTTAGGTATCTTCAGTTGGTCATGATTGTGATGCAATACGAATTTAGTATCAGGAAACTCGCGCATGATGTCACGCCAGACAGGGCGCCAGTTGTTCAACAGTCTATAGTTGTTGACTTGTGTTCTATCACTAGACAATACAAGGTCAGTCACACTTCGCATATTGAAGTCGAACAGAGTATCGAATCCATACATATGAATCTCATCTGCTTTATGTCGTGCTGCCGCATAGTGAACTGCCATGTGACCACAGTTAAAGTTCGTTGCATTGCCAGCATATTCAGGAACATCAGTGTAGAACTCTTTGATGTTAGGGGCGTACTTGAGATAGAATGCATGACGTTCATACATCCATGCGCGAGGACGTGTGCCTAGAATCCACATATACTGATCAAGTTGAACTGACCCTTCGGTCAATGCCATCATCATCTTGAAGTCGACCATGCACGTACCGAACACCTCATCTCTAGGTATCTCGAACGGAGGCATATTACAGAGAAGTTTAGTTCCCTTTCGTGGTTCTTTCAGATAGTGCTTCGCTTGATCACCGTTACCAATAATATGAAATACTTTACTCATTATACATTATCTTCTTTATCTGTTCTTTGCCCTTTGCACCTGTCCAGTGCATAGCAAGTTTGTTAGGATTGTCTTGACCATCAAGTAATTGTATACGTAACCAGTTGTATATATTAGGCACACTATTGATGTGTGTCATACGTGAAATGGGAGTAAGCATCATAGAGTGAAGTACTTCTTGGTCTCCTACTTTAGGGTTCTTTCGACACTCATCTGCCCACTTACGAAGTATATTAGGTTTGCCCTTCATTGCAACAACACCAGAGTTGTGCCATACTTCGCCTCTTCGTGCGCTCCAAGGTTTGTCTTCTACCATGCCTAGTTTATTATCTTCAACATGATCCCAGATACCCGATAGATCGCCCAGTACATGAATGTCTGTGTCAATCCAGCATGTCTCTTCACAAGGAGATGCAAGTAATGCTTGTGGTTTATAGAACCAACCACCAACTTTCTGTTTCTCCATTGTTATGTAGTCAGTAAATATATTATCAGTCTGTAACCATCCTTTCAATTCACGCGATACACCAAAGTCCATAAAGACAATAGGTGTCTTGTTGTGCTTAGTGTAGTGCTTAATAAACCAAGGGAGCATCCATTCTGTATTAGAATCGCATCCTGTTATAAAGCATCTGCTTGTATTAGACATTACTTATTATCCGATATTTGTTAGCATCATAATTATGCTTTGCTACACACCCACCTTCTTTTTGAATAGTAGTAAATGTATCTCTTGCAACTACAGGATGTGGATAGAACTCTTCTAACCAAGGAAAGATTGCAATGTTTAGAAATACATCTGTTGGTCTGGCATAGTCATAAGCACCCTGAATAAATGCTTTTGCTGCTTCAGGTTTGAGTCGATAACCATGTGCGCCAGGAAAGTAAGTCTTAGTTGTCAAAGGATTAACACCCATCTGACCACACTGCATATGCTTACCATAACTAGGTGCGCCAATATTGACACAACCCGTATAACTCATAACTCTAGGAATAGGCATAACTGCTACAGCGTCATGCTCGAATATTTGGTACTCGACATTATCTTTGATACACATTTTCCATAATGTGTAGTGTGATAAGAATGCAGACATACAGTTAAGTTTCACTGATCCCTCTTCTCTGAATCCATGCAGAGGCAATCCATAATAATCAAATAGTTTATATGGATCATCCTTAGGAGTAATAGCATTGAACATCTGAACATCATACTCAGGCGCCGAGGCAATCATTCTCTCTGCTACCTTAACAGACTCGGGTAAAGATTTTATTGTAATTACATATGATTTCATAATGAAGTTGTCGATTCGATACCTTGTACTTTAGTTACATAAGGAAACAATTGTCCCAGTTTGCGCGGTATTAGTTGTCTGCACATAATAGCATCGTTTGGCCAAGCACCGTATTCGTTCACTAAGTTTATTAGTTTCTGTGCGCCTTCGGGTTTAATGAAGTACGCAGAGTTTCCTGCTATGCCTTGTGGAATCTCAATGCTATCTATCTTAGGTGCTGGACTAACACCACGTTTCTTACTTACACTTTCATGATATAGTTGGGCGCGTCGAGTTGCTCCCATTGGATTATTAAGTCCTATTATATCATAAGGTGACTGAGATAGCAAACTATAATCTAATTTATTTGTAAAATATGCATCATGCTCAAATATCATTATGTCTTTCTTCTCACCTACACACTTTTTCCATAGTAGATAGTGTGACAGAAAGCAAGCGATTCTCTTATTAGGATCAACAGTTTGATAAGCAGACTTCATAAGACCAGACTGTAAATCAAGTTCTGTTCCTTGCCAAGGATAGTTCCAATTAAGTCTTTGCTGGTTAAACAATGTTGTTACACGATCCGGTGTGATTGCCTGAGTCTTATGAATCGTAAACTCGTTCTCTACTTTCTCTGAACTAGCAATGAGTCTATCGCTCGAATGCCAAGAGATTGGATTATCACTCAATGTTATTACGTAACCTTCAATCATTTTTTATCTCTATAATATAACTATCAGGAACACCGCTCGTATATCGACAATCGTATTCTACGTATCCTTCGGGCAATGCCTCGAGGAACATGTCATAGAATACTGGACTGTATACTGCTTTCTGTAACCAAGGATTCATCGATTCATCGAAAGTCATCTTGTTCATCGGCCAAACATCTTCAATTAAGAAACTGCCGCCCTTTGCTGTATACTCCCATAGGTTCTCGAAAGTCTTTTTGTTTGCACTGGGTGTATGTAAACCATCATCAATGATAAAGTCAAACGTAATATCTTTGCCCCATGCCGCTTCAATATGACCTTGTATCCTAGGATCTGTACTGTCTGCTTTGATGTAGTGGCACCGATCGTCCTGTAGTGCAGGAACGTCTTCGGGTTGTACACGAGTAAATATGTCAATGCCATAGACTTGTGCATTTGGAAAATAATCTAACCACGATTGATGACTCGTTCCTTTCCAAATACCTACCTCTAATATCTTAATAGGTTCGTTCCGACGCGATTCGAATACTGACTCATACACTGTGTGATAGTGGTGTGGGTATTTACCAGTAACGCCTTTATCACTGCCGTTCTTTTTAAAGATGTCTTTCATGTTCGTGTTCATGTCAGTCTCGCTGATTTAATATCGTTCGGACAGAGTACGCTCTGCGGAACTTGTAAGTGTATGTTACCTGTACCAATATGATCTTCACGTAATCTATCAGCAAATCCTATACCTTCTACATTTATATAGTCAATCATTCGCTGTGCTGCCACGGGACCTATTATGTAACCACTAGTGCCGTTTGTGCCTGAAAGAGGATGAGAAATGACACCGCGCTCTCCAGTCCAGTCGCGATATGGTTTCTGTGTCGTACCGAACTTTCTCATCTTATTAGCACGACCACAACCCTTTAGCATAGCAGGTGTAAGTTGTGTTGCTGAATGAGATGATATTTGAATGATCGATTCGTTTATATTGGTAGGTAATTCTGTAGGCAGAGGAGCGACAAAAAACGCATCGTGTTCTAGTATAGCAATTGGTTCATTCAATTCAACACACTTCTTATACAACATATAGTGAGTAGTGCCGTTTGCTACTCTAGTCTGTGGCGCGAACTTCTTAACAAAGTCTGTGTGTTGACCAGGTATTGGCGTCCACTTTACTTTGATGTCATGCTCTTTCCAAACTTCTTTTAAGTCAGAGAAGTGTATGCAGGGATATGATATAAGATCGATGTCGTGCTTCTTAGCAGAATCTTTACACCTTTGCAATCCCTGCTTAGATCGAGGATCCTTCTCAGTGTAAATACAATAGACTTTCATTAATAGTTCTCTATGTAATCAGAACATACACCAGCAAACAGAGATACATCTTGTTTGTTCAGTTCTGGTAAGTTGCATATACTAATACAATCAGCAGAATTGTAAATGTCTGTTGGTTTATATTCGCGAACAGAACTACCTGGATATGCCCAGATCCAATTAGAACTTGTTAAAGTATATGAATCACTCTCGTGGAAATAATAGTGCCAGTCTTCAAGCGAACATGAGAAGAATTGTAATGATATAACATCTTTACAGTGAATGACGATTTCATTCTTTCTTGCTCTCAACCATTCAATATTGACTTCAGTTCTATCGGACAACTTACATTCATTGGTCATATACAATCTATGACCATTCTTCCATATATCCAATTCAACCACATATCCTAATGCGATTGCTTCATCAATATACTCTGAGGTGTTCTCGCGACCAGGATTAGGTCCACTTACATTACCACGGTGTGATATCTTAATCATGTGCTCTATACCAACTAACTAATACTGTTCTGTAACCGCGTTCAACTTGACAAACGCCATGCTTAATTGCATTGTCATAGATGATCGAGTCACCCAGGGTCATTCTAGCGATAATAGGAATGAGTGACGTACCAATTGGTGCTTCTCCCATCTTACCACGTTTTGCATACTTATGTTTAGGTCTAGCACTTTTAACATAACGATCAAGCACCAGTGTTTCACCACCTACTAGATCCATATCCTCAAGCAATGTTACGACAGTCAACTTTACTACGCCGTCATCATCTGTATGCAGACTAGTGAATGCTTCTGGTGTATACTTAACAAAATAATGAGACATAGGAGTTAAGTCCATATACTCATTTAGTTTTTGTAACAGAGGATGTGTAGCAGAGTTTGGAATAATACGTTTATCAACATCATAGAGATTATAATCTTGATGTGCTAAACTCTCTTCACAGGAATGGAATAGATGTCTCAAATGATATATATCATCATTGGTAAAGATTCTTTCTATTTTAAATGCGTTGTACATTATTTAACTCTAATCGCTAATCCAGTGTAGACTCCAGTACTATTATACACCGTTGAGAGGTTTAAGTCAAGAGGAATATAGTTATTCTCTATAAAGAATTGACTCCACTCGTCCTTAGTCCACTTAATAAGATGTGTAGGATCAGCACGAGATACGTCAAGATAGTAATCTTCGCCTGTCGCGGCAGGTACAGGCATACGAAATATGATTGTTTCTGCTTTAATAAGATTGAAGAATAGATCGAGTTCATCAACAGGCATATGCTCAAATACATCCATAGCAAATACAACACCGTGATTCTTGTGCCATTCTACTTCTGATAATGCAGTAAGTCCTTTCTCTTTACATACTTCACGAGCATATTCAGAGATGTCAACACCGTACATTGAAGTATTAGGAGAAAGATTCTTTAGACCTTGAAGTAAGAATCCTACAGCACAACCGAAGTCGAGAAAGGGTCCATGATCTAAATTCATTGTCTTTAAGTGTGCCAGCAACTCTGCGGCAGTTTGTTGGTAACGATCACCTCTTTCGAGATAGTTCGTATAGTTGTTTGTTTCGTAGTACGTTTTGTCAAATGCCACATCATCACCTATTGTATAGTTACTAGTTTCTTACACTCTCGGAGTCTTCTTATTGAGGAGAGTACTCCGTAAAGATCATCTTCGCCATCAACACTCATTGATAACCAGACAATCAACATCATTCGCAAAATTAACATCCCTGTTTCATGTCTCACGGAAAGTTAGGGTCTTCCATTGGTTGCGCTACTGTATGTAGTAGTTTGTTATTGTTATAGTAGAAGCACTTCACGCATGACTTGTCCCAGTCATCACCACAGTTACCACGTACTTCATACGGGTTGCCTGTCTTTGCGTACAGTAGATTCGCCTTGTTCCATATTGCTTTGATGTCTTTAATGTCACCAAGAGAATAGTCCAAATCATAGATTCGATTCTCTAGCACATGACTTGTGCAGATATAGACTTGATATGAACCGCCGTCAGGATGTGGTGCAATGTATGGGCGAACTAGTCCTACGTAACAACCGTCAGAGAACGGTTTATCTTGATCCCATATCTCTTTGATAAAGAACTTGTCATGCTTGTCAAGTGCATCAATGATATCACCGAATCTACCACGTATCTCTGTGTTGTGTCCTGACAATAAACAGTTGCCTGCAATACGACAGAACTTAACACCAGGGTTCAACTCAATCAGTTTAGCAATACGTTCAATGCTTTCTACTGTAGTGCCTTGATAAGGTTTGTTCGTGCGAGATAATACATCAGGTCCATCGCCTGTGCTATCGTAGATTATGTAACTGAATCCTAACTTGCTGTGAGGGAATGATCCGAAATCATACTTCTCTGGTGGAGTTCGCTCGTCTAACTTAATCAGTGAGATACGAATCCAGTTAATCATTGGATACACTTCTGGATCCAGATGACGTTCAAGTTTCTCTGTGTTAGTAATAATACCAACATCAAATCCACATTCGTTACAGAACTTAATTACATCGTTGATATTCTTCTTGGTCTCTTTATCGCGATACAGTAATGGATTACCACCACCGGTTATCTCAATACTCTTAGCACCCAAATCTTTAAAGTCAAGCAGAAGTTGTTTCACTTGCTCCCACGGAATGTAACTCTTCAGAGGTCGTGCCGCAACAGAGCAGAACGGACAATCACTATCGCACATCTCACATAGTGACAGTTGAACTGTAACTGGTTTAAACTTATCTTCTATTTGTATGGACGCCAGAAGGTCAGCATGTTGGAGAAGTTTATCTCCCCACGTACTGTATTTCTGAGTCTTATCTTCGTATGACTTCATATGTTTCCTATTAACTCGCTTACATTCTCACCGCCATTCGGCAGTTTATCTTTCAGAAAGAAGTGAACGAAGTGACATTCAGTTATCTTTGTATTTACAGTATACAGACCATTCCACTTAAAGTCAAGCGATTTAAACGAAACCTTCTCTTTTTTTATGAAATAGTTTAATAGAGTCTGATCAGTAGACCACTTCCAAGTACCAACGCCATCGACGAATGGTTTAAACTCCATACGATTTAGAAACTGTTTTGCAGTCTGTCCTTTAAGATATGGTTTGAACAACTTACTATTCAGTAGAATCAGACCCATGTTAGCGAACTCGAATCCCATTCTATTAGGTTTGAAGTCTACTGCATGAGTGTGTAATCCACCGTACTGCATATTAGAATAGTTTAGTATCTTATTCTCATACTCTCTAGTGATAGGCATCTCTCGCTCAATGACTGCACCGAACGCATGATCTGTTCCGAAATCATCAAATATATTAGGAGCATCTTCACGTATGAATATGTCAGCATCAACTATAGCAATCTGGTCATAAGAATCGAGAAGATCAAAAGCATTCTCTTTCTCATAGATAGGTAGAAAACCACCATGCTTACTGTATGACTCAGTGCTACGACCCGTAGCAAAGATGTCGGGTTTGATTCTAAGTTTAGGAGTTGTCTGTACGATATGTTCTATACCATGACGTTCACAATATAAGGAAACTGTCTCTATACATGTTGCATATAACTTAGAGGGTTTACCTACTGCTACTTGATATATTAATCTTTTCATTTTCTATGCTCTACTGTCACACCAACTTCTTTGTCTTGTACTTGTATAGTTGTCATCATGAACCACTTGCCGTACTTATCGCATTGCTTGTGTATCCAAGCGTCTGAGTTATAATCAACGGAACCTTTTCTGTGATCTTTGATTGAACATAATCTCTTAGCGCCTTCGGGCGTAATATAATATGCACCACCCGCGAGTTTAGCATGATCACCATTTCTTCGTGTGACATGAGACAAGCAGGCAATAGGATGATTGAATACATCAGGATCAATGTCTCGCTCTAATAAAATATCATGCTCTGCTACGATGATAGGTATGTTCAATTGACGGCATAGCATCCAAGCATAGTAATGACTGTACCATACTGCAACTTCTGTGTCAGTAAACCCAAGCAATTTACCACCTCGACGCTTATCGCCTAGAGGCAAGTCAATCGCTCCCACACAATCTTCGGGCACGTATGCCTCGAAGTGTCTGACTGTCCAGTCACGTTCTTCCCACGAAGGTTTAACTAGATCACGATAATGCTCTGATATAGAATTGCCAGAAATAGTAATCATATGTACTTCAGGTTTCATCGGTAGTCATCCAGACTAAACTCAGTGCCGTACATCTTGTGTAGATCACGCTCATGGTTACTATAGACTAGAACTTCGGGATCGTCGAGTAAGAAGTCACACGACTTACAGTAATCTGGATAGTCGCCTGTAGTATGATTGTCTCTCAACTCAGTGTAAGCAGGTCCATCCCAAATCTCTTCGATAGTATTCTCAGAACAATGACCGAGAACTGCTTCTTCGTCGCGACCTAATACTTGACAGCAAGGAGCAACTGCGCCTCTTCTACCATCTAAACCACCAGCACGAATCACTACGTCAGGAGAGAATGGTCGACCACATGTTTTAACATTACCCTTTCGAGCATTAACCTCTAACTCATATACACCTGACCAGTTATGCATCTTCCAGATTTCAGTCTTAACATCTAACTCTTCAACGATTGCTTTATACTCAGCAAGTTCGGCATCGTAGTTGTCGTTGTCAGTGATAAGATGATACGTTGCTACTGTACATGTAGAACCCGATGACTTAACATAGTCGCGCATCTCGCGGATGTTCTTCTTGATAAACTCGTAGTTAGATCCGCGAGTGTTATACATCCACTCATCATACTTTGCTGGATTAGAACCGATGAACGAGAATCTAAAGAAGTCAAGTCCTGCGTCCACACAGTCTCGCATGAACTGACCATGCATCTTAAAACCGTTAGAGAAGATAACGCACTCGGCATTGTATCTCTTAACAATTTTAATATATTCAGGAAGTGTTCGTAGAATTGTCGCTTCGCCCGAACCATCAAGATTAACTACACGTAAACCATGCTGTGCGCAATCTCTTACGTAGTCCTCAAACTCTAATAGATTCATCTTACGGAGAAAGTCTTTGTGTCGCCCGCCCTGTTCGTTGCGCTTGTCTTGTGGACACATGGTGCAGGAGAAGTTACATGCACCTTCGATTTCAATTACTGCTCTATCGATTTTCATATTAATTCACTTTATTACGTTATAGACTACTATGTATAGTATACACTAAATGTCTTCGACTTGCAACTCATTTAGAATAAAATTTCTATATTTCTCTGCGCGTCGATCCATGTGCATCTGATTACCTTTATCTAAACCTTCAAGATAAGAGAAAACTGTGCCACCGGCGGCATCAGGTTTAGGTAACTTGAAGTTGACACCCTGTGGATTGTGTATGTGAATGATACCATTGTCGCCTAATGCTACAACAGGTTTACATAAGTTCTTCGCAATGTACTGCCACATGCCATCATAGAATATACCAAATCGACAAGTGTTGATATGATAGAATGCTTCTCTTACGGGGGTGCGATATGACAACTCAATAAGTTCATAACCTTTGGCGCGTAGTATGTCGAGTATTCTTTCCCAGTCTTCGGGTTGAAATGTTCGTTTCCACCCACGTGGGATCTCTGCATTAAGTACGAACGGTCTCCAGAATACCACCTTCTTGCTTTCACTTGAATCGTGCCAGCAATCGCGTCTGAACATCCATGACGGGATACCATCTAGCACATCTCTCGCACCCGACTTACGTTGTAGTCCTCTATGACGTAGACGTTCAATCTCATTGTCAGTGGAGTTAAAGATATGATTAATCTTTACGGATTCTTTATCGTGATAGAACGAGTGAATGTAATCAGTCCGTTCAATGATAGTTTCGGGATCTTCGAAGTGGTGGAGATGGTCTTCGCCATGTGTCCAATGCACATTCATCGTAGTGAACGGAATATCACGTCCAGACTTTCTTGCTAGATGTGTGAGCATATGCACAGCATTAAGACCAAAGAGTATGTCGCCGACACCAATAGTGCCTCTCCAATCTACAGTATTAGTATCTGTAAAAAGAAATGTAAAACCTTTCCATGGATCGACATACTCTTGTAAGGGCATTACTTCTGTTCACGCTTCTCTGGCATTTCGGTTGCTCTCTTATCAAGCGAGTTAATAAAGTTCATAGCATCTTGTGGACTTCGAACTTTCTTACCCTCTTTCTGCTCCTTCTTCTTATTACGCGGGTCAAATCGACCGTACTTTGCCATTACTATTATCCTAGTGCTTCCAATCTAACCATCAGACGCTCGGCACGATTGCCTACTTGTCTGTACCATAGACTATCACGACCTTCTACTGCCGCTCGTGCAAAGTCTTTATCTTTAAGTGCTGCCCTGAAGTTCTTGAACTTACTCAGTCGAGTACGACCTAAGTTGAACATCATGTTAATGCAGATTTCTTGTACTTCTGGTTGCCACAACATGAATCCGTTACCGAATAGTGCAACACACTCTATCTCTGCTAACTCACTGTCATATTTAAACGCTTCAGCAACACGTTCTTCTGAGATAGGAGTGCCTTCTTCGAATCCATATTCGGGGTCATCTTTTAAAATTAAGTGACCTACACCAAATGTTGGATAACCAAGATGATCCTTGTACACTTCGTACTTGATACCTTCGTCGATTTTTAATTGTTCAAATAAATTTGTTCTATTCATTATGTTATGCCCATATGTTCTTTAGTCATTATATAGTCTCTCACGAAGTCTGACCTTACGATGTCTTTCCAAGTAAATGTAACTATGCTGAAACGTTTCATGTTCTCAAGTATACTTAGGAATTTATTAACTCCCTCTTTTTCATTCTTATTCTTGAAATCTGATTGCAGATAATCACCCGCAAATATAATCTTACTGTTTTGTCCGATACGTGTGATGATAGAATCCAACTCGTGGAAGTTTAAGTTCTGCATCTCATCGACAATAACAATAGAGTTATCGTATGTCACACCACGAATAAATGATGTAGACTCGAATGTTAATTGGTTGGCGTCAATCAGTTTGTCATACGCTTCACCGTCTCCGAACAACTCAGCACAAGCAGAACGATAAGGTCCTGTGAACGCATCAAGTTTTTCTTCTAGTGTTCCTGGCAAGAAACCAACATCTCTTGTAGGTACAACTGAGCGAACGATTCTAACTGATTCATATATTGTAGACTTATTCATCATCTCTTCGAAGGCAAGATATAAAGCAAGAAATGTCTTTCCTGTTCCTGCTGTTCCTACGAGTGCTAGATGATCATCAGACTTATATGCTTCAAACGTATCTCTCTGCTTATCAGTAAGAGGTTCGATAGTCATCAAGTCACATAGACGAAGTGTTCTTGGTCGACGTGCCGCGGCAGTCGTAATGAATTGACCTTTAGTTTGTTTTGATTTCATATTATACTTTTATAGTATTAGGAATGTGAGTGCCTGCCGCTTTCTGACAGCGCGAGAGATGTTCTTTCCAATCACCAGATGTCTTATTGATGATGTTACCTGTATGACTTACTAAAGCAGGCGCACTCATAACTTGTGTGTGAGTACCTTCTGCTACGAATATTTCCATGTTTGCTATAGACATAAACATATCTTCAGTTTCACCAGTCTTAATATTTTTCATTGTGTAAATAGGCATTATTTGTTTCTTATCCTGTACATTGTTTCTTATAGTATACATTATGTATAGAAAAGATATGTCTCATCCTTGAGACGCTATCCTAAAACATACGATGAAGTAACTGTAATTACTCCAAAGAGATAGGATCACCCCCCTTATTTTGCTATTGAAGTCTCGAATGAATCTATTATCTGATTGAGAAAAGATTGCCGTTTTGCAATTTTATATGCTTTATCTGGATTTCCTTTCTTATTCAATTTGTGGATATAGTGTCCAAGTTCTTGAGAATCTTTTCTTAACCTTGCTATCTGATTTCTTTCTACCATAGGCGTACCTCGTTAGGGGGTTAGTTAATTAAACTTCAACATGACAAATTATCGGATCAAATCAGGCAATGCCTCCTGTACCAATTTCTTGGTCAATCCTTTCACTGGCGGTTTTTTTGCAATCATAGCGATTACAATTTTGGCATCTTGTGGATGTACTGATTCTAGTACTTCGATAAACATTTTTTCACGCTTAACATTACTGAGTTGTTCGCATTCCTTGACGCCCACAACAAAGTACTTAAAGAATCTATGATGTCTAAGTAGAGTCGAAGGTGCAGAATTTGGTTCATTGGCAGTATACGGAGGAGTACCTGCGGGCAGTTTGAATTGAACTGCTGGATCGAATGCGCCTTGAAGTACGTCCCGTAGCGCGATTATATCGTTCTCACGTAAAACTTTAATTTTGTCTTGTCGTGATGTTGCGGATTCTACTAGTTCAAGTATCTGATATACTTCTTTGCGTTTCTGGTGATTCATATTAATACTAACCTTTCATCTTATTCAATTAAAAACGTACTAAGTGTATTATACACGTTCATAGCACGCCTGTCAACCTATTTCTTACTATTATCTAGTCTTATTTTTCAACTCGGATTTAATCCACTTCTTAGCACGAGAATCTTTAACTGGTTTCTTGGACCACGCTCCAATACCCTTGTACGCTGCCATAGTTTCTTTTGTGAAGTCTTTGCCTTCGCTGTTATCTACGATAAAGGTATTCTCTTGACCAAACATTTGCTGGTATGTTCCAATATTATCTTGCACTGCCTGCCACATCGGGGTAAGCATCTTCTTACCAATAGAGCGTTTACGTTGTGCGTCACGATCAACAGCAGTTTCTAAGTTGGTGTTCACTACAATGATTGCAGTGTCATATCCCATCTTCTCTAGTTTTGCTCTTTGCGCTTTAATCTTGTCTGAGTCTTTACCAGTTCCATCAATAACAATACCTAGACGACCTTTAAGATACATCTCTTGTTTAGCGGCAGTTAATTTAGTTGCTTTACCACGTAGTTCTTGACCCTTAACAGAGAAGATATTATCTGGATTCATCTCCATGCCCGCTTTCTTCATAGCGTTTTCGAATGCGTCATCAGAGTTGACGACACGAAATCCAAAACTACCTAGTCCAGTTTTACCAACGATGAAAGACTTACCGCTACCAGGACCACCAGCAAGAAACACCGCCTTAAAAATAGCAGGATCATTTACGCCTTCGTTGATAGTGTCGTATAGTGCTTGCTCGGCGAGGTGCTGTTTAAATTTTAACATTAAAGATCCATATGAGGTTGTGTTAGTTAATAGTATTTAGCGTTAGAACATCTTTCACATTCATTATATATCACGATCTATTGTGCCAAGGTTCTGCTGGTCGCACAGGCATCGCAGGTTTAGATAAATGCTTTGCATGTATTTTGCAACCGATGAATGCGTTATAGTATCGTTCGTCGAGCAGTACATCATATTCGAATTGTAACTTTGCTTCATAATAGGAGCATTCGCCTTTTGTTGTACATAACTTTAGAACTTCACGGTGATAGTTATCGACTCCAGTTCTCTTGATCGACTCTAATAGATGTTCGCTTGATCCGTAATACTTCTGCCAGTCAGATGGAACTTTCATCTTCACCTTTCTCTTACGGACACTGTTGACTGGCAGTGTCTTGGGTTTCCAGAAGAACTTCTTACCTATATACATTTTACCGGTATCTTTCTCGGTGATACGATACACGAATCCAACATAGTCTTTTAAAAACTCTTCGCTGGGTTCAAATGTTTCCTCGTTCATATTCCACATGTTACTATATATCCTTAGAATAACCAGTATTCATTTTCATACTCTATCACAATGTTATCAAGACCAGTTGTCTGTAACACTTTGAATGCTTCATCAAAAGTATTTAGTATTGGCATGCCTTGAACATTGAAGGAAGTGTTTATTAGGACTCCATCGAACGCTGTCAGTATGTCATAGATTGCGGCATTGCTCTCCTCCGTCACCACCTGCAGTCTCGCCGTATTGTCGTAGTGTGTTATAGAGAATAGTTTAGTTTGATACTCTGGCAACACATCCGCGACGAATTGCATACATTCCATGTTATCAAAGTTAGGAGAGTAAAAATACTTAGGTGCATCTTCCTTTCTGCATATAGGAGCGAAGGGTCTGAACCACTCTCGAAACTTTACTCTAGCATTGAGCGTGTCCTTCATCTTTGGATTAGATGCGTCACATAGTATAGAACGATTGCCTAATGCTCTTGGTCCTACTTCCATGTTCCCAATACACATTCCTATTATCTTCTGCTCTTTAAGTAGGGCAGCAATATCAGTAGCATCGACTTTCTTTGCATCATACAGTTTGATGACAGGTTCTAAATATTTGTAGTCGAATATTCTTGGACCAGAATGTGTGACATCATACTTCTTCGTTGTCTTTAGATGTTCATATAGTATACCAAAACTTAGGCCGCCGTCGTGACAGTTGGGTGGGATGTATATGTTGACATGTGGCAAAGCACGTTTTATTGCTTCATTAGCAAGAACATTTAATGCACCACCTCCAGACAATAATAGATTGTTGTCATGTGCTTCAATCTTATCGTGAAACTCTCGCACTATAGTCTCTACAAGTCCTTCTTCAAATGCTGCCTGAGCAGACCTAGCAAGCATATATGAATCGATGTTCTTTAGTTTCTTTGCGTACTCTGTAGTTTGAATAGCGGGTGAGATAGTCTTTCGCATCTTAAGTAATGGATTGTTCGAATCGTTCCAAGTTTCATTCTGACGTAATCGATGTTCCCACCACTCTGCTGTCATAGCATTTTTCATTATATCTGTCCACTTACGATTCAACTCACCGTACGCAGATAGACCCATTAGTTTACCAGGAACGTCAAGTGCATAAGTGTCATGCAGTTCTTTGACCGACATGCCCATAGCAGTATAGACTAACGAAAAATTATGAAACTTACTTTCGACAGAGTGTCGATTGATGCCCTCGAAACACGAGTATTTGAATGCTGTAGTATCACCCCAACCATCATAAGTTATACACGCGGCGTTCTTAAAGGAAGCAGGCGCCTGTCCATACGCGCACCATGCATGAGCGTCATGATGATCTATCGCAGAGAATATTTCCTTTTCGGTATTAATACAACTGCGATTGATGAATGATAAATCACCGAACTGCGGTTTAAAGATTAGAAGTTCAAAGTCGTTTTCTATACCGTGAACTTCTTTTAGATGATCTAAGCACTTCTGTATATACACCGGATTCATACTGGTGGGTATATCTTTATGTACTTTGGTGTTGTGGTGTTTAATACTAGAAACTCGCTCTAATTCATAGATGTAAAACGAGTCAGTATTAGGGTCATATACTGTCAGATTAGTATCATGACCCTCGAATAATGCTATAGTGGGTTTCATTTAATAGTGTCACCTTGTTGAGGATAACATTATTTAGTCTTCCAGGAAAACCTCTTCCACTTCTGCTTCAGTTCCGCACATAGGACAATAGATCACTGCCTCATCGACGTTTAACACATCGACAAAACAGTTACTATCACACACAGGACATTCTGACATAAATTTACGAGTATCTTCCATCATGTTGGCACTCCTTCTGCATCCCATCCCCAATCACCGTCCATACCATTTACAGAGTATTCGGTGACTCGCTTCTCAAAGAAATTATCATGAGATGCTCCATTGAGTACCCAGTCCAACCAAGGTAATGGATTCTCTTTTACTTTAAACTTAGGTTTCATGCCTAGTTGTAACAAGCGTCTATCAGCAATGTGTCGGATGTATTGCTTAACATCTTCCTTCGCAAGACCTTCGATCTCGTGGTTGTTGTATGCTAAGTCAATGAACTTATCTTCTAACTTAACAGCATTCTTTGCCATCTCATAAATCTTTGACTTCAATTCGTCATTGACAATACGTGGATGCTCTTCGCAGAACTCACGGAACAACTTAGCGTTGCCTTGTACGTGTAGAGTCTCATCACGAATAGACCACTCAACAATAGTACCCATGCCTTTCATCTTACCGAAACGCTGGAAGTTCAATAGCATAACAAACGAAGAGAACAAACTCATACCTTCGTTGAATACTGACTGTGCTAATACTAATGCAAGACCTGTATGTGTATTGATACTGCCTTCTTTCATGAAGTCTAGTTTCTCTGCCATCGCTTTGTATTCAAGAAACTTGTGGAAGTCTTCGTCTGGCAATCCAAGCGTATCATTCAACAGAGCATATGCACGTTGATGTACACCTTCGCGATTAGCAAAAGACGATAGCATGTTACGGATCTCATTGTTCTTAAACTTAGGGATCAATAACTCATGGTAGTTCTCTCCCACTTGAACATCTGACTGTGTGAAGAGACGTAGAATCTGAGTAACAAACTCCTTCTCTTCTTCACTTAACTTGGTCTTCCAATCTTGTACGTCTTCGCTTAACTCCGCTTCATCTTCTACCCAATGTATCTCTTCGTGCTTCTTTGTCAAGTCCACTGCCCACGGGTAGGCAAATGGTTTGTAACTTTTACTGAATTCTAATAATGCCATTAATCTACTCTCTTATCCGGAACACGCGAGACATTCATCATCGCCGTCGTTCACTACTTCTTTATCTAGGTATGTCATAAGTGCTTCATACCCACCAATGTATTCTCCACCAATATATATCTGTGGAACTGTTTTAACATCTTTACGACCCGTTACTTCTGCCGATGTCTTACCTACCTCAGTTAGATTAACTTCATCATATGGAATACCACGTAGTCTCATTTCTTCTTTTGCCAATTGACAGAATGGACAATCTGGTTTAGAATATACTACGTTTCGCTTATCACCTTCTAGTGCAACTCTTTCTACTTTCTCTGATACATTCTCTGCACGAGACTTTGCTTCTGTACGAAGATAGTACAGTCCTTTCAGTCCTAGTTTCCATGCATTGATATGCACTTTATTTACATACGACTTAGAAGAACCTGCTGGAAAGAATAGATTAACACTCTGACCCTGACAGATATACTTCTGACGTTCACCTGCGTGTTGGACTACCCAGTTCTGATCTAACTCTTGCGCAGTCTTGAAGATTGCTTTCTCGCCTTCAGTCATAAACGGTAAGTGTTGAACAGAACCTTTGTTGGTGATGATACTTGTCCAGTTCGACTCGTTATCTTCGCCCTTATCAATCAGTAGTTGAATCAAGTATGGATTCTTAACAAGAAACGATCCAGCACGAGTACGGTGTGTGTATGCGTTTGCTTTACTCGGTTCAATAGAAGGACTAGTACTTAGTATTACTCCACTTGAAGCGTTGGGTGCCACTGCCATGAGATGACTGTTTCTCCGTCCACTTCCCTTACCATCCAGATATTCACCGCGTTCTTGTGCCAAGAGTTCAGTTTCCAGAATAGCGTGGGTATTGATGTTTTTAAACACAGCATCGTTAATGTCCCGCGCTGCCTGGGACTCCCATGCAACTCCATGTCGTTGCAATAAACTGTGGAATCCCATCGCTCCCAGTCCGAGCGACCTTTCTCTTTCGGCGCTATACTTAGCACGTTCAATTGTGTCTGGTGCGTTGTTGATAAAGTACTGCAAGACGTTATCAAGCATACGGATAAGATCGCGAACAATCGTGGTGTCTTTCCATTCATCATAGTATTCCAAATTTAATGATGACAGACAGCATACTGCGGTACGTTCTGCACTAGTTGGTAAATGTATTTCGTTACACAGATTCGAACCATTGATCTTCAGACCTAAGTCTTTAAGTGGTTGAGGCAAATCTCTATTAGCAGTATCAATAAAGTTTAAGTAAGGTTCGCCTGTTCTGAAACGTGTTTCAATAATACGTTCCCATAACTTACGTGCGTTGATAGATTCTTTGACAGCACCATCTTTTGGATCTTTAAGATCGTATGAGGTGTTGTTTGTTACTGCGACCATAAATTCATCGTCGATGTTGATAGCATTATGCAAGTTAAGTGCTTTACGCTGTACGTCACCCGTAGGCACACGCATATTAAGAAACTCGATAATGTCAGGGTGACTTACGTTCATATATGCCGCATAAGAACCCTTGCGAGTCTTACCTTGACGATATGCGATCATGTCAGCATCTACTGTGTGTAGAAAGGGCATAGGACCAGGCGCTACATCAGATACAGTTCGAACATCGCTCCAATGACCGCCAACTCCACCACCATAAACAGACAACCAACGTAACTCAGAAGTATGACTAATCAAACCTTCTAATGTATCTGGAACATAAGTTAGAAAGCAAGAGATAGGCATTCCTTTATCCGCTTTCTTACCAGGTGCATTAGATAGTACCGGACTAGCAAACATAAACCACTTCTTAGAGCAATAGTCGTATAGACGTTGCGCTAACTCTCCGTCCCACTCTCCTTCATAAGACGACCAAGCAGTCGCCGCTCTTGCATATGCTTCCTGTGGTGAAGATTCATCATCATTCAAGTAGAAGTCTTTCAACATGCCTACCGCATAATCTTTTAGTAGTGCATCTCGCTTCTTATCAATTTTTACAGGCATTAAGTCCACTCATTTTATTTTTGGGTCAGTCGTTTATATAGTGCTATTATACACTACATTGGTGAGGAGGTCAATCTATTTTGAAAAGTTTATTTAACTAGTTTCTTTCGCTTGCCCATTACTTCTATATAAGAACGGGTTAGAGGTCTACGCTTTTTCTTCTTACCGTATGTCCAGTCAGCAGGATCACCAGGACTTGTTCCTGCGATACTTGGACCTGTTGATACTGTAGGTTCTTCTACCATAAACTCTTTAAATGATTTCATTTGTAGATTTCTCCTAGTGTGATATACACCATCTTATTAGTCGTTAGGTGTATTGCTTCATACACGTTCATGCCGAACACATCACCGACTGGAAATGATTCGTCAAGTATACGAATTTGATCTTTAGCACGAACTGCATCTTCGAGTCCTTCGCCAAGAAGTTTATCACCCTTTACACGATATATTCCTGGTGATAATTGATTGTTCTCAAGTACGTACCAAGCATGGTCTTCTGCTATCATATCAAGTGGATCAATGCCCGCTTCGACACATATTCTTGTTAGATTCTTCTCGCCGACACTATAATGTTCTTTGAGTAGAAAGAGTGCTGCCGCATAAGAACCAACAGTGGTCTTGCCGCCAGGTAATTTACCTAATGCTCTTTTGATATTAAACACGAGACGAACAAAAGGTCCCAACGCAGTTTTCTTGTCAGGTGTATCAGTCTTCTCGCTCTTGATTCGCTTTCCATCTTCGTCGATTAGACCTAATTTGAACGCATCAGTCTCATCCCAAGGTGTAGTCAACATCTTCAAGAATCTAAACGTATAGAGCAGATCGCCCGCCTTACTTGCTAAACTCATATCTTTCTCAACTCTTCGATAACACGCGCATCCATTTCAATGCCCGTATATGTTTCGTTTGTTATTACTCTTAGATATACAAGGAATGGTTTGATTGATGTCCAGTGGCGGTCATCTAACTTGTACTCTAGCATCTTTAAACCTGGTTCATTACCAAACACATTGAATACAACAATGAGATGATTTAATATCAAGTTCACTGACAGTTTACCGCCGTCAAGATGTCTGTTCAATAGACGCTTGATATACTTAAATCGCTTTATATCTTCATAGAACTCCTCAGCATCGATACAAGTAGGATTGTAGTAATTCTTTGCTGAGAAGATCATGAACGTAGATTCATCTATTGTTTCAAAAAGTTTCATATTTTCTATAGTCTATATGTTGTGTAGTATATAGACTTCTATTTCTTCATCGCTTGTGTGCCAAAGAAAGCGCCAACAATTAATGATACAGATACAAAGTAAGTAGGCGCCATATCACCTAAAGTATTCGCCGCTGTTTCCATACCTATTACTGAAGCAAGTACGACAGCAAATGGATATAGCAACATACCGAACAATGCGAACCACGCCATCTTACGTTGCGCATCTCGCATTGCATCAGCATCATCGAGTTCTTTACGTTTAAACTCTAAATGCATTGCCTCTTCTTCTTTAGAGACTTTACCGTCTCCATTAGTATCAGCAGGATGCATAATATCAGACATATTAGTCTTCTAACTCTTCGGTGATACCCGAAGACAAATCAATGTCATAATGCAATGAAGTGACTTCTAGTTCCACATCAGTCATGGAATTCAATGAAGTCTGGTGAACAGGCGCTTCATTCAATTGAGTTGCTGTGCTTTCGCCATAGAACTCAGAGATTTGCTGAGAAGTAATACGTTGACTCTTTAGCAATTCGCCTTTTGGTGAAACCCAACCGTTCGGTGTTGGGATAGCATTCTTAGGTCCTCTAATAGGCATAATCTTATTCCTTACCAGTAGTTTTAGTTACAGCACCCTTAACAGGATTAACAATGTTCTTATCACCTATACGAGGTTCGTTGCCACGAGTACCAGACTGTGACTTAACTGCACGTCCTGCTTTAGTCGCATCTTCGTGTCCAGCAGAATCGTCTGCCGCTAACTTAGGATCATCTTTGTCGTGCTTGTCCGCAAAGTCTTTCTCGCCTTTTGACTGAGTTTCGCCATGCTTCTCACCACCACCGGCAACTTGAGTCGCTTTCTTTGCTAGTTTAGTGGCGGCAACAGTCTCGAGGAATGTCAGAGTTGCTTCGCTCATACCCATTTCAACGCCATGTTCAAACATAACATCTACGCCTTCATCAGTACGTTGCAGAATTTCACCATAACCGTGGTCAGCATGAGTAACAGTATTAGACTCTTTAACTTCTTCGTAAAAATCATCTGCCATTTCTTTTCCATACTTCTTAATGAAGTCTTTCTTAGACATCTTTTCAGAATCTTTAACCATTTGGTCTTTCACTTTGCCTTCTTCTACTTCTTTTTTACCCGTGTCTGCTTTAGGACAATCGGGTTCGTGATTTTCCATAGAACCTTCGCAATCAGGACAAGGAGTCATTTTTTCCTCACCGCAAGATTCCTTAGCAGGTTTCTTACCGCCATCAATCTTATCATCGATTGCTTTGCGTCTCTTATGCAGAAACTCATCAGATGAATCAACATCGCCGTCGTTGTCAATGTCTTTATCTTTACGATCAACGAACTTCTTATCGTTCGCTTTATCATCTACGGGATCTAATTTCTTCTTTTCGCCTTCTTGTACGTCTTGCCATAGTTGGGCGATATTTTTAATGTACTCGGGGTTCATTGTGTTCTCCAGTTGCGTTTATTGGCCGATTACTATCTGCCCAGTTAGTAGTGCTAAAAAAATTGTTGCTATCAGACCGCCTGCCGCGAGACCAACCATCTGTATGTTGTTTACTTTTTCCATCAACGTGGTGACCTTAATATCTATGTCATCTAATTTCTTTGAGTGCAGATTCATACGTTCGTGTTGCTCCGCTCTTCGATTCTCCAAGTCCGATACTTTCTCCTGCACTCTTGCGAGTGAGATGATTGCTTCGGACATTTGGTCAATCTTGTCCTCTATTCTGCCTAGTCGATCTGCGTTTGTCATATTTCCCATACAATCTAGTTATCTACTTTCGCAGATGCCCTCCATTGATAGCAACTCCAATAACCCGGAGTAGTTTTATCTTTCTTATCAGCACAATTGTGCCGCGCTCTGAAGGACTTTCGTCTTTCGGGATCATCACGTTTGATCTCCATGTTAGGATCACCAAACGTAACTTTAACTATATTACCTTTCTTATTAGTAACGTATACGCCAAACTTCTTCTTATTACCAGAAGGCAGTCTAAAAGGGTTATTTAGTGTAACTGATTTACCCTGATATTCTGCTTCTGTGATCTCTAGTTCTTCACATGTACAATCTTCATCAAGGTCTACAGATTCTTTCATTGAACCGAATCCGGGATCGAATCCAGCAATGCCACTAATATTCGCAGTTGCGGCAAGACGCAGATAACGCAACTTAACACTTTTGCTCTCAAACTCTGCGTGTTCAATCTCACCATCAATCGACTTCTGTGCCAGGTTATATAGTAGACCACGTTTAACATCAATCTTAACTAAAGGAAAGATGTCGCCTGCCATACTATTACGAGTAGCATAACGGAATACTGTTTGACCAGTCTTGACCTTTGCTTCCTTACCGACATACTTCTTGTCGCCAGCATCCAGACCGAACAGTACAATACCTTCTACCCTACCGTGACCACATACACCGATCACTTTGTGACCTTTCTTGGTTCCGTAAGCGACTACCTTATCCTCACCCCAGTTACTAGGTGACTTATCCAAGAATTGCTGATATGCTTCTGCTATAAATGATTTAAATTTTTTCACGACTTGTTCATTGTCTCGCGGAACTTAAAGAAATCTTTCTTCTCTTCGACAGACTCCCTCTCTCCCATTCGCTTACCTTGGGTAGCACTAGTGTTAGTGGGAAACTTATCTTTAGCAACACTAAACGAACTTGCTGGTGCCGCTTTAAGGGCAGGATCGCCCCACAGTTTTATTGCTTTGTTAATTGCTTCGAATGCAGAACGTGCTTTAACCGACTGTGATGCGCCTTTCTTTAACTTATTGACTGGTTTTGTAACTGTAACTTTCCAATCTTGTACTGCTTCTTCAATAGTTGACTCTAGGAACTCCGATATTGGAGTATCGAAGTGTAAATCAACCGACTCACGCTTTGACTTCTGATGCGCCTTGTATTCTTTGCGTCTCTCTGCATCTGCTTTCTTCTCGGCAGGAGTCATCTGTGATACTGGTTTCTTGACCTCGTCAACAGATTCTTTCTTATTAGCATTCTTCATCATATCTCTAAGACGCTTTAACTTGTCCATCTCACCAGGTTTCATTGCTGCCTGTTGGCGTCTTCGAGCAATTGCGGACATCGACTTACCATATTCCTTTGTTGACTCTGAAGATATATCTTCTTTGGGTACACAGTTAGGCACTTCTTTACCATTCTTCTTCTTAGTGCCAACCATCTCGTAATCTTTCCAACAGGGATCATCTTTCATTTTTTTTGCTTCCGTAGTAATTACTTTACTTGTGGTCTTGAAATCTTTTTTACGCATAATAGTCTTAGTTATAACCTCGAACTCTTCTTTGTTCTTATTATAACTTATAACCACAGGTAAGTTCAAGTCTTTTTGAATATCTTTTATGACTGCTTCGCTATCAGGATTCTGTCGAATATCCTTTGCTTTCTTCTTAGCAATCTTCTTAAATATCTGCTGTAACTCCGCAACACTAACTGCGGGTCTGTTTCGAGCATCATTCATACGATCCGCAAAATGTCGAGTAAATTCAATGTCTACATTAAACTTGGCGAGAATACGATCCGCAAACTTCTCAACATCATTAAGTTGCTTTTGTGTTACTTCTTCTGATATCACATTAAATGTCTTCATAGAATCTATTTATACTTTTGGATTTGTCTGTTTATTTTTACGACGAGCGCGGTTCAGTCTAGCGCGGTCAAGAATACGATCATGTTTAATCTTGTCTGTCTGAAGTTCTTGGTCGATAACATCTCTTGCTAAGGCAACTTCATCACCCTTTGCTTCAGTCTGACCAGGAACAAACTTCTTCGCTTTCTTAGTTGCTTCGGGTGTTCCCCAACCAGGAACGTTAGTCTCGTGCATAGTAGCAAGAACCCGAGAATTAATATCATATTGTTTAGCGATTTGACCCGCGTAGTATTCGATACCGTGACGCATGGGTTTACCATTCGCTTCTTTCTTCTTACGAGCAACAACATCTTTTAGTACTTTAAGTGCTGCCTGATATCGCTTCTTAGATACAGTAGATGCTTTAATCTTATCGATCATCTGACCTGTTGGTACTTCTGCTAACTCAACTGATTCTATCCATTGACGAGTGATGCCACCTTCATCTAATGCTACGATAACATAGTTAGTACCAATAGTCTGAATGTATCCCGACTTACCTGACTCGCTGATAATAACTTTGTCAGTAAGATTGAATAACTCACCTTGAATGAATTTCTCTCGTGTCTCTGAGACTGATTCAAGTTCAATGTGATTTCTAAATGTAGTTGTTTCTTTGAGTCCCATCCCACCGCGAACATCATTGAACAGACGCTTTGCATCTCTCGCATTCATCGACTTAGGAACGCCTTGAGAGAATGCTGTAAAATCGTTGTTACTAGCATTCTCGCGTTGCTTAGATGCAGACATTCCCTCTACGCCTTCGGCATCAGGATCTCGTTCGCCCGCAGAGACAACCATAATCTTTTCGAAGTTATAGAAACCATGTCGTGCTTTCTCACCATTGTACTTGTCAAGGAGAGTCTTAAATTCTGTTACACGATCCGAACCAACAACCATTGTAATGCGATTGAAACCTTGATCGAATAGTATTACAGCAATATCAAACACTGTACGTACTTTCTTATCAAGCATTACATTACGACCAAACTTAGGAAACATCTTGCGGACATGCTTCACTTTCTGGTCGTAGGTTAAGGGATCTTTCTTTGCGTTTTGTGATTGTGAGACATAAGCGAACCAGGGATTCTTGCCCGCTTTAGTAGATAGTGCTGTCAGAAGTTTACCATGTCCGATGGTAGGAGGATTCATACGACCGAAGGTGAAGAACACTTCACGGTTCTCTTCTACGAGATACTGTTTAAAGGAAGGAATCATTTTGGAGTATTTCCACCCTGCCGACGATCTTTCTCTAATTTACGAATAGCAGGTAAGTTTTTACGTGCAATCATATTTACCTTAGATTTCATCTTCTCGATACGCTTCTCGATCTCTTGACGGCGAGACGCAGGAACCTCCGATTTTGGTGTGCCCTTAGCGAATTTTTTGAATAGTGTACTGATCGCAGATTTGCGAGCGCGTTTCTGAAGAACTTCCTGACTAGCAGTTTTCTTAGCGGCACGTCTACGACCCATCGCTATCTTTGCTTTGTTCTTTTTCATCGAGCGACCGCGGGCACGTCTCTGTTGAAAGTCCAGTGCTTCGTCAGTTTCTTTACGCTGTTTAGCGTTTATCGCCTGCACTCTTTCGCCAGTCTGACTGTAGTCAACTGTTAAAAAGTCTTTAAACGATAATGGTTTATCTGCCATCTTATTTACCTTTTGGTTTATCCCATCCTTTTAATATATCAGGTGAAAAGTTGTTGTATGAAAACTCCATACGATCAACAAGTTTCACCGCATCACCACCAAGTGTGTCTATTGCAACATAACCTTCTTGTCCAGTAACTTTGTATCCGTTCTTAGTTTTAACAAACGCACCAATATTACTTAATCTATTAAGGTTATTTATAAGTTTTAATTTAACTAATACAATCAATTTCTGCAATTCAAACATCTTAATGAGACTTATTTTGTTTTCTTTGCTGAAGAACTTGAGGATTTCGTCGCGCTTTGCTTGCTGGGCGCCTTTGCCTTTTTCGGTGCTACGCTTGTCGATTTCTTTTTGGTACTTTTGGTTGATGTAGGCGATGAGTTTTTCGGCGTGCTTTTTGGAGTCTCCAATAACTTCTCCTCGTCTAACGTAGGTGTTATTAAAGGTCTCGATTGTCTGTGCAAGTCCTGGGTTAGAGGATAATACTCGAAGAGTGCTTCCAGAGATTTGGTTAAAAAGTTTGCCAATTTGTGATAGAGTTTCATTTACTTCATCCGTTTCTTTTTTAGTCATCGTAGCATTAGACACATCACGCAATATAGCATCCTGTGACCAGACGTTCGTTGACTTTTTCATTTTGTTTACATCAACACCATATGATGCGCTCATAGTTTCAAAAGAACTACCTGTATATGTAGTGTGCCATACAATGCCTATTTTAGAAGCAAGTAGTTCTTTAGATTGTGTTACGGGTACTGCATACACGATTGTGTTAGGGTGAAAGGTAAGATATGTTTCTGTGCCGATCTTCTTCTTCTTTAGTTCAGAACGCTTGTATAGAAAGTCGCCTTGAATGACTCCTTTAATACCAAGTTCAGGTAAGTACTTCAATGCAAGTTTTAGTTTGTCATTGAGATCGCCAGATGTATCGTCATCGATGTCAGCATCAGTCTTGTATATCTTTGGATTCTTATTGAAGATGCCTTTCTTAGCAACAAAGAACTTACCGTCAGAGGGATCAGTGCCGGCAAATACTGCTGGTGCGCCGTCCCACTTAACTGATACAGAACCTTCTTTCTTACCGCCAAGCATATCTCTTAACTCACGAAGAGCATTGATTGCTTGACGAGTTCCATCAGCACCACCGTAGATCACCTTATCTTCGATGTGGGTCATATGGGTATTCTTTTGTGCCGCTTCTGTAATGAACTCGTTAAAATTATCCACGTGTTACCACCATACTTATTTTGGTAATGTCTTCTTCCCACATCTCTCTATCTAACGTCAATGAACTTCTTCTCCAATCGGAGATGTATGGTCTACCAGTTCGAACCTTGGGAAAGTATTCGAAGTATCTTATATTCATTTTACTCAACTCTGGTATAGATACTCCAATGGTTTGTACAATATTTCCTTTATAGTAAAGTTCCACCACTTCGTCCTCAAAGTATTTCTTAGTACCATACACTACTTTGAAGTCTGACTTCTTAGGATTATCTATTTTTGTCTTCTCTGCGATGAACTCTTTAAAATTATTCATGATCAGCAATCCACCTTTCAACTTCTGCTTTCGCTATAGTAACATTCTTATAACCGCTAACAGGGTATCTTGGACTATATGATGCTGGATGCATATCAAAGACTGTAGGCATCACTTTCTGACTGCCATCTTTATTAAATTTCATAGAATCAGCACCAGATATACGTATTTGATACATACCATCAGAAGTAACGTGTTTGTACACCATCCTTTTATTCACGTATCCGTCAGCAACTTTATTCCACTTTACTTTAGTGGATTCTTCGAGATGGGTCTTAAATGACTTCATATTTCTCTCTTAGTTCTAGTAAGTAATATGCTATTATAACATACTGGTACTGGTTGTCAACCTTTTATTATGCGTTAAGTACACTATTTTCAACTACAACTAAATCAAACGAACAGGATATGGAATTGTTATTCGCACCAATTGCTCTCACATCAATATCAGTCTTTTCGGTCAACTTAATTGGTGACGAATATTTGATTGTGTGATCCATTCGATGTAAGAACGTACCGCCAACTACACGGAACGCACCACCGAATGGACGTGCAAACATAGCAACTTCCACATCAGTACTCTTATTTGAGGTCATCTGTATAGTGGTTAGAAATCCAGTACAACCCGCAGGAATAGTATATAATGACTGTAGTGTTTGACCACGACCTGCTTTAATCTCTGTAATAACTGTGGGTGTTGCATTCTTTACAATAATATTACCAACATTAGTAGCAATGCCTGACATAAATGCGCGACTGACTCGATGAAATACTTTACTGCCTGTTACCGCAGACGTACCCGTCAAGGTGAGTGTCTCGGTTTGGAATGCATAATTGACATCCAATCCTTCTAGTGTTACAGTAGTAGTATCAGAACCCGAAGTAGATACTACAGTAACAACACTGGCGTCTCCGATTGCAGGCCAAGGATACAACTGTTGACCATCAGTTTCCGCACCAGTCCATACAGTGTTCCAACCAGTACCGTTAGTGCCATCACAAGAACCGTATTTATGTACAGCAGTGTAACCCGAAACATCACCATTTGCTAATGGGATGTTAGATGCCGCTCCAAAGGTGCTGATGATATTACCATCTTTATCACCGAGCAATTGAACATCATGCAAATCGCCGTTATTGTCGGGATAATGACTTGCTCTATTTACTGAATATTGTGCCATATGTGCCTCTTATGCTATTTTTATATAATAACTAGATTGGTCTGTTGCAGAAGATGCATACAACCAGCACAAAGTCATTATTTCGTTCTGCTCTTTGGCAGGTAGTTTTATTAACTCATTTATGAATCTACTGGTAATGTATTTTGATACTCTAAAACCATCTGTCACTTGACTGAGTTTCTTATCAAACTCTACTTCGGACATCGGCACTTCTTGCCTTAGGTTCTTAGAACTTTTCGCTAAATTAACATACAACTTATAGAAATCATTACTATATTTAGTATTATTATTTATTTCATTTCTGATGAGAATGTCTTCAGTTCCTAATGCACCGAACATCTTAACTCTACCTTTAGTGACTAGATTTAGATAGAACGCTAAGTTACCACCACCAATCTTACCGCCTGCTGCCGCCGCACCAGTAATCTGTCCCTGCCAAGATGATGTAGTAGAGAATGTTCTTAACTGCATTCTGCCCTGTACTGCTGTATACAAGTAGGCATCAGTAGATGAGAAGAAGTTATTGATTTGACCGAAGGTAAAATGTGAGAATGAGATATCATCGAATGTCTTGGTGCCAGGAATATTGAACTCTTGTACTTTACCCATTCCTGACAATCTCTTCAGAGATATGCCTAGAATCTTAGCATCGCCTCCGAAAGCACCACTTAGTCTTGCCACTGCATCATTAAGTTCACCCCAAGAATCTGTGAAGTCGTGCAGAGGTTTTGCTTCGTTAGGTAATGTTGTTGCCCATATGTCACCAGGATTCCATTTGTCATTAGAGAAACTGCCAGGTGCTTGAGGTTCACCAGACTGTCGATCCTTTCTAGCACAAATCAACTTCGCTTGATAGATATTGTCCATCAACTTAGACTTACTGCCATCACCAGAACGATGAAAGTATACAGTACCCTTGAACTTGCCTTTATATTTTTCAAACATTGCATTAGCAGTCTTAGCATATATCTGATCGTCGAACCACGCAGAGGGTCCTTTCTTGATACAATCATCAAATGACTTAGATGCGTATACCAGATTCTCACATGATTTTAGTTCATCAGTAGTAGGAGGTTTCTTCAGATCGATCTTACGTCCATGCTTGAACACATAGGCACAATAGTAGCACTGTGTAGACTCAGTGAACTTGGTTACTTCAGCACCACCACCTGATCCTGCTTTGCCTCCACCGAAGTCTGCATCTTTAAATATCTTTCTATTTGATACAGTTAATAGATCGTTCTTGTTGTGAATGTAGTAAGTTAATATGCCGGACTGATTTGTGTCGCGTGGATTATAATCATAGGAAACGCCGTTGACCTTTCTGCCTGCACCGGTGTTTCCTATGATGAATTGCTTTTTGTCTTTTATTTTCAGATCGAAAATTTCGTGACGAGTCTTTCCAGCATAAGTGCCACCAGACGCCTGCTTCTCGAAATCTGCTTTCTGTAATGCTGCCATAAATCCCTCGATATTATGTTCTATTTATAAGGGACTGAGAAACGTGTTAGGGAGTAGCACATAACGCCACTCCCCATAACTTATTAACCTACAAGTCTCTCATAGATGTCTTTCCAGTTTTTCATACAAGGAATAGTCTCGTGGTTCATGTTGAATCCGTGTTCCATCAGAACACTATCTAATCCCAACTCAACACCCAACTCAGCATTTTGAATCTTGTCTTCTACCCAGAGAAGACCGCTATCACGATAGGGTTCTAGTGCTTCGTCTTTGTCATCACCACAACCAAGGATTGTGAACTTCGCGAATAGAGTTTCACCAAACAACTTCTGAAGATTCATGATACGTAACTTCTGTGCGTTTGGGTTACTGCTCTGACTAGTGATTGCGTGGAAAACATATCCATGCTCTTCGTGCAACTTCTTCATGTAGTGCATTGCATCACGCAGAGGCGGTAAGAATCCCATTGCGGCACTCTCGTTAAACATGCGAACCATGTGCTTGCCTGTCTCACGAGATATACCATATGCAGTACTCACATCGTATACTGGAACACCATCTCTTTGATTATGACCATGTTCTGTCATAAAAACATCAAACGCATATGCCCAGTTTAGAACTACACCGTCGATGTCTGTTAATATTACTTTTTCTTCTGTCAATTAAATTTCCTCTACACAAAATATTTGTTTAAAAATCTTTTTGTTAGTGCGAATCTCCGCAAAGGGAAAACCACTCACTTCTTCTTCACCAATCTCAACACTAACACGCGCTCTGCCTTGTGATTGGAGTTCTAAGTCTTCAGCAATTCCCATTGCTTTATTTTTTACCACGTCATACAACTCGCGAATAGTAATTGCTTCTCGGACAGTCTTGTCGAAGTAAGCATCGTTTTCAACTTGATTTGCAGTAATAACAGTAATTCTATCAATAATCATATTAAACACCAACCTTATTAAATTTAACAGCATCTTTCGGAGCAGGGAGAATCCACTGACCGTTGAAGTATCCACGAATAACTCTATCTGCTTGCTTCAGAACAGCAACAACAGACAGGTCTTTTTCGTCATAACCAATCATCTGATCAAGTGCGGTCAACGCTTCTTGACCACTTGTGTATTCGAATGTCTTAGTGACACTGCCCTTCTTATATTGAACACTGAAGTGGCGAAGTGTTTCCATCTCTGCCTCATGTCGCTCATGATCATCGATGATTTGATTACACAGTGACAAAGGCACTTTGTTTATACGCTTCTCTAGCGTCTCATCAAGGATAACTCGGCGAAGGTTTGCGGGGATTTCATTGTAATCATTATATAACATATTTTATCTCTCTCTCAATTCGTACAACCATTATAACATATTCACACAGGGTGTCAACACTTTTCACATTTTTCTCATGAATAGTGATTAT